>Ga0302326_10013141_pt1 | contig 17563 bp, 6 predicted proteins | sample Palsa_T0_3_FD_202264 | JGI IMG/M metagenome (GOLD analysis project Ga0302326, IMG submission 202264) | Peat permafrost microbial communities from Stordalen Mire near Abisko, Sweden - Palsa_T0_3 | ecosystem: Environmental > Terrestrial > Soil > Palsa > Peat permafrost | place: Sweden: Abisko... | reverse complement strand
GAGCTGACGGGCGTCGTGACGGAAAACAGGTATGCGGACCCGAGCATGTGGGGCACGCGCTTCAACGAGTTCGACGTCGGCTCCATCGGCACGGGTGTCGCCATCGGGGATTACGACGGCGACGGGCTCCCCGACATCTTCGTCGTCAGCAAGACCGAGAGCTGCCGGCTTTTCCGCAACCTCGGCGGCTGGAAATTCGAGGACGTCACCGCCAGGGCCGGGGTGGGAGACAAGGGCGATGCGGCGGGCGTCTGGAAGCAGGGGGCGACGTTCGTCGACACCAACAACAATGGGCTCCTCGACATCTACGTCTGCCGCTACGGCGCCCCCAACCTGCTCTACATGAACCAGGGCGACGGCACGTTCAGGGAGGAGGCCGCCGCGCGCGGGCTCGCCGTGAATGACGGCTGCGTGATGGCCGCGTTTTGCGACTTCGACCGGGACGGCTGGCTGGACGTCTTCATCCAAACCAACGCGCCCGAGTCCGCCGCCAGGGCCAACCCGCAGCGGAACTACCTTTTCCGCAACAACGGCGACGGCACATTCACCGACGTCACGGAGAGGGCGGGAATCAGCGGGAAGGCCCAGGGCCACTCGGCCATCTGGTGGGACTACGACGGCGACGGCTGGCCGGACCTATACGTCGCCAACGACTTCACCCCGCCGGACAAGCTCTACCACAACAACCGCGACGGGACGTTCCGCGACGTGATCAACTCGGTCGTGCCGCACATGCCCTTCTCGTCGATGGGCGCGGATCTGGGCGACGTGAACAACGACGGCCTCGTGGACTTCTTCGTGGCGGACATGGCCGCCACGACGCACCAGAAGGACCAGCGCACTATTGCGAATTCGCGGCGCCTGCTCTCCGACCCGCCGGACGACTCCGCCGATGCCCCGGAGTACATGCGCAATGCGCTCTACATCAACACGGGCACGGGGCGCTGCCTCGAGGCGGCGTGCATGGCCGGCCTGGCGGCGACGGGCTGGACATGGTCCGTCCGCCTCGAGGACCTCGACAATGACGGGCGCCTGGACGTCTTCGTGACGAACGGCATGTACCGGGAGACCAACAACGCCGATCTCCTGGCCCGGATGATGATGGCCGACTCGCCCGAGGCGAAGGTCGCCATCGAGCGCGCATCGCCGGAGATGCCCGAGCAGCACCTCGCTTTCAGGAACCTCGGGGACCTGCGGTTCGAGGACGTGAGCGGCGCCTGGGGGCTCAACCAGCGGGGCATCAGCTTTGGCGCCGCCCTGGGTGACCTGGATGGCGACGGCAACCTCGACATCGTTTACGCGAACTACCACGGGGGCGTGACGCTGCTGCGCAACGACTGCGACACGGGACACAGGATCGTGGTCGCCCTGCGTGGCACCCGGTCAAACCGGTTCGGCGTCGGCGCGACGGTGAGGATCGAGACCGACTCGGGAATCCAGGTGCGCACGCTCGTGTTGGCGCGCGGCATCATGTCGAGCTCCGAGCCGATCCTCCATTTCGGGCTTGGCGGCGACGCGGGCGTGAAGCGCCTCGTCGTCACCTGGCCGAGCGGCGCCGTGCAGGCCTTTGCGGGCCTGGCGGCCGACAGGAGATTCACGATCACGGAGCCGGCGGGCATCCCTGCGCCGGATACGCCCGCGGCCGGGGCGCCACAGTTCACCGAGGTGGGTGCCTCCAGGGGATTCAGCCTTCGCTCGAGGGAGACCCTGGTCGACGAGACCATAGCCCAGCCTCTGCTTCCCATGCGCCAGAACCGGCGCGGGCCGGCCCTCGCGGTGGGCGACGTGAACGGGGACGGGAGGGACGATGTCGTCCTCGGGGGCACGCCCCCGGATCCCGCGAGGCTGCTCCTGGGCATGGCTTCATTCCGCTTCGGCGCCGCCGACGCCGCGTCGCTCGCGGGTTCGGGGCCGCTCAGCGACGGGCCGGTCCTCCTCTTCGACGCCGACGGGGGCGGAAGGAACGACCTCCTCGTGACGCGCGCGGGCACCAGCCTTCCTGCCGGGGCGGCGGACTACCAGCCGCGCCTGCTGCTGAACGAGGGAGGCGGTTCCTTCCGGGACGCACCGCAGGGTTCGCTTCCGCCACTGGCAATCAGCGCGGGCGCCGTGGCGGCCTGCGACTTCGACCGCGATGGCCGCCTCGACGTGTTCATCGGCGGGAGGGTGGAACCCGGCCAGTATCCCCTTGCTCCGGCGAGCGCGCTTCTCGCCAACCGCGGGGGACGGTTCGAGGACGTGACCGACGCCCTCGCGCCCGGGCTGCGCCGCGTCGGCATGGTGACGGGAGCCCTGTGGAGCGACGTCGACGGGGACGGTTGGCCCGATCTCCTGCTGACGCTCGAATGGGGGACCGTCAGGTATTTCCACAACAACCAGGGGAGGGGCTTCGAGGACTGGAGCGACCGGTCCGGATTTTCCGCCGCGGGCGCCGGCTGGTGGACCTCAATCGCCTCGGCCGACTTCAACGGAGACGGGCGGCCCGACTACGTCGTCGGAAATGTCGGCCTGAACACGCAGTACCGGGCAAGCCCGGATCAGCCTGCGGTCCTCTATTACGGGGACTTCAAGGGCGATGGCGTGGCGCAGATCATCGAGGCCTGCTTTGAGGGGGGCCGCGAGTATCCGTGGAGGACGCGGCGCGACCTGGGGGCGGTCATTCCGTCCATCCTGAAAAAGTATCCGAGGAACGATTATTTTTCGCGGGCGACCCTCGGGGAGATCCTGGGCGCCGACAAGCTCTCGGCCGCGCAGCGCTTCGAGGCCACCGAGTTCCGAAGCGGCGTGTTCCTCAGCCAGCCCGACGGCACGCACCGCTTCGAGCCGCTCCCGCGGCTGGCGCAGGTAGCGCCGGCGCAGGGCATCGTTGCGGGCGACCTTGACGGCGACGGCCACGCCGACATCTGCCTCGTCCAGAACTCATATTCGCCGATCCCCGCCGTGGGCCGCTTCGACGGCGGCATCGGGCTGCTGCTACGCGGAGACGGGCGCGGGGGATTTGGCGCAGTCCCGGCGGCCGAGAGCGGCATCGTCGTGACCGGCGACGCCAAGGCCCTCGTCCTCGTCGACATGGACCAGGACGGGTGGCCGGATTTGCTCGTCTCGCGCAACAATGGCACGACCCTCGCGTTCAGGAACGGCACCGTTGCCGGCGGCAATTCCGTGAGGATCGTGCTTCGCGGGCGCGCGGGCAACGCGGCCGCATTCGGCGCCCGTGTCGCGGTGGAGCATCCGGACGGCTCAAACCAATCCGTGGAGGTCCACGCCGGCTCGGGCTATTATTCGCAGTCCACGGCCGCGTGCTTCTTCGGATGGCGCGATGGCAACGCGCCGCGCCGTATCCGGGTGCGCTGGCCATGGGGGCTCGAGTCGCTCCACGACTTCGAGCCCGAGTCAGGGGCGCAGGCGGTGGAGGCCCCTCCCGCATGAACCGCAAGCAATTCCTGGAGCTTCTCGCGACGGGGGGCGTCGTGGTGCTGGCGCGCCCGGCGAGCCTGTTGGGGGACACGGCCGCGCCGACGAGGCCAGCGGCTTCCCAGGGCGGCATCAGTGAGGTTCCCTTCACCCCGCGCGCTGCCCGAAAGGGATCCACGTTGTTCAGCGAGGTTACCCCGTCCGAATCGGGCATAGTGACGGAGAACAGCTACGCCGACCCGGTCGCGACCGCGGGCGGCTACCGCGATCCCCGGGTGTGGGCGGATCGGATCCATGAGTTTGACGTCGGCGCCGTGGGCACGGGCGTGGCCATCGGCGACTACGACAACGACGGCAGGCCCGACATCTTCGTCGTCAGCAAGACCGAGAGCTGCCGCCTCTTCAGGAACCTTGGCGGCTACAAGTTCGAGGACGTCACGGAAAAGGCGGGAGTGGGGGACAAGGACGACAATGCCCTGGTCTGGAAGCAGGGGGCGACCTTTGTCGACGTCGACAACGACGGGCGCCTGGACATCTACGTCTGCCGCTTCAATGCCCCAAACCTCCTGTACATCAACCAGGGCGACGGGACATTCAAGGAGGAGGCCGCCGCGCGCGGACTTGCGGTTAAGGACGCGTGCGTCATGGCGGCATTCTGCGACTACGACAGGGACGGCTTCCTCGACGTCTTCGTTCAGACGAACATGCTCGACGCCGCGGAGCACCCGAGCGGCCAGAGCGACTACCTCTTCCACAACAACGGGGACGGGACATTCACCGACGTGACGGACCGGGCCGGGATCTCGGGCGAGGCCCAGGGTCACTCGGCCGTATGGTGGGACTTTGACGGTGACGGGTGGCCCGACCTCTACGTCGCCAACGACTTCGCGCAGCCCGACAAGCTCTACCGCAACAACCGGGACGGCACCTTCACGGACGTCATCGATTCCGTCGTGCCGCACATGCCGTTCTCGTCGATGGGCTCGGACCTGGGCGACGTGAACAACGACGGCATCATCGACTTCCTCGTGGCCGACATGGCGGCGACCAGCCACGTGAAGGACCAGAGGACCATGGCCGTCGCCCGGAGCTTCGTCCTGGATCCACCGGCGAACTCCAAGGCGGCCCCGCAGGTCTCGCGCAACGCGCTCTACATCGGCACGGGGACGGGGCGGTGCCTCGAGGCCGCGAACCTGGCGGGACTGGCGGCGACCGACTGGACGTGGTCCGTCAGGCTCGAGGACCTCGACAACGACGGCCGGCTAGACGTCTTCGTGACAAACGGGATGCACCGCGAAGTGACCAACGCGGACCTCATCCTGAAGATCTCGATGGCCGAGAATGCCGACGACAAGGCGAGGATCGAGAGGGGCAGCCCCGTGCTCGCCGAGCAGCACCTCGCCTTCCGCAACCTGGGCGACCTGCAGTTCGAGGACGTGAGCGCCGCCTGGGGCCTGAACCAGCGGGGTGTCAGCTTCGGCGCCGCGCTTGGCGACCTCAGCGGGACCGGCAACCTCGACATCGTCTATTCCAATTACCGCAAGGGCGCGACGCTCATGCGCAACGACTCAGACTCCGGCCACCGTGTGATCATCGCACTGCGCGGCGTGCGCTCCAACCGCTTCGGCGTGGGGGCGACAGCCAGGCTTGAGTCGGACTCGGGCGCGCAGGTGCGGTCTCTCGTCCTTGCGCGCGGAGTCCTCTCGAGCTCCGAGCCGGTCCTGCACTTCGGCCTGGGGAGCGACGAGCGCATCCGCCGCCTCACTGTGTCGTGGCCCAGCGGGCATGTGCAGGCGTTCGAGGACCTCGGCGTCGACCGCAGGTTCACCATAACGGAGCCGTCGGGACCGGCTTCGACCCCGGAACCTGCGCCCATGCCCGCGGCTCAGTTCGCCGAGGCGAGCGCCGCCCTCGGCCTTTCTGTCCTGTCGCGCGAGGCGGCCGTTGACGAGCTGGTGCAGCAGCCGCTCCTGCCGATGCGCCAGAACCGCAGGGGTCCGTCCCTCGCCGTGGGCGACATCAACGGCGACGGCGTCGATGACATTGTCATCGGGGGAACAGGCGGGGACCCGGCAAGGCTGCTTTTCGCGGGCGCTCACGGAGCCTTCGAGGCGTCGGAGGCGCCCCTGGCGAGCGCCGGCCCGATTGACGATGGCCCCATTCTCATCTTCGACGCCGACGGCGACGGGCACAATGACCTGCTTATAACGAAGGGAGGCAGCGGCCTTCCCGCGGGAGCGCCGGAATACCAGCCCCTCCTGTTTTTCAACGACGGGAACGGGAGGTTCACCCCCGCGCCCGAGGGGGCGCTGCCGCCTCTCCCCGTAAGCGCCGGCGTCGCGGCTGCCGCGGACTTCGACAGGGACGGCAGGCTCGACCTCTTCATCGGGGGGCGCGTCGTGCCCGGCCAGTATCCGCAAGCCCCGCGCAGCGCGCTTCTCGCCAATAGGGGTGGCCGCTTCGAGGACGTGACCGACGCGCTCGCGCCGGGCCTGGCCTCGATAGGGATGGTCACGTCGGCGATTTGGAGCGACGTGGACGGCGACGGCTGGCCCGACCTCCTCTTGACGCTCGAGTGGGGAACCGTGAGGTATTTCCACAACAACAAGGGGGCCGGCTTCGAGGACTGGAGCGGGAGGGCGGGCTTTGCGGCGGCGGGGACGGGATGGTGGAACTCGATCGCGGCCGCCGATTTCAACGGGGACGGCCGGATGGACTACGCTGTGGGGAACGTGGGCCTGAATACGCAGTACCACGCGGGCCCGGGGCGGCCGGCGCTGCTGTACTATGGAGACTTTGCGGGAACCGGCTCGCCGCAAATCGTCGAGGCCTACCATGAGGGCGACAAGGTCTACCCGTGGCGGACGCGGCGCGACCTGGGCAACGCGATACCCTCGGTCCTGAAGCGCTTTTCGCGAAATGATTTCTATGCGCGCGCGACCCTGGAGGAGATCCTTGGAGCCGACAACCTGGCCGGGGCGCAGCGGTTCGAGGCGACGGAGCTGCGCAGCGGCGTCTTCCTCAGCCGGGCCGACGGCACCTTCGATTTCCAGCCGCTGCCGCGCATCGCGCAGGTCTCGCCCATCGAGGGCCTCGCGGCCGGCGACTTCGACGGCGATGGGCGCGCCGACATCTACGCCGTCCAGAATTCCTTCGCACCCATCCCGTCGGTGGGCCGCTTCGACGGCGGACTGAGCCAACTGCTGCGGGGAGACGGACGCGGGGCCTTTGATCCCGTTCCGGTCCGCGAGAGCGGACTCGAGGTGCCGCGCGACGGCAAGGCAGTCGCCTTCGCCGATCTCGACCGCGATGGCTGGCCCGACTTCGTGGTCACGCGCAACAACGACACCTCGCTGGCGTTCCGGAACCGTGGAGTCCCAGGGCGCAATTCGCTGTGCGTGTCTCTGCGCGGGAGCGCGGGAAATCCGTCGGGGGTAGGGGCCTTGGTCACGGTGTTTCTGCGGGACGGGTCTAGCCAGATGGCCGAGGTCTATGCGGGTTCCGGCTACTACGCCCAGTCCGCCTCGTCCGCCTTCTTCGGGTATCCCGATTCGAATCCGCCGCAGTCGGCAACCGTGCGTTGGCCCTCTGGAAATCGGACCAAGCACGCCGTTCCAGGCGGTTCAAAAGTCCTTCGCCTCTCTTAGTGCCGGTCAGGCCCAATAGTGGCACAAACCGGCTCGGAGAAAAATTGTTTCACAAGTTGAAAAACTGTTGACACCACATGGACAGATCCGCCAGATAGCGCCGTTTTACCCACAATTCCCCCCGGAATTCGTACGTTTTGCCCCCCGTTTGTTCAGGTCCTAAAGGCCCAAGCGCACCCCCATAGCAGTTTTCCGCCAGAAAACACCAGACATGCAAGCTACCTACCTACCCGCAAAAGCTCGTTACCTCGCAACAGCAGCAGCGCTTTCGATGCTGCTGAACACGGGATCGGCCCAGACGGCCAATCCCACTCCGGAAACGACCACGACCACCACGACGACGACGACGTCTCCCGCGGTCGCTCCCACGGACGAGACCGACCAGACAACCCCGACTTTGCTGACCCCTTTCGAGGTCGATTCGTCTCAAGACACCGGATACCGCGCGCGGAACACGCTCGCCGGCAGCCGCGTCAACACGAAGCTCGACGATGTCGCCAGCCCGATCACTGTCGTGACGAAGGACTTCATCGATGACATCGGCGCCGTGGATGTGAATGACATCCTGACGTACACGGTCGGCACCGAGGGCACGAAGGACTTCTCGTCGAACACGCCGCAGCTCGGCAGGACGAGCGACAACGCGGCACAGGATCCGAACGGCGCGACCCGCGGCCGCGGCCTTGCCCCGTTTGATTTCACGCGAGACTACTTCTACTCGCTCTCCGACGTCATCACGGGCTACAGCTCGCAGTCCGTGGGCTTCGACACCTACAACCTGGATTCGGTCACGATCATCCGCGGTGCCGATTCGATCCTCGCGGGACTGGGCTCGCCGTCGGGCATCATCAACTTCTCCCCCGAGCTGGCCAAGCTGAACCGCAACTCGTACGATGTGTCCTACAGGTTCGGCAGCTATGGCGACAAGCGCGCAACATTCAACGCGAACGTGGTGGCGATTCCGGACCAACTGGCCTTCCTGATTGCCGGCGTGTACAAGGATGCGGGCTACGAGGCGCAGCCCTCCTACGACCACGACAAGCGCTACTACCTGGCTACGACCTGGAAGCCGTTCAAGAAGACGACGGTCCGGCTCTCCTATGAGGATGTCAGGATCAAGGAGCACCTTCCCGCGACGTTCACGCCCGAGGATGACATCACCCAGTGGATCCAGCTGGGCAAGCCCACGGCGCCCGCCCCGGCTGGCGGCGGCGCCGGCAGCGCCGGGAGCGTCGCCATCCCCAACTCGACCGCATCCTTCTACCAGGACGACAATCCCGGGTTCCCCAACACGTTCTACAGCGCGAATGGCGGTTACATTGGCACCTACGCCACGACCTCGATCTACGACTTCCAGCAGCAGAACCTCTCGAATGTCGCCCTCTGGGCGCCTTTGCGCATGTCGAACGACGAATATGGAAACTGGCATGACCTGAATACGAATGGCACCAAGCAGAACAACTCGCTCACGACGGTCGAGGCCTCGATCGACCAGGAGGTCTTCCCACACTTCAACGTGAACGGGTCGCTCGTCCACGAGATCGCGAACTACAGCGAGCTGAACCTCGGGCGGCCCGATTTCGTTGCCGACGGAGTCGACGTCAATCCGACGCTTCCCTGGGGAGCGGCGAACCCGAACTTTGGCGACACCTACATGTACTTCTCGGGCCTCGACAACATGAACGCGACCTACTCGCGGAACACGGTTGCGCGGGCCACGGCGACGTACGACCTCGATCTGACCCAGTACAACAAGTGGTTCGGGCGCTACGTCTTCACGGGTTTCGCCGAGGACCGCAAGACGACGAACGACTTCGTCGACTACAACGCTCAGCAGGACGGCACGGCCACCACGGTCGGCAGCGGTCCCGGCATCTTCACGTACACGGGCGGCGATGCGGCCAATAACTACTTCCAGACGAGCGTCGCGCAGGTGCCCTCGCTCCTCAGCAATGCCCCCATCACCTCGAGCCCGACGGCTGCGACAGCCACGGCGGCGGCGACACCGGGCGGCGTGACGACGGACTCGTTCAGCGACTTTTACGCCCTGAAGGAGGAGCAGAAGGCCATCACGAAGCTGACAACGTCGGCGTTCATCCTCCAGGCCTTCGTCCTTGACGACCTTGCCGTGGGGACATTCGGCATCCGGCGCGACGTAGACAAGGCCGGCTACATCGGCAGCACGACGGACGCGACCTCCGGCCAGATCATCCCGGTTCCCTCTGGCGAGTTCGACACGACCCTGTCGACCGTCCAGGCGCAGACGAAGACCTACTCCGTGGTCATCCATGGGCCGAAGATCGGATCGGTCGACCTCAAGTGGCTCAGCGTCGGCTACGACCAGTCCCAGAACTTCATCCCGAACGCGGGCTCGACGGACCTCCTCGGCAACGCGACGCCCGACCCGACGGGGACGACGAAGGACTACAACATCTCGGTTGACCTCTTCAACGGGAGGCTGAACGCCAAGATCGACTGGTACACGACGATCGCGGCCAACTCCTCTGACCCCACGGTCAACTTCCCTCTCGTGCAGTGGAGCATCCCCTTCATCGACCTGGTGAACAACAATGCTAACGGCACGGGCGCCTACGCGGACCTCGCAAAACAGGTCGGGTTCACCACCTACACGTCAGGGCTCGGCCCAAACATCACGACAGGTGACGCGGCCCTCGCGAACGCCTACACGTCCAACCAGCAGGCGAAGGGCATGGAGTTTGAACTGACGTACAATGTCACCAAGAACTGGCGTGTGAGCGGCACTGTCGATCGCCAGCAGGCCGAGGAGTCCAACATTGCCCCGGCGCTCACTTCCTTCATCAACCAGCGCGTCGCCTACTGGCAGGCCAACGGCCTCTGGAACGGGCCGACGACCACGAAGCAGGACTGGTGCGGCTGCCCGGAGACGGGCCAGCAGGTCTACAACAACGACGTGCTCGGGCCGTTCATAGCCTACCAATCCGCGTCCGGCCAGCCCTCCCAGCAACTCCACAAGTGGAAGGCGACGCTCGTCACCAACTACACCTTCTCCGAGGGATACGCGAAGGGCTTCGGCGTGGGCACCGGCCTGCGGTACTTCGACAAGACCATCATAGGCAACCCGGTGATTGAGGGCCTTGTGAACGGGACCGAGACCGTCACGGGTCTCGACCTGGCGCACCCCTACACGGTGCCCGGCCAGACGACCGTTGAGGCCTGGGCCACGTACTCGAGGAAGGTCTACAACAACAAGTTCCTCCTCACGTTCAGGTTCGAGGTCGAAAATTTGCAGTCGGACGGGGGGTACACTCCCGTGGCGGCAAATTCGGACGGCACTCACCAGCTGTTCACGATATCGCCTCCACGAACGTATTACTTCACCACGGACCTCAAATTCTAGGGACATAGGCGCGGCGTCGTAGACCGCTGTGCCGGGTATCTCGAGGCCTCCCCGGTGTCGTCACCCCGGGGGGGCCTCGTTGTTTCCGGTACCCCCGATGCACGCGACATCACGGCGACGAATTGATCGCAATGCCGAGGGATTACGCCCTAGATCTGTGGCAACGGTTGCTGCAGCCTCCCCACAATTCCCAATGGCCGGAAATCCGGCGCTGAGCGGTTCCAGGCGAACCCGATGGGGTCTCGTGTGCGCGGCCCTTGTGCTGGGTGCGGCCGGTGTTTTCGTCATCATGCGCACCCATGCGCCGCGGCTTCCCGCGCTGGGAAGCTACGGCAACCTGCCCGCGGCCTTTGGGAGGGCCGTCGCGGGCGCGCGGTTGAAGGCCGTGGCCGATGGTTACCCCTCCGACGACATACGCGCGCTCGCCAGGCTCTACCAGGCAAACCGATTCAACGACGAAGCCCTGGCCTGCTACGCCATCCTGCGCAAGGCGCCGGGCGGGCTCACCGCGCAGGACCACTATTACCTGGGGGACATCGCGCTGTACCAGGGAGACCTTGACCAGGCCATCCTGGAGCTCAAGGAGGTCGAGGAGACGGAGCCGCAATACCTCGCAGCGCGCCTCGAACTCGGTGACGCCCTTTTCAAGTCGGGCGACGCGGCCGGCGCCGCACGCGAATATGAGTCGATTCTGGAGACGATGCCCAACCAGCCGCAGGCGATGTTCAGCCTTGCACGGATCGACCTCATGAAGGGCGGCGACGACAAGGCGATCACCCGCCTCGAAACCCTGCTGACGGCCCACCCAGAGATGACGTCGGGCGCGGGCCTTCTCGCGCAGATCTTCGATCGCCGCGGCGAGAAGCAGAAGGCCCTGCTGATGACGCAGTGGAGCCGGCAGTCCCCCGAGCCGGTGCCCGACGATCCGTGGATTGATGAGCTCCTCACCAACTGCTACGACGTCCAGCGGCTATCGCTCAAGTTTGAGGAGTACTACACCTCCGGGGAGATCGACAAGGCGCTCCCGCTTCTGGACCGCGTCGAGGAGTTGGATCCGAAAAGCTACATACCGCAGCTCCTCAGAGGCTGGTCGCAGGCGCGCGCCCACAATGACTTCGAGGCCGTCGCCCAGTACCGCATGGCGCTCGATAAGGGCGGCGACCCCGAGAAGATATGCCCGTACATGGCCCAGTCGCTGATCGCGCTTGGCCGCCTCTCTGACGCGGCCAAGCTGATGGCCGAGTTCTATGCGAAGAAGCCCGACTCGGTGCCGATCCTGATCGCCTACTCGGACGTCGCCGTGCGCCAGGGCGACAACGTGACGGCGACGGTGCTTCTCAGGAGGGTCCTGGAGAAGGAGCCCTACCGCGTCGCGGCGAACATGAACCTTGCCAAGATCCTCTGGGCGTCTGGGGAGCGCGACGAGGCGGCGGTGTGCCTCGAGCGCGTGACTAAGGTGTCCTCGAGCGACGTGGTGTCGCGCGCCCTGCTTGGGGAATACCACCTACGCCGGTCGGAGCCGCTGGCCGCGATCCCCCCCCTGGAGGAGGCCATCGCCCAGTCGCAGAAGGGCACGCCCGCCTATACGAGCCTGACATCGATGCTCTATGCGGCGTATGTCGAGGCCGGGTCGTCGGGGGCGGATGCGGACGCGGTCGGCTTCCTCGACAAGGCGATCGCCCTCGACCCGGCGAACCCTAACGCCCTCGCGCACAAGGCGGCCCTCTGCGCGCAGGCGCGAAAATTTGCGGATGCCGCCGACGCCCTGGAAAAATTGAGGGACCTCCAGCCCAACAACCCCACGATCTACCTCAGCCTGGGTGACGTCCTCTACCATGAGGGGAAGCCCGACGAGGCGCGCGTGGACTGGCAGAGGGCTATGTTGCTCACGTCGTCGGGTAACACGGCCCTGCGGGAAGCGCTCAACGCCCGGATCGACGCGCCGATCACGGAGGACACGTTCCGTTGAAGCGCCTGCTTTGCGCGGTGGTAACCGCCCTGCTCGTCGCGGGCGTCCTTGTGTTTTTCCTCAGGGCGCGTCGCATGCCGGCCTCGGCGCAGGCTTCGACGGCGGCCGCAGCCGGGGAGAGGCGCGTGCTCCAGAAGCAGCCGCTCGGACCGGACTTCTACGCGTCGCGCGCCATCGGCAAGCCCGCAGAAGGGCTGCCGTGGATCACAGACCTGCTGGTGGTGGACCTCGACGGCGACGGGCTCAAGGATGTGCTCGTGTGCGATGGGCGCCTCAACAAGGTCAGCTGGATCCGCCAGGTCCGTCTCGGCGTCTTCGAGGAGCAGGACATCGGCCAGCCGGTGCAGGGGCCGGCCCACCTCGAGGTCGCGGACCTGCGTGGCACGGGACACCTCGACGTCCTCGTGTCGTCCATGGGCGTCGTTCCCCCGGACAACGAGAAGATCGGCTCCGTCGTCGTTCTTGAGAACGACGGGACGAATCACTTCACGAACCATGTGCTTCTGGACAACGTCGCGCGAGTCACCTACGTGCAGGCCGCCCACCTGACTCAGTCCGGCCGTCTCGATCTCGTGGTGGGCCAGTTCGGCTACATCGAGGGCGAGATCCGCTGGATGGAGAACCTGGGCGGCGGCCAGTTCAAGAGCCACCAGCTGCTCGACCTTCCGGGGACGATCCACGCGCCGGCCGTGGACCTGAACGGGGACGGCAAGACGGACATCGTGGCCCTGGTGTCGCAGGACTCGGAGGAGGTGCATGCGTTCATGAACGACGGCAATGGCAACTTCCAGGACCGGGTGCTCCATGGCTCGACCAACAAGGACTATGGCAGCAGCGGCCTTGTGATCGCGGACGTGAACCAGGACGGAAGGCCCGACATCGTCTACACGAATGGCGACGGCTTCGACTATGCGACACCCGGGTCGAGGCCGTGGCACGGCGTGCAGTGGCTCGAGAACAAGGGCGCCGGGAAGTTCTTGTTCCACAGGGTGGGGGACTTCCCTGGTGCGTTCAGCCCAGTAGTCGCGGACCTGCGCGGCACGGGCTACAACGACATCGTGTCGTGCAGCGGCTTTAACGACTGGAACGATCCGGATGCGGTCTCGCTGATGGCATTCGAGAACGACGGTTCCGAGCACTTCACGCCGCGGATCCTAGCCCATGTGCCGACGCACCTTATCGTCGTCAAGGCGGCCGACATGTTCAACGACGGCCGGATCGAGCTGGTTACAGGCGCCTTCATGTTCTATCCGCCCTACGACCACGTCTCCCGGGTCACACTGTGGGAGCACAAAGAGTAGAAAGAAACAGTTTTACAAACCTGTAAAATAACGTCGGAATGGCGGCATAATAACGTGACCAAATCCAAAGACTCATCGAACCCGGGATTCGGCGCTGGCGCGCCACAAGCCGGCAAGAGGGCAACGATTTACGACCTTGCGCGCATTGCGAAGGTCTCCCCCGGGACCGTCAGCCGCGTGCTCAACAATCGCGACAGGGTGAAGACGGAGACGCGCGAGGCCGTGCTGCGCGCGGCGGCCGAACTCAACCTGAAGCCCCAGGCCTCGGTGCGCAACCGGGAGGTCGCGATCCTCTCGGAACCTAGCTACCCCGACCGTTTCGGCGGCTACGCTGGCACGCTGACCGCGCACCTCTCCTTCGCCTTTTCGCGCCGCAACATCGGCGTGCTCCTGCCGCTCAACCCCCTGGTCGAGCTCCCGACGAAGTTCATCGACGGGATTGTCGTCGTCACCGAGGCCAAGGCGCTGCGCGAGCTCGTCGTCGAGCTTGAGAAGCGCATGCCGGTCGTCCACATCGACAAGTTCCTCATCTCGAAGGACGAGTATGTCGTCTGCTCGGACCACTACGCCGCGGGCTACATGGCCGCGCGCCATTTCATTGAGAGGGGCAAGCGCAAGCCGGCCTTTGTCGGGGGCGACTACGTCGCCTTCGCCGAGCGCCTGAAGGGCTTCAAGAAGGCGCTGGCCGAGGCCGACCTCCCAATCGATGAGCAGCGCTGCTCGCTGTACGGTCCAGAGAGCAACTCTATGTCCATCGTGACAAGGGCCGTGCGCGCGGGCGCGGACTCCATCTATGCCCCGGGCTCGAGCTTCGAGGCGCTCGAGTGCCTGCACGTCCTCTCCTATGTGATGGGCCTGAAGGTGCCCCAGGACATCTCGCTCATAGGCGGGGAAAATGAACGCGTATCCGCCCTCCTGACTCCGCCGCTCACGACGATTGAGGAGCCCCTGCGCGAGATGGCCGAGCAGGCGGCCGACATGCTCGACAGCCTGACGACGGGAAAGCGCATTCCGGAGCGCCGCCTCGTGTTGCCCATCCGCCTCGTTGAGAGAAATTCAGTGCAATGAAGTGCGGTCCCGCAAACGCCGGGCTGGGTCTTTCGTCACGGCCTTAGGCTTAGGCCTGCGAAAGGAAATTGGTTCGAATCATGCGATCGCTCATCACCCCTCCGGTACTGCTGCTAAACTGTTTGACGCTACTCGCATGTGTTGCGCGAGCCGAGCCGCTCACGCTGACCGTCCATCAGGCGCAGGCGCCAAGTTCGGAGGACTTCCATATGGGCACTTCGACGGCGCCGGGCGGGGCAACCGTGACGATAGACACCGACAGCCTTGTGCTCAACGGTCGTCCGGTCTCGGCCGTTATGGGCGAGTTTCATTTCACACGGTACGCGCGCAGCGAATGGCGCGAGGAGCTGCTCAGGATGAAGGCTGGCGGGATCACGATCGTTTCAACCTATGTTTTCTGGATCCATCACGAGGAGATCGAGGGCCAGTGGAACTGGACAGGCGACCACGATCTTAACGAATTTGTCAGGATTGCGGGCAGTGTCGGATTGAAGGTCATCGTGCGCTGCGGACCCTGGTGCCACGGCGAGGTGCGAAACGGGGGCTTCCCCGAATGGCTTCTCGACAAGGGCTGGAAGCTGAGGACCGTGGATCCTGGCTTCCTTGCCAAGGTTCGCATCTTGTACGGCCAGATCGCGGCGCAGCTGCACGATGAGCTATGGAAGGCCGGAGGCCCGGTCATCGGCATCCAGTTGGACAACGAGTACGAGGGCCCGGCCGACTACATGATCGCGCTAAAGAAAATTGCGCGGGAGGAGGGCCTCGATGTTCCCCTGTACACAAGGACCGGATGGACCAGGGTCACGACGCCGATGCCATTCGGGGAAATCGTCCCGCTCTACGGCGCGTACGCCGAGGGATTCTGGAGCAGGGAGTTGACCTCGATGCCGGGAAACTTCTGGAACGCGTTCCGTTTCTCGGGTCTTCGGTTTGACGACAACATCGCCAACGAGGAGCTGGGCAAGCGCGACGTAAGGGACGCTCCCGACGTGGCCCGCTATCCTTATCTGACCTGCGAGATCGGAGGCGGCATGATGAACAGCTACCACCGGAGGATACTCATCGATCCCCGCGATGTGGAGTCCACCACGCTTGTGAAGCTTGGATCGGGGAGCACGCTCCCAGGCTATTACATGTACCAGGGCGGCATAAATCCCGAGGGCAAGCTGACCACGCTGATGGAGGCCCAGGGCACGCGGATGACGAACTACAATGACCTGCCGGTCCGGAACTACGACTTTCAGGCGCCCCTGGGTTCATTCGGGCAGGTTAGGCCGCAGTATCATCTCCTGAGACGCCTGCACCTCTTTCTCGCGGACTTTGGCGGAGGATTCGCGCGGATGGGCACCGCGATGCCGGACACCAGGCCTGGCCCAAAGGGCGACACTCAGACGCTTCGCTGGTCCGTTCGGTCCGACGGGCGTAGCGGGTATTTGTTCGTGAACAACTACGAACGCTCGCTGGAAATGCCTGAAAAACATTCTGTCCAGTTCAAGGTCAGCCTGCCGGGAAGCGACCTTGTACTGCCCGCAGATCCCGTCGATGTGCCCGCCGACAGCATGTTCTTCTGGCCCTTCAACATGGACCTGGGCCACGGGGTCGGACTTTCGTATGCGACAGCCGAGCCCGTCTGCTGCATCGATGACGGAAGCAGCCACACAATCTTCTTCGCCGAGACGGCCGGCGTTCCCGCCACGTTCCTGGTCGTGGGAGAGAAAGTGCCAAGGTCAGCGGCGGTGAGCCGCGACGTCGCGTTCGAGATCAAGGGGACCGACGGTGTATCTGTGCGGATCGTCGTGCTGTCGGAATCGGACTCGCTTGCCTTGTGGAAGGGTCACTACCGGGGGCGTGATCGAGCCTTCCTGACGCGGGCTGAATTGATCCTGGATGGCGACGATGCCAATCTGACTTCCTCCAAGGTGTCCGACCTCACAGCGGACATCTATCCAGGAGAGGACCTTGCTGGATTTAAATCGAATGACGGGGTCTTCTCCGAGCTGGCGCCGGCGGCGCCTGCCGTCGAATCGCTGAACGTCAAGGTAGAGCAGGTCCGCGAGGCGGGTCCCGCGCGGGAAATCCCAATTGGAAAGATATCCGAGCCGGTCGCCACCGAGCCTTCCGACTCTGATTTTGCACAGGCAGCCGTTTGGAGGATCGACATCCCGAGGGACGCGGACCTTGCAAACGACCCATTGCTCAGCCTGCGCTACGAAGGCGACGTCGCACGGATCACGCTCAACGGCCGATTGCTCGTGGATGATTTCTATAACGGACGGCCCATTGAACTTGGCATTAGGCGATACGCTCCCGAGATACTCGGTGGCGACCTTGAGATAGCGGTGCTTCCCCTCAGGAAGGATGCTATTTCGGGCGCCAAGCAGCGTATTTTCATCGCCGCGACAGCCGTCCCCGATTTTGGAGCGGGGGCAACCGTCGCACGGATTCTCTCGTCCGAGGGCATAGAGCGATACACTGTGCACCTCGCACAGGAGAAATAATTTACGTCGCCGCGCTTCAGATCACGCCACGGCGCGCCTCCAAGGCGTCCCTGATCTCGTAGGCGCGGACTTTCGTGAGGGGGTAGTAGGCGAGGAGCCAAATGGCTATAATGGACCAGGCCGCAGTTGAAATCGCCAGTGTGAGCCTCATGCCTAGGATGGTTGAGGCGGACTGCATGCCACCGAGCGAGGCGTTGAAACCCGTTAGGTTCAGGACGATGCCCGCTCCAAAGAAAGCGAGGGCGTAGCCGGTCTTTTGTATCCAGGAGAACAATGACCCCATCAGC
>Ga0302326_10013135_pt1 | contig 17568 bp, 11 predicted proteins | sample Palsa_T0_3_FD_202264 | JGI IMG/M metagenome (GOLD analysis project Ga0302326, IMG submission 202264) | Peat permafrost microbial communities from Stordalen Mire near Abisko, Sweden - Palsa_T0_3 | ecosystem: Environmental > Terrestrial > Soil > Palsa > Peat permafrost | place: Sweden: Abisko... | reverse complement strand
GAGGTGCTCGGCCGGGCCTACGGGGAGCTGGGGCGCGCGCGCCGGCGCTTTCAGATCGCGCAGACGCTTCCGTCGGCGCTTTTCGCCGCGGCGCCGTCGCCGCGGACACGCTGGGCGTGGGAGTGCGAGTACCCCGCGCCGTATGCGGCGGACGTGCGCCGCGCCGAGGCAGCCGAGCGATTGCCGGAGGGGATCCTCTGGGCCGTGATGCGCCAGGAGAGCGCCTTCGAGCCCGACGCCGTCTCGCCGGCGGGCGCGCTCGGCCTGATGCAGCTCTTGCCGGAGACGGCGCGCACCGTCTCCGAGGAGATGGGCCTGCCGCCCGAAGACGCGCGCCCCAGCAACCCGCGCTACGCCATCCGTGTGGCGGCCCGGCTCCTGCACAAGCTGCTCGAGCAGTTCCGCGGCGACGTCCCGCTCGCGGTCGCGGCCTACAACGGCGGCGCCGAGTCGGTCGAACGCTGGAGCTCGCGCGCGCCCGGCCTGCAGCTCGACACGTTCGTCGAGCGCATTCCCTTCCGCGAGACCCGCGAATACGTGGCGCGCGTCATGGGCAACCTGGCGCGCTACGAGTACCTCGCCAAGGGCGAGGACGGCGTACCCCGCGTGGACCTCGAGCTTCGCGCGCGCTGAGACGCGCTATCCGTCGCGCGAGAACGAGGCCATGCGGGCGAGCAGGGCGAGCGGGTCGCGGCGAGAGCGGTCGCCGCGGATGTCGCGGTAGAGGGTGTCGACGTTGACGGCGATGCGTTCGCGGTCGCCCCACGAGGCGAACGAGCCGAAGCTCTTGCGGGCGATGTCGATGGCGGCGTCCAAGGGCGAGAGCCCCGCGTCGAAGCGGGCGCGCACCTCGTCGCGCAGCCAGATCCAGTAGTCCTTGACCGCGCGCACGCCGGCCTTGTCGGTGAGCGGCCCGTGTCCGGGGACGACGGCGTCGACGTCGAGCGCGAGCAGCCGATCGCAGGCCGCGATCCAGTTGGCGACCGGCCCGTCCCATGCGATCGGGTGGCTGCCGATGAAGAGGATGTCGCCCGTGAAGACGGCGCGATCTGCCGGGACGTGCACGATCGTGTCGCCGCGCGTGTGCGCCGGGCCGACCTCGATCAAGTGGACCTCCTTGTCGCCCACGTTCAGCGTGAGCTGGCCGTCGAACGTCGTCGTCGGAAGGACGAGATCGATCCCCGCGAACTCGAAGCCGCCGAACTTTTCGACCACGAAGTGCGCGGCGTCGCGGAACGCGAGCGCGCGTCCGATGCCGATGCGGCCGAGCAGACCCGTCACCCGCTCGCCCGCCGCGCCCAGGCTCACGGCGACCCGCGCGGCGCTGACGAGCGTGCTCATACGCGCGGGGGTGAGCTCGCGCATCTCTTCGGACGCGCGCCGGGACGCGATGATGTCGGCGTCGCGCAGCAGCTGGTTGCCCCAGCAGTGATCGCCGTTGGCGTGCGTGTTGACGACGGTGTCGATGTCGTCGGCGGCCGGCGTGCGGCGGCGCATCTCGTCGAGCATCCGGCGCGTCAGGTTGAGATCGTAGAGCGTGTCGACGAGCAGCGATTCGCCCTGGCTGGTCACCAGGCCCGCGTTGCTCCATCCCCACGACGGGTTCGACTGCAAGTACGCGAACGACCCGTCGGCGATCTCGCGGAGCTCGGCGGAGTAGAGTCCGGCGTTCGTCGGCTGCTGCGTCACGTGGGGAGCATAGGGTCGAAGGGGGCGCCGGGGCCAAGGACACGGCAGGAGCTCGGCGGATTCACGGCGCGACGATTCCTGCGAGCAGCGCCCGCGCGGCCCGCGGGCTGGGGACCCGGTAGGCTGCGATGGTGGTCCGGTAGCCGACGCCGATCGCGATGGCCTCCGGCGGAAGCGCGCGGAAGCACTCTTCGTCCGTCCAATCGTCGCCCATGGCCGCCACGGTCATCCGCGGCAGCTCGAGCCCCGCGCGCACCCGGTCGAGCACCGTGGCCTTGCTAACGCCGCGCGGTCTCACTTCGATCACCTTGTCGCCGCGGAGCAGCTCCGCGCCGCCGCCGCGTGTCTCGCGCTCCAGCCGCGCCCAGAGCGCCTCGGCCCGCTGCGACCCGAGCTCCGGCTCGGCCATGCGCCAGTGCCAGGCCAGCGTGGCCGTCTTCTCCTCGACCAGGGCGCCGGGCGTCGTGTTCACGGCCTCGTCGAGGATGCGCCGCACGGCGGCCTTCCACGACACGTCGACGTCGGGCATCGCGCTCCACGGCTTGCCCGGCGCCATTCGCGACCAGTACCCGTGCTCGGCGTGCAGGCCGATGGGCAGGTCGCCGAGCCATCGCTCGAGAGGATCGCGCCGTCGGCCGCTGACGATGTGCACGAGCGTCCCCGCGCGGCCCGCGAGGGCCTTGAGCAGATCGCGCAGCTCGCGATCGGGCGCGGCGAGATCCGGCGCGCGCGCGAACGGGACCAGCGTGCCGTCGTAGTCGAGCAGGAGCAAGAGGTGCTCGGCGCTGCGTAGCCGCGCGGTCAGTGTCGCCAGCTCTTCGGGCGACGAGAGCGTCGTGCGCGGCCGCGCGCCGTCGGTGGGCACGCCGCCCAGGGCCTCGATGAACGAGCGTGCCCAGTGGTGCACGTCGCGCGACGCGATCCGCTGCCGCAGCGCGCCCATTCGCAGACGCCGCTCGTCCTCCGGCATCAGGAGCGCCTCGCTGTAGGTCTGCGCCATCGAGTCGGTGTCGTACGGGTTGACCTGCAGCGCCTCGCCCATCTCGACCGCGGCGCCCGCGAACTCGCTCAGCACGAGCACCCCGTCGCCATCGGTGCGCGCCGTGACGAACTCCTTGGCGACGAGGTTCATCCCGTCGCGAAGCGGCGTGACGAGCATGACGTCCGCCGCGCGGTACAGCGCGACCACCTGCCGCTCGTTGAGCGGCTGGTACACGTAGTGGATCGGCACCCAGTCGACGGTCGAGTACGTGCCGTTGATCTGGCCCACCAGCTCGTTGACCTGCCGGCGGTACGTCTGGTAGCTCGGCACCTTGTCGCGCGACGGGACGCACACCTGCACGAGCCTCACGCGCCCGCGCCACTTGGGCTCGCGCTGGAGCAGGCGCTCGAAGGCCAGCAGCCGACGCTGGATGCCCTTGGTGTAGTCGAGGCGATCGATGCCGAGCAGGATCCGCTCGCCGCGTGCCTTCTCGCGGATCGTCGCCACCTCGGCGACGACGTCCGGATCCTCGGCCATCGCGGCGAACGTCTGCGTGTCGACTCCCATGGGAAACACGCCGAGGCGGATCTCGCGGCCGTCGACGTAGACCCGGTCGCCCTCGCTCGTGGCGATGCCCAGGATCCGGAGCGCCGACGAGGCGAAGTGGCTGCGGTACGAGTACGTGTGAAAGCCGATCAGATCCGCGCCGAGCATCCCTTCGAGCACCCGCTCGCGCCACGGCAAGATCCGCAGCACCTCCGACGCCGGGAACGGGATGTGGAGAAAGAAGCCGATCGTCGCGGCGGGGAGCCGCGCGCGCAGCATGCCGGGCAAGAGCGTGAGCTGGTAGTCGTGCACCCAGATCAGATCGCCGGGCTGGTACGTGCTCGCGACCACGTCGGCGAAGCGTTCGTTCACCGAGCGGTACACCTCCCACTCCTGCGACGTCGGCGGGATGCGATCGAGCAGGTAATGAAAGAGCGGCCAGAGGACGGAGTTGGAGAAGCCGTCGTAGTACTTGGTCACCTCGGCGCTCGTGAGGTGCACCGGCACGCAGTGGAGCCCGGCCAGGTGCGCGTCGAGCCGCTCGCGCTGCGGGGGCGTCATCCGCGACACTTCGCCGGGCCATCCGACCCACGGGCCGCCCGACTGCTCGTGCGGACCGCGAAGCCCCGTCGCCAGGCCGCCCGCGCTCTGCGCGACCGTGACCTCGCCACGGTCGAGCTTGACCGTCACCGGCAGGCGATTGGAGACGAGCACCAACCGCGGCGAGCTCGGCATGGAGAGCACGCGGTACGCAGTCCTCGTGCCATGCCGCGTTCCTCGCTGCCCGATGCCCTTTCGGCCCGCCTGGAGCCTGAGGACGTGTGGGCGGCGGCCCCCACGGCCGGGGCTGAACGTGGGATCCGTGGCGTTTTGCCGTGGCGAGATGACTCAGCGCGCCCGCCGGGCCGGCGGGTTCGACGAGCGCGTGCGCCTGGCATTCTCGGAGAGCACGCGCGCGACCTCGTCGATCCCCTGGGCCTCCATCAGCGCCTGCCGCGCGCGCGGCTCCAGCACCGCGCACGCGATCGACGCGAGGATCCGCGACTCCTCCGCGTGCGCTCCCGGGGGGATGAGCACGAGGAAGACGAACCGCGCCGGCTTGCCGTCCGGCGCTTCGAAGTCGATGCCCTCCGCCGAGCGGCCGAGCGCGAGCAGCGGCCGCGCGACGCCTTCGACCTCCGCGTGCGGGATCGCGACCTCGTCGCCCACGCCCGTCGCCGCGAGCAGCTCGCGCTCGAGCACGGCGTCGCGCGCGAATCGCTTGCGCCCCGTGAGCAGCGACCCGAGCGCGCGAACGAGCTCCGCGATCGCGTCGGTCGGCGTGCGCGCGTGAAGCTCGCTGACGAACGCCCCGCGGCGCAGCAGAGTGACGACGTCCTCCTCCGGCTCCTCGCCGCCGAAGATGCGCTGGATCGCGCCGCCTCCCGAGGGCGGCGACCGCCCGAGCGATCGCGCGATCGCGCCGAGCACGCGCGCCGCCGCGGCGACGAGCGCGAGCCCGAGAAGAAACGCGAGGACGTAGTGCTCTGTCATGTGCGGGTTCTGGCCGGCGGCAGGGCGGGGCGTGGTAGGGTCCCGGTCTCCGTGTGGGGTCTCGTCGTCGCCGCCCTATGCGTGGCGATCAACGGTTTCTTCGTCGCCGCGGAGTTCGCGCTCGTCAAGGTTCGGGCCACCCAGCTTCGCTCGCGCGCCCGAAAGGGGGACAAAAAAGCGATCGTCGCCGAGTCGATCGTCAGTCGGCTCGATCGTTACCTCTCCGTCACGCAGTTCGGGATCACGCTCGCCAGCCTCGGGCTCGGCTGGGTCGGCGAGCCCGCGGTCGAGGCGCTCCTCGCGCGGGCCGCGGGTCGCACCCTTCCCTCGACGACGGCAATCCACGTCGCCGTCACCGCGCTGGCCTTCGCGATCCTCACGTACGGGCACGTGCTGTTCGGGGAGCTCGTCCCCAAGCTCGTCGCCATCCAGCGCTCCGAGGCGACGGCGCTGGCCGCCGCCATCCCGCTGCGCGTCATCTACTACACGTTCTGGCCGCTGCTCTGGCTCCTCGAGCGGTCGTCGCGGCTCATCCTCGGGATCGTGGGTCTTTCGCCCGACGTCGCCAGCGTCGAGGGGCGCTTCAGCGAGGAGGAGATCCTCGCGATCCTGGCGGCCAACGCGGCGCGCACGCCGCGGGGGCGCGCGCTCACCGAGCTGCTCGAGCGCGTCGTGCGCTTCTCGCAGCGGGCGGCACGGCACTCGATGGTCCCGCGCGTCGACGTGGTCTCGCTGCCGATCCAGTCGACGGGCCAGGATGCGCTGCGGGTCGTGCGCGCGCACCAGTTCTCGCGCGTGGTCCTGACCAACGGCCGGTCGCTCGACGACGTGGCCGGCTACCTCTACGCGAAGGACGTCTTGCTCCACCCGGACACGCATGCCTTGCAAGACCTCACGCCCCTGCGGCGTGACATCCTCTTCGTGCCCGAGGTGCAGAACGGGGTCGACGTGCTGCGCGAGATGCAGAAAAAGCAGGTGCCGATCGCCGTCGTCGTCGACGAGTACGGCGGCACGAGCGGGATCGTGACGATGGAGGATCTGCTCGAGGAGATCGTCGGCGAGATCCGCGACGAGTTCGACGAGGAGCCCCAGCGTGTCGTCAAGTCGCCGGGGCTCGAGAACACCTGGGAGGTCGACGGGCGGGCGGCCGTCGACGAGCTGCGCGCGACGGGCGCCAAGCTCCCCGAGGACGAGCTGCACGAGTCGGTCGGCGCGCTCGTCGTCGAGCGGCTGGGGCACCTGCCGCGCGCCGGTGATCGTGTCGAGCTCGCGCTGGGCGTGAGCGCGGAGGTCACGGGCATCCGCCGGCGTCGCGTCACCCGTGTGCGCGTTCGCGTGAAGAAAGACGACGGCGAACCGGGCGGCAGCTAGGGGCTGTCGGTACGCGGGGAGCGGAGAGCCGCCAAGCCGCCAAGGCGCCAAGTAAGGAGAAGCCCAAATCCTCGGGAATTCTCTCTCTTGGCGCCTTGGCGGCTTGGCGGCTCTCCCTCTTGCCGGCACCGACAGCCAGCCCTTGAGCGGGGGCGTTGCGCAGGTCGCCGGGCAGCCTTACGTACGCCACTCGCGTCGATGTCGTCTCCGCCTTCTCCCTTGACCTCCACCGTCGCGGAGCAGACGGGGCTCGCGGCGGATGACCTCGCGCCCCCGGCGGCTCCGCTCGAGGCCCTGCCGCCTCTCTTGCCCCCCGAAGGGGTGGTTGCGTCGCGGATCCGCGACGTGGCCGCGCGCGTGCGGGCGCTCGGCGCGGGGCGTCTCGACGTGGCGGGGGTTCGCGGCTGCGCCGGCGCGGTCCTCGCGGCGGCGACGGCGCGGGTGGGGCGGCGCGTCGTGCTCGTCACGGAGGACATCGAGAGCGCGCGCCGGGTTGCCGAGGACGTGGGCTTTCTGGTCCGCGGCGACCGCGACCGGGACCTCGACGACGCCGAGGACACGGGCGAAGGCGACGTCCTCGTCTTCGCCTCGAGCGAGACGGCGCCGCGCGCGGACGTGAGCCCCGATCGGCGCGCCGCGATGAGCCGCATGGCCACGCTGCATCACCTGGCTGACGACCGGCCCTGGCGTGTGCTCGTGATGACGGCGGGGGCGCTCGTGCGCAAGGTGGCGCCGCGGGCGGCGCTCGCGGGGCGAGCCGCTCGCATCGCGGTCGATACGGAGATCGACCGCGATGGGCTGGTCCGCTCGCTCGCCGAGAGCGGCTACCTGCGCGTGCCGGTCGTCGAGGACCCGGGCACGTTCGCCGTGCGCGGGGCGCTCATCGACGTGTGGCCGCCGTCGACCCAGGCGCCCGTCCGCGTGGAGCTCTACGGCGACCTCGTCCTGTCGCTCAGGCCCTTCGACGCGAGCGAACAGAAGACGAAGAAAGACGCGCCCGAGATCCGCGCGCTCTCGCTGCCGCCCGTGCGCGAGGCGATCCTCGACGCGCCGACGGTGGCGCTCGCGCGGGCGCGCGTCACCCACCTCGCCGAGGCGATCGACTGGCCGACGACCAAGACGCGAGCCCTGGTCGACGACGTCATCCAGGGTCGCGCGTTCTTCGGCGCCGAGGGCTTCTTGCCGGCGTACTACGAGGCGCTCGATCCGCTGCTCGACTACGTGCCGCGCGACGCGGCGATCTTCCTCGACGATCCCCCGTCGGTCACGCGCGCGCTGCGCGAAGAGCTCGAGCGCGGCGCGGCGCCCGCGTCGGGGCCGGCGTTCCCCGTCGACGCGTTCTACCGTAGCGAAGAAGAGGCGGCGCGCGATCTCGCGTCGCGCGGCGTCGTCGCGCTCCACCGCACGGCGGTCGCGGGCGCCCCGGGCGAGGGTCTCGCCGCCTACGAGACCGCGAACGGCGCGCTGGATCTCGCGTCGAGCGGCCACGAAGATCTCGCGCGCGCCGTGAAGGCGGCCCGCGCGACGCAGGGCAAGAGCGCCCCCTTCGGCCCCCTCGTGCGGCGCATCTTCAACTGGCGCGCCCACGGCCTGCGCGTGTGGATCACCGCGCGCGCGCAGACGCAGGCCGAGCGCATCGTCACGCTCCTGCGCCATCAGGGGGCGGCGTGCCAGGCGCGCCTGACGACGTTCGACCCGCAGTGGCTCGAGGAGCCCGTGGATTCGGTGATGGTGGTCGTGGGCCCGCTGCGCCGCGGCGCGGTGCTCGTCGCCGACGGGCTGGTGCTCGTGACGGAAGAGGAGATCTTCGGATCGCGCGCGCACCGGCGGCGCGAGCGCAAGGCCGACGCCGACCCGGCGCGCCCTCTGCTCGAGGACTTGCGAAACCTGGCGCCCGGCGACTTCGTGGTGCACGCCGAGCACGGGATCGGGCGCTACCAGGGACTCGTGCACAAGGCGATCCCGGGGGGGCCCGCGGTCGATCTCATCGCCATCGAGTACGCCGCGGGCGACAAGCTGTACCTGCCCGTCTGGCGCCTCAACCAGCTGGCCAAGCACATGGGCGCCGAGGCGGCCGCGCCCAAGCTCGACAAACTGGGCGGCGGCACGTTCGCGCGCACCAAGGCGCGCGTGGCCCGTGAGGTCCGCAAGATGGCCGACGAGCTGCTCCGCGTGCACGCCGAGCGGCAGGCGATGGCGGGTGAAGCGCTGCCGCCCGGTGGCGACGAGTACCGCGCGTTCGAGGCGACCTTCCCTTACGAAGAGACGGTGGACCAGGCGCGCGCCGTCGACGACGTGAACCGCGATCTCGACGCGGCCCGCCCGATGGACCGCCTCGTCTGCGGCGACGTGGGCTTCGGCAAGACCGAGGTCGCGCTGCGCGCGGCCTTCCGCGCCGCGATGGCGGGCCGGCAGGTGGCGCTCCTCTGCCCCACGACGGTGCTCGCGCAGCAGCACTACCGCACCTTCGAGGCGCGCATCGCCGGCTATCCGCTGACCATCCGCGGCATGTCGCGCTTCCAGACGAAGAAGGAGCACGACGACACGCTCAAAGGCCTGAAGGAGGGCAAGGTCGACGTCGTCGTCGGGACGCACCGGCTGCTCTCGAAGGACGTGCACTTCAAGAACCTGGGGCTGCTCGTCGTCGACGAGGAGCAGCGCTTCGGCGTCGCGCACAAGGAGCGCATCAAGCAGATCCGCGCGCAGGTCGACGTGCTGACGCTGACGGCGACGCCGATCCCCCGCACGCTGCAGATGGCCGTCACGGGCCTGCGCGACCTCTCGCTCATCACGACGCCGCCGGTCGACCGCCGCGCGGTGCGCACGATCGTCACGCGCTGGGACGATCAGGTGGTGCGCGAGGCCGTATCGCGCGAGCTCGCGCGCGGCGGCCAGTGCTTTTACGTCTACAACCGCATCGACAAGCTTTACGAGAAGGCGCAGCGGCTGCAGGAGCTCGTGCCGGGGGCGCGCATCGCCGTCGCCCACGGGCAGATGAGCGAGACGTCGCTCGAGGAGACGATGCTCGACTTCGTCGACGGCAAGTTCGACGTGCTCGCGTCGACGGCGATCGTGGAGAGTGGCCTCGACATCCCGCGCGCCAACACGATGATCATCGACCGCTCGGATCTCTTCGGCCTGGCGCAGCTCTACCAGCTGCGCGGCCGCGTGGGGCGCAGCAAGGAGCGCGCGTACTGTTACCTCGTCGTGCCGCCCACCGAGGCGATGACCGACGAGGCGCGGTCGCGCATCGAGGCGCTCGAGCGGCACACCGAGCTCGGGAGCGGGTTCCAGATCGCGTCGCTCGACCTCGAGCTGCGCGGCGCGGGCGATCTCCTCGGCGCGGAGCAGTCGGGCAACGTCGCGAGCGTGGGCTTCGACATGTTCTGCCGCATGCTCGACGAGGCCGTGCACGAGATGCGCGGCGAAGAAGTGGTGCACGAGGTCGACCCGGAGCTCAGCGTCGACGCCGAGGCGCTGCTGCCGGACGACTACGTCGGCGACGTGGGCGTGCGCCTCTCGTTTTACAAGCGGCTCGCGAGCGCGGCCGACGAGGCGCACGTCTCGGAGATCGCCGCCGAGATCGAGGACCGCTACGGCGCGCCACCCGACGAGGCGCGGCGGCTCGTGAAGCTGATGGCGCTCAAGACCGAGCTGCGCCGCCTGCGTGTCCTCGGCTGCGAGGCGAGCGCGCGATCGGTCACGCTGCACCTGCGCGACGACACGCCGCTCGATCCGGCCAAGATCACCGCGCTCGTCCGCCGAGCCCCCGCGCTCTGGAAGCTGACGCCCGACATGCGCTTGACCCGCCGATTCTCGGCCCCGCCGCCCGACGAGGGGGGCCAGCCGGGCGACAGCATAGCCTGCGCCGAGGCAACCTTGGCCGAGCTCTCGTCGTGCGTCAAGGACGCGGCGTAGTCGGGGCGCGGTTTGGCGCCCCCGCGCGCCTTCGCACCCACAATTCGCCGCCGGGCGCCCCACTTTCCTTGGTCCTTTCGGAAGGGCGCGTTCAATATGTCGCGCATGGCAAAGGGACGGGGAGAGCATTCGCGGGTGCAACTTTCGGCCGCGGGCCGGCGCAAGCGCGGGGGAGCGGGCCTTCGGGGCGCCGGCGTTTCGGGTGCGGGCGGGTCGAACTCGCGCTTCGTTCGGGCCTTCGCGGACGCGCTGAGAGACATCCTGAAGCACGAGCAGCGCCGCGCGGCGTAGTCGCCCGGGCCAAAGCCGGGAGCGGCGCTAGTATGCCGGCGCATGGCCGACCGTAGCCTCAAGGGCAAGACTCTCTTCATCACCGGGGCGAGCCGGGGCATCGGGCTCGCCATCGGGCTTCGCGCGGCGCGCGACGGCGCCAACATCGTCATTGCGGCCAAGACGGCGGAGCCGCACCCCAAGCTGCCCGGCACCATCCACACGGCGGCGGCGGAGATCGAGAAGGCCGGCGGCCGCGCGCTGGCGTGCGTCGTCGACGTGCGCTCCGAGGACCAGATCAAGTCCGCGGTCGACGCGGCGGTCGCCAAGTTCGGCGGCATCGACGTCCTCGTCAACAACGCGAGCGCCATCAGCCTGACGGGCACCGTCGAGACGCCGATGAAGCGCTACGACCTCATGCACCACATCAACACCCGGGGCACCTTCGCGTGCTCGCAGGCCTGCATCCCGCACCTGCTCGAGGCCGCGAACCCGCACGTGCTCAACCTCTCGCCGCCGCTCGACATGAAAGAGAAGTGGTTCGCGCCCCACACGGCGTACACGATGGCCAAGTTCGGCATGAGCATGTGCGTGCTCGGCATGGCGGGCGAGTTCCGGCAGGCGGGCATCGCGTTCAACGCGCTCTGGCCCCGCACGGTGATCGCGACGGCCGCCGTGCAGAACCTCCTCGGCGGCGACGCCACCATCCGCGGCAGCCGCACGCCGGAGATCATGGCCGACGCGGCCTACGAGATCCTCACGCGGCCGAGCCGCGAGTGCACGGGCAACTTCTTCATCGACGACGATCTGCTCAAGAGCGCCGGCGTCACCGACTTTGCCAAGTACCAGATGGTGCCGGGCGCGGATCTCATCCCCGACTTCTTCGTCTAGCGCGCGCCCGGCCAAGCCATGGACGACCGCGAAGGCCGCGCGATGCGGCGCGACATCCTCTCCGACGTCGGCGCCCTCTTGCGCGAAGAGATGGCCGCCGACGCGTGGGGGCGCCTGCTCGTCGAGGTGGGCCCGGCGCCCGACGGGACGCCCACGGTCGCCAATATCGACGTCGAAGAGGTCCTCGGCGACGACGCGCGCATCGACGCGATCTTCGGCGGCGCGGGCGTGCGGGCGGTGCTGCCGGTGCTCGCCAAGGCGGTCGAGGCGCTGTGCGCGCTCGACGGGGTGGAGCTCGACGACGTGCGCGGCGGGACGTTCGTGCGTCTCGAAGAGGGCGGCTTCGCGTGGCTGCCGGCCCTCGTGAGCGCGCCGACGGTGGGCTTCGATCGCGAGCGCGATCGCCTGCTCGCCAAGCTGCGGGCGAAGAACGACCGGCTCGCCGAGCTGCACGATTTCCCCCGGGGCGGCCGGGTCGCGATCGACCTCCTGCGCGAGCGCCTCACGTTCACGCGCGGCGACGGCAAGACGATGCAGGCGACGGCCCACGCCATCGGCACCTTCGCCCCCGCCTCGCGCACGTGGGGATGGGCGGGCTCCAATCCGCATGCACCCGAACCCGTGAAGAAGGCCTCGTCGGCCCTCGTCGACGCCATCCTGGAGCGCGACATGTGGGAGCTCTCCACCCCCGCGTTCCCGACGGACGAGACGACGGCGTGGGCGCTCGCGGCGCTCGTGTGCGACCGCACGGGTGGCGACGGCGTCTACTGCGCCTCGGAGCCCGAGGGGCTCGCGTTCGTGCTCCTGCGCGGCGTCGCGTAGGGCGTCCCGGGGGCGCGGGAGGTCGAGGTAAGCGGTCGGGAAGCCCTCCCGAGTGCTTTGGAGGTCGAGGTAAGCGGTCGGGAAGCCTTCCCGAGCGCTTTGGAGGTCGAGGTAAGCGGTCGGGAAGCCCTCCCGAGTGCTTTGGAGCTCGAGGTAAGCGGTCAGGAAGCCTTCCCGATTGCTTTGGAGCTCGAGGAAAGCGGTCGGGAAGCCCTCCCGAGTGCTTTGGAGCTCGAGGAAAGCGGTCGGGAAGCCCTCCCGATTGCTTTGGAGCTCGAGGAAAGCGGTCGGGAAGCCCTCCCGATTGCTTTGGAGCTCGAGGAAAGCGGTCGGGAAGCCTTCCCGACTGCCCGGGAAGCGCTCCCGTATGGGCGGGAAGCCTTCCCGCGCGCTCGGGCGCACCCCCCTGGCGCTTCAGTGCCGTCGCGCGTGCATCTTCTGGATGGCCGCGATGCTCGGGCGCGTGACGCCCTCGGTCGCTTGCGAGGCAAAGTACGAGCGCAGGATGTCGCGCGCAATCACGTTGGCCTTCACTTCCCAACGCGGGCCGTTGACCACCAGCACCGCCACCGCGACTTGCCGCACGTCGGCGATCGGCGTCACCGGCGCGAAGCCCGTGAACCAGGTGTAGTAGCGCTGCGCGTCCGCGTCCGTCAGCGTCCCCGTCTTGCCCGCGACCTCGATCCCCGGCAGAAACGCGCGCCCGCGCCCGTCGTGGAACGCGTGCCACGAGGTGCCCTCGCTGACGGTGTGGTCCATCATCGCGGCCACCTCCTCGGCGGTCTCCCTGGACACCGCGCGCCGGGGGGGCGCAGGCGGCGGCGCCGACCAGACGACGGCGCCCGACGGCGCGATCACTTGATCGACGACGCTGGGGCGCACGGTCTCGCCGCCGCGGGCGATGATGGCGCTCATCTCCACCGCCTCGAGCGGCGAGAGCGTCGAGTTCCAGAAGCCCGCGGCGGTGCGCGCGAAGTCGAGCGGGTCGGCCGGCACGTGCAGGGTGCTCGGCTCCACCGGGACGTCGAACGGCACGCTCTGCCCGTACCCGAAGCGCCGGCCCATCGCGTCGAGCTGCGGCGGCGACAGGTGCTCGCCCGCGAGCCGAGCGAACACCGTGTTGATGCTGCGCCCCATCGCGCCCCCGAGCGTCGTGCAGTTCCGGTCGCGTGCGGGGTTGTCGAGCAGGTCGGTCGCCGTGATGCGCGACTCGCCGCCGGAGTAGCACTGTCGCGTGTCGGGACCGAGGTGCGCGTCCTGCACGAGCGCGGCCGCCGTCACGATCTTGAAGACGCTGGCGCTCGGCGCCTTGGCCTCGGCGCAGAGATCGCGCGGCCCGCCCTTTTCCACGTGGCTCGCGTACACGAGCACGCGGCCCGTCGCGACGTCGACCAGCACCGCGGCCGCCTCGGGCACGTGGTGCGCCGCCATCAGCCCGAGCGCCGCTCGCTGGAAGTCGGGGTCGAGCGTCAGCCGCGCGGTCCCCGCGTCGGCGGGCGCGACGAGCGCGTCGCCGTCGGCCCGCATCTTCGCGAGATCGAGGCCCGCGAGCGCCGCCGGGATCGGCGCCGGCCCGCCGTGGCCGAAGACTTCGGGGTGGGCGTCGTCGACCTCGACGCTGGCCGAGGGCGCGGGCTCCGCGTGCAGCAGGGACGGCGACTCCACCGGGCCCAGGCTCTTCGCGCCCTCCGCGTTCGCCGCGGGCGGCGAGGCGGTCTTCGCGCGCCACAGGTACCCCGCGCCAGCCACCCCCGTCAGAGTCGCGCACGCACAAGCGACCGCCACGAGACCGGTTCCGCGCATGGTCGCAAACTTGTGTGGCATGGCCCGGGTCGTCCGGGCAAGAATCGGGCGGACAACATGCTCGGACACGTGAAGGGTGCCGCCGCGGCGATCGCGTGTGTGCTGGTCTCGCTGGGCGTACCTCGGGCCGCATACGCCGCAACGAGCGTCACCGCGCCCGCCGGAGGCGGCCTCGGAGCCCTCGACGTGAAGGTCGACCTGCCGGCCGCGCGCGTCGAAGCCAACGGCGCAGCGCTCGCGATTCCGATCGAAGCCGCCCGCCTGCCCGGCGGGGCCGCGGTGACTGTGGAGGACGTCGCCATCGGCGCCGGACGTCACGTGGTGCACGTGCGCGTCCCCTCGCGCGAGGACGACGCTTCGGGCGCGGCGCCCGTCGTGTGGGAAGCGCTGCTCGCCGCCGGTCGCGCAGAGCCCATCTTCGCCGGCGTCACCGGATTCACCGGCGGCGATCCCGGCGAGCGCACCGGCAAGGCCGTGCAGATCATCCGCGACGGCGCGACGAGCTTCGTGCTGGTGGGCGACGTGCGCGAAGATCTGGACCTGTGCGGCCGGTACCCCACGCTGCTCGATCCGCTCGCGCTCTACCCCGCGTCGCTCACCCTGCGCCCCGCGACCGTGCACCGGCTCGGCGCGGACGAGCGCGAGCGCGCGGAGAAGCTGACCGCGACGGCCGTGCCGCCCGCGGATGCCCGATCCGTCGCGCCGCTGGCGCCGCCGCTCGCCCGCTTGCTCGCCGCGCGCGGCTCGAGCGTGCCGGACTCGCTCGGCGGCGAGGTGACCGACGGCGATCCGGCGACGGCGTGGCGCGAGCAGCGGCCGGGGATCGGGCAAGGCGAGTTCGTGGTGGCGTCGGCGCCCAAGGGGGTGCCGATCGCGCGGCTGCAGATCGTGCCGGCCCCGCCGCCCGCGGGCGCGTCCGGGTGCGCGGCCCCGAGGACACTCGACGTGGTCACCGCGTCGCGCACGATCGAAGTGTCGCTGCCCGTCGACGCGTGCGCCAAGCCGGGGACGCGCTTCGACGTCGCGCTGCCCGAGCCGATCGACGCGGAGTGCGTCGGCATCGTGCTCGACTCGGCGTACACGCACGCGACGTCACGTCCCGACGTGGGCCTGGCCGAGGTGGTGGCCTACAGCGAGTTCGACACGCCGGGTGCCACGCTCGACGACGTCGCGAAAGCGCTCTCGGGGCCGCGCGCGCTGGCCGCGCAGCAGGTGCTCGAGCGCGCGGGCGACGCGGCGCTCGCGGCAGTGGAGCGCGCCTACGACGGGCTCGACGATCGCGCGCGGGCGCTCGCGGTCGACGTGGCATCGAGCCACGCCAAGTGCGAGGACGCCGCGCCGCTGCTCGTGCGGGCGCTCTGCGAGCGCTCGGGCCAGGCGCCGCGCCGGGCTCTCGAGAAGCTTCAGCGCTGCGACGGAGCCGCGCCGGCGCTGGCCAGGCGCCTGCGCGAAGACGCGCCATCGCGGGCGTGCGTGGCGCCCGTGCTGGCGACCCTCGCCCCGCAAGAGGCCCTGGGCCCCATCGCCGACGCGATGGCGGCGACGAGCGACGCGGACGCCGAGCTGCGCGCTGCGCTCCGCGGGGCCTTCGCGCTCGCGCTGCAGGTCGTGCCCGCGGGGGCCATCGCGCCGCTGCTCGGCGACGCGAATCGGAGCGCCGCGTCGCGTCTCGAAATCATGCGGGCCGCCGGGCCGCGCGTGACCGAAGCGATGGCGCAGAGCGACGCCACCGTCGCCGACGTGCTGGGCGGCACACCCCCGGCCCGCGTTCGTTATCTCGTGCTTGGACCGCTCGGTGAGCTGGCGCGCGCGGGGGACCGGGCCGCCGCCGCGCGCATCGCCGACGCGATCGTGCGCGACCCGGAGGCGCTCGTGCGCGCGCGCGCCGCCGACACCGCGCGGCCGGCGGCCGAGCTCCCCGACGTGCAGCGGGCGCTCATCGCGGCCATCGGCGACGCGGAGCCGCGCGTGCGCGAGGCGGCGCTCGGCGCGCTCGACGAGACGCCGCCCCCCGACGCCGTGCGGGCGGCGACCGAGGCGCTGGCGCACGACGGGTGGTCGTTCGTGCGGCTCCGCGCGGCCGGCCTTCTGATGAATGCGGCGCCGTCGCACGCGGTCGACGACGCCCTCGGTCACGCCCTCGGCGACACGTCGGTGCGCATCCGTGGCGCCGCGGCGCTCGGGCTCGGGCGGCGGCGCGCCACCGGCTGGCGCGACGCGCTTCGCGCCCGGCTGCGGGACACCGACGAGGACGTCGAAGTGCGCGCCACCGCGGCAAGCGCCCTCGGCGGCGTCTGCGACGGCGACTCCGTCGGCATGCTCGCGCAGGTCGCCGCGGCGCTGGCCGACCCCGGGCTCGAAGACGACGCGCAGCAGATCGGCTTCGGCGCCCTCGTGGGCCTCGCCGCGCTCCAGCCGCGGGACTTGAAGGCGCGCCTCGCGCCTTTGCTCAAGCCCGGCGTCCCGCCCCGCGTCCGGGCGGCGGCCGAGATGGCGCTCGCATCGCGTGCGATGTGCAAGTGGTAGGCATGCATGGCAGGCAGGGCGGTCGCGGTCGCGGTCCCGGTCGCGATCGCTGTGGCGGTCGCGGCAAGAAGCCGCGGACTGGTCCAGCGGGCCCAATCGACTAGACTCCGCCGCGCCATGACCATCACGCGCATCTCCCCTCAAGAGGCGAGCCAGAAGCTCGCGGACGGATGGACGTACGTCGACGTCCGCACGGTCGAGGAGTTCGAGGCGGGTCACCCGCCGGGGGCCGTGAACGTGCCCATCGCCCTCGCGGGCGGCGGCGGCATGGCGCCCAACCCCGAGTTCCTCGGCGTGATGGAGGCCGCCTTCGCCAAGGACGCGAAGATCATCGTCGGCTGCAAGGCCGGCGGCCGCAGCCTGCGGGCGGCCCACGAGCTGATGGCCAAGGGCTTCAGCAGCGTGGTCGACCAGCGCGCCGGCTGGGACGGGGGCCGCGATTCGTTCGGTCAGTTCGAGCCGGGTTGGTCGCGCGTCGGCCTGCCGTCCGAGCAGGGCCAGCCCGCCGGTCGCGGGTGGTCCGACATGCGCTCCAAGAAGAAGTAGCGGCGCGAACACGTTCGATGCGCCGCCGCTGGCCCCTTGCCATCGTCGCCGCGGTGCTCGCCCTCGCGCTCTTCTTCGCGCAGCGCGCGATCAGCGACCGCCCCTTCCCGTCGAACACCACCCCCGACGGCGCCTACGTGCGCATCGGTCGCGCGATCACCGAGGGCCAGCCGCGCGCCGCCTTCGCGTACCTGGAGACGGAGGCGCAGTGGGCCGCGTACTCCATCCGGGACCTCCGCTCCAAGGCGACGGAACGCGTGCGCGCGAGCTACCCGCTCGACCAGCGGGCCGCGGCCGTCGCCCCCTGGGCCGAGGAAGCCAGCGCCCCCGACGGCGCCGACGTGTTCGCGCTTCTCGCGGCCCAGCGCGGGTGGATCGCCCGCCTCGAGCGGGACCTCTCCGGCGCGGCGAGCGTGGAGATCCACGGCGACCGCGCGACCGTCGTCACGGGCCGCGGCACGCGGTACCCGTTTCACCGTCGCGATAACGGCATGTGGGGGCTGACGCTGTTCACCGCGGAGCTGCAGGCGGAGGCCGAGCGGGCGGCGCGGGATTTGGAGGTCGTGGAGCGAGCCGCTGGCGATTATGAGCGGGCGGCGCAGAGCGGGGAGGGGAGGGGGCGGTAGGGGCGCATACGCCCGCGCCCGCGTGAGCGCCCGCGCCCGCGTGAG
>Ga0302326_10013133_pt1 | contig 17570 bp, 13 predicted proteins | sample Palsa_T0_3_FD_202264 | JGI IMG/M metagenome (GOLD analysis project Ga0302326, IMG submission 202264) | Peat permafrost microbial communities from Stordalen Mire near Abisko, Sweden - Palsa_T0_3 | ecosystem: Environmental > Terrestrial > Soil > Palsa > Peat permafrost | place: Sweden: Abisko... | reverse complement strand
CCTGAGGGAAATCCCGCAGGCCATCGGCCAAGGGGTGACCTTCGACGACCTTGCTGCGTACGCCGAGCACAATGCGCTGAACGCGCGGCTTCTCGGTCTGTTCTGCGACGGCCTGCAGGGTCTCCTCGAGGGGTAGCCCGGAACGCAGCAGAGTCGCCAATTGACGCGTCAGCATGGCCAAATCCAAACTGGACAAGCCGCGCCGCAGGAAGCGCCGGCGGCGACTTTGCTTCAATTCTTGCGCCGCCGTCTCTTGGATATCCATCGGCAGCAATTGCTTGTCGCGCAATAGCTGCCTGACGTGTTTGGGCGTATCGCCCTCGATGAGGCCTTTGCGTTCGCGGCCTTGGGCGTCCAATGCCGTGTATTCGAACGCACCCATCAGGAGATTCTGTCCATCGCCAGCCTAGTCCTCGCGCGTAACGCGCAGGACTTCTTCTAAGGTCGTCTCACCCGCCATGACCTTGCGGCGGCCGTCGTCGCGGATGCCGGGGCTCGCCGTGCGCGCATAGCGCTCAAGATCCTGTTCGGACGCGCCGTCGTGAATCATGGTGCGCATATGATCATCGACCGAGATGAGCTCATAGATTCCCGTGCGCCCCCGATAACCGTTGCCAGGGTCGCTGCTCGGTCGGTACAGCTCTACGGGACTGCCGTTCGGATCGAGATTCAAAAGGCGGCGCTCATACTCGCCCGCCATGAACTTTTCGCGATTTGACGGGTTCAGTACCCGCACCAGACGCTGCGCCATGACGCCGATCAAGCTCGAGGAGAGCAGGAACGGCTCAATGCCCATGTCCCGCAGGCGCGTAACGGCACCGACGGCCGTGTTGGTGTGCAAGGTCGACAGCACCAAGTGTCCGGTCAAGCTCGCCTGCACCGCGATCTGCGCGGTTTCCAGGTCACGGATTTCGCCGACCATCACCACGTCGGGATCTTGGCGCAGAATTGCCCGCAGGCCGCGCGCAAAAGTCATTTCGACTTTGGTGTTCACCTGGGTTTGGCCGATGCCGTCGATGTAGTACTCGATGGGATCCTCGACCGTCATGATATTGCGCGTGTTGTCGTTGATGCGCTCGAGGCTGGCGTACAACGTGGTGGTTTTGCCGGAACCGGTAGGACCGGTCACCAAAATGATGCCGTGCGGTTTGTGGATGATTTCATCCATCGTTTCTTGGGTGCGGGGGTCCATCCCCAGCGAGGTCAGTTCGATTCTGCCGGCCTGCTTGTCGAGCAAGCGCAGCACGACGCGTTCGCCGTGCCCGGAGGGCAGGGTGGATACACGCACGTCCACCGCCCGCCCGGCAATGCGCAGCGAAATTCGCCCGTCTTGCGGCAGTCGGCGCTCGGCGATGTCGAGCTTCGACATGACTTTGATGCGCGAAACGACCAGCGGCGCGACGGCGCGCTTGGTTTGCAGGACTTCGCGCAGTACGCCATCGACGCGAAATCGGATGACGAGCCGGTTCTCATAGGGTTCGATGTGAATGTCCGAGGCGTTTTCTTTGACGGCCTGGGTCAAGAGCGCGTTGATCAAGCGGATGATGGGCGCTTCGTCGTCGCTTTCGAGCAGGTCAGAGGATTCGGGAATGTCCTCGGCTAGATGGGCCAGGTCCGTATTGTCATCCAGGCCTTCGAGCATCTGCATCGCGGCGCCCGAGCCCGCCTCGTAGGCGGTACGCAGCATCGAATCGAAAGCCTCGACCGGTACGCGCAGCAGCTTCAAGGGAACGCCGACGAAGCGGCGCACCTCCGCCAGGCTCTGCGGCGTCACGCCGGGACGGCAAACCGTGTCAGCCACCCCGTCGGCGATGCCCCGCACCAAGACACCGTGGCGCTTGGCAAACGGAAACGACAGTTTGCGCGGCTGCCCGGGGTCTTGAAGTTCCGCGTTCACGGCGACGCGGGGGCGGGTGAGGGCGTGCTCGGCGCCGGCTGCGAACCGTCGGGCAAGGGCGTGGTGAACGTCTGCGGGTTAGGCGTCGCCCCCTGCGGGTTCGTCTGCGATGGCGGCGGGGCCGGCGGCAGCGCAATTCCAGATGGAATCGCGGGCACGGCGGGCTGTTTCTGGCCAGGCAGCAGCGTGATATGGCCGCCGTTCAAGGTTTGCTGACTGCGGCGCATCTCATTGTAAGCGGCCTCGCTGGTGCTCTCGGTGGCGTCCGCATCGCGCATGATCCGGGGCCGAATGAATACCACCAGATTCTTCTTCATCCGCGAGCCGCTGCGCGACTTGAATAGGTTGCCGATGATCGGAATGGCGCCCAATCCGGGCACGCGATCCTCGCTCTCCGTCACCGTATCCGACATCAGTCCGCCGAGGACGATGATGCCGCCGTCCTCAATCAGCACCGTGGTCTTGATCGAGCGTTTGTTGGTGGAAATATCGGCCGAATCGGTCAATTTCGCACCTGGAGAGGAGTCTTCCTGCTCAATTTTCAATTGAACCGAATTGCCCTCATTGATATGCGGCGTGACCTTCAAAATCGTGCCGACCTCTTCGCGTTGAATAGTCTGGAAAGGGCTCGTGGTGCCCGCAACGCTGGCCGTGGTACTGGAGAAGGATCCCGTGATGAGCGGAATCTCTTGCGTGACCTTCACTTCGGCCTCTTCATTGTTCATCGTGATCAACGAGGGCGTCGAGATGATGTTGCTGCTGCCGTCGCTGCGCAGCGCCTGGATCAGGGCGGCAAAACTCACGCCGCTGTTCACCACTCGACCGACCGCCACTGTGGCTCCGGTGCCGACGGTCGAGCTGCTGATGGTGGGTGTTGATACGACCCCTGGCACGGTCGTAGTGGTCGATGTGCCCTGGGTAAAGCCCAAGGCGGCCGCCGCCAGATCAACGATGCTGGTGCCGGTGCCGGGCAGGTTGATGATGCCCGCGGGTACGGTGCTGTTTCCTTGCCCGAAGAGCAGCCACTGCACGCCAAGATTTGAACTCTTGTTGACATCCACTTCAACGATGATGGCTTCCACCTGAACTTGCGCGCGCCGGATGTCGAGCTTGTCGATCACCCCCATCAGGGACCTCATGATCTTAGGAGGCGCCGTAATGATCAGCGCGTTGGTCGCGACATCTGCCCAAATCGTGACGCTGGCATCGACATTGGACGCGCCGCCCCCGGCCGCCGGATTTGCGGCCGGCGGGCCGCCTTGCGCTTTCGCCGAGGCGGTGGCTTGTCCTTTTAGCTTCTCGGAAATCTTCTCGGCGTCCGCGTAGCGCAAATAGCGCACCTGGACGTCGCCGCCCGACGCGGTGGGGGTGTCCATGTTGATGATCAAAGCCTTGAGCCTTAGGCGCGCCGATCGCTCGCCCGTCAACAGCACACTGTTGGTGCGATCGTCGGCGACGACCTTTGCGAGCGCGCCGCCTTCGGCTCCGGCGCCGGAACTGAGCGAATTGACCGTTCGCACCACATCGGCGGCGCCGGCATTGTGCAGGGGGATGACTTCAATGGGTTCATCGCCAGCCTCGTCCATGCGCTCGATGATCTTTACGACTCGGCTCACATTGCTGGCGCGATCCGAAATGATCAGCATGTTGCCGCCGGGGTAGGCAGCAAGATGGCCATAGGTCGGCACCAGGGGACGCAGCATCGGAACCAGCTGAGCCGCGCTCACGTTCTTCAGGGTGACGATTTGCGTCACGATTTCGTCCGACGAGGAGCTGACACTGTTGGGCAGGTCATTGGCCGGCAATTGCCGCAGATCAGTATTGGGCACGATCTTGATGACTTTGCCCGCCGGCACCGCAACATAGCCATATACCTGCAACACGGCCAAGAACGCTTCATAAAAGGCCGCCGGAGACATGGGCGTCGCCGACAGCATGGTGACCTTGGCATTGACGCGCGGATCAATGATGAAGTTCTTGCCGGTCACTTCGGCCACGGCCTGGATGATTTGGCTTAAATCCGCGTCCTTGTAGTTCGGCGTGATCGTTGCGCCTTCCTGGGGCTTCGGCGGCGGCTGCGGCGCGGCACTCAGCGTTACTGATACGAGCAGACAGGTGAGCGCCAAGGCGGCAACTCGGCGCTTGAAATGAAATTCAGTCGACTTGGAGGTCATGGCTACTCGCATAGTGAACGGCTTCGACCGCCCTCGGCACTATTCGTTTGAAGTTTCATTGGGGTTATTTGGCGACGGGTTGGGCGGCGGCGCGCTGCCGTTGGGCGCGGTTCCGTTGGGAGCTGCGCCGTTGGGCCCAGGGCCGGCATTCGAATCGCCTTCGAGATCCTTGGTTGCCTGTGCTGCTACTTGCGCAATGTTCAACGTGATGTCCTGCCTCTGGCCACCGCGCTCGACGGTAACGGTGACATGATCCGAAGTCTGGATGGTATTGAAGACATCCTGACTACGCTGTGGGTCATCCAAGGGCGTGCCGTTGATCGCGGTAACCAAGTCTCCCGCCTTTAGACCCAGTTTGCTGAATATCGCGCGATTTCGACCTGGATAAGCACGAAAGCCTCTCAGTTTGCCCGCTGCGTTGTCGTATGAAGCCACGGTGCGCATGACCTGATCAAGAATATTGGGGTCTTGCTGCACCATTTTCCGAATGTTGTCGACCGCAGCTACGGTCCGCGGGTCGGCACCTGGAACTCGCCGGACCAGGGCCGCGCGGGAGGGCGGCACCTGACGCGGCAACACCAGTGTCTCCAGTGCGCCGCCACGATCCAGAATGACATGGTCCAGGTAGACCGAATGCAAGGCTGCGCCGCCGATGCGTTCACCCACCGAATAAACCTTCGAGGGGCCCCCGGCGTCGCTGATGATGGCGATTCCGTGCTTGGGATCCTGGGTTGCGATGGTTCCAGCCAACAACAGGTTGGCCGAGCTTTGCGGCGCGTTTCCCTCGTCCTGCGTGGCGGCGGGCGGCACGCCGAACAGATGCGCCGATACGACGGTCTGAATGTCCACGCCGGATCGTTGCGCGCGGGGCATTGCAGGGGCTAGAACCGGCTGGGGGACTTTCAGGGGTTTGGAGATCAACGGCAAGGCGATTTGCAGCAGTTGCAGCAAAATCAACGCGCCGAACACGAACGACACTAGTTTGGGCCCATTGGCTTGCAGCTTGGACAACCAATCGTTTGTGCGTGTGTCTAGCATCGGCCGCAATCATACGGGCTCTACGCTTGGACCCTCAAGCATTTGTTTTTACTTGTTAAAGTAAAGTGACAGTGATTGGCGACAGTGGACAGCATTAGGGTGTATGAAGGTGTTTGTTTTGATCCAGTTACCGGGTTTGGGTTCTATGTCTTGTAAACGGTCCAATCGCGCCCTATAAACTGATGACTCATGAGTGACATTGAACGCGGGCGGGATGGAACGAGCCTAATCGTCGAGGAAGCGGCGCCGAAGCTCAAAAGACCGCCCCTCTATCAAGTAGTTCTGATTAATGACGACTACACTCCTATGGAGTTCGTCGTCGACATCCTGCAGCGGTTCTTCGCGATGGACCGCACCAAAGCCACTCGGGTTATGCTGGAGGTGCACACCAAAGGCAAAGGCGTGTGCGGAGTCTTCACTTATGAAATCGCCGAGACCAAAGTGGCCCAAGTAATCGCGTACGCGCGACAACATCAGCATCCGCTGATGGCAACGCTAGAAGAGGCGTAATGTGCTAAGTCAAGAACTGGAATTTTGTTTGAATGATGCGTTCGCCGGCGCCCGCGAGGCGCGGCATGAATTCATGACCGTCGAGCATCTGCTGCTCGCGATCGTGGATACGCCGAAGGTCCGAGAGATATTGAAATCTTGCGGTGCCGATACGGCGAAGCTCAAGACCGAACTGAAACAATTCATCGACCAAACCACGCCGCGGCTGCCCGTGGGCGAGGACCGGGACGTGCAGCCCACGCTGGGGTTTCAACGGGTCCTGCAACGCGCAGTGTTTCATGTGCAGTCGAGCGGCAAGAAAGAAGTCACCGTGGCCAATGTGCTGGTGGCGATCTTCAGCGAAAAGCAATCGCATGCGGCCTACTTGCTGAGCATGCAGGACGTGTCGCGGCTCGATGTCGTGAATTTCATTGCGCACGGACTGTCGAAGGCCGGAGGCGAGGAGCGCAGCGAACGGGACGATGGCGCGGCCTCGCCTGATGCCGAGCGCGAAGGCGACGGCGGCGGCAATGCCCTGGAGAAATATGCGACGAATCTGAACGAGTCGGCGCGCAAGGGTAAGATCGATCCTTTGATCGGACGCAAGCTCGAGGTCGAGCGCACCATTGAGATTCTGTGTCGCCGGCGCAAAAACAATCCGCTGTACGTGGGCGAGGCCGGTGTCGGCAAGACCGCGATTGCGGAAGGCTTGGCGCGCATGATCGTCGAGAACCAAGTGCCCGACGTGCTGCTCGATGCCACGATTTACTCGCTCGATATGGGTTCGCTGGTGGCCGGCACCAAGTATCGCGGCGATTTCGAGAAGCGCTTGAAAGCCGTACTGGCCGAGGTGAAGAAGCAACCCGGCGCGATTCTATTCATCGATGAAATTCACACGGTCATCGGCGCCGGTGCGGCCTCCGGCGGCGTGATGGATGCCTCGAATTTAATCAAGCCCGCGCTCAACAACGGCGAATTGCGCTGCATCGGCTCGACCACGTACAACGAGTATCGAGGGATATTCGAGAAAGATCACGCCCTGGCGCGGCGCTTCCAGAAAATCGACATCACGGAACCCTCCGTGCAGGACACGGTAGATATTCTGCGCGGGCTGAAGTCGCGCTACGAAGAGCATCACGGCATCAAGTACGAGGACGATGCGTTGCGCGCGGCCGCGGAATTGGCGGCGCGGCACATCAACGATCGGCATATGCCCGACAAGGCAATCGACGTGGTGGATGAAGCGGGCGCGAACCTGCGACTGCAGCCGGTGGAGAAGCGCGCGCCGTCGGTCACCGTGACGCAAATCGAAAATGTCGTGGCACGCATCGCGCGTATTCCGCCGAAAAATGTATCGATGTCGGATCGTGATGTGCTGAAGAACTTGGAACGCAACTTGAAGCTGACGATTTTCGGCCAGGACCGCGCGATCGAGGCGTTGGCGGCCGCCATCAAGATGTCGCGCTCCGGCCTGGGCGATCAGCGCAAGCCCGTGGGTTCCTTTCTGTTCTCTGGCCCGACGGGCGTCGGTAAGACCGAGGTGACGCGGCAGCTGGCCATTGCCATGGGCGTGGAATTCGTCCGCTTTGACATGTCGGAATACATGGAGCGGCACACCGTCTCGCGCCTCATCGGCGCGCCGCCGGGCTACGTGGGGTTTGACCAGGGTGGGTTGCTCACCGAAGCCATCGCCAAACATCCGCACTGCGTGCTGCTACTCGATGAAATCGAGAAGGCGCATCCCGATGTCTTCAATCTGCTGCTGCAGGTCATGGATCATGGCACGCTGACGGACAACAACGGCCGCAAGGCCGACTTCCGTCACGTGATAATCGTCATGACCACCAACGCGGGAGCATTCGAAATGAGCCGGCCGAGCATTGGGTTCACCCAGATAGACTCGGGTGCGGACGGCATGGAAGCGATCCGCCGCTTGTTTTCGCCCGAATTTCGCAATCGTCTGGATGCCGTCATTCAATTCGGCAGTCTGGATCAGGACACCATCGAGCGCGTGGTCGACAAAATCCTGGTCGAGGCCGAGGCGCAGTTGGAGCAAAAGGGCGTTTCGATTTCGGTCGACGAGCCCGCACGGCGCTGGATCGCAAAACGCGGCTACGATCCAAAGATGGGCGCACGGCCGATGGCACGCATCATTCAGGAATTCATCAAGCGTCCGCTGGCCGAGGAACTGTTATTCGGCAAGCTGGTGAATGGTGGTCATGTCGAGGTTTCTTTGAGCGAGGACGGCGAGAAGCTCAAGCTCGTCACACGGGGCGCCGATCAGCCCGCGCTGCTGTCGCACGAAGGCAGCGGGCATATCAAGGACTCCGCTACTTAAGGCGCTTCGCGCCACCTTTAAACGGGGTCGATGCGACCCCGTCCTTGAAAAGCTAGAAAGCCGGAGGCCCCGTGCCCTATCGGCCGCGGTAGACGATACGACCCTTGGTCAGGTCGTAAGGTGTCATTTCAACCGTGACTTGATCGCCGGTGAGAATGCGGATGTAGTTTTTGCGCATCTTGCCTGAGATATGCGCGGTAACCACATGGCCAGTCTTGAGTTTGACGCGAAATGTCGTATTGGGCAGAGTCTCGACGACTTCGCCCTCGAATTGAATAGCCTCTTCTTTTGACATGCGTCCTTGTGGTATGCGTGAAACCGGGCGCATTGTGCATAAAGCACTTAGTTAATGCAATTTACTCGGTTGAAACGACCCACTTGAGGGTAGGCTCGCGCTTCGCGTACTGCCGCAGCAACGCCACGAACTGGCTGCGCGTGACCTCGCGGGCGCCCAAGCCCGCCAAGTGCTTACTGGCCACCTGGCAGTCGATTACTTTGATGTCGCGCGCGCGACACTCATCGACCAAACGCGCCAATGCCACCTTGGAGGCATCGCGTTCCAGGCTGAACATCGACTCGCCGAAGAAAACTTGTCCCAGTTGGATTCCATAGAGGCCCCCAACCAGCTGCGCATCGCGGTAGGTCTCGACGGAGTGTCCGAATCCCAGCTCGTGCAGCCGATCGTAGGAGTCGATCATCTCCGCGTTCAGCCAGGTATCAGGACCTGAACGGCGGGGCGCGGCACAGCCGCGGATCGTGGCGCCGAAGGCTTGATCGACGCGCGTATGGAAAGGGCCGTGCCGCAAGGTCTTGGCCAAACTGCGCGAGCATTTGAATTCATCCGGAAACAGCACCATGCGCGGATCAGGCGACCACCAGAGGATGGGTTGTTGTGCGGAATACCAGGGAAACACGCCGCGTTCGTAGGCCGCGAGCAGGCGTGTGGGGCTCAAGTCCCCGCCCGCGGCGAGCAGCCCCGGCGGTTCGCGCAGCGCCTGATCCAAGGGCGGGAACCAGTTCGGATCCGCCTGTTCGCCCAGCCACACCAGCCGGCTCAGAGCCGCAGCTCCTCATCCGGCGCCCTATGATAGGGCACGTGGCTCTGCACCGCCGCGGCGTAATGGTCGACGCCGCGCGCCTCGCGCTGTGCGTAATCGCGGATGGCCGCGGCAAAGCGCGAATCGGCAATGTAGTGCGCAGAGTGCGTCAGCGTCGGAACGAAGCCTCGCGGCACTTTGTGCTCGCCCTGAGTTCCGGGCTCGAAACGCTGTAGCCGCTTCTCGATGCAATATTCGATGCCCTGGTAGTAGCAGGCTTCGAAATGCAAGCTATGAAAATTGCCGCCGGCGCCCCAATAGCGGCCGTACAAAGCTTCGCTACCGACAAAGAAGATGGCGACGGCGATGGGCTCAGCGCCAATTCGCGCCACCTTGAGCATCAGTTCATTGGGCATGGCAGCGGCAATGCGCTTGAAGAAATCGAGATTAAGATACGGCTCGTGACCGTGTCGGTGAAAGGTGTCGGCGTAGAAGCTGTAAACCGTCCGCCACAAGGAAGCGTTCATGTCCCCGCCATGCAGCGTGTCGAATTCAATGCCGGCTTCGGCGACTCGACGGCGCTCGCGCTTCGCCTTCTTGCGCTTCTCCGCCGTAAAGGTGGCGAGAAAGCTTTCGAATGAATCGTAGCCGTGGTTGAACCAGTGAAATTGGCAGTCGCGTCGCAGTATCAGCCCGGCGCGATCGAGATCGGCTGCGGTGTCTTCGGTGGGAAATAGTACATGCCAGGAGGACATGCGCTCCTCTCGGGCATGCTCAAGGGTGGCGCGAACGAGAATCTTGGTCGTGGCCTTGGCGTCGGCCTGAGAACTCAACAGGAGACGCGGACCGGAAACAGGCGTGAAGGGCACCGCCGTCAGCAGCTTGGGGTAGTAGCGCAGGCCTTGCTGCGCATAGGCACCTGCCCAGGAGAAATCGAAAACGAATTCGCCGCGAGAATGCGATTTGCGGAACAGAGGCATCGCGGCCGCGAGCGCTCCTGCGGAGTCTTCAATAACGAGGTGCTTGGGTTCCCAGCCGGTGCGCGGCGCGGCGCAGCCGGATTCTTCCAGCGCCAAGAGAAATTCGTGCCGCAAAAAGGGTTGTGCGCCGCCGGCCAGCGCATTCCAGCGCTGCGCATCAATCTGCGCAATGCTGTCGAGGAATCGCGCCGGCCGAAGCGTCACGCGTGGGCAGCGCGCGGTTCGGCGTGGGTCTCGGCTTCAATTCGCTCAAGGTATTTGTCGGCATCGAGCGCCGCCATGCAGCCGGTACCAGCCGAGGTAACGGCCTGACGGTAAACGTGATCGGCCACATCGCCCGCGGCGAAAACTCCCGCCACGCTGGTTCCGGTCGCACCGCCCTCGCTGCCGCCCTTGACCACGATGTAGCCGCCGCGCATTTCAAGTTGCTGATCGAACAGCTGGGTGTTGGGGACATGCCCGACGGCAATAAAAACGCCGTCGACGTTGATTGATCGGGTGGCAGTTCCGCCCGCGGCACGCATGCGCACGCCGGTTACGCCGGAGTCGTCGCCCAGGATTTCATCGATGGTGTGATTCCAAACAATGTTGGCCTTGCCCGACGACGCCAATGCAAACAAGCGGTCCTGCAAAATTCTCTCGGCACGCAATTTATCGCGCCGATGCACGAGCGTCACATGCGATGCGATGTTGCTGAGGTACAAAGCTTCCTCGACCGCCGTATTCCCGCCGCCCACCACCGCAACCGCCTTGCCGCGGTAGAAAAAACCATCGCAGGTGGCGCAGGCCGACACACCCTTGCCGCGAAAAGTCTCCTCGGACGGCAGCCCCAAATATTGGGCCGAGGCGCCGGTGGCGATGATTAACGCATCGCAGCTGTACTCGCCGTTATCGCCGGCGAGGCGGAAGGGGCGGTGACGCAAATCGACCTTGTTGATATGGTCCGGGACGATCTCAGTCTTGAATCGTTCTGCGTGGGCTCGCATGCGTTCCATGAGCGCAGGGCCTTGCAGATGCTCGACATCGCCCGGCCAATTGTCCACATCGGTCGTAGTCATGAGCTGTCCGCCTTGCTCCAAGCCGGTGATGAGCAAGGGATTTCGATTCGCGCGGGCCGCATAGACAGCCGCGGTGTAGCCTGCAGGACCAGAGCCGAGGATGAGGAGACGACTGTGCCTGACAACGCTCATGTATAATTTGCCTCTCGTCTTGAAATGTCGCTGGACTTACAGATCCGGCGATGGCTTAAGGTTAACTGACCCATGGTAAGTAAATCTGTGGGCGGGAGCCACTTCCAACAAGTCTGCACAGCGCTTGCGCCTTCGAAGTTGTTGCATCTGCTTTGACAGGTTACTATTACATATTATTCAACCAGTTAAGAAGTAATTATCATCAAAGCTCTAGATATTGCCGAAGCTTCTGGGGCCAAGAAGCCCAAGCAGCGGACGAAACTGTCGGCCGCGGTGTCGCGTTCTTTGCGCGAGGGTACGCTGTGGGTCTTGGGTGCGCTGGCGCTGCTCCTGTTGCTGGCGCTCTTCTCCTACCACCCACTCGATCCGGGCTTCTCCGACACCGGCGAGCCTGGCCCGGTCGGAAATTGGATCGGCCCTGTGGGTGCATGGCTCGCGGGATTTTTCCTGTTTCTATTTGGCCGTCCGGCGTATCTGTTTCCCGTAATGCTGGCCTATGCCGGCTGGCTGGTGCACAAGGATCAATCGCTGCCGGAAATGCGCTCGCGCATCAACACCTTGCTGCGGGCCCTTGGATTCGTTCTCACATTGATCACCAGTTGCGGTCTCGCCTCCTTGCATTGGAGCCCTGTGGGGTTGCCAAACAGCGCCGGCGGCGTGCTGGGCGAACTGGCGGGCAAGGGTAGCGCCCAGGGCTTGAGCTTTCTCGGCGCCACCCTGCTGCTGCTGGGATTGTGGTTGGCCGGCGTCGCACTATTCGTGGGCCTTTCCTGGTTTGAGGTGATGGATAGGCTCGGCGCTGCAGTGCTCAAGGCCATTGAGTGGATTCGCAGCCGCATGGAGCAACGGCGCGAACTCGCCTCTGGGCAGTTGCGCAAGCAGGCGCGCCAGGAGGTAGTGCGCGAAGAGCAGAAGAAAGTCGGAATCCGACCGCCGCCGAGAATTGAAGCGCCAGCCCCGTTGCCGCAAAAAAGCGATCGCGTCGAACGCGAGCGCCAAGTGCCGCTGTTCGATGCACCCAAATCCAGCGAATTGCCGGCGCTGTCGCTGCTCGACGAGCCGGGTACGCGCGAGCACTCCTATTCCGAGGAGGCGTTGGAGGCCATGTCGCGGCTGGTGGAAATCAAATTGCGGGACTTTGGCATCGAGGTTGAGGTCGTGGCGGTGCAGCCGGGTCCAGTCATTACCCGATTCGAATTGCGTCCGGCGCCGGGCGTGAAGGTCAGCCAGATCAGTACTCTCTCCAAGGACTTGGCGCGCGCGCTGTCGGCCATCAGCGTGCGCGTGGTCGAAGTCATTCCCGGCAAGTCCGTGGTCGGATTGGAAATCCCCAACGAGAAACGCGAGATCGTGACCTTGGGCGAAATCATCAAGTCCAAGCCCTACGACGAAGTCGGCTCACCGCTGGCGCTGGCGTTGGGCAAGGACATCGGCGGCGTGCCCATCGTCGCAGATCTTGCGCGCATGCCGCACTTGCTGATCGCAGGCACCACCGGTTCGGGCAAATCGGTGGCCATCAATGCCATGGTTTTGAGCCTGGTCTACAAGGCCACGCCGGAACATGTGCGCATGATCATGATCGACCCGAAAATGCTGGAGCTTTCGGTGTACGAAGGCATTCCGCATTTGTTGTCGCCGGTGGTGACCGACATGAAGCAGGCGGCCAACGCGCTGCGCTGGTGCGTGGCGGAGATGGAGCGCCGCTACCAACTCATGTCCGCGCTCGGCGTGCGCAATATCGGCGGCTTCAACCGCAAGGTCAAGGACGCGGCGGATGCCGGAAAACCGATCAAGGACCCTATTCGCATGCAAAAAATTGCGCAGGGGGTTCCGGGAGTGGTCGAAGAGGACGTGCCGGAGTTGACCGCGTTGCCTTTCGTTGTCGTGATCATCGATGAGCTCGCGGACTTGATGATGATCGTCGGTAAAAAGGTCGAAGAGCTCATTGCGCGCCTGGCGCAGAAAGCCCGCGCCTCCGGCATCCATTTGATCTTGGCGACGCAGCGCCCGTCGGTGGATGTCATCACCGGCTTGATCAAGGCCAATATTCCGACGCGCATCGCCTTCCAAGTCTCAGCAAAGGTGGATTCGCGCACTATTCTTGACCAGGGCGGCGCCGAGTCGCTGTTAGGTCACGGCGACATGCTGTATCTGCCGCCGGGCACTTCGATTCCCACGCGAGTGCATGGCGCCTTCGTGTCCGATCAAGAAGTACACCGCGTGGTCGCAGGACTGAAGATGGCATCGCCTCCGGTTTACATCGATGAAATTTTGGAAGGTCCGCGCAATCCCATTCCCGGATTTCCGTCTGACGAGGAGGAGAGCGCCCAGGGCGGTGCCCCCGATGCCGAGGCGGACCCCCTGTACGATGAAGCCGTGCGCATTGTCACGGAGACCCGTAAAGCATCGATTTCCGGCGTGCAGCGACGCCTCAAGATCGGCTACAACCGCGCGGCGCGCTTGGTCGAGGCAATGGAAACCGCGGGATTGGTCGGCCCGTTGCAATCGAATGGCAACCGAGAGATTTACGGCGCGGCGCCGCCCGAGGAATGAGGCAGATGCGAAAATATTCAATCGCCGCAGCGTTGCTGTTATGTGCCTTGTCGCAGGTCCCCGCAGCAGTCTGTTTCGCATCCCCGACCACTGAGGTCGAGAAATACTTAAACGGCCTTGCGACCTGGTCAGCGGACTTCAAGCAGACCATCGACGATGGGCATGGAAACGTCGTGCGCAGCGCCGCCGGCAAACTATATCTGCAAAAACCGGGAAGATTTCGCTGGGACTATTCGGAACCTTCCGAGCAGTTGATTCTGGCGGACGGCAAACAGATCTGGTTTTACGACAAGGACCTGCAGCAGGCCAATGTGCGCAACATGGATGCGAGTCTTGCCAACACTCCCGCGGTGCTGTTATCCGGCGGGGGATCGTTGAGCAGCCAGTTCGATGTTACGGCGCTGGCGCCGAGCGACGGGCTCGAGTGGTACCAACTCATACCCAAGCACTCGGATACCGATTTCCAGCTCGTGCGCATCGGATTTCGCAACGGCGACTTAGCGTCCATGTTCCTGGCCGATAAACTGAATCAGGTCACACAGCTGACTTTTATCAACCCCAAGCGCAACGCCAAGCTTGCGTCGGATTTGTTTAAATTCGTGCCGCCGCCGGGGGTCGATGTGATCGGGCGCGACGGCAAGTGACGGGAGGCGGCACGTATCGGCCTTTGGCTGATCGGCTGCGCCCGCAGTCCCTCGATGAGTATGTCGGGCAATCCCATCTACTTGGCGTGGGTGCACCGCTGCGCCGCGCGCTGGAGTCCGGCCATCCGCATTCCATGATTCTCTGGGGGCCGCCCGGTACCGGGAAGACCACGCTCGCGCGCCTGGTCGCTAATGGCGCAAATGCCGAATTCGTTGGGCTCTCAGCGGTACAAGCGGGGATCAAGGATATCCGCGCGGTAGTGGAGCAGGCGCGCAGCTTGCGCGGCACGCGCGACACGGTTTTATTTCTCGACGAGGTTCATCGTTTCAATAAGTCCCAGCAGGACGCATTTCTTCCCTACGTCGAGGACGGCACGCTAATTTTTATCGGTGCCACCACGGAGAACCCGTCGTTTGAGGTCAACAACGCCTTGCTATCGCGCGCACGCGTCTATGTCCTCAAATCGCTGACCACCGAGGATCTGGGCAAGCTCCTGGACCGTGCTGTGTCGGACCAGGCGCGCGGCCTGGGCTCACTCAATCTGCAAATCGATGCGGGCGCGCGCGAGTTGCTGCTGGCTGCCGCTGACGGCGATGCTCGGCGCATGCTCAATTTATTGGAAACCGCGGCCGACTTGAGCACCCCGGACGCTTCGGGCCGCCGGCTCGATACCGATACCATGCGCGCGGTAATCGGCAGCACCTATGTGCGTTTCGACAAGGGCGGCGAGAATTTCTACGATCAGATTTCCGCGCTGCATAAATCAGTTCGCGGCAGCGATCCTGATGCTGCGCTGTACTGGCTGTGCCGCATGCTCGCGGGGGGCTGCGATCCTTTGTATGTGGCGCGCCGCGCGCTGCGTATGGCGAGCGAAGACATCGGCAACGCCGACCCGCGGGCACTGACCATGGCGCTGGAGGCCTGTGCGGTCTACGAGCGTCTCGGCAGTCCTGAAGGCGAGTTGGCCATCGCTCAGGCCGTCGTCTTCATGGCGTGCGCGGCCAAAAGCAACGCGGTGTATACCGCGTTCAACGCCGCCAGCGAAGATGCCGCGAAGTTAGGCTCGCTCGAGGTCCCGTTGCACCTTCGCAACGCACCCACACGCCTCATGAAGGAGATCGGTTATGGCAAGGGCTATCGCTACGCGCACGACGAACCGGGCGGTTATGCGGCCGGCGAGCGTTATTTTCCGGATGCAATGCCGGATCGCCGTTACTATGTGCCGGTTACGCGCGGACTGGAGATAAAAATCGGCGAAGCGCTTGCGGCGCGCCGCGCGCGTGATTCCAAGCTCCAGGACGCCGGCAAATCATAAATACTTGCAAGGGAAAAAATTGTGCTTGATCCGAAGCTGCTGCGCAGCGATTTACCGGGTGTCGCGGCCGCCTTGGCGCGACGGGGCTTCGTGCTCGATGTGGACGCATTCGCTGCCCTGGAAGAGCAACGCAAGAGCGTCCAGATTGAAGCGGATCGCCTGAGAGCCGAGCGCAACGCCAATGCAAAGGCGGTGGGTTTCGCGAAGTCCAAGGGCCAGGATGTGGCTCCTCTGCTCGCCGCGGGGGAAGCCTTGGGAGCGGCCTTACAGGATATCGAAAAGCGGCTGGAATTCATTCAGTCACAGGTCACGGATCTGCAATTGGGACTGCCGAATATTTTGCACGCCAGCGTTCCGGATGGCCTCGATGAATCCGCGAATGTTGAGGTGCGCCGCTTCGGCATGCCGCGAGAATTCACTTTCGAGCCAAAGGATCATGTGGCGCTGGGTGAGCCATTAGGAATGGATTTTGAAGCGGCCGGACGCATGTCCGGCGCGCGGTTCGTCGTCTTGAGCGGAATGCTGGCGAAGCTGCACCGCGCACTGGCGCAATTCATGCTGGATCTGCATGTCGAAAATCACGGTTATCGCGAAGCCTACGTGCCCTATCTGGTACACGCCGAGGCGCTCGTCGGCACCGGGCAACTGCCGAAGTTCGAACAGGACCAATTCGCGGTGCGCGGCAATCCCGGTTTCTACTTGATCCCGACGGCCGAGGTGCCGTTGACGAATTTGGTACGCGATCAGATTCTGGCGCCGGAGCGTTTGCCGATCAAATTGACGGCGCACACGCCATGCTTCCGCTCGGAGGCGGGCGCGGCGGGGAAGGACACGCGCGGCATGATCCGCCAGCACCAGTTCGACAAGGTTGAGATGGTGCAGATCGTGCGCCCCGATGCTTCGTATGCGGCACTCGAAGAGATGACAGGACACGCCGAAGACGTGCTCAAGGTGCTGGAGTTGCCCTATCGGGTGGTGTCGTTGTGTGCGGGCGATACAGGCAATGGCAGCGCCAAGACCTACGATCTCGAGGTCTGGCTGCCGTCGCAGAAAAAGTATCGTGAGATTTCATCTTGCAGCAACTGCGAGGCCTTCCAGGCGCGTCGCCTCCAGGCTAGATGGCGCAATCCCGAAACCGGGAAGCCGGAGCTGGTGCACACTTTGAACGGATCAGGCGTCGCGGTTGGGCGCGCGCTGGTGGCGATCTTGGAGAATTATCAACGCGAGGACGGCAGCATCACCATACCGACCGCCATGAGACCCTACATGGGCGGAGCGGACCTGCTACGGTAAGCCGCAGCAGGTCGCTTAAGCCTTTTAGTTGCGGCTGCCCATCACCAGGCGCAGCACGTACCAGAACATCAGCGCGATCGATGCGAACAGCTGCATCGCCGCCGACACGTAGCGGTCTTCCGGATAGTGATGAATGATGTTGGACGTGTCGTACAACACGGCCGCACCGGCGAAGCCGATCATGGCCACCGAGAACCAGGTTCCCAGCTGGAAGCCGAATACGGCACCGCCGACCATCGCCAAGAGTGCGACCACGAAGCCCCACATCAAAATCGCGCGCAGGAAGGTAAAGTCCTTGCGGGTACGGTGCGCGACCACCATCAAACCGCCGGCGCCTAGCGCCGTGATCAATGTCGCGCTGTCAATCGCGCCGGGCGCCTTGCGGTCGGCGATGTAGAGCAGCGGCACGAAGATGAGCGCCTCTGCAACCACGTAAGCCGCGTACGCGAAGTACTGCATGCCGAGCGAGGTGCTGGTCTGCGCGGTTCGCGTGGCGAGCCAGCCAACCAGCATGAACGCCCCGAGAATCAGGAACCAGTTGAAGCCGAGCATGAAGCTCGCGATCTGGCCCGCGAGGCCGGATTCGAACAAGCCCAGCTCGACCAGAATGAAACCTAGGAT
>Ga0302326_10013132_pt1 | contig 17572 bp, 16 predicted proteins | sample Palsa_T0_3_FD_202264 | JGI IMG/M metagenome (GOLD analysis project Ga0302326, IMG submission 202264) | Peat permafrost microbial communities from Stordalen Mire near Abisko, Sweden - Palsa_T0_3 | ecosystem: Environmental > Terrestrial > Soil > Palsa > Peat permafrost | place: Sweden: Abisko... | reverse complement strand
CCGGCAATCAATACGCTCTTCGGTGAAAGTGACAGTCCCTACGAAGTCGTTCCCGCGCACGTCCTCGCGAAACTGCACGACGTCAACAACATTCCGTTCAACTCCGATCCCGTCACCTCCGGACCGTTTAAGCTCAAAGAGTGGGTCCGTGGCGACCACATGACCTTCATTCCCAACGACAAATACTTCTTGGGCAAACCCAAACTCCAGGAGATCGTCGCCAAGTTCATTCCCGACGAGAACACGGAGCTGAGCCAGCTGCGCACGCACGAACTCGACTGGCAATTCGAAGCGTCGCCCGATCTCTACAACCAGCTCAAGACGATCCCAGACCTCAAGCTCGTGTTGCAAGAGCGCAACGAAACCGAGAACATCACCCTCAACACGGAGCATCCGCCGCTCGACGACGTGCGCGTGCGCCAAGCGATCGTGTTCGCGGTCGATGCGCCGAAACTGGTCAACGATTTGACCGGCGGTTCGGCGGAGATTGCCGATCAAGACCTGCCGCCGTTCATGTGGGCGCACGCGACCGACGTCTCGCGCTACCCCTATGATTTGAGCAAAGCGCGCGACTTGTTGAAAGACGCGGGCTGGGTTCCCGGTCCCGACGGCGACATCGTCAAGAACGGCCAGAAGATGACGCTGACGATGGTGTACAACGTGACGAACGCCACCCGGCGGGCGGCCGTGGTCCAGGTGCAATCGATGCTCAAGGCGGTCGGGATCGACGTGCAGATCAAGGCCTATCAGGGCGCCCTCCTGTTCGCCACTAAGGGCCAGGGCGGGATCTTGCAGAACGGCCGGTTCGACCTCGCCTGGACGGGCTGGGTCGCGGGCGTCGACCCCGATCAAGCGTCCCTGTTCGTGTGCAGCGCGCGGCCGCCCGACGGCAACAACACATCGTTCTACTGCAATCCCGAACTCGATACGGCCGAGCAGGTCGCCTTGCAGAACTTCGACCTCCCGACGCGAAAGAAGGCGTACGCGCGAGTCGAGGCCATTCTTACACACGACCTACCGCAGCGCACCGTTTGGTGGCCGCGCCAGATTCAGCCGATCAACCCCGATTTTAAGACCTTCGCGCCGAATTCCGTTACGGAGACTTGGAACGCGTACGCATGGGACATCTAGAGCCCGAAGGCTCCCGGCTCGGCCGCATTCCCGAGATCAAGTGGCTCGAGAAGATCATCGTGGAGCGCGCTTTGACGCGTGGCCCGGTCTTGCTCGCAGGCGGAGCACGCAGCGACTACTACATCGACAAGTTCAAATTATTCTCGGACCCGAGCGTCCTGCGGCGCATCGCGCGGCTGTTCGCCCCGATCGTCTCCGAATTCAACCCCGATTTGATCGCCGGCACGGAGCTCGGCGGTGTGATCCTCGCGGTCGCCGTTTCACAGATGGCGAACATCCCGATGATCGTGGTCCGCAAGCAGCCCAAAGCATACGGCGCGTTTGCGCAAGAGTACGTCGAGGGTCCCTACCAGCCGGGGCAACACGTGTTGCTGCTTGAGGACGTCGTCAGCAACGGACGCGAGGTGATGGCTGCGAAGGCGCGGCTCGAAGAGCTGAACCTCAAAGTCACCGTGCATGCCGTCATCAGTCGCGGTCTCGCACCGGTAAAATCGCTCGTCCAGTTCTCGCTCCCCCGGAGCAACGCGAAAACCGAGAACTAGAATGATCACCGGCATCCACGCGATCTTCTATACAAAGCACTCCAAGGAGATGTACGACTTTCTCAAAGACGTGCTCGACCTGCGCTACGTCGACGCCGGCAACGGGCGGCTCTTCTTCGCCGCCCCGCCGACGGAACTCGCCGTCCATGAGACGGAAGACGACTCCGAACACGAACTGTGGCTGATCTGCGACGACATCGCCGCGACGGCACACCAGCTCGAGAAAAAGGGGATCAAAACGACACCGGTCGCCGACCGCGGCTGGGGTTTGGTGACGACGCTCGAACTCCCGGGCGGCGACAAGCTCGGTCTCTACGAACCAAAGCACGTCTCGCCGCTCACGTAGCTCGTGCTGGGGTGAGTGCGGCGACGAGCGGAAAACCCCAAAGGGGTCAGTCTCCCCTAAAGGGGGTAGCTAAATCCGTCGTCGACGACGCTGAGCGAACCGCGAAAGACTTCGCGCGCGTCGGCGGCCATCGCGGCGGCGTCGAGCGTGGCTGGGTAGTGCGTGAGCAGCAAGCGCTCGACGCCGGCTTCCGCCGCCATGCGCGCGGCTTGCCGGGCCGACGAGTGGCCGCGCGGCTCTTGCGTTTCGGCGGCGTGCGAGAGGGTCGCTTCGCACACGAAAATCGTGGTTCCCCGCGCGAGTTCCGACACGCTCGGGTCGGGCGCCGTATCCGCGCTGTACGTTACGCTCTTCCCGTCCGCTTCGAAGCGCATCGCAAAGGTGGGAATGTAGTGCGCGGTCGGCGCGAAGCGCACCGAAAGGTCTCCGATGTGCAGTTCGGCCGCCGGGTCGTACTCGCGGATATCGTAGACCTCACCCAGGAAATCGTCGTGCGATTCGCGCGGAAACGCGGCGGTCAGGGTCCGCAACATCGCTTCACCGCCGGGCGGCAAGTACAATGAAGTCTTGTGCCCGGGCCGCACGTCGCCGTATTTCAATGCATAGCGCATCGGGATGACGTCGAGGAAATGGTCGGCGTGCATGTGGCTGATGACGACCGCGTCGAGCATATCGAGCGAACGGTGCGGCAGCAGCTTCGCGAGCGCACCGCTCCCCAGGTCCGCAACGACGGCCGTACTCGCGTTCGCAACCAAATACGAACTGCACGCGCGTTCCGGCCTCGGAATCGAGCAGCTCGAGCCCACGACGGTCAGTCGCCAACCGTCTAGATTTTCGACAGTACGTCCTCGGCGTGCCCGTCGACGCTCACTTTCGGCCACACGTGTACGAGCCTACCCTTCGCATCGAACAAGAAGGTCGAGCGCTGGATGCCCATGCTGCGTTTGCCGTAATTGACCTTCTCCATGATCACGCCGAACGCGTCGCAGACTTTCGAATCGACGTCCGCCAGGAGCGTGAACGGGATGTCGTACTTGGCTTTGAACTTCTGGTGCGACGCGACCGAATCGCGGCTCACGCCGACGACGACGGCGCCCTTCTTCTCAAAGTCTTCGGTGAGATCGCGAAACTGCGTCGCTTCGTTCGTGCAGCCCGGCGTGTCGTCTTTGGGGTAGAAATACACGACCAGTGGCTTCCCAATCAGCTCTTTGGTCGACACCTCGCGGCCGGTATCGTCGGCGACGGTCTCTGCCGGCAATGTGGCACCGGTCTGGAGCATGCGGGTGATCCTCCGGGGGGCTTGGCCGATCCAATGGTAACAATGACCTTGTGAGTGCTCCCGATACTCCGGAGACGTTCTCGGTGCCTACGCACCCCTTGGCAAGCGCTCTCGCCGGTACGCTTTTGCCTAACGCTCGCGTGTTGCTTCTGGGCATCGGCAGTGGACGTAACGTCCCTGCGCTCCTCGCGGCCGGCGCCCGAATCGAGGCGATCGAGGACGACGCCGAGCGCGCCCGCGCGGCGCAGGCGCGATTCACCTCGGAACCGCGGGTGCGGATCTCACGGGCAGCCTACGCCGGACCCTACGCCTTCGAGGGAACCATCGATGGTGCGCTAAGCACGAACGCGCTCTTACATGGAACGCCGCATCACGTTGCGGCCGCCGTTGCAGCCGCCCGCGAACGGCTCGGTCCAAGCGCCCCGTTCTACGTCACGCTCGGAAGCAAACGCGACCCGCGCTTCGGCGTGGGCCGCAGCCCGGCCCGCGACACCTTCGTCCCCAGCTCCGGCTCCGAGGCCGGCGTACCGCACTGTTATTTCGACGAGGCCGGCGTGCGCGGGCTGATGAGCGGCTTCGCGATCGAAGAGCTCGTCGAACGGAGCGCGGCGGAAACCGCCGGCAGCTGGGCGCACGCACCGGAAGAATCCGCGAGCATCGTGCATTGGTTCGTGCGCTCGCGCCGGTAGGGCGCCGAACTAGTACCTGGGGACGCTCGGGTCGATCTCGACCGACCACGCATCGATGCCGCCTTCGAGGTTGGCGACGTCGGTGAAGCCATGCTCGCGTAGATACTTCGCGACGCGGCCACTGCGCGTGCCGCCGTGACACATCACGACGATCGGCTTGCCTTCGGGCAGCTCGCCGAGCCGCTCCGGAATCGAGCCCATCGGAACGTGCCTGGCGAAATCGAGGCTGGCCGTGGCGAGTTCGTCGTCCTCGCGGACGTCGAGCAACATGAACGACTCGCCGGCGTCGTGCATTCGGCGCAGCTCGGACACCGAGAGTTCCGCTGGTAAGCTCATCCCTTGGTTCCAATCAGATCGGTCAGCGGGCTCGAGGCGTTCGCGTAGCGTTTCTTCTCCATGCGCCCGGCGAGAAATGCGATGCGACCGCTCTCGACGGCGAGCCGCATGGCACGCGCCATCGCCACCGGATCGCGCGCTGCGGCGATGCCGGTGTTCATCAAGACGGCATCGACGCCAAGCTCCATCGCGATCGCCGCGTCCGAGGCCGTTCCGACGCCGGCGTCCACGATCACCGGGACGCGGGCGCGCTCTTTGATGATCGAGATCGAATGCGGATTACAAACGCCGAGTCCGCTGCCGATCGGCGCGGCAAGCGGCATCACCGCCGCGCAGCCGGCATCTTCGAGCCGCTTGCACGCGGTGGGATCGTCCGCGATGTAGGGCAGCACCGTAAACCCGTCGCGCACCAGCTCGACGGCCGCAGCGATCGTCTCGACCGTATCGGGATAAAGCGTCTGCGGATCGCCGATCACTTCGAGCTTGATGAGATCCGTCTCGAGCAGTTCGCGTGCAAGCTGCGCCGTGAGCACCGCCTCTTTCGCGGTGGTGCAACCCGCGGTGTTCGGTAAGATCGTGTATTTCGTGCGATCGATGTAGTCGAGCATCGTCTTGCCGCTCGGATCGTCGAGCGAAATCCGGCGGATCGCGACGGTGATCATCTCGGTTCCCGACGCCGCGTGGGCCGCCTGCATCACCTCGAGCGTTGGATATTTTCCGGTCCCGAGGATCAAGCGCGAGGTAAGCGCGAGCTTGCCGATGCGAAGCGTATCGTTCATCGGCTACCCGCCCGCGACCGCACGGATGATTTCGACCGCATCGCCCTCACGCAGCGCGTGCGATGCGAACGCGCCGCGTCGCACGACGTGCTCGTTCACCGCAACCGCGATTCCGGTCGTAGCTACGCGGAGTTCCGCCAGCAGCGCCGCAACCGTCGTACCGTCCGGCAGCTCGCGCCGCTCGCCGTTTACCGTCGTGTCCACGAGTCGCTACTTCGCGACGGTAGGCAAGGGCTCATGGTCGCGCTGCGGCGAGAAGGCCGCGATCCCGGCGCTGCGGCCCTCGAGCAGGTCGGCGACGAGCACCGCGGTCGCCGGCGTCAGCAAGATACCGTTGCGATAGTGGCCCGCCGCCACGTGGTAACCGCCGAGCGCCGTCGCTCCAATGTATGGCAAGCCATCGGCCGATCCGGGCCGCAAACCGGCCCAGGTCTCGACGACCGCGAGCTCTCCGAGCGCCGGCAGCGCGGCGAGCGCGGCGCCCAAGAGGGAGCCCATACCACGCGCGGTGACGCGGGTGTCGAAGCCGGCGCGTTCGACGGTTGCGCCGACGAGCAAGCGCCCATCCTCGCGCGGCACCAAATACGCACCGGGCACCCAAAGCACGCGCCGCACGAGCCCCCGCGGCATCGCGAGCGCAAGCATCTGCCCTTTGATCGGAACGACGGGAACGCGCGCTTGCGCGGGGACGCCGGAAAGGTCACCCGCCCACGCACCGGCTGCATTGACGACGGCATCGGCCGGAATGAAACCGTCGGGGCCGCGTACGCCGAGCACGCGTCGCGCGTCCGCTTCGATCGCGACGCTGCCCGCGTTCGCATCGATCCGCACGCCGAGCGCCTCGCACGTGGCGTGCAGCGCGCGCCCAAGGCGCCGATTGTCGACGTGGCCTTCGTGCTCGCTGCACGCAGCGCCGCGAATGCCGGCAGCAAGCGCGGGTTCTAGCGTATGCGCTTCGTCGCGTGAAATCCAGCGCGCTGCAACGCCGCGCGCCGAAAGCACGGCAACTCGCTCGCGCAAGCGCTGCTCGGCCGCATCATCGTAGGCAACCTCGACGATCCCATCGAGCTTCAGCCGTGCGTCGACGCCTCCACGCGCCCGCAGATCTTCGACAAAACGCGGATAGCGCGTCAACGACTCAACGCAAAAGGCCTCGAACTCGGCGGACTCGGGTGCCTCCGTAAACGGCGCGAGCATTCCCGCTCCAGCCCACGACGCGGCACGGCCTGGCTCGTGCGCGTCGATGACGCGAACGCTCGCACCGCGCTTGGCGAGTTCGTATGCGATGCCGAGGCCGATCAGCCCGGCGCCGACGATAACGATCATCGCGACGGATCGATCAAGTATTTCGCGCCCGTGGCCCTGCGCGTGTAATCCTCGATGTGCTCGGGCTCTAGCGCTTCGTCTAGACCGATCGTGGCGGTATACCGGCTCGCAAACGTCGTCGTGATTTCATCGGCAACGCGCTGCCGAAGCCGCGCGGCGGTCTCCGGACCGGCGCTTTGCAAGAACGGCCACAAGAGCCATCCGCCCACGCCCCACGCCATCCCATAACTACGGTCGAGAACCACCGGCGACGGGTCGAGGCCGCCGTACAGGTAGACCTGTTTGTGAGTCGCCGTACCGTAGCGCGAATATTCAGACGCCGTTCGCAACAGCGCAGACTCCATCGCAGCGAGGATCCGGTTTGCGAGCGTCCCGCCTCCCACCGCGTCGAAAGCGATCGTCGCCCCCGTTGCCGCAATCCCGTCCCCGAGTGACCGGTCGAAGTCCGGCTCGCTCTGATCGCACACGAACTCGGCGCCCGCGTCGCGGAGCACCTTGACCGCGTCCGGCTTACGTACGATGTTCACGAGCGGCACGCCGTCGGCCCGGCAGGCGCGTACGAGCATCTGTCCGAGATTCGATGCGGCCGCCGTATGCACGAGCGCGCGATGGCCCTCACGTCGCATCGTCTCAATCATGCCGAGCGCGGTCAGCGGATTGATGAACGCGGAGGCCCCTTGCTCCGGCGTCGTACCCGCCGCAAGCGCGAGCGCGTCCGCCGCGCGCACCACACGGTACGTCGCATAACAGGGCGCGCCAAAGATTGCGACCACGCGGCCGGCAAGCGATGCCGCCTTCGGACCTGCCGCTACGACAGTACCCGCGCCTTCATTTCCCATCGGTAGCGCTCGTCCGACCCGCCCGGCCACGCCACGCCGGCGCGCCTCGGGAATGTCGGCGATCGTCACGCCACCCTCCCGCCGCAGACTCCCGAGATCGGCCGGTCCGAAGAGATTGCCCTGGTCGGAGGGGTTGATCGGCGCGGCTTGCATGCGCACGACGATCTCGTCTTCGACCGGAGCCGGCAGCGGCACCTCAGCAATCCGTAATTCGACCGTCCCTTGCGCCGTAACGGTCGACTGCAAGACGCGGGTTATGGATGGAGTGTTCATGAATGGGATTCATTAGACACCCGCCCGGCGACCGCTGCACGTCGGGCTAATGCATGCCTATCATCGCGACGACGCGCAGCCCGAACGCGAAGAGCATCGAGCCAAGGAACACGCAGACCGGAAGCGTCAGAACCCAGGCGAGCAAGATGTTGCGCAAGGTCGCCATCTGCAGCCCGGAGCCGTTTGCGGCCATCGTGCCGGCGACGCCCGACGATAAAATGTGCGTCGTACTGACCGGAAGCCCGAAGATGTCGGCCGCTTCGATCGTGGCATACGCGACGATCTCGGCCGAGGCGCCCTGCCCGTAGGTGAGGTGCGTCTTACCGATGCGCTCGCCGACCGTGACCACGATCCGCTTCCAGCCGATCATCGTGCCGAGCCCCAGGGCGAACGCGACCGCAATCTTGACCCACAGCGGGATGAAATTCGTGGCCTTGGTCAGCGACTTCGCATAACCGCCGAGCGCCGCGTTCGTATCGGCGTCCGCGATCAGCTTCTTCTTTTGCAGTTTCGCAATCGACGCCGTGAGGAGATAGAACTTGCTGCGCAACGTGCTGCGATCGGCTTCCGGCACGTCAGCCATCTTCGTCTTGCCCTGCAGCGTCGTCGCAACTTCCGTGTTGACTTCGTCGAGCGCGGGGAACGTTTGCGGCGTCAGCTTTCCGCTACCTTTGAGGAAGGCGTTCAACGTCGTGGCCGCATCCGCGGGCGATACGGGATCGCTGCCTGCAAGTTTTTGAAAGATGGCGCCGGCCGACGCGTTTTGGGTGACGATCGCCGAGAAGTCCTTGCCGCCCAGGCTCGAGTCGAGCGCATAAATTCCGGGAACCACGCCGATGAGGATGAGCAGGATGAGGCCCATGCCTTTTTGACCGTCGTTGGAACCATGCGCGAAGCTGACGCCGGTGCACGTCAAGATCAGAAGCGCGCGCACCCACGGCGACGGCGGTTGGTCTTTCACAGGCTCGCTGTACAGCTCGGGACGTTTGATGACGAGCTTCATCAAGAGCAGCAACAGCGCCGAGAACACGAAGCCGACGACCGGCGAGACCAGCAGCGCCGTCACCGTGTCTTGCAGCTTGCCCCAGTTCACGCCGTCGCCGAAGGTGTGGCCCGCCGACAGCACCGAGTTCGCGAGCCCGACGCCGACGATCGAACCGATCAGCGTGTGCGAACTCGAAGCGGGCAACCCCAGATACCACGTTCCGACGTTCCAGATGATCGCCGAAATCAAGAGCGAGAAGACCATCGCGAAGCCTGCCCCCGAACCCACGTTGATCACGAGTTCGACCGGCAGCAGCGCGAGGATCCCGAAGGCAACGGTACCCGCGGAGAGGAGCACGCCGATGAGGTTCCAGCAGCCGGACCATACGACGGCGTAGACCGGCTTGAGGGAGTGGGTGTAGATGACCGTCGCGACGGCGTTGGCCGTATCGTGAAATCCGTTCACGAACTCGAAGCCGAGCGCGAGCCCGAGTGCGAGAATCAAGAACAGCAGGCTCGTTACGCTAAGCGACGTGCCGAAAAGATGGTCCACTCAACCCCCACCGGACAAAACGAAGTACGGCTCGATGATGGGGGGCGTAGATTAAGACGACTTTATACAGTCGTTAACCCTTCGACAAACTCAGGATGACAGGCTTGCTTCGGAGAGGCTCGGGGCCTACATCCCGGTGTAAACGGGACCTTCGCCGCCCTGGGGCGGCACCCACGTGATGATCTGGTACGGGTCCATGATGTCGCACGTCTTGCAGTGCACGCAGTTCGAAAAATCGATCTGCAAGCGGCCTTCGTACGTCGTCTCGCCGTTCGTGCCGGCCTTTGCGAACATGGGGTCGTAGACTTTCGCGGGGCAAAAATACTGGCACGGATTCCCGAACTCGGGGGTGCATTTGTCGCGGCAAATGTTCGTGTCGGCGACGTGCAGATGCGGGACCTGATCCTCGTCGTGCATCGTTCCGCTGTTGAAGACGTCGGTCAGCTTGTCGAAGGTGAGCACGTTGTCAATTTTTGCGCGGGTTTCCTTAGCCTTGGGCGCGGCTTCGCTCAGCTTCTTCATCTGGGCGTAGCCTTCTTCACCGTGCAGTTTGTCGACGACGCCGAACGCCCGTCCGCCCGTGTACATCGAGAGACCGGCGTTGAGCATTCCGGCGAACAGCCCGTTCTTGAAGCCCGAATGGAAGTTGCGGGCGATGCGCAGTTCGTCGTAGGCCCACGATTCTTTGAACATGCTCTCGAAAAGACCAAGCGTTTCCGCATCGGTCTTTCCCGCCGTCACCGCGTCGAATGCGACCTCGGCGGCGAGCATGCCGGATTTCACGGCGAGATGGATCCCCTTGAGGCGCATGCCGTTGAGAAATCCGGCGGAGTCGCCCGCGATCAGCAAGCCGCCCGCGTACGGTCGCGGCATCGCGTAAAGGCCGCCTTCAGGAATCGCCTTCGCGCCGTAACGCAAGAGTTTCGCGCCCTCGAGCATCTTTGCAAGCGCCGGGTGCTGCTTGTAGCGCTGCATGTTGTCCTGGGGGTCGGTGCTGGGATCGCTGTAATCGAGCCCCGTCACCATCCCGATGTCGAGGACGTCGTCTTTCATCCCGTAGATGAAGCCGCCGCCGAACGTCTCGTTCGGAAGCGGATATCCGAACGTATGGATGACGCTGCCCGCTTCGACGCTCCCGGGTACGCACTGCCACAATTCCTTGACTCCGCAGGCGTAGACCATCGGATCGCGACCTTCGCCCAGCCCCAGTTTCTCGATGGCCTGCTTAGCGAGCGTGCCGCGCGGGCCTTCGGCGAGGATCGTAACCTTCGCCATGAGATCGGGGCCCGGCTCGTAGTTCGATTTTGGCTTGCCGTTGTGATCGACGCCCTTGTCGCCGATCCGCACGCCGATCACCGTCGTGCCGTCCTCGGCCCAGAGTAGCTCTTGTCCCGGAAACGCAGGGAAGACATCGGCGCCCTCCTGTTCTGCGACGCCGCCAAGCCATTTGGTTAGCTTCTGGAGACTCGAAACGTACTTGCCCTTGTTCTTCATCATCGGCGGCATCGCGAACCCCGGGACGGCCATCTTACCGCCATTGGTGAGATACCACATCTGATCGCTACCAACCGGCGCTTCGATGGGCGCCGTATCGCGCCAGCCGGGGAGAAGTTCGTCGAATCCCTTCGGATCGAGAACGGCGCCCGAAATGCCGTGCGCGCCGATGTCAGCGCCCTTCTCGACGACCATGACGGAAAGGTCGTCCTTCCCGCGCTCCTTCGCCATTTGTCGCAGCTTAATCGCGGCCGCGAGGCCGGCCGGACCGCCCCCGACGATGAGGACGTCGACTTCGAGTTGATCGCGTTCTGCCATAACGCGAGCGACTTCCCTACGCGGCGTGCTTTTTCATGTGCGACAAAAGGCCGTCGAGCGCCGCGACCACCGCAATGCGGTGCATCGCCAAGCGCTCGTCCCACATACGCTCGCGCGGCGTCTCTAGAGTCAACGCGTGCGTTCCGGGTTTGCGCATCAGGTATAAGCTATACGGCGTTCCCGCAAAGAATGCGCGTTCGGCGGCCGCATCGGGGAGCACGCGGCCGCGCTCGAGCGTGCGGAGGTACCGGGCGCCCGGCGGGTAGCCGATCTCATAGTCGTCGTCGAGGTCTTGCACCGGCAATCCGTTCGCATCCATCGCACGCACGAGCGCGGCACCGAACGGCGCCGCGCCGTCGACCAGCGGTTCGTAGCAATAGAAGCCTTCCGCTTCAAAATCTTCGTGCAAATCGATTGCGAGCGCGAATCGCCGGTCGCGATTGGCCGTTACGATCGCCCGCGCTTCCGGCGTGGTACCGCCGGCGTTGAAACTGCGATTGACGTCGTTCCCCTCGGCGTTCTCGCGCGTGCCGCGGTCGTAGCCGGTTGGATTCGTGCAGCACCAAATGCGATAGTTGAGACGCGCGTCGAGCAGCCCGTCGCGAACGATCGAGAGCAGCGCCCACGGTCCGGCAGGTTCGTCACCGTGAACGCCCGCCGACAACGCCACGAGCGGCGCGCCCGGATGCGAGATCTTATCCACGAGCAAGAGGGTCCGAGGCGCGCCGACGCACGCGACTTCGCGCAGCCCGAGCGCGCCGGCGGAACGTAGCCCGCGCCATGCCGCTACGAGTTCCGCGTACTCGGGCCGGGTCACGCCGTCCAGGCGCGCACGACGCGCTGCAACGCGTCCATCGCCATGGGTTTGGTGAAATAAAATCCTTGCAGTTCGTCGCAGCCCAAGCGCCGCACGATCGCGGCCTGTTCCGCGGTCTCGACCCCTTCGGCCACGACCGAAAGCCCCATCGCATGCCCGAGCGCGACGACGGCCGACACGATCGCCGCGTCGCCTCGATCGTGCGGCAGGTCGCGCACGAACGCTCGATCGATCTTGAGCGCGTCGACGCTGAAATGCTTGAGGTACGAAAGAGCGCTGTAGCCGGTACCGAAATCGTCGAGCGAGATCCGCACGCCGAGTCCCTTGAGCGCGTCGAGGACGCGGCGCGCGCCCGGGACGTCGCCCATGACGACGCTCTCAGTCATTTCGAGCTCGATTTGGCGCGCCGAGATGCCCGACTTTTCGAGCGCTTCGCCGAGCGACCTTGCGAACTGCGGGTCGACCATCTGGCGAGCAGAAATGTTTAGCCCTAAACGAACCGGCGGCATCCCGGCCGCCATCCAACGCGTCAGATCCTCGAGCGCACGGCGCACGACCCAGCGTCCGAGCGGCACGATCAAACCGGTTTCTTCGCACAACGGAATAAACTGATCGGGGCCGACCAGGCCGACGTCGGGGCGTTGCCAACGCAGCAGCGCTTCGAGTGCGACCGGCCGCTCGAAGCGATCGACGATGGGCTGATAGTGCACGACGAACTCCCCGCGGTCGTAGGCCCGGCGCAACGCGTTCTCGAGCTCCAGCCGATCGACGGCGCGCGCGTGCGTCGCCGCCGCGTAGAAACGAAAGGTGCCGTGTCCGCCGGCTTTGGCACGGTGCAGCGCGGCGTCGGCCGTGCGAATCAGTTCGTCCGGCGAACCGCCGTCATCGGGAAAAATACTGATGCCGACGCTCGCCGAGGAGTACAGCTCTCGTCCGCCCAGCGCCACCGGTTGCGCGAAACTTTCGACGATGCGCTCCGCGATGCGACCGGCTTCGCCGATCGAAGCGATGTCGGGCAGCACCGCGATGAACTCGTCGCCGCCGGAACGCGCGACCGTATCGGTATCGCGGACCGCCGCACATAAGCGCGGGGCGACGACCTTGAGAAATTGATCGCCGACGTCGTGGCCGAGCGTGTCGTTGATCGTTTTGAACCGATCGAGATCGACATAGAGGACGGCGAGCTGGTTGCCGTTGTGCTGTGCTTGCAAGATCGCGCGCTGCAAGCGATCGGCCAGGAGCTTGCGATTGGGCAGTCCCGTTAACTCATCGTAGTTGGCTTGGTACTCGGAAAGCGCTTCGGCCCGCTTGCGCATCGTGATATCGAGGACCGTGCCGATCAAGCGGGCGGCGCCAGCCTCGTCCCGGACGTAACGGCCGCGGTGTTGCACCCAGCGCTCGACACCGTCGTGCCCGTCGAGCCGCGTGTCGACGACGAACGGCTTCTGCTCTTCTCGCGCAAAGTCGATCGCAGCCTCGAGCGCGAGCCGGTCGCTGGGATGCACGAAGCGCATCAGCAGCGCCGTGGTCGGCTCTTCCGAATGCGGCGGGATGCCGCAAAGCAAATACAACTCGCTCGACCACGTCGTCCAGCCGTTCTCTAGATCGTGGGTCCAGCTTCCCAAGCGCGCCGCCGCTTGCGCAAGCGCCAGCGCCTCTTCGGAACGGCGGAGGGACTCGAGCGTAATGCGCTCGGCCGTCACGTCGATCGCAAGAGTTCGCGCGCCGCAGATCGCGCCGATGGCATCCCGGCGCGGGCCCGCGAATGCGCGGAACGCGCGTTCACCGTGCTGGAACTCGAACGAAACGGATTCGCCTTCAAGCGCCCGCCGGTGACCGGCGATCGCCGGGTGCATCGCATCGGCCGTCGCCAAGAAATCGAAGAGCGAGCGGCCGGCAAAGGCGTTCGCCGGCGAACGCAAGCCTGAGAGCCCAACGCCGCGCGAGCTTTCGAGCACGAGCCGGTCGTCGACAGTCCATAGCAACGCCGGCATCACCTCAACGATGAGCGCCAGCAGACCGTCGTCTTCAAATACGAAGTCGTGCAGCAAGAAGTCCCCGGCTTGTGAACATAGGCCTACCCGTGGGTTCGACAGATGAAAACCCGGCCCGCACCCCTATCGGGGCTTTACGAAGTCTTTACGAAGCTAGATCGACTTCGATCGAGGCGTCGAGCAGTTCGATCGGGTGCGCGGTGAGCAGCTCCGGGCCGTCCTTGGCCAGCAGCGATGCGATTTGGAGCGAGCACCCGGGATTCGCGCTCGCGAGCACGTCCGGAGCGACCGAGCGGACGTTGCGCGCCTTGCGCTCTCCGATTTCCATCGCGCTTTCCGGCTCGAGAAGATTGTAGACCCCGGCGCTGCCGCAGCACTGGTCGCCTTGGGGAATCTCGAGCAGTTCGATTCCAGGAATACCGGCGAGCAGCTTGCGTGGCGCCTCGCGGATGCGCTGAGCGTGTGCGAGGTGGCAGGCATCGTGATACGCCACGCGCATCGGCAGTGCGCGGCGCTCGGCCACCGGCTCGATCCCGGCGAGGAATTCGCTGACGTCGCGCACCTTGGCCCCGAAGCGTTCCGCCCGGGCGCCGCCGACAAAATCGGCATATTGCTTCAGGGTCGAACCGCAGCCCGCTGCGTTGATGAGCACGGCGTCGAGCTGGTCCACGTCGCCGAACGTCTCAACCAGGGCTCGTGCGAAACCGGCGGCCTCGGCCTCGCGGCCGGCGTGCAACGAGAGCGCTCCGCAGCAGCCCTGCGACGCCGGCACGACGACGTCGTAGCCTTCGGCGGCGAGCACGCGGATCGTCGCTCGGTTGACGTTGGGAAAGAAGACGCGCTGCACGCAACCGGCCACGAGCGCAACCGTGCCGCGCTTGGGTCCCGCAGCCGGCGTGTATGCGGGCAGCGTCGCTCGCAGCTGTCCGAGCGTCACGGGCGGCGAAACCGCCTCGATCCCGCGCAAGCGCGCCGGCAGCAAACGCAAAAGCCCGCTCGCACGCACCGCGGCCTGCAGTCCGCTGCGCTCGTAAAAGAATAACGCCGCAGCAGCGACACGCAGCCGCGCCGGATACGGAAACATGGCGAAGATGGCCTCGCGCAGTTGTCGATCTTGCGGCGTGCGCCGATACTCACTTTCGACCTTCGCGCGCGTCGATTCGATCAGCAAGTCGTAGCGCACGCCGGACGGACAGGCGGTCACGCACCCCATGCAACCGAGGCACTGGTCGAAGTGGGCAACGACGGTATCGGTGAGTTCTATCGCGCCGCGCTCGAGGCCGTTCATGAGGTCGATTCGCCCGCGTGGCGAGTCCATCTCGAGTCCCCACGACACATACGTCGGGCACGCGGGTAAGCAGAACCCGCAATGCACGCAGTCGGAAAGCAGTTCGCTCTTCGTTCGGACTTCGCTCACTCAAGCTGCCTTCGGTTGAAGATCGGGGCGGTGTACCCCCCGATTACCCCCCTCGGCGCACTCGCGCCTCGTCTCCACCGCTCGGCCTTATTCACAAGCGGCCGACGAAGCGGCCGCGGTTGAGGTGGCGTTCGGGATCGAAGCGCGATTTGAGTTCGCGCATCAGACCGAACGATGCGGGCAAGGTGCCGTACACGTCGACGTTCCAACCGGACGGAGCCTCGGTGATGACGAGGTTTCCGCCCAGGCGCTCTACGGACGCGCGTGCCGTGAGCACCGCCGCGGCCGTCCGTTCGATGTCGTCGACGATGCAGCCGAGGAAAGCGATGCCGACGGTCGGATAGATCGCGACGGAGAAGTGCCCGAGCGCTTCGCGCAGCGGGGCGAACACCTCATCCTCGAGCGCGTCGAGCGCCGACGGAGGAACCGATATGCGAAAGCGCAGGTCGCCGTAGGTTCGCGCGGCCGCGTCGCGATCGGCGAACGCACCTTGCTCGCAGCGAAGGTCAAATTGGCTCGCAAGCGCGGCGAAGCGCCCCGCTTGCTCGGCGACGCCCGCTTCGAAGCCCTCGAAGACGACGTAGACTTCGTAGCCGGCGGGATCGTCGTACGCAGCCACCGCCGAAGGCTCCATCCGGCGTGCGATCAGCTCGCGCGCGATCGTGCGCACCATGCCGCTGCGGTTCGTACGCACGCTGAGCATCCGCACCGCTTCCGGAAGCGGATGCAAACGAAACGTTGCGGTCGCGATCATGCCGAGCGTGCCGAGCGACCCGACGGCGATCTTCGGCAGGTCGAAACCGGCGACGTTCTTGACGACTTTTCCGCCCCCGCGCACGCGCACGCCGTCGGCGCGCACGAGCGAAATCCCGACGATCAGATCGCGCAAGGTGCCGAAACGGGTACGCCGCGGGCCGAAGGCGTTCGTCGCAATCAAGCCGCCGATCGTGGCGCGCGCCGGCAAGGGTGGATCGAGTGCCAAGCGCTGACGGTTTGCACGCAACGCCGCCTGCAGCGCACCGAGCGTCATTCCCGCTTCGACTTCAACGACCAAATCTTCGGGCGCATACTCGACGACGCGGTCGAGGCCTTTGGTATCGAGGAAGACTTCCACCCGTTCGAGCGGGTAGCCGAGTCCGAACTCCGTTTCGCCGCCGACGAACGCGACCGTCGCGCCGCTGCCGGCCGCCGATCCGAGCACGGCTTCGGCGCCGGCGACGCTGGCAGGTGCGATGCGTTGGATAGTCGCCCGTTCCATCGCGTTCAACCGCGGTCCGCGGTTCCGGCGACTTCGCTCGGATGCGCGCGATATGGCCCGGGTATGTCGCCGCAAAGCCGCGGCGTCGGGAACACTTTGCCGGGGTTGAACGCCCGCTCGGGATCGAACGCGCAACGGACGTAATTCATGGTCTCCAAATCCGCGTCGGCGAACAGATCGCCCATATAGCTCGCTTTGTCCGCGCCGACGCCGTGCTCGCCCGTGATCGAACCGCCGTAACGAATGCACAGTTTGAGGATGTTCCCGGCAACGCGTTCGGCACGTTCGAGTTCGCCCGGAACGCGCACGTCGTAGAGAACGAGCGGGTGAAGGTTCCCGTCGCCCGCATGAAAGACGTTGGCGACGCGCAAACCCTCGCTCGCGCCGAGTTCGGCGATCTCGCGCAGGACGGCAGCGATGGCCGAGCGCGGAATCACGCCGTCGGCAACATAGTAGTTCGGGCTGATCCGGCCCATCGCGGCAAAGGCGCTCTTGCGCCCCTTCCACATCAGCGCGCGCTCCGCTTCGTTCGCGGGTGCACGCACTTCGATCGCACCTTGGCTGTTCGCGATCTCGACGGCAGCCGTTGCGGTGTGCTCGACTTCGGCGTGATTACCGTCGACATCCATCAAGATCGCCGCGCCCACGTCGAGAGGCCAGTCGACGCCGGTAGCTTTGACGATCGCTTCGATCGCGAGCGCATCCATCATCTCGACCGCAGCCGGAACGATTCCCGCAGCAACGATCGCTGAAACGCAAGCGCCGGCTTCGTCGGTGGACGGGAACGTAGCGAAGAAGGTCCGCGTGCTTTCGGGCACGCGCAGGATGCGAATGACGGCCTCGGTCACGATTCCGACGAGCCCTTCGCTGCCCACGACCGCCGCCATCAAGTCGTAACCGACCGGGTCGGCCGCCTCGGAACCGATCTCCACGACGCTACCGTCCGCGAGAACGACGGTCGCTGCGACGACGTGGTTGACCGTGAAGCCATATTTGAGGCAGTGGGCACCGCCGGAATTCTCGGCAATGTTGCCACCGATCGAGCACACGCTCTGCGAGCTTGGATCGGGGGCGTAATAGTAGCCGGTCGCAGCGATCGTCCGCGAAACATCGAGGTTGATGACACCCGGTTGAACGCGCATGCGCCGGTTCTCGAGGTCGACCGAGAGAATTTTCGTCATCCGTGATAGCACGACG
>Ga0302326_10013129_pt1 | contig 17573 bp, 11 predicted proteins | sample Palsa_T0_3_FD_202264 | JGI IMG/M metagenome (GOLD analysis project Ga0302326, IMG submission 202264) | Peat permafrost microbial communities from Stordalen Mire near Abisko, Sweden - Palsa_T0_3 | ecosystem: Environmental > Terrestrial > Soil > Palsa > Peat permafrost | place: Sweden: Abisko... | reverse complement strand
AGAAAGCCAGGACGCCGTAAATCCCAATGGCCGCCATGGACAGCGCTAACAAGCCGAATACCGTAGAGAACCACGCCATCAAGTGTTCATTGAATAGCTGCTGGTCTATCTGCGCCGCCTGACTATTGACATTGTCGACAATCAAATTGGGATTCACATCATGCACCGCCCCGCGCACCGCCTGCGCCAAAGCCATCGGATCGGAAGCGGTCCGCAGGACAAAGATCCCTCCGCCGCGCGAAGGGAAATAGACGCCGGGGTTTATCGAGTTGCGCAGCGTCTGGTATTTGGTGTCGCCCACGATGCCTGCAACCTCGTATTTCACTTTATTCCTCAGGATGATCCGCCCGAGGGGGTCCACTTTCGGTCCGTACTTTTCCGCCAGGCTGCGATTGATCCAAACCGCTGTCTCATTGGGTTTGCAATCCTGAATCTGTACGCTGCGTCCAGCCAATACGGGAATCCCCATGGTCTCGAAGAATTGCGGACCAACCCGCAAATTGTTCACGTGCAATTCGCCCAAATCGTCTCTGCCGTCAAGCTGAACCGTGGTGGCCTCGAGGTTCCCGATCAACAACACCTCACTCGCCCAAGTAGCGGAGAGGACGCCCGGAAGCGCGCCCAGACGATCGCGCAATCCGGGGCTGACCGGCTTTGGAACCTCAGGGTTGTTCACGTCGTGCGGCTGCATGACTTGGAAGGTGAGCAAGTGGTCGCGCTGAAAGCCCGGATCGAGCTTTTCCAGGTTGACCAGAGTGCGCACAAAGAGGCCCGCTCCCACCAGCAGCACCAGCGCCAGCGCCATCTCCGCCGCCACCAGGGCGCGCCCAAACCAACTGCGCTGTCCGGATGCGGTTCCACTTCTCAGCGCCGTGATGGTTTGCCCGCGCGTGCCCGCCAGAGCCGGCGCCAGTCCGAAGAGCACGGCCGCGAGACACGCTACGGCCACCGTGAAGCACAAGACCATCGGATCCAGGCGGACATCGATCAGTGTGCCGTGGTCGTCTCGCGAGGCCAGCGCGCGGCTTACCCACGCGGCGAGCAGCAGGCCGGCCGCGGTCCCGAGAGCAGAGAGAAGAAGGCTTTCCGTCATGAGCTGCTGCAAGAGCCGAGCGCCGCTGCAGCCGATCGCCATGCGTACCGCCATCTCGCGGCGCCGGACGGACGCTCGCGTCAACAGCAGGTTGGCGATATTGGCGCAAGCGATCAGCAGCACCAGGCCCACCACTGCCATCAAGACATGCAGTTGCTTCGAAAACGCCCGGCGCAATCCCGACAAGCCGCGCGTGATCGCGGCCAGTCGCATGCTGGTCTGCATTTGCGGTGTGAATACTTCCGCCGAGCCGGGCGCCTGGCGGAATAACACGTTCATTTCGGCGCGTGCTTGCTCGGGCAGAACGCCGGGACTGAGACGGCCAACCACGAACAGCCAACCATTGCCGGCCGTGAGGGAGTGCCACCATCCCTCGCCCAAACGCGCACCCGCATGCACCGGAATCCAGAAATCGGTTAACCGGTCGGGCTGCAGTCCGAAAAACTCCCTGGCGGCGACGCCTACCACCGTAAAAGGGGCGCCGTCGAGCGTGATAGTCTTTCCCACGATGCCCGGGTCGCCGCCAAAGTTCGCCTCCCAGGAGCGGGAGCTCAGCACTGCCACCGGCTCGGCGCCGGGCTGGTCATCGGCAGCCACCAGCGTGCGGCCTAATTGCGCGGAAGCGCCGAGGACGCTGAAAAATTCTCCGCTCACGAACTGGGCGCTGGCGCGAACGATTTCGCCACGAATGCGCATTTGAAAACCAGCCGGTCCCGCAAGTGCTGTGAGCCCGCTGAAGAGCTTCGCATGCGAGCGGAAGTAATCGAACACCGGATAACTGAAGGAGCATCCCGCGCTGACCGAGCGCATTTGTCCGGCGTCGGCGATCTCCCCGGCATCGCAGCCGTTATAGCTGCTGTAGCCCTCCGGCCAAATCGCTTTCTTGTTGGCAGACCATTCCAGCATGACAAGCTGTTGTGGATCGCGCACGGGAAGACTGCGCAGTTCCACGGCATTCAGCAAGCTGAAGATGGCGGTGTTGGCGCCGATGCCCAGCGCCAGCGTGAGAATCGCCACCGCGGCGAACCCGCGACTCTTGCCTAACGCGCGCAACGCATAGCGCAAGTCCTGGCGGAGGTTGTCTAATACTATCCATCGAGACATTTCCCGTATCTCCTCTCGGACCAGAGTTGGGTTGCCGAAGGCCCGCAGGGCGGCATAACGCGCTTGATCGAAGGACAAGCCCGCATCCCGCTGCTCCTCGGCCTCGAGTTCCAAATGCGAGCGCAGTTCTCGGTCGAGATCCCGCTCGCGCCCTCTATGCCTCCACCATCGCATGTCGGTTCGCATAGCGCTCGCAACGGTGCGCGCGCCTCACAAGTTTCAACTCTCTTCGGCGGGCCACATGATGCGCGCAATGGCCCCCGTCATTTGTTTCCATTTCGACTCCTCCGCCAGCAACTGCTTCCTTCCTGCCGGAGTCAGCCGGTAATATTTGAACTCCCGCTTCAGGTCCTTGCCGGCTGGTTCCCATTTGGCTGCGATCCACCCTTTGCGTTCCAGCCGATGCAGCGCCGGATAGAGCGACCCATGCTCCACCTGCAGCAAGTCGTCCGTAGTCCGCTGGATATGCTTCGCGATCTGATGCCCGTGGGCCGGACCAAACAAGAGCGTACGCAGGATCAGCATATCCAGCGTCCCCTGCAACAGTTCGATGCGTTCGGACGATTCTTTCGCCATATCGTTGGTAGATATTCTACCCGGAATTTCGATATACCGGGTAGACGGCCTACCGGGATTTCGGTTAGCAAAGTTCGCGCGCTATCAAGTTTCCGCCTGTTTCTGCCGATTCTCTGGTAGGGCCGGCGGTCTTGCCGCCGGTGTTTTTGATGCTGTGAGAAAATGAGCGTTCATGCCTGAAGCCGAACTCGCCATCGATGCAACCGCCAAGCTGCTTGAAGAGAAGATAAAATCGCGCCGCGCGCGCGTGGGGGTGGTCGGCTTGGGCTATGTCGGCCTGCCATTGGCCGTTGAATTCGCCAAAGCCGGATTCTCCGTCACTGGAATCGATGTCAACGAAGACAAAGTCCGGCGGGTGAATGCCGGCGATTCCTACGTGGGCGATATTTCAAGCGCCACCTTGGCGCCGCTGGTGGAATCCGGCAAGCTTCGCGCCACCACCGATTTTGCGGCCGTGCTCGAGCTCGATACCATCAATATCGCCGTTCCCACGCCGCTGCGCAAAACCAAGGATCCGGATATGAGCTTCATCGTCTCCTCATGCCAGGAGATTGCGCGCTACTTTCATGCCGGCCTGCTCGTGATTCTGGAATCCACCACCTACCCCGGAACCACGGATGAAGTGGTGCTGCCCATGCTGGTGAAACTAGGCCTGGAGGTGGGCCGGGATTTCTTCCTCTGCTTCTCGCCCGAACGCGTGGATCCCGGCAACCCCAACTTCCAGACGTTTAATATTCCGAAAGTGGTGGGCGGCGTAACTCCCACTTGCACGGAAATGGGCCGCCTCTTCTATGCGCAGGCTTTGGAGCGGGTGGTGCCGGTGAGTTCGACGCAGGTCGCCGAGATGGTGAAGCTGCTTGAAAATACCTTCCGCATGATCAATATCGGCCTGGCGAACGAGATCGCCATGATGTGCGACCGTATCGGCATCAACGTGTGGGAAGTGATCGACGCGGCAGCCACCAAACCGTTTGGATTTATGCCCTTTTATCCGGGACCGGGGTTGGGCGGCCATTGCATCCCCATCGACCCCTTCTATTTATCCTGGAAGACCAAACAGGCCGGCATTGAAGCGCGGTTTATCGATCTCGCGGGTTACATCAACGGCCAGATGCCCCACTTCGTGGTGGATAAGATTCAGAATGCGCTGAACGACGCCTCCAAACCCCTCAAGGGGTCGCATATTCACATCATGGGCGCGGCCTACAAGCGCGATATCGACGACATCCGCGAGTCGCCCGCCCTGGATGTGATGCTGCTGCTCATCCGGCGCGGAGCTCGCATCACCTATAGCGACCCGCACGTGCCCGGACTGCGCCTCGATGGCATCGAGCTGACAGCGTCGCCGGAAGAGACGGCCGCGGCCGCTGATTGCGCCGTAATTGTTACCGACCATCGGGGGTTCGACTACCCTGCCCTGCTGGAGCGGGCTCAGCTGATTGTGGACACGCGCAACGCGCTCAAGGGATACGATTCGAAGAAGATCGTACGTCTGTAAATTTCTGAGGCGGCCAACCTCGCCTGTCCTGGTCGGTTAGCCCACAATGCCTCCAAAGGCCTAGTCTTAAGCCATTGACAACGGCATGGCAAAGCCTCAAGCTAGATCTGAAAGAGGCGCCAATGAAGCTGTTCTACCTCGCCGCCCTCGCCATTGGGCTCGCAGCGCTCCCCGCCGCCGCCCAGCCGGTGATTTCCGCTAAATCCGGGCTGCTGTCCTACGTCGAAGGCAATGTTCTGCTCAACGATCAGCCAGTCGAGTTTTCCACTACCCGTTTTGCCGACGTTAAGGAAAATTCCATCGTCAAGACCGAGGATGGCCGCGCTGAGGTTCTGCTTACGCCCGGCGTCACACTTCGGATGGGCGAGAATAGCTCGCTTCGCATGATCGCCAATCGCCTGGTGGATACGCGCGTGGAGCTGCTGAGCGGTTCAGCCGTCGTGGAAGCCGATCAGATCGCGAAAGACACCAACGTGACGGTGGTCGTCGGACAGGGTAGCGTGGCGCTGCCGAAGGCCGGTCTTTACCGCTTCGACGCTTCGCCCGCCCAGATCAAGGTATTCAAGGGCGATGCCGAGGTGGAAGTAGCAGGCCAGACCAAGCTGGTTTCTACGGCTCACATGCTGAGCTTGGCCACCGAGACCGCCTCGATTGAGAAATTCAATACCGAGGACACCGATTCACTCGATCGATGGAGCCATCGGCGCGGCAGTTACATGGCAATGGCCAATACATCCGCGGCACGCTCTTTGGTCAGTTCGGGCAGTGTTCCCTCAGGGTGGGGAATGGGCAGCGGCCTGGGCATCGGGATGGGATACGGCCCGTGCTCGTCGGCTTGGGGATACAACTCCTATTACGGGATGATGACTTTTATCCCCTGTTCGGGCAGTTTATGGAGTCCCTACGGTTATCGCTTCTGGAGCCCGTATGCGATCAGCGGGTATTATTGGGTGAATCCCCCAATGATTTACGGCGGCGGCGCGAGCCGAACCGGCGCTTCTCCCACCGGATCGGTCTCACTGGCCCGACCCGCCACCACAGCCTCCTACCGTTCCACATCCTCGGTTTCCGGGTTGGGATCGTCGCATTCCGGGATTAGCAGCGGGAACGGGAACGCAGGCAATGGCAGCAGCACGGCGGCAAGCAGCGCGAGATCGTTGGGCGGAAGCATCTCGACCGGCGGCTTCTCCGGCGGCGCCTCTAGTGGACGTGCAAGTGGCGGCAGCGCCGCAGGTGGACGCCGTTAACGGATTAGGCTGGCAAATCATTCGTATTGCCAAGCCTTGACTTCCTCGCAGCTTGTTGTACTACTACCCATTTGATTCTTCGCGCGGGCCGCGATAATTCTGCGCCGCCGCAAGCTGGTGGCTGAAGCGATGTGGGGCAGGTTGCCAACCTGCGGCCGATTGGCAATCGGCCCGCCGCTGCCGACAGAAACCTCCCCGCACTACCGGTAGTCGTTTGCGGCTCTCCGACCTGGAAAACCAGGCGGTAATCCGCAAACTACGCGCGCCCGCGAATTCTATCCGGCTTGGCGCAGCGGCCGATAGCGCCGAATAGCTCGCACGCCGATTAATTCCGCCACCTTACCCAACAACACCGGCAGATTCTCGGTATAAACCGAAACGTGGTGCTGACTTCCCACCCCCCGCCGCCGCGTCTCCGGCTCGGAAGACGTGATTAAAGCAGTCGCCGGACGGTACGATTTCACACGCGCGTATGCCAGTACATTTCGTCCAGCCTCGCTCGATCCGAACTGCGCATCGCTCAGGACCAGTTCATACTGGCGCTCATCCATCTTGGTGAGGGCTTCGGAAGGGGTCGCCGCAACATCCACCGTGTATCCGCCGGCTTGTAGAATCGTCTGCAGCGCCAAACGAGGCGTCAAATCCCCTTGGACAAGCAACACTCGCGCTAACCCCAGTGTCGGCTTCGGCTCGCCCATGAGTTTCGTGCTAAAGGTCCTATACATTCTTGTTAAAGGTATTTTAACCGAGAATGACTAAATTGCAGCCGGTTAATTACACGCGTGAGTGGCAAATAGTGCTGATTGATATCTTGAGACAGATGGACAAAAGGTACTGTAATTAATGGTACTTTTGACCTATCTTTAAACCCAGCGCTCACTCCGCAATGTTCTGATACTCTCGAAGGGCATGCCCCAAAACAGTTTCGACCTGGTTGCCGCGTCGCGCCGGGAGATGATCGATGACGGCTTCACGCCCGATATTCCCGTGGACGCCCAGCAACAAGCGGATGGCGCCCACATACAGCCTGATCCCAGCCTGCGCGACCTCACCGGATTACTCTGGTCTTCTATCGATAACGATGATTCGCGAGACCTAGACCAGATCGAGTGGGCGGAGCGGGTGGGTGGCAAGATCCGCGTGCTCGTGGGCATCGCCGATGTCGATTCCGCCGTTGCCAAGGGCACGCCCGTCGACCGCTATGCGGCCAGCGAAACCACCAGCGTCTATGCCGGCATCCACACATTTCCCATGTTGCCGGAACGGCTCTCCACCGACCTGACGTCGCTATCGGAAAGCGGCGAGCGCGCATCGGTGGTGATCGAGTTCGCAGTGGCAGACGACGGCTCGTTCGATTCAACCGCCATTTATCGGGCGCGCGTTCGCAACCACGCCCAATTGACTTATAACGCCGTCGGCGCGTGGCTGGAAGGCAAGGGCGCCGCTCCCGCTAAGGTGGCTGCATCGGCGGAGTTGCAAGCGCAACTTAAATTGCAGGATGAAGCCGCGCAGAAGTTGCGTCAGGCGCGCCATCGCGTGGGCGCGTTGACTTTCGACCGCGTAGAGGCGCAGCCGGTGATGACGGACGGCCATGTAACCGCGATCGCGGCCCGCGTCTCCAACCGCGCCGGGCATCTGATCGAAGATTTCATGATCGCGGCCAATGAGACCATGGAGCAGCATCTGAATTCCGCCGGCGTTTCCTCCATTCGCCGGGTCGTGAAGGCGCCGGAGCGATGGGCGCGCATCGTTGCCCTCGCCCAAGGCCTCGGCGAGAAACTGCCGCCTGAACCCGATTCCGGAGCGCTCGACGCGTTCCTGGTGCGCCGCAAGACCGCCGACCCCGTACACTATGAAGACCTCTCGCTCTCCGTCTTGAAGCTGATGGGGCCGGGTCAATACGTGCTCTCCCGCGCGGGCGATTCCGGACTGGGCCACTTTGGCCTGGCGGCCCATGACTACACCCACTCCACCGCTCCCAACCGCCGTTTTGCCGATCTGGTCACGCAGCGATTGGTCAAAGCGCTAACGGCGCACGCGCCGGCCCCGTATACCGATGAGGAGCTCGATGCCATCGCCCGCAATTGCACGCTGAAAGAGGACTCCGCCCGCAAAGTGCAGCGCAATATGCTGAAGCGGATGGCCGCCGTGGCGCTGGCGAGCCGAGTGGGCCAGACCTTTAACGCGGTGGTAACCGGCGCTAGCGAAAAAGGCGTCTTCGTGCGCGTGATCGATCCGCCGGTGGAAGGCCGCGTCATGCGCGGCGAGCAGGGGCTCGACGTGGGCGATAGCCTGCGCGTAACGTTGCTCGCAACCGACGCACAGCGCGGCTTTATCGATTTTGGGAGGGCGTCGTGACTCAACCGTCACCCTGGAACATGCGAAGTCCCGAAGTAAACTTGCTGCGGCACACCGTCGCGGCCCTGGCTTACCGTTGCAGCCGCGCGGTGGATGGCGCGCCTGCGGAATTCGGCTCGTTCCGCGCATCGCCCAAGACCAGGACCCCGTGCGAGATCCTCGCGCACATGGGCGATCTGTTCGATTGGGCGCTGCAACTGGCCGACGGCAAACACGTGTGGCATAACTCACCCGCGCTAGAGTGGGACGCCGCCACCGCCCGCTTCTTCGCGGCGCTCGAAGCCTTCGACCGCCGCCTTGATTCGGATGAGCCGGTCCGTGACCCGGAAGCTCTTTTCCAAGGGCCGGTTGCCGATGCCTTAACGCACGTCGGTCAACTCGCCATGCTGCGTCACATGGCGGGTTGCAAGATGCGCGGGGAAAACTACTTCGCTGCCAACATTCGGACCGGAGTCGTCGGCGTGCGACAAGCCCCGCCGGTCCAGGAGTTCGATTAGCTGTGCCGGTGTGGCTCTCCGAGCAGGACGTCCGCGCAGTACTTTCCCTGCCGGAACTCATCGACGCCATGGAATCGGCGCTGGCGGCCTTCTCGACCGGTAAGGTGGATCAGCCGGTGCGTACTGCAATTGAGGTCCACGACCGCACCTTCTTCGCATCCATGCCGGCCTATGATGGCGCCCACGGAATTCTCGGCGCCAAGCTGGTGACGGTCTATCCGGAAAATGCCGCGCGCGGCCTGCACACCCACCTCGCGGCGATTTCGCTTTTCGACGCGGAGACCGGCGAACTCACGGCCGTGATGGATGGCCGCTACATCACCGAGCTGCGCACCGCCGCGGCGTCCGCGGTCTCCGTTCGCCATCTGGGGCGCGAGGACGCCGCTATACTCGCGATTCTCGGTTCGGGAGTCCAGGCGCGCAGCCATTTGGAGGCATTGCAGCTGGTGCGGCCATTCCGGGAGATTCGCGCCTGGAGCCCCACCCCGGAGCACTTGCGGCGATTTGCGGTGGGCCCGGTGCAGCCTGCAGGGTCGGCGGCCGAAGCGGTTCGCGGCGCCGATGTAATCCTGATCGCGACCAGCGCGGTGACGCCAGCGATCGACAACGCGTGGGTTGCGGACGGCGCCCACGTGATCGCGATCGGGGCCTGCCGCCCCTCGCAGCGCGAGATCGACGCTGCACTGGTAGCGCGATCCGCCTTATTCGTGGATTCGCGCGCGGCCGCGGTGAAAGAATCGGGCGATGTGATTCCGCACGGCGCAGGACACATCCGCGCCGAGTTAGGCGAGGTGGTGTGCGGTCAAAAACCCGGGCGGCGATCCGCAACGGAAGTAACTTTATATAAATCGCTGGGCCTGGCCATCGAAGATCTGACAGCCGCCGCGTTAGTCTACCGCCGAGCCAAGGAACAGGGTAGCGGCCAAACCGTAAATCTGTAATTCTGTACCCAGAATCGGCCTATAATCTTGGCATGGCAGCGTCCAAGCCGAAGACTAACAGCTCCGCCGAGGGCGAACTCGAAGCCATGATCGACAAGTTCACGCCTGAGATCGCGACGCTGGCCCGCGCTTGCTTGAAAAAAATGCGCGTCAAGCTTCCCGGGGCGATGCAGCTTGTCTACGACAACTACAACGCGCTGGCCATCGGGTTTTGCCCCTCCGATCGAGCGTCGGAGGCGATCTTTTCCATCGTGCTGTATCCGCGCTGGGTGACCCTGTTTTTCCTGCAAGGCGCAGGTTTGCCGGATCCGGAGCATCTTCTGAGAGGCAACGGCAAAGTCGTCCGTCACATCGTGCTGGCCGCCGCCGCGGACTTGGATAAAGCGCCCATCCGGGCACTAATGTCTACAGCGTTGAATCGCGCGAAAGCGCCCATGGACCCGCGCGCGGCCGGATATCTCGAAATCAGGGCCATTGCACCCAAGCAGCGCCCCCGGCGGCCCGAAAAAGCTTGACTCCGCAACAATTTTGTTGTACAAAAGAATTGTTGTACAAAATATTAGTTGCAAATAACCGGCTATGCGAAATGTCACAGGTGCTGTTGCCGAGGGCGATGACTTCTTCAATCGGGTCAATGAGATGGCGACATTCTGGCGCGATCTGGAAGCCGACAACCTGCTACTGCTTGCGCCCCGGCGCGTTGGCAAGACGTCCCTGATGCGAAGAATGGAGAAGGATGCCGGTGAATACGGCTTCACAACGATCTTCATCGATGTCTCCGACTGCACCGACGAACTCCACTTGGTCCACCGCCTCTATGGCGCCATCCTCGACAATCCTCTCGGTGATCGCCTTTGGGGCCATATTAAGCAGAGCTGGCTCGGGAAGACCATAGCGCGGGTTCAGAAAGTCGGCGGCGCCGGCTTCACTCTGGAGTTCCAGCCGAGCAGTGCGCCCTGGACTCGTTTGGGAGAAGAACTGGCCGGCGCTCTTTCCAGCCTGGACGGCCGCTGGTTGATTCAGATCGATGAACTTCCCGTTTTCGTGCTCAAACTGCTCAATCAGGATCAAGCTGCCGACCGCATTCGGGTTCGAGAATTCCTTTACTGGATGCGCCGCCTGCGTCAGGAATACACTGGCATCCGCTGGATGCTGGCAGGCTCCATCGGTCTCGATACCGTCACGGGACGCCTCAACATCGCCGATGCCATCAACGATCTTCGGATCGAAAAATTGGGGGCCTTTGATGACGCGACAGCCGACGCGCTGCTAGCGGCGCTGGCTGCCACGCACCAAGTCGATCTCAACGAAACAGTCCGCAACTACATCGTATCCCGCACGGGCTGGCCTGCCCCTTACTACCTGCAGTTGATCTTTCACGAACTTCGCGACCTCCGCGCTGCCATAACCGAGGCGGATGTCGACCGCGCTATCGAAGACCTGCTCGGCCCACATCATCGCAATTACTTCGACTACTGGCGCCAACGCCTCTACGACGAACTCGGCAGGCCCGACGCGGATTATGCAGCGGCACTGTTGCACTATTGCTGCCGCACGCCGGAAGGCTCCACGCGAAGCGCGCTGAATCTGGCCACGGCCGCCGCGATCCCCGACGTCCCCGCGCGTGAGGACAAACTGCGATACTTGCTCGACGTCCTGCAGAATGACGGGTACCTGGTGGAGACGCAGAACCGCTGGCGATTCCGCTCCCCTCTGTTGCGCGAATACTGGCTGAGACGGCTTGCGCCGCCGGAAACCGCGGAAGGGTGATCGAATGACCGCTTCGCCCTTCACTGTCGCCATCTATAACCCGGCCCTGCTCAAGAAAGAAGACCTGATTCGCGGCTTTGTGGCGCGCCAGCCTCTCTTAAAGAGACTGCTCGAAGATTTGCGGCGCGAGCAACCGGGCGCCACGCCGCAGCACCAATTGATCATTGGACAGCGCGGCCTGGGCAAGACCACTATCCTGCGCCGCCTGGGGTTCGCCGTCGAAGACGACCCCGGATTATCCGCCTGGATGCCTCTCGTCTTCCCCGAAGAGCAATACAACGTGGCCGGCCTGGCCGATTTCTGGCTGAATTGCGTGGACGCACTGAGCGACGCGCTGGACCGCAATGGCGACCGCGCGGCATCTCAGGCCCTTGATTCACGCGTGGAGCGTGTACCGTCCACCGGCGTCGAGCGGACCGCCGCAGCTCTGAATCTCCTGCTGGAAGAAGCCGACCGGCTCGGACGGAGGTTTCTGCTGCTGGTCGACAACATCGATATCGTTCTCGATCGTTTGAAGAAGGACGAGGAATGGGAGTTCCGCCGCATCATAGCGGAGGAGCGCAGGCTGCACTTCATCGGATCGTCGAGCCGGGTCCTCGAAGCGCTCTATGAGCACGGGCGGGCGTTCTACGACTTCTTTCAGGTCCACGAGCTGAAAGGATTCGATGAGAAGGAGACGTTCTCCATGCTCTGCCAACTGGCCGAACAGGCCGGCAACTCGGATGTCGCGCGCCTGGTTCGCGAGCAACCGGGCCGCATCAAAGCTCTGCGCGTACTGACCGGCGGCAATCCGCGCACGCTGGTGCTGCTCTTCAAAGTGCTGGCCCAAGGTCCCGAGGGCGACGTGCAACGGGATATCGAGCAGCTTCTGGATGAATACACTGCTCTGTACAAGGCGCGCTTTGAAGAATTGGCGCCGCAAGCCCAGCAAGTGGTCGATGCCATGGCCATCCATTGGGATCCTTTGACCGCCGCGGACCTCACCAGCCTCTTGAACCCATTTTCGGTAAACCATGTTTCCGCCCAACTCAAGCGCCTCGAAGACTTCGGTGTAGTGGAGAAAACACCGTGGTTCGGCGAGAAGAAGAATGCCTTTCAGATCGCCGAGCGCTTCTTCAATATCTGGTACCTGATGCGCGCGAGCCGCCGTGTCCGCCGTCGGCTGCTCTGGCTCGTCAAATTTCTCGAAGCCTGGTTTGACAAGGAAGAGTTGGACGCACGCGCCCGCCGTTTCCTGGACAGCGACCCCGAGGCTATGGGCCGGGAGCGCTATGCGGAAATGGCGTTGGCGTATTCACAGACTGCCTCCGACAGGCACTTGCGGCGCAATCTTGAATCCGCTGGACTCCATGCCGTGCTAGACGATGGCGTCCGCCGCCTCATCGATTTCAGCGATCTGCCGCCGGAGTTGTTGGCAAAAAAAGACCGGATGGAACGGCTCCAGCGGCTGCGGGCGACAACCTGCAACCTCAAAATTGACTGGGGCGGGATTGGCCCGCAGGAGCTGTGGCGATTGCTCGGCGGATCTCCCCACTTCTCGTTGATGGAGAAGGAGCGAATGGTGGAGCAGTTGCCTTTGTTGTCCCTAGCCGGACTTCGAGAGCTGTATGAGAATCTCAAGCTTGCCGAGCAGCGGCTCCTGCGACTGTATCAATCTGAATCGGCCGACGTGGCGCGGCTATACGATGCACTCGCGGGCGGAGAGATGGCTGACGTTTACGACTATGAGAGCGCGATTGCGGTTGCGCAGAGATATGATCTTCGCTGGCTGCCCTTTATCGCGATTCGGAGCAGAACCGGCTTCGGGCTTAACGATGAGAAGCTCTCCGAGGACGAAACGGCAAAAGCACTGTCGGCGCTTCGTGCCATGACTACAGAGCCCGGGTTTGAACCGCGCGCATGGAATGGCCTCGGGCACTTGTTGCAGGACCGTCTGGAACAATATGAAGAGGCAGCGACTGCCTATCGTCACGCTATCGAGCTAGATCCGCAGTTTCGCGCCCCTTGGAATGGTCTCGCCAACTTGTTCCAATATCACCTGGGCCGGTTCGCGGACGCGGAACAAGCTTACCGCCGCGCCATCGGGATCGCCCCCTACGCCAGAGACTGGAATAATCTAGCCGCACTGCTGCAAAACCATCTGGGGCGATATCCGGAGGCCGAACAAGCTTATCGCCGCGCCATTGAGCTCGATGCCGAATATGCTTACCCATGGAACGGCCTTGGCGTCCTGCTGCAATACCACCTGAATCGCTACGGAGAGGCGGAACAGGCCTATCGCCACGCCATCGATCTAGACCCTCGGTATGCCGGCCCGTGGAACAATCTCGGCAACCTGCTACAGGACCACCTGAAAAGGTACGACGAGGCGGAACAAGCTTACCACCATGCCATAAACCTGGACCCCTACTCGCCGTACCCTTGGAGCAACCTTGGCAGACTGTTTGATCAGCTCTCCGGCCCGAATCAGGACGCAGCGGCTGCTCATCTACGCGCTTTCGAATTGGCTCCAGAAAGGTCCTGGGATTTCGACCGTTTCCTTCAAACCTGCAATAGCCTCGCGGAGTCACCTCAGGAGCTCCCAGCTCTCCTCCCATTGGCCCGCAAGGCCCGCGAACTGGCGCCGAATAGACCAGCAACTCAGTTCCTGCTGGCCCGAATTCTCACAGCATTAGGAAATTGGCCAGAAGCGAGCCAATTGCTGGAACAGCTCGCCGCCAATGAATCCGCATTCTTCTCTAACGATTTCTTCCGCACCGCTCTGAAGACCGGTCATCTCGACGGAGTAATCGTCATTCTCGAACGAACAGGGGCTGCCGAACGTTGGCGGCCACTCTACGAAGCCCTTCGGGCAGCGCGCGCCGGAACGCCCGATTACCTGCGTACCGTCGCCCCGGAAGTCCGAATCACAGCAACGGACATTCTGCGCGGCATCGATCCGGACCTCTTCCCCAATGGCCCGGAAACCTGATCCCAAGGCTGTTATACTGCCCTTCAACGCATGAAAATCTCGCTTTGCATCGCCTTCCTGGCCCTGCCCCTGCTCGCCCAAGAGCCCGTCCGCTACGAACTAAGTTTCCCTAATGCCGCGCACCACGAAGCGGAAATCCGCGCTACGTTTTCCGGCGTGCGCCAGCCTGTGCTCGAGCTCGTGATGAGCAGTTCCTCGCCCGGCCGCTATGCCGTCCATGAGTTCGCCAAGAACGTCTATAACCTGCGCGCGAGCGACGGACAAGGCCACGCGCTCACCGTCGCCAAGGTTTCTCCCAGCCGCTGGGACGTCTCCGGCTATAAGGGCACGGTGGTCGTCGAATACACCCTGTTCGGCGACCGCGCGGACGGCACCTACGATGGCATCGACCCCACCCACGCGCATCTCAACATGCCGGCCACGGTGATCTGGGCGCACGGTTTCGAGAAATCGCCGGTGTCGGTGAAGTTCGAAATCCCCGAAGGCTCCAGGTGGAAGGTGGCTACGCAGCTCATGCCGCACGACGACGGCACGTGGACCGCGCCCTTTCTCGACCGCCTGATGGATAGCTCGGCCGAGATCAGCGCGCACGATTCCGCCGAATGGAAATCCGGCGGCGAGCAGTTTTACATGTCGCTGCATCAGCGGGGAACGCCGGAAGAGGCCGCCGCGTTCGCCCGCATGTGCGAAGCCGTGGTGCTCGAAGAAGAAGGCGTGTTCGGCGCGTTTCCCAAGTACGACAACGGATCCTACACTTTCCTGCTCGACTTCCTGCCCTATGTCAACCGGGACGGCATGGAGCATCGCGATTCCACCGTGATCACAGCCACCAACGATATCCACGATTCGGCCGCGCAGTTGATCTCCACCGTCTCGCACGAGTTCTTTCACTCGTGGAATGTGAAGCGCATCCGCCCGAAGTCACTCGAGCCGTTCGATTATGAGCGCGCCAATATGTCGGGTGAGCTATGGTTCGCCGAAGGTTTCACCAACTACTACGGGCCGCTGACGCTGCGCCGCGCGGGGCTGTGGAGTCTCGACCGCTTCACGCGCTCGATGAGCGGCGCGGTGAACACCGTCATGACCGCGCCCGGCCGGCAGATTCACAACATCATCGAGATGAGCCGCCTCGCGCCATTCGTGGACGCTGCCACGGCCAACGATCCGGTGAATTACGTCAACACCTTCATCTCTTATTACACCTACGGGCAGGCGGTGGCGCTGGGCATCGATCTCGCCATTCGCCAGCATTTTCCCGGCAAATCGCTCGACGACTGGATGAAGACCATGTGGCGCGAGCACGCCGATACGGACAAGCCTTACAACGTGGAAGACCTGCAGACGGCACTCGCCCACGCCACCGGCGACAAAGCATTCGCCGAACAGATGTTCCAGAGCCACATCTACGGCAAGGAGCCGATGCCCTACGCGGAACTGCTGGCGCGGGCCGGCATGGCGCTGCAGAAGCGCCCCGGCGGCGCGCCTTGGATGGGCAACCAGACCCTCACTTTCTCCGATCGCGGGGCCGAGATCAGCGCTTCGACGCTGCGCGATTCCCCGCTCTACAATGCCGGCCTCGACCGCGGCGACGTGGTCTTGCAGTGGGATGGCAAGGCGCTCAAGAGCCAGCAGGAATTGACCGACCTGCTCGACTCGCACAAGCCCGGCGACAAGATTCACCTGCGCTATGAATCGCGCGGCGGGCGCAAAGAGGCCGACGTCACGCTGGCCGAATCGCCGCAAATGGAGCTGACCCCGTATGAGCTGGCCGGCAAGGAGTTGACGCCCGAGATGGCGGCCTTCCGCGACGCGTGGCTGGGAAACAAGGCGCTATCCCCGCTGCCCAAGCTGGCGAAGTATTGCCCGGTGTGCAAGCGCTCGTGGACCTTCGAATACGAATCGTGCCCCTACGACGGCGGCGCGCTGCAAATCACGGTTCCCAAACCGGGAGACGAACGACGCAACAGCGCCACGCCCCAGGCGCCGGGCGGCAGAGGCGGCCGGGGTGGAAGAGGCGGCCGCGGCGGCATATAGAGCTTGGCTTCCGAGGCATCCCAAGGACAGGCCAGGAGCCTATCCTACATTTTGCCGTTGACTGCCTGGTCGAACGAGATGCTATTGTCTGTCAGAATCGAGCCGGTGGCCCGCTGTAGAGCCGCTTTCGCCTTCACGTACGAGCTCTTCGCCGCCACTGTCGTCGATTTCGCCTGCGCCAGCAGACTCTCGTACTGAATTACGAAGAACGCGGTCGAAGCGCCCACCTCGAACTTCGCCTGCTCGGCTTCGAGCGATTCCTGTTGAAACTTTTGCGCCTCCCCGGCGGCTTCATAGGCGGCGCGGGCGCGGCGCATGGCGATCACTGCGTCTTCCACTTCAAGCTTGGCCTGATTCTGTAACTGCGCCACCCGGACCTGCGCCTGTTTGGTTTGTAGCTCGTCGCGCGCCAGATCGGATTCGGCGATGCGGTTATGGATGGGCAGGGTAACTTGCACGCCAATGCTAAGAGTGGGATAGTTGCGCGCCAACAATTGCTCGAGCACTGTGCCATAGCCGCCCGCCAGAGGCTGATTGGGGCTGGTCGAATAACCGGTCATCGGGCCCGCCAAGCCGTTATTCTGGGCCATGCCGACTATATCGACTTCCGGCAGCGTGGCATTCTTCGCTCCCTGCAAGCCGAGGATGTTGTTCTCCACCTGCAGCCGCGCCTGCCCCAGGTCGGGACGGTCCGCCACCGCCTCGTTAATAAGATCCTGGATGGGCCGGATTGCATCCTGCGCCGGAATCTCGAGCGGCGACGTAGGAATCACGTGCGCCGAGCGAATGGCGTCGTCTTCGCTGCGCGTCAACACATTCTTGAGAATGGCTTCCTGCTCTTCCAGCATTCCGCGCGCGTTGATCAGATCCTGCCGGGTGGAAAATACTTCAGCATTGGCCCGCGTCGCTTCCACCGGCGCCAGCGTACCCTCTTCCACCTGCGCGTTGGTATCGGAGAGCAGCTTTTCCGCCGCGCGCTCGGTTTCCTCCTTCACCTTTTCGTCTTCGTAGAGCGCCACAAAATCGGTATAGAGCCGCACCACGCCATAGACGGTGAGGATCAGCTGCTGTTGAAATAAGAGACTGGTAATGCGCCGCTCATTGCGGGCGATGTGGATGAAGCGCCGGTTCAATCTCATACCGAAGCCGCGCATCAGCGGCTGAGTGATGTTCAGGCCAAGACTGGAGCCGGTGTACGGGTTGTAGTTGCTGTTGAGAGCGTTGGTCGATTGGTGGCTATTGTCGAAACTCACCGCGACCTGGCCGCCGGTAGAAAAGCCCTGCTGCACGCCCGCGTTGGCGGTGAATCCCTGGGTGACGAAAGCCGGCTGGCCATAGGACAGCAGGTTGAGCTCAGGCGTGGAAACGTGGGACCAGCTCAACTGGCCGGTTACCGCGGGGTCGTAAATCGGCACGTTCGATCCATTCGATTGCGGAATGGTTCCCTGCATGGAGTAGTTGTCTTGCGGCTCGCCCAGTACGCC
>Ga0302326_10013127_pt1 | contig 17577 bp, 12 predicted proteins | sample Palsa_T0_3_FD_202264 | JGI IMG/M metagenome (GOLD analysis project Ga0302326, IMG submission 202264) | Peat permafrost microbial communities from Stordalen Mire near Abisko, Sweden - Palsa_T0_3 | ecosystem: Environmental > Terrestrial > Soil > Palsa > Peat permafrost | place: Sweden: Abisko... | reverse complement strand
GCTCGCGGCTTCGACCATCGTGTGCAGGTCGATCCGGCCAGCCCTGACGCCATGCGTGTAGAGGAGGTTGATCCGCTCCTCGAGCGAGGGGATCCCGTTCGGGATCCTCGTGAAGTCTGCCCTCCCAATCTGCTTCTGGCTCTGGAAGTCGAAAGGGGCATGGTCCGTCGCCACGGTCTGGATGAGCCCGTCCCGAAGCCCGTCCCAGAGCGCGGACTGGTTGGCCGCGTCGCGCAGCGGGGGGGACATGACGTACTTCGCCCCCTCGAAGTCCGGCTTCTCCGCCCAGGTCTTGTCGAGGACGAGGTACTGGATGAGTGTCTCGACGCTCACGTGGACGCCCCGGCGCCGGGCCGCGATCGCCCGGCCGAGCGCCCGGGCGCAGCTCAGGTGGACGATGTAGGTGTGCGCGCCGGTCACCTCCGCGAAGGTCATCAGGTGGTTGACCCCCTCCGCCTCCACGACCGGCGGCCGGCTCTCGTGGTGCTCGCCCGGGCCCGTGCGGCCGGATGCAAGGAGCTCGCGCTGCCTCTCGGCCACCAGGGTCTCGTTCTCGCAGTGTGCGGTGACGACGACGCCGAGCTCCCGGGCGAGCTTGAGCGTCCCGTAGAGCTCCGAGTCGTCGATCCCGAACGCGCCCTTGTAGGCGAGGAAGATCTTGAACGAGCTGATCCCGCGCCGGACGATCTCGCGCAGCTGGGACTCCGTGGCGGCGTCGAAGCGGGTCGCGCCCATGTGGAACGTGAAGTCGCACGCCGAGCGGCCCGCCGCCTGGGCCATCCAGTGCTCGAAGCCGGCGAGGGCGTCGTCCGCCCGGCTCGGGCAGCACATCTCGATGAGGGTCGTCGTGCCGCCGACCAACGCCGCCTTGCTGCCCGTCTCGTAGGTGTCCTTGGCGAAGGTGCCCATGAACGGGAGCGTGATGTGGACGTGCGGGTCGATGAACCCGGGAAAGACGTACTTGCCAGTCGCGTCCACGACCTGCGCTCCGGCGGGCGCGTCCAGGCCCGCGCCGATGCGCGTGATCGTCTCCCCCTCGCAGTAGATGTCCGCCCTCGAGCGGGAATCCGCCGTGACGATCTCCCCGTTCCTGATCAGGAGCGCCATGGCGGGGTCATTTCCTCCAGACGTCCCCGACGGTACCCCCGAACCAGCGCTGCGTAACGACCTTCTGCTGGGTGTAGAACTGCACGGCCTCGCGCCCCTGGATGTGGAGGTCGCCGAAGAACGAGGCGTCCCACCCGGTGAAGGGGAACATCGCCATCGTGGCCGGTACCCCGACGTTGATCCCCACCATCCCCGCCTTGACCCGGTGCTTGAACTCCCGGGCCGCCGCCCCGGAGGACGTGAAGATGGAGGCCCCGTTGCCGTAGGCGGACCTGTTCGCGGCCTCTATGGCGGCTCCCAGGTCCTCCATCCGCATGACGTTCAGGACCGGGCCGAAGACCTCCTCGCGGGCGATCGCCATCGTCTCCGTCACGTTGTCGAGGACGGTGGCCCCGAGGTAGAATCCGTTCGGGGCGTCGGCAACTTTGACGCCGCGGCCGTCGCAAGCGACGGTGGCCCCCTCCCTTTCCCCGCCGTCGACGAGGGCGGCGACCCGGTCGCGGTGGGGCTCGGTGATGAGGGGGCCCATGTCGGGCTGCGACATGGAGGTGTCGGTGCGCCCCACCTTGATCGACCGGGCGGCCTCGACGATCTGCGGCAGGAGGTCGTTGCCAGCCTTGCCCACGGCGATCGCCGTGCTGCCCGCCATGCAGCGCTCGCCGCTGCACCCGAAGGCCGCGGAGGCCAGGGCCTCGGCGGTGCGGGCCATGTCGGCGTCGGGCATCACGACCACGTAGTTCTTGGCGCCGCCGTTCGACTGCACGCGCTTGCCGTTGCGCGTTCCGGCCTCGTGGATGTATTTCGCTATGGGGGTCGAGCCGACGAAGGAGACCGCCCTCACCTTCGGGTGGGCGAGGAGCGCGTCGACGCACTCGCGCCCGCCGTGGACGACGTTGAGGACGCCCTTCGGCAGCCCGACCTTCGCAAGGAGCTCGGCGAGGATGATCGAGGTCAGCGGCACCTTCTCGCTCGGCTTCAGGACAAACGTGTTCCCGCAGGCGATCGCGAGCGGGAACATCCAGAGGGGCACCATCGCCGGGAAGTTGAACGGGGTGATCCCCGCGCAGACCCCGATCGGCTGCAGGTAGGTCTCGCAGTCGACGTTGCGGGCGACGTTCTCGAGCGTGTCGCCAAAGAGGAGGGTGGGGGCGCCGCACGCGTACTCGATGTTCTCGATCCCGCGGTAGATGCTGCCCCGGGCCTCGACGAGCGTCTTGCCGTGCTCGAGCGAGACGCTTGCGCAGAGCCTGTCAAAGTTCTCCTCGACGAGCTGGCGGTACCTGAAGAAGAGCCGGGCCCGCTCGATGACCGGGGTGTCCCTCCACGCCGGGAACGCCGCCGCGGCCGCCTCCACGGCCGCGTTCACCTCCGCGGCTCCGCCCGCGGGGCATTCCGCGATCACGTCCCCGGTCGACGGGTTGAAGACCGGCGTGCCCGCGATCTTCGGCCGGATCCATTCGCCGCCGATGAACAGGGGGCAGGGTGTGAGTTGTGCTGGCTTCATGAGGTGTTCAGGGAGGTCGTTTGAGGTGGCGAGGGCTCGGCCGGGCTTCCGGCCTGCGGCAGGAGCGAGATCTCCCACCAGCCGACGTCCCTCCAGGCTCCCAGCTTGTAGCCCACCTTGCGATATATTCCGACGAGGGTGAAGCCCATAGCCTCATGGAACGCCTGGCTCGCGGGATTGGGCACCAGGATGCCCGCGTAGGCCTTTACGAGCCCCTGCTGGCGAAGGCGGCGGAACAGCTCGGTATAGAGGGCGCGGCCGACCCCCTTGCCGCGGAACGCCTCGTGGTTGTACACGGTCACCTCGACGACCCAGCGGTATGCCGCCCGCTCCCGGTGGGCCGACGCGTAGGCGTATCCTGCGACCGTGCCCTCCCTGTCGTCGACGAGCCACGGAAAGCGGCGCGTGGTCTTCTCGATCCGCGCGGCGAATTCGGACGCATCCGGGGCCACCTCCTCAAACGAGACGCAATTGTCCTCGCAAAAGGGGCGGTAGATTTCGGCGATCTGCGGGGCGTCCTCTTTCCTGACCGGTCGAATCATCGGCAATTCAAGGCTACTGCCGCGAGAGCGCGTCGGACTGCTTGACGAACTCGTCCCCGCTCCATTCGCCGTCCGAGGCGACGACCTTCTTGGCGGCCGCGGCCTTCTGGGCGGCCTTGCGCTCGCCCTGGCGCCTGACGAGGTCGGCGTGCGTCGTGAAGAAGTCCAGGCTCTTGCCCTTGAAGTCGGCCAGCGTCTCGAACTTCTGCTTCTCCATGAAGGCGAGGAGCTCGTCGCACATCGGCTTCACGCACTCGTAGCCGGCCTTCATGACGCCCGTGCACACCTGGACCGTGTCGGAGCCGAGGAGGATGAACTGCGCCGCGTCCGTGCCGCTCTCGACGCCGCCCAGCCCGGAGAGCGACCTGCCGGGGAATTCGTTCCGGATGAGCGTCGCTATCTCCATCACCATCCGGAGCGCGATCGGCTTCACGGCCCTGGAGGAATAGCCCCCGGGCGTCGTCCATCCCTCGACCGAGGGCTCCGGCCGGAGGGTCTCCAGGTTGACGCCCATCACGCTGCGGATCGTGTTGATCGCGCTGACTCCCTGGCAGCCCGCGCGCAGGGCGGCGCGGGTCGGGTCCTCGATGTGGGTGATGTTCGGGGTCATCTTCGCCCAGACGGGCCTCTTTGCCGCGGCCATGACCCAGCCGCAGACCTCCTCGAGGACGTCGGGGTCCTGGCCCATGGCGGCCCCCATCTTGCGCTCGGGCAGGCCGTGGGGGCACGAGAAATTGAGCTCGAACGCGTCGACCCCGACGGCCTCGCAGCGCTCGACGATCTCAACCCATGAGTCCTTGCGGTACTCCTCCATGATCGAGGCGATGAGGACGCCCTGGGGATAGGCGTCCTTGCACTTCTTGAACTCGTCGAGCCAGATCGAGAAGGGCCGGTCGCTGATGAGCTCGATGTTCTCCCAGCCGATGACCTCCTTGCCGTCGCTCGAGAGGAGCTTCGCGTAGCGGGGCGTGACATTGACGACCTTGGAGGAGTCCAGGCTGATCGTCTTCGCGATCACGGCGCCCCAGCCCTCGCGGAAGGCCCGGTTGATGACGCTCAGGTTCGTACCCGGGGGCCCGGAGCCGATGACGAACGGGTTGGGAAGCTTCAGTCCGTCAACGGTCGTGGCTAGTGTTGGCATAAGTGGTCGGGACCCGGGCGATCTTGCCCAGAAAACACTCGTTTCCAAGCAGCAACTGGACCAGCCTCTGCGCCTTCCGAATCAAGATGACTTCACCCCTGGATCCGAAGCGGACGGTCGCCGAGCTCAAGGAGCTCCGGAGGCTCACCTCGGATGAGAACGGCGCCCAGAGGGTCGCCTTCACGGAGACCTGGGCGAAGGCCAGGGCGTGGCTCCGCGAGAAGCTGGAGGGGCTCCCGGTCGAGATCCACGTGGACGAGGCCGGCAACCTCTGGACGACGCTCAAGGGGCGCAGCAAGAGGGCCCTCCTGATCGGCGGGCACATGGATTCCGTGCCGAACGGCGGGTGGCTCGACGGGTGCCTGAACGTCCTCGCGGGCGTCGAGGTCCTCAGGCGGATCTGCGCGCAGTACGGGGGCGAGCCCCCGGTCACGGTCCGCCTCGTCGACTGGGCGGACGAGGAGGGGGCGAGGTTCGGCAAGAGTCTCTTCGGGTCCTCGGCCTGCTCGGGCACGCTCGACATGGACGAGGCGAGGGGACTGCGGGACCGGGACGGCGTCCGGCTCCCGGACGCCCTGAAGGCCATCGGCGTCGAGTTCGAGTCCGTCAAGAAATGCGGCCGTGAGCTCGCGGACGCGGCGGCTTACCTGGAGCTTCACATCGAGCAGGGCCCCGTGCTCCTCGACATGGGCCTGCCGCTGGGCGCCGTCCTCGGAACGTTCGGCGTGGAGCGCCACGCGATCACGTTCAGGGGCCAGGCGGCCCACTCGGGTAGCACTCCTATGAACCGCCGCCGGGACGCGTTCCTCGCGGCCGCGAGGATGAGCCCCGAGATCTACCGGATTGCGGAGAGGTGCGGGGGGGTCTGCACGATCGGCTCCTGCACGACAAAGCCCGGGATCGTGACCAGCGTCGTCGAGGAGTGCCGGATCACGCTCGACCAGCGCAACCTGGACGCGGGCGCCCTGGGGCGGATGCTCCTCGAGGCCCGCGAGGCCGCGGGGCGGTTCGCCGCGGAGGGGAATGTCTCCGTCTCATGGGAGCGGATCTGGCAGATCGAGCCGGTGCTGTTCAACGCCGACCTCCTCGGCCTGTGCGCGCAGTCGATCCTTGAGACCTGCGGCTCAGTCCACCGCCTGCCTTCGGGACCCCTCCACGACGCGGCCGAGGTGGCGCGGGCCGGCGTGCCGACCGTCATGATGTTCGTCCAGAGCCTCCACGGGATCAGCCACAACAAGATCGAGGACACGAGGGAGGAGCACCTCGAGCTCTGCGTCCGGGCATTTGACGGCCTCGCCACGAGGGCGATCGACTGGATCAGCGGCGGCCGCTAGAGAGCTCGTCGGCTAGGGGCGCGTCGCGGTAGACCTTGCGCAGGGCCTCCAGGATTGCGGCGCTGTCCGTGCTGACGGAGCGAGCCTGGACGCCGTCGTAGGCCAGGTCGCCCGGCAGCACCTCGATGTTCCCGTCGAAGATGATGCCGACAAACTCCCCTTTGGTGTTTACTGTGGGGCTGCCTGAGTTGCCCCCGATGATGTCGCAGTCGGTGACGAAGTCCAAGGGGGTGTCCATGTTCACGTCGGTTTTCCTGTCGACCCAGCTCTGCGGCAGGTCGAACGGCTCCTTGTCCCCGTGGTCGGCGGAGCGCTGGTAGAGGCCCGCGATCGTCGTCAGGGGGGCGACCCTCACGCCGTCCTCCTCGTATCCCTTCACCGTTCCGTAGGCCAGGCGGAGGGTGAACGTGGCGTCGGGATAGGTGCTTGCCCCCAGGATGTCGTAGCGGGCCTTCCCGATGACGGCCTGCGCCTGGTGCTCGATCTCCCTTTCGGCCTCGTAGCTCTTCCTGATCGCCCGCGACTCGTCGTCGATCGTCCGGGCGAGCTCGATCATGGGATCGTGGGGCGCGAGCGCGGCGGCGGCGCCCCCGGCGTAGAGCTGCCTGCGGAACGCGACGTCGCGCACCTTGGTGCCGAGGACGAGCTCCGAGGCCCGCTGCCTGGGGGACTTGCCCGCGAGCACGTTCTGCACGGTCGGGTCGTTGTATCCCAGCGTCTCCGTGAGCTCGGTGAGGGAGTCGCCGAGGGTCAGGATCTCCATGTCGGTGTGGATGGGCTTCTCCGAGAAGAGGGCGAGCTCCAGCGAGTCCTTCCTCTGTTCGGCGAACTCCGGGAGGCGCTCCCCGTTTGGCTTCGGTCTCTCGTCGCCGGCCCGCAGGAGCGTCCGCGCGATCGTGAACGAGTCCGAGGCGAAGCCGCTCGCGACTTCGAGCATCTGCTCGCGGACATAGATTCGCGCGATGGCTCCCTCGGTGACCGCTATCCTGTCAAAGGCCTGGAGGGCCTCGTTGCCGTCCGTCCTCTGCGCCAGCCGGTACTTGAGGCTCGTCTCGTCCGCGGTCTTTCGGCCCAAGAGCTGCGGGTCCAGGATGCCGGCGATGAGGCCGTCGTAGTATTTCCGGGAATTGCGGATGGAGAAGAGCCTCGCCTTCGCGCGCCGCATGTTCTCGTCGCTCCGGGCGCTCCAGGCGGTCAGGAGCGCGTCGCGCCGCTTCAGGTCCCTTTCCAGCGATGGGTAGACGACGTCGCGCAGCATCTCAAGCTGGGCGACCGTGAACAGGCGCTCCGTGCGCCCGGGATGGCCCGAGACGAACACAAGGTCGCCCTCCCTGGGGCCCGTCTCGGACCACTTCAGGAAATGCTCCGGGTGGACGGGCTGGCCGTTCTCGTACACCCGGAAGATGCAGATATCGAGGTCGTAGCGGGGGTACTCGAAGTTGTCGGGATCGCCGCCGAAGAACGCCGCCTGCTGCCCCGGCGAGAAGACAAGCCGGATGTCGGTGTAGCGCTTGTAGCGGTAGAGGTGGTATTGGCCGCCTTGGTAGAGCGTCACGACGTCGCTGCGCAGGCCCGTGGCGTCCTTGGACTCCTTCTCGATCCCGGCGATCACCTTGCGGCGGGCCTTGGCGGCGTCGTCGCCGACCGCGCCCGGGGGCACCGCGGCGTTCACGCGCGCGGTCACGTCCTCGGTCGACTGCAGGACATTGAGCTCGAGGTCCAGGCAATTGACCTCGTCAGCGGCCGTCGCCGCGGTGAACCCGTCGTGTACGTAGTTCTTGGAGGGGCTGCTCATCTTCTGCAGCGCGTCGAGGCCGACATGGTTGTTCGTGATGACGAGGCCGTCGGCGCTGACAAACGAGCCCGAGCCGCCGCTGTTGAAGCGGACCGACGCCTTCATCAGGTGGTTGAGCCACGCATCGTCCAGCGTGTAGCCGTAGGCCGCCTGGATCTTCTCGCGCGGCGGGGCGGAGAAAAGCCACATGCCCTCGTCGGCGCGGGCTGGGGCGAGTGACGCGAGGGCGAGTGCGGCTAGGGATGCCCGGGCGCTTTTCAAGGGGAGTGAATACAGGAAAGCCGCCGGCCGGGGCGCAAGCCTCAGTCCAGCCCGAAGAACTTGAGCGTCCGCCTCATGGAGGCGACAAGGATGTCTATCTCCCTCCCCTCGTTGTAGACGTAGAAGCTCGCCCTTGCCGTGCTCGTGAGGCCCAGTTTTTTCATGAGCGGCTGGTTGCAGTGGTGGCCCCCCCGGAGCGCGATCCCGTCCTCGTCGGCGAAGGTGACGACGTCGTGCGCGTGGAGGTCCTTGAAGGCGAAGCTCACGAGGCCCCCGCGCTCGCCCTTGGGCCCGATGATCCGGATCCCCGGGAGCTCGGCCAGGCGCTCATAGGCCGTCCGGGCCAGGGCCCCGTCGTGCTCGCGGATCGTCCCTCGGCCCAGGGAGTCGAGGAAGTCGCAGGCGGCGCCAAGGGCCACGGCGTCGCCGAAATTTGGGGTGCCAGCCTCGAAGCGCTCGGGCGAGGGCTTCCAGCGGCTCTCGAAGAGGTCGACGCTCGAGATCATTCCGCCGCCGCCCTGCCAGGGCGGCATCGCGTCCAGGAGGGCCCTTCGGCCGTAGAGGGCCCCGATGCCCGTGACGCTGGCCATCTTGTGCCCGGAGAAAGCGAGGAAATCGCAACCGATCTCCCTCACGTCGACCGGCATGTGCCCGATCGACTGGGCCGCGTCGACGACCGAGATGGCGCCCACCTTGCGCGCCCGCGCGCAGAGGTCTGCCACCGGGTTGATCGTGCCGAGCGTGTTGGAGACGTGGGTGAATGCGAAGACCTTGACCTCCGGGGTCAGCGCCCGGTCCAGCGCCGCAAGGTCGAGGAGCCCCTCGTCCCCGGCGACCGGCAGGTACCGCAGTGTCGCGCCGGTGCGCTGCGCCACGAGCTGCCAGGGGACCAGGTTGCTGTGGTGCTCCATCTCGGTCAGGAGGATGACGTCGCCCCTCTTCAGGTTGGCGCCGCCCCAGCTCGCGGCGACGAGGTTGATGGACTCGGTCGTCCCCCTCGTGAAGATGATTTCCTCGGAGTGCCCGGCGTTGATGAACCGCCTGACCCGCTCCCTCGCGCCCTCGTAAGCGTCGGTGGCTCGCATCGAGAGCGCGTGAAGGCCCCGGTGGACGTTGGAGTTGTCCCTCTCGTAGAAGCGGTCGAGGGCCTCGATCACGGCCCTTGGCTTCTGCGTGGTCGCCGCGTTGTCAAGGTAGACGAGCGGGTGCCCGTTCACCTTCTGGTGCAGGGTGGGGAACTGGTCGCGGATCCGGTGCCACGAGGGGGTCATCACCTAGTCCGTGTGGCTCTCCGTCGTGGCCGGCGCCGGGTCGCCCCGGAGGGCGTTCAGGGCGGCGTGCCAGGAGAGGGTGGCGCACTTGATCCGCGCCGGGAAGGCGTGGACGCCCGCGAACGCGGCCAGGTCGCTGATCTCCTCGGGCTCCTTCCCCGTGGTCACGATCTCGTGGAATTCCCCGTAGAGCCTCTCGGCCTCGGCGGCCGTCTTGCCCTTGAGCTGGGTCGTCATGAGGGATGCGCTCGCCTGGGAGATGGCGCACCCGGAGCCGTCGAAGGAGATCTCGGCGATCCGGTCGCCGTCGAGGCGCAGGAAAACGTCGCACTGGTCCCCGCAGGACGGGTTGTCCCCGTGGGCCGAGCGGTTGGCGGAGGGTATCCGCCCCCGGTTGCGCGGCCTGCGGTTGTGGTCGAGGATGACGTTCTGGTACAGATCGCTCAGGTCTGCCGACATGGTGGAGGGACATAGGTATCCAGACGCGTGCGCGGGTCAAGGGCGCCCGGGCGCCGCGGGCCACGGATTTGCGAATCCGGGCAGTTTGGGCTTCGTCGCAGGGCGCGACGGCGGTAAGGTCCCCCCAGGTTGCCCGCGGGCGGCGCCCGCAGGGGCGCCCCTCCAACCGATCTTGAAGCACCCCAGGCCAATCTTCACCCAGCCAGTAGAGGTTTCCCGCACCGCGCTTGTCATGGTGCGTAGGCGTGAAATCGAGCCTTACCCTCCCACTCAGCAGAATCGCGGAACCGATGCCTGACGACTCCCCGGGCCGACGGGACTTTTCCGCCCTCTACAGCGCGACGCTTGGTCCGCTGCGCCGGTACCTGACGCGCCTCCTGGGAAACGCCAGCGAGGCACAGGACGTGGCCCACGACGCCTACATCCGCGTCTATCCCTCGATGAGCGGGCGCCGGGCCGAACACCCGGAGGGCCTTCTCTACACCGCGGCCCGGCGCCTCGCCATCAACCGGCTCAAGCGCCGCAGCATCTCGCCGCTCTCCCGCGAGGAGCTGCGGCCGGAGTCCGCGGCCTCGCAGTCGCCGGGCGTCGAGCAGCAGGTGATCGCGCGCCAGGAGCTCGAGCTCCTCCAGGACGCGATCGCGCAGCTGCCGGAGGGATGCCGGGCGGTCCTCCTGCTCCGGAAGATCGAGATGCTCTCCCACAGGCAGATCGGGGAGCGCCTGGGGATCGCGGTCAGCACGGTGGAAAAGCAGCACGCCCGCGCCCTGCGGCTTCTTCGCGCGGCCCTGGAGGGAAAAATCGAGCCATGAACCAGCACCGCCCAATTTCCGGATCGGACACTGACGAGCAGGCCTCCCTCTGGGCCGCGCGCCTCGACGGCTCGGCGCTCAGCGCACCGGAGCGCGCCGAGCTCGAGGCATGGCTCGCGGGGGACCGCGCGCGCGGCGAGCTGCTTTCGAGGTACCGCGAGCTTTCGAGCGACCTCGGCGAGGTCCTGCCGGCCCTTGCGGCCGCGGGCTTGGTCGAGCCCCCGCGCGGGGAGGGGCGGGCGTCCCGCCGCGCTTGGGCGCCCGGATGGATCGCGGCCGCCGCGCTGGCCTGCGCCGCGGTGGCGGCCGCGGTCTGGTTCGGCATGCCCGGGCCGCGGCCCGAATCCATCGCGACGGCCCCGGCCCAGCGGAGGTCGTTCACGCTCTCCGACGGCACGGTCGTCGAGCTCAACGCCAACACGAGCGCCCAGTTCGAGAACGGGCGGTCCGAGAGGCGCGTTCGCCTCGCCGACGGGGAGGCCTATTTCGTCGTGACCAAGGACAAGGAGCGGCCGTTCATCGTCGAGACGCCCGCGGGAACCGTGCGCGTGACCGGCACGGTGTTCAACGTCCGCGCGGCGGCGACATCGGAGCTGGAGGTGACCGTGGTCGAGGGCACGGTTCGGGTGCGTCCCGGCGGCCCGGACGCGGAGGAATCCGAGGCCAAGGTCCTCGGCGCCGGCGACCAGCTGACCTCGCTGGCGGGATCCGCGGTCGTAAGGAGGCTTCCCGCCGGCGCGGTCGACGACGCGCTTGCCTGGAGGCGGGGGCTGATCGTCTGCAAGGGCATGCCCCTCGCCGAGGCCGTCGCGCGCTTTGCCCACTACAACGGACTGAGGATAACGGTGACGCCGGGCGCCGTGCGCCAGACCGCGGGAGGAATCGGCGGCGTGTTCAGCATCGACGACCCCGGCAGCTTTTTCGAGGACCTTGGGGCGATGTACCATGTGAGCGTGTCGCGCGGGCCCGACGGCAGCGCGCGCGTGAGCGGCACGCCGGAGCCGTGACGCCCGAATCCGTTGATTTGCAATCTTCTGCCGCCTAGACGCCGACTCCTCGCCATCAGTCTTTCCCTTGTGCTTGGAGCCGCCTTTCGGGTCGCTCCATCGGCCGCGGCGGAGCCCGTCGATTTTCAAGTGCCTGCGCAGCCGGCCGACGGCGCCCTCATGGAGTTCGCCAGGCAGGCGCGCGCCGAGGTCATCTTTTCGTTCGACGAGCTGCACACGGCGATGTCCCAGGGGGTCGTCGGGCGCAACGAGCCGGAGGACGCGCTCAACCGGCTGCTGACAGGCACGGGGTTCACCGCGCACCGCAATGTCCGCGGACGCTTTGTCGTCGTGCGCATCACGCCGCCCGTCGGATCGATCAGGGGCAGGCTCATCCTGCCCGACGGGCGCCCCGCCGCGGGGATCTATGTGTTGATCCCGTCCGTCCGCATGGCGCTGGACACCAATAAATTAGGCGAGTTCGAATTCACGTCGGTCAAGCCTGGCGTCTACCAGGTGTTCGCATCCGGGGGCGGCTACCAAACGCTCCAGATTGACGATGCGCGGGTGGTGGCAAACCGCGTGGTGACCCTCGACCCGATGACCCTCAAGGTTGCCGCAAACCCGGCCCGGATGGCGCCGTTTGTCGTGCAGGCCCATTCCGCCCGCCCGGTCCTCGATGACGACGGCGGGTTCGCCGCAGCCCCCCGGACCGCTGTCGGCGACCTGGACCGCCCCAGGTCCGAGAACGACCCGCTCTCCTACACGGTCTTCGACCGGGCGCAGATCGAGCGCAGCGGCGTGATCAACCTCAACGATTTCCTGAAGATGGAACTCCTGGACAGCGATGCGACGACGCTTCCCCCGGACCAGAGCGGTGTCGCCAGCCTCTTCGACTCAGGAAGCAACAACCTCAACCTGAGGGGGTACGGGGCGGACGCCACGATCATCCTGGTCAACGGCAGGCGCCTTCCGGAGATCGTGACGGCGCTGCCGGGCGCGGGAACGGGCGCGCAGGCCCCGCAGGCCGACGTGAATGTCATCCCGATCAGCATGATCGAGAGGGTGGAGGTGCTCCCCGCCTCGGCTTCCGCGATCTACAGCGGCAGCCCCGTGGGCGGCGTCATCAACATCGTCCTGCGGCCCGACCTAAACACGACCGAGCTGACGACGACCCACACGAATGCGCTCTCCAGCTACGATGCGCCCGAGTCCACGGTCTCCCTCATCCACGGGGAGACGCTGCTCGGCGGCGCGCTCCGCGTGAGGCTGAACGCGACCTACACGTCGGTGACGCCGCCCACCGAGTCGGACCTCGGGTACATCCGGGCGAACCTCGCCGCCAACCCCCAGCCGCAATCCGCGCTCTTCCGGGCGACGCCGAACGTGAGCAGCGCGAACGGCTCGTCCCTTTTTGGAGCGGGCACGCCCTCCTTCACGTCGGTGCCGGCGGGCTCGGACGGATCGGGCGGGATCGGGGAGTTTGGCGGCCGCCAGGGCGTCCAGAGCCTGGGCCTGTTTCAGGCGCTCGGTGGCGGACTGGCGGACTCGCCCAACAGCCTTGATTTCCCGTACGGGAGGAGGGAGCGGGGCGTTTCGCTGTTCGGCTCGGTCACCTATGACGTAAGGCCTTGGCTTCAACTGGGCGTTGACGGGAGCGCGGGCCGCTCCGTGAACAGCAACGGATTTGGAGTGGTTGAGGGAAGCCTGCTGCTGCCCGCCAGTTCACCCTTTAACCCCTTCGGCCAGGCGGTGAACGTTACGCTGAACGAGACGGCTCCGCTCCTCGGCGGGGAATTTGACGAGGCGCGCATCAATTTCTACTCGGCTGTGGCGGGCCTCCTCTTGACGCTGCCCGACGGCTGGCAGGCCTCCGCCGACGCGCAGTACGGCCTCAGCGTCACCAAGTACCGCGGAATTGAAGGAGTGGACTCGAACGCGTGGCAGCAGCTGGTCAACGAGGGCATCTATGATCCGCTTCGTGACACCCAGGCGCACGGGCCGCCGCAGCAGTTTTACGACCAGGCGCTGATCTTCTACGGGTCGGAGGGTAGCTTCGTGACGCTGGGCGACTATGACACCTTTGACGCGTCCTTGAGGATCTCGAATGCCAGCGTGCGGTTTCCAACCGGTGCGGCCTCCGTCACCTTCGGGGGCGACTACCGGTACGAGGGGCTCGGCAGCTATACCGACAACCTGCTCTATGGCGACGGAACGCCTGTCGGCCCACCCGACACCTGGGTGGGGCGCTCGATCCAGCGCGTCAGCATATTCGGGGAAATCGAGGCTCCGCTCGTGCCCAAGCGGCGCCTTCCCGCCTGGATCCGGGACGTGGATACCGACATTGCGGCTCGCTACACCGCATCCGACGTGGCGCATGAGGCCAACGTGGCCCCGACCGCCGCCATCAAGGTGGACTTCGAGGGCGGGCTGACGCTGCGCGGCTCATACGCAACCTCGAACAGGTTTCCCACCCCGGTGCTCAGCACCGAGGTGGTGCCGGAATCGGGAGGCGCTCCGGGGACGGGCATTGTCACCTCGGAAAGCGTCTACGACCCGGTGCTTGGCCAGTACGAGACCGTTCAGGCAAGCGATGCGCCGAATCCGAGCCTGAAGCCGGAGGCGGCGGTCACGCAGACGGCGGGCGTGATCTATGAGCGCGGCGACGTCCACCGGATCCGAGTCCAGGTGGATTTCGTGGACACCGTGACGTCCGGCGAGGAGACCTACCTGCAGCCGCAGCAGGTCGTCGACCTGGAGGGCCTCCTTCCCGACCGGATCGTGCGCTCGGCGCCCGCCGCCGGCGCCGCGGTCGGAACCATTGCGGCCGTCTACACGGGAACCTTCAACCTCGCGTGGCGCCACTCCTTTGAATGGAACACCTCGGTCGACTACACGTGGACGGACTGCCTGGGCGGCACATTGGAGGCGTACTGGCGCTGGATCTATTTTCAGCGCTATGACATCGAGCTGCTGCCCACGTCCAGTCCCGTGGACGAGCTGCGCGATCCCGATGGGACAACGCCCGGGCTCCTCAAGCACCGCATGAATTTTGGCGCCAGCTGGTCGGACCAGGCGTTCGGTATCGGCGTCGACGGCCACTATTTCCACTCGCGGATACTCCCGATGGATGAGTGGCCGGCCCAGGGAGGCGACCAGGTGAACCCCTACCTGCAGTTTGACGCCTACGTGCAGCGCGACCTGGGGGCCTGGCTGCCTTGGATAAGCTCGAGATTCGGCCTGCGCGGCCAGCTGCGCGTCGACAATGTCTTCGACTCGGGTCCGCCCAAGTACGAGGGAGATCCGACGGGGGCGGGAGTCCAGTCCTACGGGGACTGGCGCCGCAGGGAATATTCCGTGTCGGTAACCGTGTCCTTTTGAGGGCGTCATCCATGGACGTAGCTAGAGGGTTTCCTGCCCCCGGCTGTCTTGCAGTATGGATGAAGAGAGCGCGCCACTTCAGCGATTTTCCGGGCGCCTGGGCCCCCTCGAAAGGGGCCGCCGGGCATCCAATGCCGGTCTCGGCATACCTAGTAACCTGCACCGGGGGGCGCCCAACCGCAAAATTGGTCCGCCTTCTGCTGAACCATGGGCCAATGAAGTGGTCAATTTGGGCAGGCCTAACATGAGACAATCAACCGAAGCCAGCCTTGGGATGCCGCATTTCGCGCCCGCTGCTGCGAACGGGTTCACGTCGCAGGACGAGGCCGCGCTGCGCGATGCGCTCAAGCGCTGCTCGCCGGCGACCCGCGAGGCGGCAAGCGGATTCAGAAGGACCGGGAGCGCCGAGTACCTCCCCGCCATCGTCCACGGGCTCATCGAACACTATGTGGAGCGCGAGGCGCGGGCGAAGCTGGCGCGCGCCGACGACGATCTCCGCCTGGTCGAGGACCTGGCCATCGATTCCCTGACGATGATGGAGATCGTTTTCCTCGCGGAGGACGTCCTCCAGATCTCGATAGAGAACGAGGACCTGCGTCCGTTCCGGACCGTGGGCGACATCAAGCGGTTCCTCGCCTCCAGGCTCCAGCGGGGCCCCCAGGGGAGGCCGGAACCGTCGGCCGGCTGAAGCGGTCGGGGCGGTGCGCCCGCCGGGCTGAGCTCCTATTTCTTCTCCGTGAAGATGATGCAGCCGCCCATGGGGTTGCTGTGGATCTCTAGATGTTCGTTCTGGACCAGGCGGATCATCTCCGAGCCCGCCAGCAGGACCGGTCCGTAGCCGTGCACGTCGTCGCGGGCCGGGCGGTGGTAATAGTACATGATGTCGCTGGCGTAGTTCGTGCCGATGCAGACGCCGTCGACCGCCCCGTCCGGACCCACCTTGCTGGCGACGCCGCTCCAGCCGACCAGGGCGACCGGGCCGTAGCTCGCGGCGCTCACCCAGCCCTGGTTGATCGCGTGCGCCATCGTGTACGTGAACATCGCCGTGCAAGAGGTCTCGAGGAAGGAATCATCGTGGTCGAGCAGCTGGTGCCAGAGCCCGCGATCGGACTGGAGGGCGGCCAGCGCCTTTATGTGCGTGCGCAGGATCTTCAGTATCGCGGGGCGCGCCGGGTGGTCCTGCGGGAGCACGTCGAGGAGGTCGCACATCGCCAGGTCGCACCAGCCGTTGGCGCGGCCCCAGTGGAACTCGGGGTTGTAGTCGGCGTTTCCGGCGCTCCAGGCGTGGGCGTAGAGGCCCTTTGACCAGATGAAGAGCCGATCCGAAATCTGCAGGACCTGGCGGGCGGCGTCATCGTAGTACCGGGTATCGCCGGTCAGTTTCCCCATCCCGGCCAGGAAGGGCACGCTCATGTACATGTCGTCCGCCCAGATCGAGTCGGGCTGGGGATTGGGGCGGGCGAGGGTGCCGTCCGTCAGGCGGAACTGCCCGTGGCTGACATAGTCAGCCCAGCGGTCGATGACCGGCTTCAGGTCTGGGCCCACGCCCGCGAGCCGGGCCTGGACGAGGGCGGCGCCCCAGGCGCCGCACGAGTCCAGGTTTGGGGGGGCCAGGTAGTTGCTCGTGTAGCCGGACCCCGGGCCGAACGCCGCCTCCTGGGCCTGGAAATATGCGATGTGGTCCGCGATGAACTGCAGCCGGACGACCGTGTAGTCGGTGAAGCGCTTGTCACCGGTTACCTGGGCCGCGAGGAGCGAGCCCGAATGGAACACGCCCATGGGATAGCCGCCGAGCCTCGCCGACGCGCGCTGGACGGGCTTCGTCAAATCGGTGATCTCCTGCTTCGCCGAGCCGTCCCAAAGCGTCGGCTTGCCGGCTGCGTCGGCGTGGCTCAGCACTCGCAGCAGGACCGCCTTGATGTCGTCCACCGAGGGTTTCTCATAGGCCACCGGGTATTGGTTCGCCTTGTCGGCGCCCGGGGAGCCGGACGGGTCCGCCTGGGCGGCTGAGATCGCCAGGCCAAACGCGATGAGGCCGACGATGGGGCTGTAACGGGGGAATGACTTCATGGGAGATCTTGGGGTTGGGGGCTCGACGAGGGCGGGCCCGGAAAGTTGCGATCAGCGGCCGAGAAAGGGGTGGCCGCAAGACGGGGAAGCCGGGATTCCATTGTCATTTTGCCGCCAAATCAATCGAATCCTGAGCGGTTGCCCGGCCAATCTTGGGCCGCGGCCGCCCGGACATCGAATCTGCCCCACGATGAAATTGCCGCTGACCTTCGTTCGCGCTTCTTTCGCCCTGGCCGCCCTCGGGAGCGCCCTTGGGGCCGCCGCCGAGCCGGCGGCTCCGGTCCCGGCCATCCTGACGCCCGCCTCCCCGCGCACCCCGCGCATCCATGGGCCGAGGGTCTTCGGCGTGCGCCCCGGCGCCCCCTTTCTCTTCTCAATTCCCGCAACCGGAGACAGGCCCATGCGTTTCTCCGCCGAGGGGCTGCCTGCAGGCCTTTCGATTGACCCGTCCACCGGCCGGATCACGGGGGCCCTGGACGCCCCGGGCGAGCACGCCGTGATGCTCAAGGCGGAGAACGCGCTTGGCGCGTCGGAGAGCCCGCTTCGGATCGTGGCCGGCCAGTCGATCGCGCTCACCCCCCCCCTTGGATGGAACAGCTGGAACTGCTGGGGGACGGAGGTCAGCCAGGAGAAGGTGCTGCGTTCGGCCCGCGCAATGGTCGCCGCGGGCCTGGACCAGCACGGATGGAGCTACATCAACATTGACGACGGCTGGCAGGGCCGGCGCGGCGGCCCTGCCAATGCCCTCCAGCCCAACGAAAGGTTCCCCGACATGAGGTCGCTCGCCGACGGGATTCACTCGCTTGGCCTCAGGTTCGGGATCTATTCGACCCCGTGGACCAAGTCCTATGGCAAATATGCTGGAGGCTCGTCCGAGAATCCCGACGGCAGTCCCGGCGCCTCGTTCCAGTTGG
>Ga0302326_10013125_pt1 | contig 17578 bp, 13 predicted proteins | sample Palsa_T0_3_FD_202264 | JGI IMG/M metagenome (GOLD analysis project Ga0302326, IMG submission 202264) | Peat permafrost microbial communities from Stordalen Mire near Abisko, Sweden - Palsa_T0_3 | ecosystem: Environmental > Terrestrial > Soil > Palsa > Peat permafrost | place: Sweden: Abisko... | reverse complement strand
GTCGTCGTCCAGCACGCGCTCGACTACCTGCTCGCCCAGCCAGCCGCGGGCGGCGGCGCCCGCGCGATCGGCGTGATCAACAAGGTCGTCCACGACCCCCGCGCCGGCTCCGCCGACGAGACCGAGCGCGCGCTGCGCTCGATCGTCGCCGAGCTGCCGGTCGTGCAGATCCCCGCCGACCTCGATCTGCGCGCCCTCCTCGACTCGGGCACCTACGGCCTCGAGCAGGTCCGGCGCCGCGCCACCCGCGTTGCGATCAAGCAGCTCTCGCTCGAAGTCTGCCGGAGGCTGACCTGAGCGCATGACCCTTCCCGAAGCAAGCTTTCCCGAGGACCCGACGCTGCGCGCAGACCTCGTCCGCGGCGAGTCGGGCGAATACACGACAACGCTGACGCTGCCTGGCGGGCAGCGTCAGACCTTCGCGAGCGACGAGCTCGACGAAGCGCGCAGCCGCGTGATCGCCACCGTCCGCGCGTACCTCGCTGAGGAGGTCGGGCATCCCGCACGCCTCCGAGTCGAGGATCCCGACGGCAGCTGGCTGTTGGGGATCCCCCACGACAACTCAGCCCTCGTCCCGCTGCCAGGCCCGCCCGGCGAGCAGCCCCGGCCACGATCCGACTCCACGCCCCGGCCGCGCTTGACGGCCGCCACGCCCCTGCTGCCGTCGCGTCCGGCGCCGCCCAGGCAGCGCCGCACGCGGCGGAGGCGCCTCGCAGGCGCGCCGCGAGACCCGGATGGCCGACGGGTGGCCGCGTTTGCCGCACTCGCACTCGCACTCGCGTTCACTGCGGCGGCGGGGGCCGCCGTCGCGATCCACGGCTCAGGATCTCCCAGCCGCGCCCCCGTCACCCGGCACGCCCCCGTCACCCGGCACGCCCCCGTCACCCGGCACGCCCCCGTCACCCCGATCACGACGAAGGCCACGCAGCCAACCACGAAAGCCTCGACAAGCGCGTCCCGCCCGAGCAGCTCCACCCGGCCCGCAACCAAGAGACATCCCGCTCACCACCCGTCAAGCCGACGACACGCGCGTCACGCGAGCCACGAGGCGTCCAAACGCCACCGCGCGACCCCCTCGAGAACCCACGAGCCAGCCACCACGATCGCCGCGCCGGCGCTCACGGCGCCGAGCGCCGCCTCGACATATACCGCCCCGGCGAGCAACTACACCCCGCCGGCAACCTCTACGCCTCGCGCGCGCTACCACGCGCCGCCCGCCATCTACACGCACCCGGCGAGCACGCTCACCAAGAGCAAAACGTCACCCACGCGAGCAGGAGGTAGCACCGCCAAATCCACAAGCCCGCCGAGCGCTCCCGCCAAGAGCCCCCGCCCCCCACAGACCCGCAGCCCGCGGAGCCCTGTTGGAGGCAACGGGCCGCCGCCGCTATAGCCCGGGACGCACCCGACACACGGTTCAACATGCGACGCACACCTCAACATATCCAACGCAGCCGCGGGGCAAAGCTCACCGTCACGCTCGTTCTCGCCGGCAGTCTGATCCTTGGCGCGCTCCCAGCCGGCGCCACCGCTCCCGACACGCCGCGGCTACGCCTGACCTGGGTCGTGATGACGCGTCAGTGCACCCTCAAGACGACACGTGTCGCAGTCAAGCGGATCGCCGCCAAGCAACCCCAGCGCCAGAGCCACGTTCGACAATGCGCCACACGAGCCGTCCGCACGCACGGCTCTGCGCTCCACCTCCGCTGGCGCCAGCACGGCGAAGTACGCGGCCGTCTCACGCTCGCACAGCAACCGATCGCCGGCGCAACGATCATTCTCAAGTCGACCACCACCCGCTGGAGCAGCGCGACCAACACGATCACCACCAACGTCCAGGGCCGATTCTCCGCTCCGATCCACGGACCGGCAGACTGGATCACGATCACCTATCAGCCACCCGGCGACACCACCGCGATCACCGACACCAAACGCGTTCATGCGAGCGCGCACCTCTCCCTGCACGTCAGCCACCTCGCCGCCCACCACACCGCCCGCTTTTGGGGCATCCTCTACGGCGGCTACGTCCCCCAAGACCTCTACATCCAATTCTGGTACCTCGACGGCTCCGCAGGCTGGCAGCCATTCGCGAACCTCACAATCGTCGACCGACACAACGGCCACTGGCACGCCAAGATCCCGATCCCCCGCGACGCCCGCGGTTACACGTACCACATCCGCGCCACCGTCGTCCCATCACCCGACTGGCCCTGGGCCACGACGAATAGCCGAACCATCACCCGACTGGTCTCCTGACAACGCGTCCCCCGCACCACCGCGCACCGCCGCAACCTCGCCGAGCGGCCCGACCTGACCGAAAGCGTCAGCTCCGACGACCGTCACCGAGCCACGCACGCGATCACGCCGCCACGCCCACATGACGATGAGGCTGAGGCGATCGCGGACGCTCCCACAACCGGGCGGCCGATCCGTGGCAATGTGATGGGCGCCGGCGCCGGCGGTCGGGACGATCCAGACGTCGGGAAAGCTGAAGCCCGCAACGAGCAGCCCGCAGAACCACAGCTGACCACCAGCGCCGACCTCCGCGTGATCGAGTTCGTGGCGGCGTATGCGCATTGACGACGGCGCCCTGAATGCAAGGGGAGGGTCCGCTCGACGCCGAACTCGTGGCCGCGTCTGGTGGGGCGGGTCGCCCCACCATCGCGGCCGTCATGACCGCTTCCGGCGCGGGAGCCGGCCATCCGGCGAGCGAGCGTCGCGCGGCTGCAGTCGGGCGGTCACCGAGGCAGGCCCGCACACGTTCGACGGCGCCTGATTCGCAGGCAGGACTGCTTGGGAGTCGCTCTCTGGCGGCTTCGAGCACGAAGGCCTGCTGACCGTCGAGAGCGGGAAAGGCGACGGCACTACCACCCGCCTGCACCGCAAATGGACGGAGGCCAAGCACCGCAGGGAGTCGTTTTCCGAGGGCGAGGCTGACCCGCTACTCATCATCGGAGAGACCTACTACGAGCTCCTCGGCATCACCCCAAGCTTTCCGTCGGTCGCGAACGACGGACTCCGCAGAGGACTCAGCAAGCTCTATCACCCAGACGGAGTGACCGAACCCGATGCACAGCGCATGAACGCGATCAACGAGGCGTGCGACGTGCTCGCACATCCTGCAAAGCGATTCGCCTATGATCGGGACTTGGAGACCGGAGCTACGGCACAGCGCTCAAAAGCGCCCGGATTACCTGCTCCTCCATCGCGACCTTGAGTAGACGCCATGCGACGACGGGGCTCCGGTCAACCGGTCGGAGCCCGGGGCCCGCAAGTTGGCGTGCACGATCGCGGCTCGGTCCCTATGCTCCCGATTCAAATGACGGTGATTTGGGCGCTGTTGTCCAAGCGATGCTAGGAGCGCTTGTTGGATACCAGTGAGATCGGCGGGTCATTGTGATTGCGATCCCGATTACGGGCACGGTGGTCGTGGTGATCGCCATAGTGGTCTTCGTGCTGTACCTCAGCGAGGGTGGCGGCGCGCTTCGCCGTCGCCGGGAACGCCAGGTCAGCGAGTCCTCGCTCTACAGTAGTCGTCCCGCCGAGACGGACGATGACAAGTAGCGCTCTGGTGCGGTTCGCTCCACGCGAGCTGCCTGTTCACTCCGAGGAGGTCGGTATGCGCCTGGAGCGGCGGGCGCTCGGCGACCGCGCTGTGGTGCTCGCACTTCCGGCCGGACGGCACGACGAGTCGACCCACGCTCGCTACGTTTGCGAGATGACGCTGCGACGGCCGGAGGGCGTCGTCGTTGGTCCTGGGCAGCTGCTGATCACACCGCATCGCGTGCTCGGGTTCGTCTCCTCCGGCCCGCTCGGGTCGTTGCTCGAGGGAGGCCGGGCCGCCGTATACGGATTCTCAATCGATCGCCAAACGCTTGAGCAATTCCACGTCGAGGTCAATTGGCGAAACCGTGCGATCGCGCTCAGGTTCCAGCCGGCCAAGGGCGTCGGCAGTGCCGTTGTGCTGGAGATCTCGGCCACAACGCTGGCGCTGGCGGCAGACGGCACGACCACGGCCGCCTCGCTCGACAGCGTCGTCAAGTCGTTTGACAAGATCAACTGGACGACTGTGCCAGCAGGAGAGAAGCGGACCGCCTCGGCTGAGTCGCAACTGGAGCCAAAGCCGAAGCCGACGCCGACACACCCCTCTCCGTCTCAAACCCCAGGAGCGCGGAGCTCGTCCAATAGGCCGCTCGCGCCACCTGCGACGCCGTGGCGAGGATCGAAGGTCGCCTCGCCACCCCGCGCGCCGTCGGGCACATGCGACTTCCGGCTACTGCGGGTACAACGTTCGGGCGACGATGACGGCCTCTTGTATCCGATCCCGGCTGACGGATCGTCGCGAATCCGTTTGGACAGCTCGGACGGAAGCGCAATGGTGCTTGCGGCAGACGGTCTGGCCCTCAACCGGTTCGCGGGCGGGGTAAGTCACCGGTTGGCCGATTACCTCCATCGCCGAGTCGATGTGATCATCACGGACGCGCGACTCGCCGTCGTTTGCGTCGAATGGAACAAAGGGCATCGGGCGCGAAACACCGGGATAATTCGTGTGGCGGGCTCGGAATTGGACCACGCGCTGGAGAACCAGGCTCGGAAGCTCAAGGAGTCCTATGACCGGAAGGGAGCCGTGCTGCTGGGTCATGCACGATATGCCTGGGTCACCGGCGTCTGCTTTGGCGGTTTCCAGACGAAGCGGAGCCTGCAACAGTTGCGGATCGACGTCCGTCGGATCGAGAGTGATGAGCTGCACTTGAGCGTTTACTTCGACCGAAAGGTTGATGTGCCCGCGCTCGCTCGCCAGATCGTCAGCAGGGTCGCCGCGTTTAGGCTGGAGAACACGAGACAGGACGAACACACGCGGGAGATTCTCGCCAGCGCGGCTGCAGGCCCACCGATCCTAACGCCGACGCGCGAGAAACTGGCCCGTTACCCGATTCCAGGGTATTGCGGCGCCTCACCGGAGACCGCCGTCCCTGCCTCGACCTGACGTGGCCATTCTCGACCGCTAGCTAAGCTAGCTAGCTAGCTAGCTTAGCTAGCTACTTCGGCAGGCACCTGGATGCTCCCGTTCCGAGTTTGCAACGTCTCTTCAGGTCATTGCCAGTCGAAGCGGGAGCGAGTATGGGACCGCGCCACTGACGGCCCGATAGCGGCGCGCCCGGCTGCCGGACTTCGTCTCTGTCGCCGAAGTCGACTCTGTCGCCGCGACGCGGGCGCCAAGGATCTCGCTCACGCGAGCAGCGATCGCGGATCCGTCGGTGGCCTCGGGGAAGCTGATTTCGTTCACGGTGCCGGCCGGCAGGACGAGTCGTGCGTATGGGGCGTGAGTGACGTCTCGGCCGACTTCCTTCTGACGGATGCCGGCTTTCTTGATGACGGTCTTCTCGGTGATGCCTAGTTCGGAGATCCACTCCTCGCGAAAGTGCAATCCCCACCACTGCCGATCATCGTCGATCTTTGTGGGATCGCGCTCGGCGATCACAACCAGACGGCGATTCGTAAGGTAGATACGAGGGTTCCTGACAGTATTTGCCTCCCCGAAGTCGACGCCGACTCCGCGGTCCTCTGGTGAGCTATATCGCGCCAGCCGGACCTCCGGCACTGTCCTGGACGCTACGGCCTGCTCGCCTTGGTCAAGGCTGAGCTCGCCGCCAGTGAGCGATGGCCACAGGTAGCGGCTGACTGGGTGGGTAGCCGGCTGGTCATTGAGGATCCCCAACAGATAGATCTGCATGAAGGGCGTCACGAGGCGCTCTTCGGGGAGCGTCGGGCGATAAAGCTTCGGCGTTGCGTGTTCACGAATCGCCTCGGTTACCTTGGCAGCGATGTGGCGGGGGACCCATTCCGCCTCTCGAAGCGCCGCTAGTTGCCGCTCGACAGGAAGCTCGCGATCTACCAGAGAGGTCACCGAAGTTGGCTTGCCCATCCTCGTGAGGCGATACAGACCCCCGAGGGCCGCCTGAGGTAGCCAGTTGTATCCCGAGCCAAGCGGCGGTGCCTCAGGGGTGGGGTCGACAGTCGTGTAGCCCGGGTCTATCTGCGCCGCCTTGGCGACCTCCTCAAGAAGTGAGCGCTCTTGTCCAGTTTGGAACTTCTCGTGTACTTCAGGCGCGCGCAGACCCTTCTGCGTCATGTGCCGATAGAGCCGGCTCACGCGAATTACTCTGATTTCCCAGCGGTCGCCGTTGAGCGCGACACCGCCGTCGCCTCCCGTCGCGACTCGAACGCGTGAGCACGCAACGTTGACCCATATCGCCGGTTCAGATGCGTTGTTGGGGCTGACGATGGCGAGGAGCCGTCCGCGCGCGATGCAAAAGGCGGCGGTGCAAGTCGCTGATTGCGTCGGCTGCGGCGCGGCCAACTCGCCGTAACTGTTGATTGGCCACGCTGGCCCGTCGAAAAATGCCCCTTCGGAGAGCCACCACCCGTCTGGCTTGAGACTCGACGACCCGGGCCCCCAGCGTTCAAGCGGGTCGGGGATCTCCTTCACCGATGACCGCATTCCGAGCTCGGTCAAGGTGTGTTCGCGGACGGGTCGGGGAACGAGAACTGCGCCTTCGATGAGCTTGTCAGCGCTCACAGCGACCGCCTTAGTCGAGTGTTCATGACGCGAACTCCCGCTGGCACCGACCGCAACGGACCATCCGCGCCGGATCGCCGGGTAGGCGGTTGAGCGCTCCACATTCCGGACAACGGCGGGTGATCGGCTCCGACTTTTCCGACAAGGCGACCGTCTTTGTGGCGCCGGCTCGGGGCATGAGGCGGGCCGATTCCTCGGTGACCCAGCGAGGTTCGGGGAAGGTGAAGAACCGGACTCCGTCGCTCTCTGTGGGTTCCGAGTTGGGTACTTGCCCGAGCCTTGAGCGCGTGTCGGGGGCGAGCTCCTCGCTCGCAAGACGATAGGCAGCTGCGCGGCGAGCGATCTCGGATGCCACGCTTGCGGAGTCCAGGCTCTTCGGGAGGGTCAGGGTAAGTCGCATCTGGCCGCCTTGGCCGGCTTTGGTGTCGAGTACGAGCTTCTCTTCTGAGGCCCATCCTGTCCTCGGGGAGCTTCCGACACGCTGGATCCATGGGTAGCGGACCTGGCCGACGAGCATCTTGCCTCGGGAGCGGAGCTTCGCGCGCGCCTTGCTGACGCTGTTGGCGACGACCATAAAGCTGGCGCCGCCTATCCAGCCCCCGCCTTTGTCGTACTTGCTGCACGCGAGCGTGATACGAGCGTCCGTGATGAGGACGTCAATCTTGATCTTCCGGTCGCGGAAGGCGACTTGCGCTCCGGTCCGGAACTCCACGGCGACGGCCGTGAGACGCTGAATGTGCTCGCCGTCGCGGGCCTCGGTCAGGATCGTGTTCTTCTCGGTCCCGGGCACCGGAAGCAGAAGACCGAGCGCGAAGGGGTCCTTGATCTCGGCTGGGTCAACAACGTCGACGACATTGATCATGAGCAAGCGATCCTTACGACTGTCCTGAGAGGTGGCTGTCCATAGCGGGTTCTCATGGCTCGAGGCCCTGGGTGACGGTGAGTGTTTGGGCTGCTGTCGGATCACCGTTGTCGGCGCCAGTGCCGACCTCCAGCCCTCCCGAGTAGATCTGCGGGCACTCGTTGCCGTTGTCGGGAGTGTAGGACAACTGCTTCCCGGTCTTGATGTTTATGACGGCGAAGTCGTTGTTGACATCGATCAACATCTGGCTGTTGGTGAGGCCGCACACTGAACCGTCCAGAAGTTTCCAGAGCCGGGTACCGGTTTGGTCGTCGACGCCGACGAGGCAAGTATCGCCAGCGCTATCGCAATCCTGCAGGAGCATCACCAGTGTTCCACCGCCGTCGCCAACGATGTAAGGCTGGAACGAGCCAGGCGTTTGCCATAGAACCTTTAGCGTGGGCAGGGAATAGGCGACGGCGGGCTGGTTACCGTTCTCGTTTGGGAGGGCGACCAGCTCGCTTCCGTCCGAGTTTGTCCCAGAGGGCGGCGAGTCGCTCGCGCTGTCTGTCTGAAAGAGCCCGCTGGGGGCGAGGTTGGCGTTTCCGCTGAAACCGATGGTTCCGGGCGCGTCTCCATTGAAGTTGCCATTTCCGGTTCCGTCGTTCGGCACCTTTGCGAGTACGACTCCGGTGGACGGGTCGGTGATGATGTATGTCGGTGAATCCGTTCCCCAGACGACGTTTGAAGTGTCCACGGCATAGTTGCCGAGGGCGCCAATGAGGTGGCTGTCCGGTCGCGCGGCCCCAGTTGCGAGGTTGATGACGTCCCCACCGACTGAGCCATTGAGGGTGACTCCCCACCGGCCGTCGGGCGTGCTGGAGAAATCTTGGAGGTTCCCGTCGTACGCTTGGCAACCGGGGTCAGAATTATAGAGGTGGTCGCTCCAGACCTGAGCGCCTGTTGTGGCGCTCCACGCCTTGATTTGGGTGGACGTGGTCGCAGGCTGGACGCCCTTGGCCGGTGTGCTCGTGACTAGATAGCCGAGGATGATGCGGCCTAGTCCAGGCACGAGGACGTCGGCCGCTCCGCATTCGCCGGTGAGCGAGCCCGGGGCAAGTTGCATGAGCTTGTTGCCGGCCGCGTCGTAGCTGGTAACGGTAGACTCGTCAGTGTTGGTGCTCAGATCAAGCAGGCTATCGACGATGTCAAAGCCGTTCCCGTTCGTGATCACGTTGACGCGCCCTTCACCGTCGAAGCTCGCAAGCTGCGTACCGACCGGGGGTGCAGTGGTGACCGGCGCGTGTTTCGGCAGTGTGCTCGTGCCGGTCGTCGTGGTAGACGTCGTCGGTTGAGCCTTGATGTAACGCCGGGCGATGGACGAGTTCAGCGGGCAGTGCGCTTGGAGATACGCGTTGACGCGGCTGAATGAGCCTGCCGAGGCCATCGAGCTAATCACGCTGGAGGCGAGGGCCGCTATCGGGTTTGTGGCGTCTTCGCCGAGGGTGTCTGTCAAGTGTGTGAAGCTGGCCTCGACTGCTGCCGTGTCCGGCTCGATCGTCGGTGGGGCTACTTTGTCCATCGCGGCGAACATCGTGCTGAAATCCCCGATAGTCGAAAGCCCGAATGCGAGACCTGCGATGGGATCGTTTGAGGCCGTGGCGGAGATGGCCGCCCCCTCCGCGTGTATCGGCGCGGCCCGAGAGTAGAACGCCTCGCAATAGGCTTGCGCGCTCCGTCCGGCGGGCTGACTAGGCGTGTTCTGCGAGGCCGACCCTCCTGACATTCCTCCTCCGAGTTGCGAGGAAGCGGCGGCCACGGCAGCAATGATGGCAAGCGCGGCAAGGCTCAGTACGGCGGAGCGTCGCGAGATGCCCGAAACGCGTTTCCCATGCGGATTACGAGTCCCTTCTTTCTGGAAGCTTCCTCCGCCTCCGCCGCGGGGCGACCGTGCCCCGGCTTGCCCAGCATGACCGCCCGGTGGTCCCGCGGACGCGCTCGGCTGGTTGCTGGGATCAAAGACTTGACCGCAGCGTCCGCACTTCAGGTGCCCTGCCGTGTTGGACCGGTTGGTAGCACCGCAGTGCGGGCACGTGGTGGTCGAGTTTGCCGGGCGTGTGGGTGGCGTTTGGCCCTTGGGCGCGCTCTGGGGTGGCGCTGGCCGCACCATAAAAGTCTGCTGGCAGCGTCCGCATTGGACCTTCCCCGCCGTCGCGACCCGGTTCTTTGCACCGCAGTTCGGGCACGTGGTAATTGGAGCCACGCTCATGCCGATCTCTCCCGTATCCATGGCAAGTCCGTTTGAACGGCGCAGTTCCCGAGCGTGCTCCCGGACAAGCGTCTAGCCTGCGTTGCTCGCTCCCGCCTACGCTGCGAGCAAAGCTTGCGGGCCGTCGCATACACACGCCTTCCGGGGCCGCCCCAACTGACTGTCAATATTTGCATCGGCACCCACGATCAGAAAGCACAGAGCCTCGGAGAGCTTTTGTGCACGGCATTTCGCACAACAGACGATTCGTGGCCCTCAGGAGTCTGAGTCGTCCGGCAGGGTTTGCCGACAGTGACCGCAGCATGGCGGGCTGCCGCACGTTGCTGGTCCGGCGTCCAAGTTGCCCTCTCACGGCGGGTGGCTCGAGGCCACCAAGCGGTACCTGCCCTACACCTCTGGCTACAGACCTCAGAGACTTCTCCAGCCACGAAGCTGGCGGCGAGGAGTCGCGGGCGGATGCACTGCTCCGCCTACCTCTCACGTCCCGAGGCTGGCGCGTCCTTCGTGTCACGGCACTACCCGCGACCCGGCGGCCGTTGCCAGGACGTGGCCGACGGGGGGAGGCGGTGACGCCGCCGCGTGGGTATCGAATCCACCGTGCGTCTGACCAGTTTGCAGATAAAGACAGTACACGTCGCCCGTGGACACCTTGCCCTTAACTCCCCCAAGAAAAAGCCCGTCCGCTTTGCGGTACAGATAATAGTAGCTCTGTGCGGCGGCATTGCGCTGATACTCAAGCTCGGCGTCGGTGGCGCAGGAGCCCGGCGCGTCAAACCAGTAAGTCTCCGATGGCGTTTGAGCCAGCCCCCACCACGATTGGCCATTGAGCTTACTGAATGGACCTTCTAACACGACAAAGGTGCCAGATGGGCCCGTGGTTGTGGTCACCGAAGTCTCGGTACCATTTGCAAAGAACGTGTACATCGCGGGGTCCTGCTTCACGCCGCAGCTCCACACATTCGTGTCTGTGCTCTTGACAAAGGCTACCGTGCACCTGGTTGGCCAATTGACGGGAAGCGCATGCTCAACATCGGCGTTGAGACGCTGGCTCATAGTCTCGGTCGCCGCAGCTAGCTTCCGGGCGGCTGCCGCGCGGGCTGCCACGAGTGCCGCCGCTTCGCGCTTAGCAACCGCCCTTTGGTACGCGGCATGGCGCGCGGCAAGCTGTCGCGCCGACGGACCATGTGGCCGGCTCAGCGCGTAGACCCCGATGACAACGCCAACTACCGTCAGCAGCGCCCACAGTGCGCGCCGGCGTCCGCCGCGGGCGCCGTTCCGTTTCGGCGACGTACCAGCTGCCGCAGTTCCAGCGGCTGCAGCGGTCCATCCTGCCGGTACCGTGAGCGGCGAGGCCTTAGGCTGGTGACTGGCGTTGGGCGGTGACCAGTTCCACGCCGGTCTGGGAGTGGGCGACGCCGGCTTCGCCGGCGGCTGCTTCGATGTTGAGGGTGGACGGCTGACCTTGGGCCGCGACCAGTTCCACGTCTGCTTGGGACTGGACGGCGCGGTCTTTGAAGGCGGCGGCGTCGGTGCTGATGGTTTCGGCGACGGCGGTGTGACCACGGGGCGTGTGGCGTTCGGCCGTCTTGTCCCGGATGGGGCGGGCGCCGAGTTGGTTTGACGGTTAGCCCCGGAGGCGGGGCTTCTGGCGGAGTTGGTCGATCCCGATTGGGGTTGCCGCTTGCACCATGGGCATGTGCGGTGGTGCTTGGGGTAGGCGTGCAGAACGTCGGTGGAGCAAGTCTTCAGGTTCTGCGTGAGGTTAGAGAGTTCCGCCAACCATTCGTCGGCTGTCGGGCGGGCCTCGGGGTCTTTCGCGCCATCGATGAAGGCGCGTAGGAAGAGCTTCTGGGTCCCTTTGGGCATGAGAGCGAAGCCGACTGCGCCCTTGTAGGGTGCGAGTTCGCGTCCAGGGCCGTAAACGTAGTGCCCCTTGGCGGCCTTCTCGATGGCTGTAGGTGGATCTCCTGATCCCTTCCAGACGCCGCCGAATGGGTGCTCCCCTTCCAAGAGGAGCAAGTGGAGATGTACAGCTAGGGCGAAGAGGTCGGCGCTAGCCAGCAGCGGTTGGCCCCTTCGGACCTCCGGCGCCGTGAATCTTGGATCGCCGACTTCACAGAGAAAAAAGCCGCCCGATGGGTCAGGGAACTGCATCGAGTCGCAATCCACCAACGAAACGCGCGTGCTGCCGGTCACGAGAATGTTCTGCTCGTTGAAGTCCCCGATCACGACGTGACCATCGTGAAGCGCTTGGGTCGCGACAGCGAGATTGGCTGCTGCCTGAAGCCGGTAAGGCCAAGTGAAGCCGCGGACCCATTGGGGTCGACCCTTCCTTACCTCGGCCCTTGAGGTCGGGTTGGTGACGATGTGAATTGGGACGAACGCATCTCGGTCGATGCGCGGCATGACGAATCCCACGAACCCCTTCCCATCGAATGCCGTGTCCTGCGGCCATGCGAGTCGGACGTGCCCCGATTTCGGCTCCTTCCAACTCCGCGGAGGACTTGCGATCATGGCGGCCAGCTTTCGTCCCAATTCGGCCAGCTTTCGCTCCCCGTCGTATCCTGACTTCGCGGGGTTCTTGGTCTTGTACTGTTTGAGGACGACTTGGGGCTTTCCGTCGAGTTCGAGGATGAAGCCTTCACCCCCCTGGTCGATGCAGGAGCGGACCGTGCAAGTTTGCCCGGAGCCGAGTGTCAAGCGGGTGCCGGGCGCGAAATGGATGTCTTGGTGTTTCTGGACGGGTGGCCGCGGATTAGCAGGCATGTGTTGCCACCTCCGCGACCGGACGCAAGCGGGCCGGTGGGGATCCGCTGGCGTGGCGGACGGCTCGGTAAGAGGCTGCGTTACGTGAGTTCACGGTGCCTGTCCTACGCGCGAGACCTGATCGTGCCCGAGGGGGAAGCAGCGGAGGATTGCGGCGTCGTTCCCGACGGCGCGCTGGTAGGCGCAAAGCAAGCGGACCGAGGGGCTGGATGGGAGCGGGATCGTCGCTGTTACTCCTAGAATTCCCTTGGCCACGGCTGGAGCGCGTGCCGCACGGCTGCGGTAGAGGGCGAAGGCGATCGGAGCTGGCGATGTCGATGCGATCTTCAGTTCGTGCGACCGCTCGGTCGCACTCAGGTCGGGGGGCTCGCCGATCGCGAAGGTCACGTCTTGCACGGACCGATGGCCGTGAGCGGTCTGGCTCACGTTGAGCCTGCGGTGGTAGCGCCGGCCCGCGGCGAACTGCTGCGTGGTGAGGAGGACCGCAGTGTGCGTGCCGGACGGGTTGAGCACGCTGACCAGTTGGATGCCTGCGAGCCTCAGGGGTGCGAGGTCGCGGGTACCGTATGGCCCGGCCGAAGCGAAGGTTGTCGTCGTACCGACCGCATGAGATATCAGCACTGTGAGCGCTCGGAGGTCGGACGCGGGAAGTGGAACCAGCCTGGTACTAGACGTGACTCCTTTTAAGGTCATCGCAGCGGAGGGGGCTCGGTTTGCGGTTGTCATCGTCGCGTCCTGAGCACGCCGCATTTTCGATGAGCTTCCGTTCAGCGCAACGAACGCCACGACGGCGACGAGCCCGAGGCACGCGAAGCTGAAGCCGAGCAAGCGCGTTCGGTAGGGTAACGAGCTGCGCAGGAAGGCGGACGAGGTAGGACGCGGCTTCGGAAGACTGGTGGCGCTAGAGGCTCCGTTCACCCCCGGGGGAGCCGCCGTCAGGACGGCGATAGGGCGGCGGGGGGCGTCGTCGGGCGTTCTGGGTGCTGGATCGGTCGGAGCCCCAGGAGAGCGGACTTCGGCCGGCGCAGTAGGGCGACCCTGTCGGTCGGGATCGCTGCTGGGATCCCGTTGCGTGGCTGGGTCATCTGCCGCTGGCGGCGGTGACGCCGGTCGCGGCAATCGGTGGTCCAATTGCTGAGATACGGCGACGCGGGACGGTACGGGCGTTGCGTCGCGTGGAGGTGGAGGTGGAGGAAGAAAGTTCGGTCGCTCTGGTTGGTCTCCGCGTTCTGGTGGCTGTCGTTCGACGGGTGCGGCATCTTTTTCGGGCCACTGGGCCGGTTCGGGCTGGCACATTCGCTCACCGGGCTCACCTTCGTACCCGGAGACTGCGATCACGAGCGTGAGATCGTCGCCCGTCTGATCCTCGACCTTAACGAGGAACTCCTCGATGGCGAACGACGACATGTCCGCGCTGCGCGCCGACGCCCATGACTGCTCGAAGAAGCGCTCAAACGGACTACGTGAGCTTAGGTCGAGCATCTTGTAGCGAAGACCGTCGCTACTCAGCGTCAAGCCACGGATCTCGCTGGCTGAAGCGCTAAACAGCTTTAGGTGTGTACGAAAATCGGGGCGCGTGAGGAAGACGGTCTGGTTTGCGTACTCGTATTCGTCAGGCACCGCGACATGCTGTGGGGTCCCATCGGCCCGCTCGACCACCGCGATCCCGTCCCCGATTTGGATGATGGTCACGCGTGCTTCGTCGAGGACGGCCACACAGAGTGTGGTAGCGAGCGCAGATGCCGAAACGCCGCGGGAATCGGCCGTCTGAGATACCTCCAGCGCGGCCTGATCCATCAGCCCGTGGGCCGCCGCATCGGGATTGTGGCTGTAGCGGGCGGCGAAGTCTTCCTCTTGGACGGCTGCCAGCACAGCTCGCACCGCAGCGTGTGATCCGATAACCGACGTCCCGGGCCTCGACCCAGCCCCGTCGGCGACGACCACGACCGATAGCTTCTCGTCGACCAACCAGCCGTGAGCGTCGTCGCAGCCACGGCCGGTTTCCAGATGGAGGGTGCCGGGAACCGACGCGCCGACGACGCGCCACACACTCATGCTGACCTCCTCGCGTGCTTCTCTACCAGGTGGCCCAGCCGTTGGGGGCTGGCAGCTCCTGCATCTCATCGACGGGTTGCGCGTCATAGATCTGCTCGTCGCTGTTGCCGGACGGCTTGTCGCTGCTGCCGAAGTCCTTGGAGTTAGCGACCAGACTCATGCTTTGCGAGAGCCAGATGAAGAGCTCCTTGAATTTCAGGCCGTCTAGCTTCACCGGGTCGCGCTTGCCGGAGATCTTCGCCAGCGTCGCCATGTCCGCGTCCGCGACTCCGACGCCGAACACGGTGACCGCCTTCTTCGCTTCGGCCTCACGAAGCCGTGCGGTGGCAACCTGAAATTCCTGCGGGTCCGTCGGCTCGCCGTCGGTGATGACGAAGATCCACGGCTGGTAGTACTCCAAACCAGCCTCCTTATAGGTCTGCTTGCGCGCGTTGACCTGGTCGAGAGCCAGATTCAGAGCAGCGCCTAACGGCGTCACGCCAGCAGACGCGAACGTCTCCGGACCGAGATGGCGCCCTTCGGTCCAGGGGACCGTGATTTTCGGAGCCGCATCAGCAAACGTGATCACCATCATCTCGGTGCGCTTGCGCGCCAGCTCGTCATCGTCGATCGACTGCCGGAACGTCTCATAGCCGGCGTTGAGCTGCGCGATCGGAGCGCCGCTCATCGAGGATGACGTATCGAGGACGAGGGCGCAGGCTACACGCGGATCGCGATTGTCCTGGTTGACCTCAGGGTTGAAGACAGACAAGGAACCCCCCCAGCGTTGGTGTCGAATGTTGCGCCTCGCGACGATCAGCACCACGGCTACCCCAACCGCCATTCGATCGTCAAGAGGCGGAGATCCTAATTTGAGTCGCGGGCCTCTCTACTCGGCCGAGGCGTATGATTACGTTTGCGTATCCCGGAATCAAGGCACCTTGGTGGGCGGCGCCTTATCGGTTCGATCCGAACCCTTCGGTTTCCAGACGAGCAATGTGGACTTACGACTCGTGCGGAGCTGCTGAAACAACGGCATGGCCGGAGACATCCTTCCGCCAGGAACGGTGCTCGCCGGCTAAGAACTCGTCGATGCTGACCGGGAGTGGTGAGATGTCTGTCGTCTACCGCGCCCGACAGGTCAGGCTTCGTCGGGACGTCGCTCTGAAAGACGGTCACCGCGGGATCCCCAGCGTCGGCCACGACAACTGGCCTCGTGCGCGGGCATCTCCGCGGCGTTCGCGATGGACGCTGAGGTCGAGCGCACCGGCGTCGCAAACCGCCCGCTGAGCATTCCGACCTTTATAAGAGCCTGCTCAACCACGCCGACGGCATACACGACCCCGCTGCCTCCGGACACCATCACGCGTCTCGGTCGGTGACCGTCGCCGACCGGCTCCAAGGTTCCAGACCTCGCACGTGAAGCGCGGCCCCAGGCACGCTCAGTGACGACGCGTGTGGCCGCGCGGTGGCAATGGACCACCGCGCAGGAGTCGGCATGAGGACTCTTCCGTCAACAGCGGCAGCGTGCAGAACCGCCGCCTCGATCAAGCTCTGGCGTCAACCGCGGCCCACCACCTCCCCGTTGAGGCGTGCGACGCACCAGGCGACGCGGAGTCGTGATGCCTGAAATCTCGGACACCGCGACAGGTCCAGGGACGGCAGCTCTTCACAGCCCACCGGAGACCCAGACGACGCACCATCACCGAGATCACGCGACGAGCGCCGCCCGCGACGTCCTGACGCCGAAGGAGATCGCCGACCGCTCGTGCTTCTCCTACCAGGCGATCCTGCGCGCGATCAGACGCGGTGACCTGCGCGCCTACGAGCCCGTACCCGGCCGCTACCGGATCGCGCTCGATGAATACGAGCGCTGGCTGCAGACCCCCAGACGCCACGAGCCGGCAACCTCGCCCGCGCCCGATCCGCAACCTCGCGGTCGCGCTCGCGCGAACGACAAGGATCCTGGAAGCTTCGCTCGTCTGACCGCGATCGAAGGAGGGAGCTGATGGACCTGAGCAAGAAACCCAACGGCCGCTGGGAGCTGCGATGGCGCGAGGCCGGGCGCAAACGCGGGCGCACGTTTGACCGCAAGCGCGACGCCGAACAGTTCATGACCCACCTCCAGCGACGCCGGCAACTCGGACAGGCCGCGATCCCCGACGACATCGCCCTGCGCGAACTCGTCGAAACCTACTGGCGTTTGCACGCCGTCCCGAATCTCGCGAAGTCGACCCGCGACTTCTACAAGCTCGCCTGGGTCAACCACATCATGCCTCGCCTCGGCGACTACCCGGTCCGCGAGCTCACCCCGAAGCGGCTGACCCGGTTCCGCGAGGAGCTCGAGCACGCCGGCGTGGGCCAGGCGACGGTCCTCAGGTGCATGCGGATCGTCCAGTCGATCCTGTCGTTCGCGATCACCGAGGAGCTCGTCGAGTTCAACGCGATGGCGGCCGTCCGCAAGCCTCGCTACGAGCGAGCGCGCGAGCCGCGCATCTTCCTGCCCGCCGAGGTCGAGCAGATCCGCGCGAACCTCAGCCGGCTCCGAGACCGAACGCTCGTGTCCGTGCTTGCCTACTCCGGCCCGCGACCCGAGGAGGTCGTCTGCCGGCTCACGTGGGACGACATCGGCGAGCGCGCGATCCGCTACCGCGACACCAAGCGCCACCGCATCCGGTTCACGCCGCTGCTCGCCCCGCTCGCCGAAGACTTGCGCGAATGGTTCCTCGCGTCCGGCCGGCCTGATAACAAAACCCCTGTGTTCCCCGCGCACGACGGCGACTTCTGGGTCAAAGAGGACTGGGCCAACTGGCGTCGGCGGATCTGGCAGGGGAGACCCGCCGAGCCGGCAAACGCCCGCAACCCGGGCAGGGCTGCCCGCCCAGGCGCCGCGCCCGCTGGAACGCGGCCACGGGACCTGAGGTCGAGCTACGTCACGCTCCGTGCCTACGAGGGCGTTCCGCTCACGACGATCTCGAAAGAGGTCGGCACGAGCGTGGTGATGATCGAGCGCCATTACGCCGGCGTGATCGAGAACTGGGACGGCCAGCGCGTCCCAGCGGAAGCCCAAATTCGGGCCGCGCGTGGA
>Ga0302326_10013123_pt1 | contig 17578 bp, 14 predicted proteins | sample Palsa_T0_3_FD_202264 | JGI IMG/M metagenome (GOLD analysis project Ga0302326, IMG submission 202264) | Peat permafrost microbial communities from Stordalen Mire near Abisko, Sweden - Palsa_T0_3 | ecosystem: Environmental > Terrestrial > Soil > Palsa > Peat permafrost | place: Sweden: Abisko... | reverse complement strand
CGTGACCGCAGTGCACCCGCCGGTTCCCGCCCTGCAGCCGGGTAGTCCGTACGTGCTGGGTGCCACGGCCCAAGAGGGGGGCACCAACTTCGCGCTGGTCGCCGAGTTCGCCGAGGGGGTGGAGCTGTGCCTGTTCGACGAGTCCGGGAGCGAGACCCGACTCCCCCTCTTGGACGTCGACGCCGGGGTGTGGCACGGCTTCGTGGCCGGCGTGGGGCCGGGACAGGCGTACGGCTACCGGATCACCGGCCCCTACGACCCCGCCAAGGGGATGCGCTGCAACCCGGCCAAACTCCTCATCGACCCCTACGCCCGGGCCACCACCGGCCCGGTCCGTTTCGGCCCGGAGGTCCTGGGATACGCCGAGGACGACGCCGAGGCCCCGAGCGCCCTCGACTCGTCCGGCTTCGTGCCGCGCAGCCTGGTCGTCGACCCCGCCTTCGCCTGGAGCGACCGCCCCCGGCCGAATCACCGCTACGCCGACACGATCTTCTACGAGGTGCACGTCAAGGGCTTCACCATGAACCACCCGGAGATCCCGCCCGAGCTGCGGGGCACCTACGCCGGTCTCGGCCACGAAGCCGCCATCGCCCACCTGACCGACCTCGGGGTCACCGCCGTCGAACTTCTCCCGGTCCACCAGAGTGTCCCCGAGCCGTTCCTGCTCGATCGGGGCCTGACCAACTACTGGGGCTACAACACCATCGGGTACTTCGCCCCGCACGAGGCCTACTCGGCTGCGGTGCGCGCCGGGCGGCCCGGGGGGCAGGTGGCCGAGTTCAAGGCCATGGTCGACGCCCTCCACGGCGCCGGGCTCGAGGTGGTGCTCGACGTGGTGTTCAACCACACGGCCGAGGGCAACGAGCTGGGACCGACGCTCTGCTTCCGGGGGCTGGACAACCCGGCCTACTACCGACTCGTCGATGGCGACCTGCGCCACTACGTGGACACCACCGGCTGCGGGAACACCCTCAATGCCGGAGATCCCGTCTCCCTTCGACTGATCATGGACTCCTTGCGCTACTGGCTCACCGAGATGCGCGTGGACGGCTTCCGCTTCGACCTGGCGCCGGCGTTGGGCCGCCAGGAGGGTGGCTTCGAGAAGGTCTCGGCCTTCTTCGATCTGGTCGCCCAGGACCCGGTGGTATCGCGCGCCAAGCTGATCGCCGAGCCATGGGACGTCGGCCAGGGGGACAGCTACGAGCTGGGGCAGTTCCCGCCCCTGTGGCGGGAGTGGAACGGCAAGTACCGGGACAGCATGCGGGACTTCTGGCGGAGCCACCCGGGTCTGCTGGGCGAGTTCGCCTCCCGGTTCACCGGCTCTTCGGATCTCTTCGGCGACGACGGCCGCAGACCCACCTCGTCGGTCAATCTGATCACCGTGCACGACGGGTTCACCCTGGCCGACCTGGTCTCCTACGACACCAAGCACAACGAGGCGAACGGCGAGGACAACCGGGACGGCACCGACGACAACCGGTCGTGGAACTGCGGTGCCGAGGGGCCCACCGACGACCCCGACATCGTCGCCCTCCGGGCACGCCAACAGCGCGCCATGCTCGCCACCCTGCTCCTCTCCTTCGGGGTGCCGCTCCTCCTGGGTGGCGACGAGCTCGGGCGTAGCCAACAGGGCAACAACAACGCCTACTGCCAGGACACCCCCATCACCTGGTTCGACTGGACCCAGGTCGACACCGAACTGCTGGCCTTCACCCGGCGGCTGGTGTCGTTTCGCAAGGCACACCCGGTCTTCCGACGCCGCCGGTTCCTGGCCGGGATGGAGGCCTCCGAACTGGGCTGGTTCACGCCCAGCGGCACGGCCATGACCGAGGCCGACTGGGCCGACCCGGGCGCTCGCGCCCTGGCCCTCTACCTCGATGGCTCTGACGACCCCGACCGCGCCGAGGACGGCGGCCTCCTCGTCGACGACGACTTCCTGGTGCTGGTCAACGGTTGGTGGGAACCGCTCGAGTTCACCGTTCCGCCGACCCGAGCCGGCCAGAGCTGGTACGGAGAGCTCGACACGTTCGACACCGGGGCCAGTCCGGCGCCCATCCCACCGGCGGCCGGGGGCACCATCACGCTGGGCCCGCGGTCCATCGTCGTGCTCCGTGGGCCCCGTGGCGGGTGAGGGAGTGTCGGGTGAGGGGCCGGCGGGTGAGGGGCCGGCGGGGAGCGTGAACCAGGGCCGCAGCCCGGTGGCGCGCTACGGCATCACGATCCCCTTTGACGGCATCCCCCTCCACGCCCACCGGGAGTGGTTCACCCGGCTGCGCGAGGTCGGCTACACCGACCTGTGGTCGGCCGAGGTCGACGGGTCCGACGGCTTCACCCCGCTCGTCCTGGCCGCGGCGTGGGAGCCCGAGCTGAGGCTGGGAGTGGCCATCACCCCGGCCTACACCCGCGGCCCGGCGCTTCTGGCCCAGAGCGTGGCGTCCATCGCCGATGCTGCACCCGGGCGGTTCGCCTTCGGTCTGGGCGCGTCCTCGGAGGTCATCGTGGCCGGTTGGAACGGTCTGGCGTACGAGAACCAGTACCGGCGGGTGCGCGACACCTTGCGCTTTCTCCGGCGGGCCCTCACGGGCGAGAAGATCACCCAGGCCTACGAGGGATTCTCGGTGACCGGTTTCCGTCTGACCCGCGTCCCCGAGCAGACGCCCGACCTCTACGTGGCGGCCCTGCGCCCCGGCATGCTTCGGCTCGCCGGCAGGGAGGCCGACGGGGTCATCCTCAACTGGCTCGGGGCCGACGATGTCCGTACCTCGTTGGCCGAGGTCGAGGGCGCCGGCGGCACGGGCAAGGAGGTCGTCGCCCGTATCTTCGTGGCCCCCTCCGAGGACATCGAGCTGGCTCGGGCGGTGGGGCGCCGGATGATCACGGCCTACCTCAACGTCCATGCCTACGCCGAATTCCACCGCTGGTTGGGCCGTGGTCCCGCACTCGAGCCCATGTGGGACGCCTGGGCGGCGGGCGACCGCAAGGCGGCTCTGGCCGCCATCCCCGACGAGGTGGTGGATGACCTGGTCATCCACGGTTCGCTGGCCGAATGCCGGGCGCACATTCGACGCTACGTCGACAACGGGGTCACGGTTCCCGCACTGGCCATCATCCCCCTCGGCGCCGACCTCGGCGAGGTGGTGGACGGGCTCTCGCCCTCGGCTTTCTCGTCGCACTCGCCGGCGGCCTGACCGCGTCGGCTTCCGGCGGTCTGACCAGTCGGCTTCTGGCGCCCTGACCCGTCGGCTTCCGGAGGCAGCCCACTGCCACTACCGTGTGCCTCGTGCCCACGACCACCCCTCTCTCGCTGCGTCCGACTGCCGCCACTCCCCCACCCCAGGCCCCGCTTCCGCCCCAGACGCCGCTCACGCGGACTGAACGGGGGGTGATCGCGGACGCCGAGCGGGCCCTGCTCGACGAGCGGCGCCTCCTGAGCGAAACCGAGCTGTCTGCGCTGGCGGCACTGCCCGACGGTGCGGTCATGGCCCTGGCCTCGCTGGCCCACCAGGTCCGGCTGGCCTGGTGCGGTCCCGACGTCGAGATAGAGGGGATCCTCTCGGCCAAGACCGGCGGCTGTCCCGAGGACTGCCACTTCTGCGCCCAGTCCGCCCGCTTCGACACCCCTGTCAAGGCCACCCCCTTCTTGAACACAGAGGAGGTCCTTGGCGCAGCGCGCGAGACCGCAGCGCTCGGCGCATCGGAGTTCTGTATCGTGCTGGCCGTCCGCGGCCCGGACGAGCGCATCATGGGGCGCCTCTTGGAGCTCGTGCCGCTCGTCGCCCAGGAGACGGGGCTCAACGTGGCCGTCAGCGCCGGAGTGCTGACGGAGGATCAGGCGCGGCGACTGGCCGACGGGGGTGTGCACCGCTACAACCACAACGTCGAGACGTCACGCTCCTTCTTCCCCTCTGTGGTAACCACGCACACCTGGGACGAGCGGGCGGAAACCTGCCGCCTCGTGCGGGAGCACGGAATGGAACTGTGCTGCGGGGCCCTCATCGGGATGGGCGAGTCCGACGCGCAACGAGTCGAGCTCCTCACCCAACTCCAGGAGCTCGAGCCGACCGAGGTCCCGATCAACTTCCTCAACCCGCGACCAGGCACTCCCCTGGGCGACCGGCCCGTTGTAGGCGCCTGGGAGGCGGTCCGCTGGATCGCCCTGTTCCGACTCGCCCTCCCTTCGGTCATCCTGCGCTACGCCGGGGGCCGTGAGGTCACCCTGCGGGATCTTCAGGCCATAGGGATGACGGCGGGGATCAACGCACTCATTGTGGGGAACTACCTCACCACCCTCGGCCGCTCCACCGCGGAAGATCTCCAGATGCTGGCCGACCTGCGCATGCCCATCGGTGCGCTCAGCGCCGTCATTTAGATGCCCGTGGTCGAGAATTAGATGCCCGTGGTCGGGATCTAGATGCCCGTGGTCGAGGGCCCGCCGGCCGGGAGCTACTGCACCGGTTGCGGGCAGCCGACCGGCGGCGCGACCCCAAGCCCGGGCTGCCCGGGCTGCGGACGCGCGCTCGACCCGCCGAGATTCTGCCCCCAATGCGGACGACGCATGACGGTGCGCATCGTTCCCACGGGTTGGGTGGCGCGCTGCCGCGACCACGCCGAGGTCCGCTCTTCGGACGTCAACGCCGCATCGGCTTGAATCCGGGCCTTCGCCACGTTGGCGAGGGCGCCGACGTCATCCGGTGGCCATGTGGGCCCTCGAAGGTTACGACGTCGTTTGCATCACCGCTCATCGACCAGCCCAACTCGTGGACGGCACGGTGATGGCGACCGCACAAGGTGATGAGGTTGGAGAGATTCGTCTCCCCTCCAAGGGTCCAGGGAACCACGTGGTGTACTTCCGTAAAATCGGTGAAGCTGCAGCTCGCGAACCGGCAGCCCTTGTCCCGACGAGCGATCTCCATCCGCTGGAACGTCGTGGGGCTTCGTCGCACCCGCTTCTGGTCCAGAATGCAGCCATCACTGCGTTCGAGCGAGAACACGACGTTGGCATCGCAGGCCAAACGTCGCGCCACCTCCCGCGAGACCCGGCCAATACCAGCTAGTTCGGCGACGCCGTCGGGATGCAGGCCGGTCAACATCCCCAGCTCCGCATGCACGACCACCGTCGGGCGGTATCTAGTTGAGCCACCTCGGCTCCCGGCACCACCCGGCGATTCACTCGGCGATGCACCGTCGTCTCGACACATGTTCATGAAGGCGTCGTACAGTCGCTGATCGAACGGCACGTAGCCCGACTGATCCCCACCGCCGGAGGTGGGCGGCACACCGTGTTCCCCCATTGGGCCGGTGTCCGAGCCCCACGACATGCGGCCGGTCAGAGCTGCCTTGGCCGCGGCGTAGTCGTCGGCGGTGAAGGCGGCCCATACGGTGTTCCGCGCATCGTTGAAGCGCAAAGTTCGCTGTTGGAACCGACGGGCGGCCGCCGCGTCGGTGGTCCCACGGTGCGAGGCGGCCAACTCCCGGATCTGCCTGACACTCCAGTGCACCGACGCCTGTGCCAGCTCGGCGTCCGTTTGGGGGGTTGCGACTTCGGCGAGGGGCGCCACCGCATCGAGCGAGAGGGCTCCCGCGGCCAGGGCGCCGGCCAGGTGGGGCAGCGACTCCAGATTGGCGGCTGCCCGCACCCATGCCGCAGCGGTCGATCGACCCACCCCGCACCGTTGCGTCAACCAGGCCGCCATCGACACGGCTCCGTCGCCCCGCCACGATTCGGCCCGGTCGAACTCCGCAATGTCGGCGAACAAGGCCCGTTGCAGGGCCGAGATGGCCCGACCGTGTTCCGCCATCCGTGCCGCCAGCTCCCTCGATCGCTGGTCCCCGCCCGAATCACGGCACGGCGGGCGCCGGCGCATTGGTGACGGCGGGGGCGGCGGCGGGGGCGGCGGCGGCGACGACTGCGGTGGTGCTGTGAGGTCAACGACCATGAGGGCAGTATGAATAAGGGGTGTGACGCGTCGGGTCACCGAACCCCTCGGGCCGCACAACCACACCCTGGGGAGGCCTCCCGGCCACTCCTCCCGGCCGCATCTCCGGGCCGCACCTCCCGGCCACACGGTGCGCGACAATGGCTGATGGACAACATCGGCGTGGTCGACACGATGTTCGCCCGCTACGACATGGGCGGCGAGGCGCTCGATGCGCTCAAGCAGTGTCCGGGCTACGGCACCCGCTTCACCACCATCCGCCGCACCGTCCCCGGCTTCAAGGATCTGGCGGTGGCGGCCAAGAAGTTGATCGAGGAGGAGGACTGCCGCATCGTCGTGGCGCTCGGGATGCCCGGCAAGGAGCCCATCGACAAGGTGTGTGCGCACGAGGCCTCGACCGGGATCATGACCGCCCAGCTCATGACCAGTACGCCGATACTCGAGGTCTTCGTCCACGAGGACGAGGCCGACGACCCCGCCGTGCTCGCCTCGGTCTTCAAGAACCGCTCGCGGGACCACGCGATCAACGCCTATCAGATGCTGTACGAACCCGAGAAGCTGATCGCCCGGGCCGGCCAGGGCGTTCGTCAGGGATTCGGGAATGCGGGGCCACTCGCTCCGGTCAGCCCGGTCACTCCGGTCAGCCCGGTCGTTCCGGTCACTTCGGCGGGTGGCGCTGGATCGGAGCCGGCAGAAGGGTAGGTTAGGCAGATGACCACGCCAGCGAGAGACGAGCTCGGCGATCAGCGGGATCTGCGCTCGCTGAGGCCAGGCTCGGCAAGGATCGAGCCAACCTCGGTGAGCATCGAGGAGGAGCGCCTGCACCGCAAGCAGCGGGTGGCCGGCGCGCTGCGCCTCTTCGGCCGTTTCGGCTTCTCCGAGGGCGTGGCCGGGCATATCACGGCTCGCGACCCCGAGCTCACCGACCACTTCTGGGTCAACCCCTTCGGCATGAGCTTCCGCCAGGTGAGGGTCTCCGACCTCATTCTGGTCAGCCACACCGGCGAGGTGGTCGAGGGCTCGCGGCCGGTGAACCCGGCCGCCTTCGCCATACACTCCGCCGTCCACGCCGCCCGGCCCGACGTGATGGCCGCGGCCCACGCGCACTCGATCTACGGCAAGGCGTGGTCCTCGCTCGGGCGCCCATTGGATCCCATCACCCAGGACGCGTGCGTGTTCTTCGAGGATCACACCGTCTGCACCGAGGGGGGTGGCGCCATCGTCGTCGAAGAGGCGGCCGCCAAGGCGCTGGCATCCGCGCTCGGACCGCACAAGGCCACCATCCACCGAAACCACGGGCTCTTCACCGTCGGTCACACGGTCGACGAGGCCGCCTGGTGGTTCATCACCATGGAGCGCTCCTGCCAGGCGCAGCTCCTGGCCGAGGCCGTCGGTACCCCCCACCTGGTCGACGCCGAGTCGGCGCGCTTCACTCGCGATCTGATCGGAACGCACCAGGGGGGTCGGTTCTCCTTCCAGCCGCTCTGGGACGAGATCGCCCGCAGCGACCCCGACCTCTTCGACTGACCCTCCGGGCCTCCGGGCCCTCGGACCTCCGGGCTCCCTGACCCCGTGCCCCGGGCTCCGATCACGCGGGCTCCGGGCCGCTAGGTTGGCGGCCATGTCCGAGGAGCTGCTCCTCTTCGCCGGGTCGGCCAGCCGCAAGCTCGGTGGCGCCATCGCCGACTACCTCGACTGCCAGCTCGGGGCGAGTGAGACGCTGCGGTTCTCGGAGGGGAACCTCTTCGTACGGGTCCTCGAGAACGTCAGGGGTCGCGACGTCTTCCTCGTGCAGGGCACCGCCTTCCCCGCCAACGACAACTTCATGGAGCTCCTCTTCTGGATCGACGCGTTCAAGCGGGCGAGCGCGGCCTCGGTCACCGCCGTCATGCCCTACTTCAGCTACGCCAAGGGCGACAAGAAGGACGAGCCACGCGTCTCCATCCGCGCCCGCGTGTGCGCCGACGCCATAGAGGCGGCCGGTGTGAACCGCGTCATCACGCTCGATCTCCACGCGCCCCAGGTGCAGGGCTTCTTCAAGGTTCCGGTCGACGATCTCTATGCCATGCCGATCCTCTGCGACGCCATCGCCGCCAAGGGGCTCTCGAACCTCGTCGTGGTGGCCCCCGATGCCGGGTTCGCCAAGAAGGCGCGCCTGTGGTCCGAGCGACTCCGCGCCCCTCTGGCCATCGCCGACAAGCGCCGGGTCGACCACTCCGAGTCGGCCGAGGTCGTTGACCTCATCGGATCCGTGGAGGGCCGAACGGCGCTCATCGTCGACGACTTCACGGTCTCGGCCGGCACGATCGTGGACGCGGCGCGTGTCCTGACCGAGAAGGGAGCCGCTTCGGTCTACGCCGCGGTGAGCCACGGGCTGCTCACCGCAACGGCTCTTGAGCGGCTGGAGTCCAGCCCGATCGAGCGGCTGTTCATGACCGACAGCGTCGAGACACAACCCGTCACGTTGTCGGAAAAGGTGGAGGTGGTCTCCGTCGCCGCGCTCTTCGGCGAGGCGATCAGGAGGATCGCCCGGCGGGAGAGTGTCTCGGTCCTCTTCCGATGACGGACCCGGCCAGCCGAACCGCCACCGCCGCCGCCACCGCCCGAACGGCCACCCCCGCCCGAACGCCCACAACCGCCACCACCCCCACCGCCACCGTCCGTGAGGTCCTGCGTGCGGAGCGCCAGGCGACACTGGCACGCATCGGCGCCTTGGCCGGAGAGCTCGATGACATCGTCACCGCCTCGGCCGGCTCCAACATCGACGACGAGCACGACCCCGAAGGATCGACCATCGCCTTCGAACGGGCGCAGATCGCCACCCTGCTCCGTGAGGCGCGGGCCTACCTGCGCGAGCTGGATCGGGCGTCGGCCAGGCTCGAGGCGGGGGGCTACTGGGCCTGCGAGCGGTGCGGTGGGCCGATCGCCGAGGAGCGCCTGGCGGCGAGACCCGCGGCCCGGACCTGTGTCGGCTGCGCCAATCGCCCGCGGGTCGCTAGGGCCTGAAGGCCGGGAACCTCTCGAGCAGCTCCGACACGCGGAAGGCCAGGTCGAGCGATTGGCGGGCGTTCAGGCGGGGGTCGCAGGCGGTGTCGTACCGGGTGTGCAACTCACCGTCTGCGACCGGATCCGACCCACCGAGGCATTCGGTCACATTCTCGCCGGTCAGTTCCAGGTGGATCCCTCCGGGCCACGTCCCGGCCCGCTCGTGCACGGCGAAGTAGTCCGTGATCTCGCCGAAGATGTCGTCGAAGTTCCGGGTCTTCAGGCCACCCTCGCTGGTGAACGTGTTGCCGTGCATCGGGTCGCACATCCAGGTGACGGGATGTCCCGCCGCACGCACCGCCTCAATGAGCGCCGGCAGCCGCTGGGCGACTCGGGCGCGGCCCATGCGGCTGATGAGGGTCAGGCGGCCGGGCTCCCGGTCGGGATCGAGTCGCTCACAGAGCTCGACCACTTCATCCGGCGTGGTGTTGGAGTCGATCTTGCAGCCCAGCGGATTGCCGACCCCCCTGAGAAACTCGACGTGGCGCTGGTCGATGCGATTGGTGCGCCGGCCGACCCACGGCATGTGGGTCGAACAGTCGTACCACCTGTCCCCATCCGTCGAGTCTTGCCTCGTCAGGGCCTCCTCGTAGTCGAGCACGAGCGCTTCGTGGCTCACGTAGAAGTCCACCTGGTGCAGGTTCGGGGAGTCCACGCCGCAGACGCGCATGAACCGCAGGGCCCGCTCGATCCCCGTGGCAGTGGCCTCGTAGCGGTGGCCCTCGCTGCTCGATGCCACGAACTCCCTGTTCCACGCGTGCACCGACCGCAGGTCGGCAAATCCCCCCTTGGCGAAGCCGCGCAGAAGGTTGAGCGTGGACGCCGCCTGCATGTACGCCCTCTCCATGTTCCTCGGATCAGACCGGCGCGCCTCGGGCAGTGTGTCGGCGCTGTTGATCATGTCGCCTCGATACACGGGCAGCACCTCGCCCGCGACCGTCTCGGTCTGGTTCGAGCGCGGCTTGGCGAACTGACCCGCCACCCGTCCGATCTTGATGGTCGGGACGCCAGAGGTGAAGGCCAGGACGGCGGCCATCTGGAGGACGATCTTGAAGTCGTTCTTCAGCTTGTCGGCGGAGAATTCGCTGAACGTCTCGGCACAGTCGCCCCCCTGGAGCACGAAGGCCTCGCCCCGCGAGGCGCGGGCCAGTTCGTCCTTGAGGTTGCGTGCCTCTCCGGCGAAGATCAGCGGAGGCAGAGCGGCCAGCCTCTTGGTGACCTCCTGCAACGCCTTGGGTTCGGGCCACCCCGGGTCTTGCTCGCCGTCCAACAGGCGCCACGAGTCCGGGGTCCAGGTAGGCACGACACTCATCCTACGCGGGTCGGTGGGGCGGGGTTGTCATGAGGGTCATCGGGTACGCCTCGGGCGGTTCGCTGCCTGCGGCTTCGTCCGCAGCCGCACGGCCGCAGTAGGCCCGCCGAAGTAGGCCGGCCGCAGCGAGCGGGCCGCAGCAAGCCGGTCCGCCGCCATTTCCCCCATGGTGACGACCCCGAGGTCTCCCTCCCCACGGAGTGCGGGGGCCGGACTCGTCTGGCCGAGGACCTACTTCACCAGCACGGCGATGGTGAACAGCGTGGCGTCGAAGAGGAAGTGCGCCACGATGGGGCGGGTGAGGCGCCGGTTCTTCTGGAACGATCGGGTGACGAAATACCCGAACGGGACGGTCAGGATGAATCCGAGGCCGTAGTAGACGTGGTAACTGGTCCGCAGGGCGAGGCTCAACAGCAACGCCCGCTGAGGCCTCCATCCCAGCTGTTCGAGTCGGACGAGCAGGTAGCCGCTGACCATGACCTCCTCGGCGACGGCCGTCGTCGCGGAGATGGCGATGCCATAGATCACGTAGTAAGCGGGCACGTGTCCGACGCCTGTCGTGCTGACCAGCGAGGAGTGGCTGGTGAACAACGGGTTCAGGACCAGGAGCAGCACGATCTCGGTGCCCCAGGACGCGCCGATCAGGCCCAGGGCGGGCCACACGTCCCACCGGAGAGTGGGGCGCACGAGCCCGATCGATCGCGGCGTCTGTCCCGTACGCGCCAGGAGATGGAGGGCCAGCGGCACGGCCGCCGCAACGGGCAGATAGGCCAGGATCCCGAAGACCAGGTTGCCCACGGGATCGTGGTTCAGCAGCACGGGAAAGCGGGTGTCCGAACTGGCGCCGTTGAAGTGCTGGGCCAGCGCGAGGACCGCCGACATGACGACCGGCCAGAGGAAGACGAGCATGACGAACGTGGTCTCCCAGACGAGGACCTTTCTCGTCGTCGGCTGCATCTGTACGGCGGGGATCGGGGGCGGCCCCGTTGGCCCCGGCGGCCCGGCGGCCTGCGACCACGGGGCGAGGAACGGTGGTGGCGGTGGCGGCGGATACGCCAACTGGGGCGGCGGCGGCGGATACGCCAGCGGGGGTGGCGGGGCTGGATACGCCAGCGGGGGCGGAGGGGGCTGCAGGGGTGCCGGCGGCGCCCACTCCGCGGGAGGGAGCCAACCTCCCGACGACTCTCCTCCGCCGACCTCCGACATTCCCCGAAACCCTACGTCGGGCATCACAATGGAGCCTCGTAGTTTGGGTGCCGTTCGGTTGCAGATCCCTGGTGCCGTGCCGGAGCGTCCGCACGTCTACCGGCGCAGGCCATCGCCTCCGCTGCCGGGCAGCCCCGCCTGCCTGCTCCGGGTAGCCCCGCCTGCCAACGAACCCGAATGCCGAGGTTTGGCACACCCCCGGGTCACAATGGCGTGGTGAGCCTCTTTGACGCATTCGAACCCACACTCTTCGAGGACGATGACCCTCGGTCGCTTGGCGGTGCGGTGCCCACCGAGACCCCCATCCCCCCCGCGAATTCCGCCGAACGGCCGAGTTCGACCCGGCCGGGTTGGCCCGAGGTGGAGGTCCGTGTCAGCGCGCGGAGACGCAAGACCTCGGAGGCCCGCTGGGTGGGAGGTCGCATCGTGGTGTCGTTGCCCGCCCACCTCTCCGCCGAAGCCCGCGAGAAGGCCGTCGCCTGGCTGGTCGACCGACTGGTGGCCAAACACCCGCTGCGGACCGCCGTCGGAGATGCCGAACTCATGCACCGTGCCGTGGCGCTGAGCGATCGATACCGCATCGGAGCCCGCCCGACCTCGGTGCGATGGGTGACCAACCAGAGGGCCCGTTGGGGGTCGTGCTCGTTCCACTCCGGGGAGATCCGTCTCTCCCACCGCCTCCGATCGGTCCCCGAGTGGGTGCTCGACGCCGTCCTGGTCCACGAGCTCGCACACCTGATCCATCCCGACCACTCAAAGGCGTTCCACCAACTGGCCGACGGCTATCCGCGTCACCACGAGGCCGGCCTGTTCCTGGCCGGCTACGGGTTGGGGCTCGCCGCACCGCCGGCGTAGTCGTAGGCGTAGGCGTAGGCCGAAGGCGTAGTCCGAAGCCTCTGGACACGCCCGCGCCTGACCGTCGACCCCGGCCACGCCGGTCGACCGGCGCCACCAGCCGGTAACCTGCTCTCGGCCTCGGGCAGCACCCGAGCGGGGCCAGACAGGGGAGTTCTCCATCATGCCTGAAGCAGTGATCGTCGCCACCGGTCGGACACCGATCGGCCGGGCCAACAAGGGCTCACTGGTCGAATGCCGCCCGGACGACCTCAGCGCCCTCGTCATCAAGACCGTCTTGGGCAAGGTGCCCCAGCTTCATCCCGACGACGTCGAGGATGTGATCCTCGGCTGCGGCCAGCCGGCCGGTGAGGCGGGCTACAACATCGCCCGGGTGGCCGCCATACTGGCCGGGCTCGGCGACGTGCCCGGAGTCACGGTGAACCGCTACTGCTCGTCCTCATTGCAGGCGATCCGCATGGCCGCCCACGCCATCCGGGCGGGCGAGGGCGACGTCTTCGTCGCCGCCGGCGTGGAGACGGTCAGCCGCTACGCACAGGGCGCATCGGACACCGGCCCGCACAACCAGGCCTTTGCCGTGGCCCGGGCGCGCACCAAGGAGCGGAACCCGGCGGTGACCGAGCCATGGACCCCGCTGGACGGCAGTTTCCCCGACGTCTACATCGCCATGGGGCAGACGGCGGAGAACGTCGCCGAGCTCGAGAAGGTCACCCGCGGCGAAATGGACGAGTTCGCCCTGCTCTCGCAGACACGGGCGGTGGAGAACCAGGCGAACGGCTTCTTCGAACGTGAGATCATCCCCGTGACGCTGGCCGACGGCACGGTGGTTACCAGGGACGACGGGCCGCGGGCCGGCACGACTCTCGAGGGGCTCGCCAAACTGCAGCCCGTCTTCCGCGAGGGTGGCACGGTCACCGCCGGCAACGCCTGTCCCCTCAACGACGGGGCCGCGGCGGTGATCGTCATGAGCGATACCAAGGCGAAGGCCCTGGGGATCACACCCCTGGCCCGGATCGTGGCCAGCGGCGTCACCGGCCTGAACCCCGAGATCATGGGACTGGGCCCGATCGAAGCCTGCCGCCAGGCCCTGCGGCGGGCGGGCATGACGATCGACGACATCGATCTCGTCGAGATCAACGAGGCCTTCGCCGCCCAGGTGATCCCGTCGGCCAAGCACTTGGAGATCAGCTGGGACAAGCTCAACGTCAAAGGCGGGGCCATCGCCCTGGGCCACCCCTTCGGCCAGACGGGCGCCCGCATCATGACCACCCTGCTGAATGCGCTGGAGGACACCGACAAGACGTTCGGGCTCGAGTCGATGTGCGTCGGGGGCGGCCAGGGAATGGCCATGATCGTCGAGCGGCTGAGCTGAACGGACCGGGGGGCACTGCGCGCGCCGGGGGTCCGCTCGACCGGCCGGCTCCCCGTTAGCGCAGCGCAGCCTCCACGTCGCTGATCGCCGGGACCGGCCCCGGATCGATCCCCTCGCGACCGGCCATGTAGAGAGAGACGAAGTCCCCGAAGAGGACCAGGTCGAAGAATCGACCGAGTGCGTCGTCTCCCTCCGCCCAGATCGGGATCACGTCCGCCATGACCTCGTCGGTGGCGTCGACGACCAACGCGAAGCGGCGCGCCATCTGGGGGCGCTCCCCGGCGTGGCGCAGCGTGACCAAGGAGAGGACCTGTCGGGTGACGTCGCCGTGCTGCCCCCAGCCGGCCAGCTCGTGATGGCAGACCTCGGGCTGCACGGCGAAGAACGACGGCGTCTTGGCGTTCTCGTTGATCTGGGTCTTCCAGCGTTGCGCCGCGACGGCGGTCAAGCCGGTGGCGCCGTACACGAGGGGGATGGTGCGGGCGATGCGCCGGCACACCTCGTCGGCCGGGCCTCCGGGTACCGCCAGGACGTCCCGGCGCCGGCGCAACGAGGTGAACGCCCGCTCCAGCGACGGGCCGGCATCGGGAACGATCCCGAGGCGGGACAGGGTCATGAGCACCGGCACGGCCAGAGCCCCCAGTGCGGTCCGCGAGGCCGGCAGATCGGCGGGCACCGCAAAGCGGGTGAGACCGGACCCCTCGGCCAGCTCGGCGAGCGCTCCGCCCCCGGAGACGATCACGACGTAAGCCCCCCGCTCCGCCGCGGCGGCCGCGGCGGCACACGTCTCCTCGGTGTCGCCCGAGTAGGAGACGGCGAAGGCAAGCGTGCCCGGCCCGACGAAGGCGGGCGCCTCGTACCCCTTGCCGGCCCAGACCGGTACGGAGGAGTGGTCGGCGCCGTAGGCGGCAACCATGTCGGCCACCACGCCGCTGCCGCCCGTGCCGAAAACGACCACCGAGCGAATGTGGTCGGGTGAGGGAAGCGGAGTGCCGGCCAACAGGTCGGCCGACGTCGTGAGCGCGGCGATCCCCTGCTCGGGCAGGGCGGCGGTGGCCTCCCACATGCCCAGGGAGTCGAGATACTTCTCCGGAGTCACCCCGGGGCAGGTCCGGTGGAGCGCACGCCGTCGCGCGCCGCCTTGGCGAGCAGGCGCTCGTGCTCGTCGTCACCCACGTCGACTCCCTCCTCCACCAGCATGACCGGCACCCCGTCGGCCAACCGGTAGCCCTTATGGAGCCGGGGGTTGTAGAGGAGCTCTTCGTCGGCGAACCACAGGAGCGGTCCCTTGTCGATGGGGCAGGCCAGCACGTCGAGCAGGAGCGGGTCCAGGGGCATGTTCGTCCTCGCCTTCGGTCCGCTACTTCGCGGTCTCGTTCGCGTACGTTGCGATGAGCTTCTGGACCTCTGCCACGTGCTCGGCGCAGAGTGGGGGCGTCCTCGCCTCGACGTTGAGACGGAGCAGCGGTTCGGTGTTCGAGAGCCGGAGGTTGTACCACCACTCACCGTGGTCGACCGTGAGGCCGTCCAGCAGGTCGATGGACGCCCCCTCGTCGCGTTCGTGTTCGGCGATGGCGACGACGGCCGCCGCCGGGTCGTGCACGAGGGTGTTGATCTCCCCCGAATCGCTGTAGCGCCGGAAGGGCTCGAGGAGCTCCGAAAGGGGTTGACCGGTCACGCTCAAAAGCTCGAGCACCAGCAGCGCGGTGATGATCCCCGAATCGGCCCGGAAGTTGTCGCGGAAGTAGTAGTGGCCGGAGTGCTCGCCGCCGAAGATGGCGTTCGTGTCGGCCATCACCTGCTTGATGATCGAGTGCCCCACCTGGGTGCGGATCGCCGTGCCCCCCAGCTCGGTGATCACCTCGGGCACCACGTGTGAGCAGATGAGGTTGTACAGGATCGTCTCGCCCGGGTGCTTCTTGAGCATGGACGCCGCCACCAGGGCGGTGGTGAGCGAGCCCGACACCGGATCGGCGCGTTCGTCCACCAGGAAGACCCGGTCGGCATCACCGTCGAAGGCCAGGCCGATGTCCGCCCCCTGGGCCAGGACGGCTGCCTTCAGGTCGACCAGGTTCTCCGGTTGGATCGGGTCGGCCGGATGGTTCGGGAAACTGCCGTCGAGCTCGGGGAAGAGGATGTCCACCGAGAACGGGAGGCGGGAAAAGACGGTGGGCACCACCAGTCCTCCCATGCCGTTGGCCGTGTCGGCGACCACCTTGAGGGGGAGCAACGACTTCCGGTCCACGAAGGAGATCACGTGCTCGGCCCACTCGTCGAGCAGGTTGAGCTGGCGCCATGGCGCAGTGACGCGACCCGCCGGCACGTCCAGCAATTCCTCGGCGAGGGCCTGAACCTCGGCCAGGCCGGTGTCGCGCCCGATGGGCCGGGCACCGCTCAGGCAGAGCTTGATCCCGTTGTACTGCGCCGGGTTGTGCGAGGCGGTGAACATGGCGCCCGGGGCGTTCAGCCGACCGGCGGCGAAGTAGAGGAAGTCGGTCGACGCCATCCCCAGGTCGGTTACGGCGACGCCTTCGGAACGCGCCCCGTCGGAGAAGGCCTTCGACAGCTCCACGCCGCTGGCGCGCATGTCACGCGCCAAGAGGATCTCGGGCGCCCCGGCAAAACGGGCCATGGCCCGGCCGATGGCCCGGCACATGGTGGCGTCCAGCTCTTCGGGCACCGTTCCGCGCACGTCGTACGCCTTGAACACCTGATCCATTCGTGTCATGACCACTCAACCTTAGGGGGCGACGGACGCTTCAACCTTAGGGGGCGACGGATGCTCGGTTCTCTGGCGAGCCCTGCGGTGGCGACTCCGGCGATTGCCCATCCGGCCCCAGATGGCCGCCGCGACGAGGCAGAGCACGCCGATGATGGTCAACGCGTCGCCGACCCGGTCGGCCGGAGTGGACCCGTAGTGCAGCACCACGTCGTGCGCCGTGGGCACCACCACCATCAGGTTGGGCGTGACCCGGTAGGGACCGGTGGCCCCCGAGGCCTGCCAGTTCGGGAAGTACGAGACCTTGACGAGCACCGGCGTACCGATCTTCGAGACGTGGAAGCTGACCGTGTTGTCGGTCTCGCGGACCTGAGTGACGACCGTCTTCGCCACCGGCACGTTCGGCGGCAGGCGATCTCCGATCGGGACCCGCGGCCAGTCCGCCGGCCCGCTCTGAGCCAGGAAGACGCTCCAGCGCGACGGGTCGTTGTACCAGCTCTCCGAGGAGGGTAGCCACGATGACTGGCCCGCTCCCACACCGACCTCCACGGCGGGTTCGTTGGCCAGCCCGGTCACCACCGGAGCCTTCAGGACCTGGTAGATCTTCCACGTGGTGGTGGTGGCGACCCCGCCCTCGCTCGACGACCACGGACCCGTTTCGGCCACCAGCGTGAGCGAGGGATCGGCGGACGCCGCCGCCTGCACCTGCGGGCTCGATGCCATGAAGTAGCGGACGCCCATCAGCTGGAGGTGCTCGATCCCCTGGGGAACGTTGAGGGCCGAGTAGTCCAGCCCGACCACGGGCTCGGAGGGACTGACCGAGAGCTCGGCTTGGTTGAGGAAGTGGTAGGGCGTCGTGGCGGAGGACTCGAACAGCAGCCCCTCCATCGAACCGATGCAGCCGTCCGACCAGTACGGCAACAGCATCAGGGCCATCGTCGTCCCGAACCGGTTGAGGCTGGGGTCGTACTGCCACATCGCCTGCCCGCATCCATGGGTGGCCCCCACCCGCTCCATGGTCTCGACCAGCGCCCGGTACTCGGGATACGCCGCCTTCCCCTGGTAGCCGCTGTAGTTGAACGCCGCCCAGTTGGACACCTGGTTGGGCCCGGGCGTGATGCCGATGGCCTGCA
>Ga0302326_10013120_pt1 | contig 17581 bp, 15 predicted proteins | sample Palsa_T0_3_FD_202264 | JGI IMG/M metagenome (GOLD analysis project Ga0302326, IMG submission 202264) | Peat permafrost microbial communities from Stordalen Mire near Abisko, Sweden - Palsa_T0_3 | ecosystem: Environmental > Terrestrial > Soil > Palsa > Peat permafrost | place: Sweden: Abisko... | reverse complement strand
GCTTGCGGCCAACCTTCTGCCCGATAAGGTTTGAATCAAGCCCGCGTTCCGCCCGCCCTTCGTGCAAGTTGACTCCACTCGCGGGCTATAATCAAACATGGCGAGTCTCCGCCAACAGATAGCGACCACCGCTCTCACGCTCACCAAGTTCCGCGAGCTGATGAGGCGGCTTCAGGAAAGCCGCCCGCAGGACGACCTCTCCATTGTCAAGAAAGCCTACGATTACTCCCTGAAACATCACGAAGGCCAGACCCGCGCCTCTGGCGAACCTTACCTCGTTCATCCCCTCGAAGTCGCTCTCGTCCTGGCCGAGATGAAGATGGACCCGGTCGCCATCGCCGCCGGCCTGCTCCACGACTCCGTCGAAGACACCTCCGTCACCATCGTCGATATCCGAAAGGAATTCGGTGAGCAAGTCGCCCACATCGTCGAAGGCGTCACCAAGATCAGCAAGATCGATTTTGCCACCCGCGAGGAGGCCCAGGCTGAGAACTTGCGCAAGATGATGCTCGCCATGGTCGACGACATCCGTGTGGTGCTGATCAAGCTCGCCGACCGCCTGCACAACATGCGCACTCTCGAGCACCTTCAGCCCGACCGCCAGCACAAGATTGCCGAGGAGACGCTCGAGATTTATGCCCCCATCGCGCACCGCCTGGGCATGGGAAAAATTCGCGGCGAACTCGAAGACCTGGGCTTTCGCTTCCTCGACCCCGCCGGCTATGAGCAGGTCGAAAAAGCGGTCAACGCGCGCCGCAAGCAGGGCGAGGCTTTTCTCGCCAAGATGCAAACCATCATCAGCGACAAGCTGAAGGAAGCCGGCATCCAGGCCAAGGTCGAGAGCCGCATCAAGCGCCTCTTCAGCATCCATAAGAAGCTGCTACGCCAGCGCATCTCCGTCGACCAGGTTTACGACCTCTTTGCTATGCGCATCATCACGCGCTCACTGCAGGATTGTTACGCTGTACTCGGCATTATTCACAACATCTGGCGGCCGGTGCCGGGGCGCATCAAGGATTTCATCGCCATGCCGCGGCCTAACTTCTATCAGTCGCTGCACACCTCGGTCATCACCGAAGACGGAACGCCCTTTGAAATCCAGATTCGCACGGAAGAGATGCACAAGATGGCCGAGGAAGGCATCGCGGCCCACTGGAAATACAAAGATGGTCCTGTTTCCGCGCAGGATGAACAGCGTCTCGCCTGGCTGCGCCAGGTCGTCGAGTGGCAGCGCGACGTCAGCGACCCCAACGAATTCCTCACCGCGCTCAAAGTCGATCTGTATCCCGAAGAGGTTTACACTTTCACCCCGAAAGGCAAAGTCGTGGTGCTTCCGCGCGAGGCTACGCCCATCGACTTCGCCTACACCATCCACACTGAAGTCGGCCACACCTGCGTCGGCGCGAAGGTTAATGGACGCATGGTGCCGCTGCGCCACAAGCTTCACTCCGGCGACATCGTCGAAATCCTCACGCAGGCCGGCCACAAGCCCAGCCGCGACTGGCTTGGCCTCGTCAAGTCGTCGCGCTCGCGCAACAAGATCAAGCACTGGCTGAACGTGCACCAGCGCGAGCGTTCGATTGAAATCGGTCGCAAAGTCATCGAGAAAGAAGCGCGCAAGTACCGCATCGCTCTCAAAGAAATCAAAGATGAAGAGCTACTGAAAGTCGCCGCTGCCTACGGCCTGGGCCGCGTCGATGACCTCATGTCCGGCATCGGCTACGGAAAGTTCTCCGCAAGGCAGGTCCTGGCGCGGCTGTTGCCGGCGGGCGCAACCCCTTCAATGGCGGGGGACATTGAAGCCGAGGGGCTCTCCAACACGCCCGGCGCCATTGCCAGCGTGGTGCGCCGCGTCTTTGGCGATCACAACGCCATCATGGTCAAGGGCCAGGGCGACATGCTGGTCTACCGCGCGCGCTGTTGCAATCCCATCCGTGGAGAAAGCATCGTCGGCTACATCACGCGCGGCAAGGGAGTCGCCGTGCACGCCGTGAACTGCCCCAACGTCACCAACCTGATGTACGAACCCGAGCGCCGCATCGATGTGGAGTGGGCCCGCGACGAGAGCACGCCCACGGCTTATCCGGTCAAGCTTACGGTCTATTGCGACGACCGCTTCGGTATGTTGAAAAACATCACCAGCGTGATCGGAGATGCGCAAAGCAACATCCGCAACATCGGAGCCCGAACCGAAAACAGCCAGGCTAGCGTCGAGATCGTCCTCGATATCTCCGACCTCAAACACCTCGAACAAATCATGGCCGGGCTGCGGAAGATCCCCGGCGTGCATGAGGTCCAGAGGCTGCAGAAGATTTAGAAACGGTGGCCAGTGATCAGTGGTCGGCGCCGGCAAAGCCTCTACGGTGCGTGGTTGTTAGTGGCCACTGAAGCCACTGAACACTAATCACTGGCCACTGCTTCAGCCTCTCAGAGCAGCATTTTCTTCGCGGAGATAGTCCTCGAGGCGGGCGGCGAGCCAGGAAACCAACTGCTCTTTTACTGCGGCGGGAACCTGAATGAATTCCATTCCTGCGGATCCGGCGGGATTACACCAGCAGACCTCTGCGGTTATCTTCGCGTCCGCCTGGGTATGGGGCAGCATCAGGCGCAGGGCAACTCTATCTCCTACCTGCAGGCCGGGTGAGTGAGTGACCGCGATGCCGACCTCGCTGATATTGGCGGAAGTGGCCATAAACTCAGGCTGGGAGCCAATCGTGACATAGACGGGAACCCGCACGGGGCAACGAAAGGAACGCCTTTTTTCGTTCACCATGAGCGGATAGGAGACGCGGAGTGTCCGCATGAGGACGACGGGGGACAGCGGTTTGACCAGCACGAAGCTGGCGCCGGCGCGGAACGCGCTGGGCATTTCCTCGTTGCAATTCAGGACGGCCAGCACGACCGAGGCCTTGTGAGACGTCATTTGGCGTAATTTCTTAAGTAGATCCAGGGCTTCGGCCCGCTCCTTGAAATCCACCACCAGGGCTTCGAATTTGGAATGGCAAAGTTTGTAGGCAGCCGAGGCGAAGTCGGAGCAGATGTCGACGTGCATCGACATCTTTCCCATGGATTCGCAAAGAGTATCGATAGTCTGAATGTCGGCGCTTACCAGCAGAACCCGAACCCCGATCATTGGGGGTGGGCCCTTTCGTGATTCTGCTGGCCTCGAGTCAGCCGTTCTTGACCCAGCCGTACTTGACCCAGCCTTATTTGATTCAGCCGTTGCTTTGTCTTTGTCTGATTCGGTCGCGGGGGCCAGAATCTCGCTCATACATCGTCCTTCCTGCGGCGTCGCTTATACAACCAGGGCCTCGGGGATTTCCATTTCCCCGTGCTCGAAGGCGTGGACGAATGCGTCCACTACCGCGGGGTCGAAGTTTGACCCTGCACTGGAGACGATGATTTGCCTGGCTTCGAATGGGGTAACGGCCCGGCGATATGGGCGATCGCTGGTGAGAGTGTCAAAGGCATCGGCCACCGCCAGGACTCTGGCTTCAATGGGTATTTCGTCTCCTCGGGAAGGACCGTATCCCGAGCCGTCGAACTTGTCGTGATGGGCAAGAATAATGGGGAGCACCCGGCGCAACGATCCCCCAACCGGTTCGAGCAAGGCGACTCCCTTCTGGACATGCTTTCGCATTTCCGCCATCTCTTCCGGCGTCAGGCTAGCCGCTTTGTGGAGGAGATCGCGGCTGGTTTCAAGCTTGCCGACGTCATGGAGCAGGGCCGCGGCCCGGACGTCGTCGATACGATCCTGGGTAAATCCCATACGCGCGGCGATCGATGAGGCATACAGCGCCACCCGGTAGGAGTGATTGTGGGTGTATTTGTCGTTGGAGATGAACTGCTGCAGGATCGTCAGGAGACCGAAGTAAGTTTGGCGGAGTTCTCCCAGATGGCGTTCGGTCCGGTCATAGAGAGTTCCCATGGCATAGGCCGTGATCAGAAGCAAGCAGGCCCATGTGACGAGTTCGGACCATTCGTCGTAAGTCAACACGAACGGAGCCGAACCCGCAAAAAGGCCAGTGTTTTTCCATAGCAGAATGAGCACCATGAAGATGCTGGCAGTGGCCGTGAGCACGGCGTGTCTGCGGCCATAGACATAGGCCGAAAAGATCGTCGGCAGGGTGTAGAGACCCAAAATCATGCGGTGAGAAGCCACCAGCCAGTTAAACAGGCCCGCGATAACAAAGAGAGACAGTACCAGCCATAACTCCTGGTTGATTCTGGCGAGACCGCCCTTGAACTTAGATTTGGAGTCCGCAGAATCCTTTGCGAGGCTTCCGTGCGAGCCAAGGACGCGTTCGTTAGTCAGTGTAGATTTCATTTCATTTTCCATATCGACGACAAGCCCAGCGGATGAGCTTCCCCTAAGCTCTTTATCGGCCACTTCTGGCATAACTTTAGAGGCATCTGCCGGTCGCAAGCCGCCACTAGAAGGGCTGTTCAGGTTGACCTTTGGTGCCCAATTTGAGTTAATTGCTACGTTGGTGGCGTTTACTGTCTACCAGCCACCAACCACTGGCCACTCCCTCATGCGCGAAGTTGTTTCCACCAAAGACGCTCCCCAGGCCATCGGCCCGTACTCGCAAGCCGTCAAGGCAAATGGATTTGTCTTTACCTCTGGGCAGATCGCCCTTGATCCGGCGACGCAGCAAGTTGTTACGGGAGACGTGGGCGCTCAGACTGATCGAGTGCTGCGCAATTTGTCGGAGATTTTGGAAGCTGCGGGCAGCGGGCTGGGGAAGGTTGTCCGCTCCACCGTCTTCCTCAAGAGCATGGACGACTTCGCCGCTATGAACCAGGTTTACGGCAAGTACTTCAGCTCCGCGCCTCCGGCTCGCTCCACGGTCGAAGTCGCGCGCCTGCCCAAGGATGTGCTGGTGGAGATTGATGTGATCGCGCTGGAGTAACTGAACTCTTATCTACCCCAGAGCCTCGACGGGAGCCGGGAAACCTATATGCATCTCCGTGCTTCCTATGGTTAAGATGTTCTTGCAGGAGGCAGGCATGACGAAGTACCTTGCGGCGATAGCCATCATTTTTGCGCTGACGGCGGTGTTCGTCCTGGCGCAGACCACAGCCAGAAAGTCGACGACCGCCAGCACCAATGCGCCGACGAAAGTAACGGGACCCGGAGTGAAGACGGATTCCGGGCTGGAATACTGGGATATCCGCGTCGGGAACGGCGAGGTCGCGAAGGAGGGCAGCCGTGTGCGGGTGCACTACACGGGCTGGCTCACCGACGGCAAGAAGTTCGATAGTTCAGTCGATGCGAGGAAGCCGTTCGATTTCACCATCGGCAACGGCGAGGTCATCAAGGGATGGGAAGAGGGAGTTTCGGGAATGAGAGTTGGCGGCAAGCGGCAGCTCCGCATTCCGCCCGCTCTCGGCTATGGCACGGACGGGACGCCGGATGGAACGATCCCACCTAATGCGACTCTCATCTTCGACGTGCAGCTGCTGGGCGTGGAGTAGCGGAGAAAATTTGGGTAGGTCTCAGGTCTTAGTGTTAGGTCTTGGGCTTTGGGCGTTAGGCCTTGGGTGTTAGGTCTGAGGCCTTGGAAGATTAGGCCGATCCAAGACCAGCACCTGAGACCTAGGACGTGCTGTTGGTTCTAAGCCTTGACCACTTTGCCGCTGCGCAGACAGGAGGTGCACACGCGCATCCTTTTGGTGGCAGCGCCGACGCGGGCATGCACCGGACGCAGATTTACGTTCCAGCGCCGCTTGGTGACGTTGTGGGCGTGGCTGATGCGGTTTCCTGATTGCGGCTTCTTGCCGCAGATATCACACTGTTGTGCCATGACTGCTGTAGATCCTTTCGGAGGGCTGCACTGGAAACCACCATTCTACCGGATTCATGCCCTTGACGACAATTCGCTTTGGCCGGATCGGCCGGGGAAGGTAGAATAACTCAGCGGTTTTTGGCAGAGAAGGAGACTGTTATGTCGAGTCGCGGGAAAGCGACTTTGGTGGAAAGCACCCTGGTTCTGGCGTTGATGGGGATTCTGGCAGGAGCCATCGGAGGCCTCGCCATTGGCGTCGCCACCAGTCCTAAATCTGCAACCTCTACCTCCACCGCTCACTAGCGCCAACTCTTCGCGAGCGCGATTCTGGCTGTGCGATACTGAATTCATGCAGTCCCCGCTTCAGGCGCCCACCGCGGCGACCGATCCCAAGTCGGTGAAGGTGCACCTCACCACGGCCAGCGGCGTCGACATTCAGTGGGCCGATGGCCATGTATCGCACTATGGCTTCGTCTTCCTCCGGGATGCCTGCCCGTGCGCGATGTGCGAAGAAGAGCGCGCCAAAACCGGACGCAAGCGGGGAGAACCGCCGCGGCTCGCTCCTGGCGCGTTGCCCATGTTCAAGGCGGCCGCTAGAGCGATCTCTGCCGAGGGGATTGGCAAGTACGCTATCAAGTTCAAGTGGAATGACGACCACGATCTGGGCATCTACTCCTGGAAGTTTCTGCGCGAAGTTTGCCCGTGCGAAGAGTGCAAGGCGGCGCGGGTGGGAAGCGAGGAGTAAGTGCGGGCGACGCTTAACTTATTCTGGGCATGGAAGAAGGTAAATTCAGCAGAACCGCGCATCGGGTGGCGGTCCGACGAGCCGCGCACCAGCTTCTTGACCAGCCCAGGGTGCTCGACGATCCATTGGCGCTGCGGATTATAGGAACAGACGCTGCCGAAGAGCTGCGATCGAACCCAAAGGAGCACCATGCTTTCTCCCGTGCGTTCCGGGCGTTCATGGCGGCGCGCAGCCGCTATGCCGAGGACGAACTCGCGCAGGCCGTTGGGCACGGCGTGGGGCAATATGTGGTCCTCGGCGCCGGGCTCGATACCTTCGCCTACCGCAATCCTCACGCGGGCCTGCGAGTGTTCGAAGTGGATCACCCGGCCACGCAGGCTTGGAAACGTGAGCAGTTGCAGGCGGCGGAGATTGCGATTCCGGCGTTTTTGACCTTCGTGCCCATAGACTTCGAGCGCCAAACGCTCGCCGACGGCTTGCTGCGATCGGGATTCAACGCAAGCGCGCCGGCGTTTTTCTCCTGGCTGGGCGTGACGCCTTATCTCACGCGCGATGCCTGCATGGGCACTTTGAGTTTCATTGCGAAAATGCCTGCAGGCAGCGGAGTGGTATTTGATTTCGCGGTGGATCGCAAACTCCTCAATGTGGGCCAGAGGATGGCGCTCGCCGCGCTCTCCCGACGTGTGGCCGCGGCCGGCGAACCATTTCAACTGTTCTTCGATCCCAGGGAATTGCAGGATGAATTGAAGAGGATGGGATTCCACCGCTCTGAGCTTCTGCAACGCGAGCAAATCAACGCGCGGTATTTCAAAGACCGCGAAGATGGATTGCTGGTGCGCGGCGGGCTAGGACATTTGATGGGGGCATGGGTGTGAGTCGACTCGCCCGTCGCTCCTTGGGGACAATCGCAGATTTCGAATCCCTTGTAAAATTGAATTATCAGCTCCGGAGCCACTTCCGCATTGTCTTTTCTCGACCAACTGAATCCGCAGCAGCGCGAGGCCGTCGAAACCACCGAGGGGCCGGTGCTGATTCTTGCCGGCGCGGGGAGCGGGAAGACGCGCGTCATCACTTACCGCATTGCCTACCTGATCGAGCACGTGGGAGTGATGCCGGAATCCATTCTGGCGATGACCTTCACCAACAAGGCGGCGGCGGAGATGGGCGAGCGCGTCGAGAAACTGGTTGGCGGACTGAGCATCGCCAAGCCGGTGATTTCGACATTTCATTCTTTCTGCGTACGGGTTTTGCGGCGCGACATTGAGGCTTTACAGATTCCTTCGGCGACGCCGGGGCAGCCGCCGATTGGGCACACGAAGAAGTTTGTTATCTATGACGAGAGCGATCAGCAATCGGTGGTGAAGTCGGTGATGAAGCGGCTGGGGCTCGACGACAAGCAACTCACGCCGCGTACAGTCCTGGGGCGGATTTCGTGGGCGAAGAATCACATGCTCGATCCGCAGGAACTTTACCTGCAGTCGGCCGACCCTAAGACCGAGAAGATCGCGCATCTATTCGAGGAATACCGCAAGGAGCTGCGCAAAGCCAACGCACTCGATTTCGACGATCTTCTTCTGGAAGCTACGCGGCTCTTAAAGACCGCCGCGCCGGTGCGCGAGTATTACAATCGCCGCTTCCAGTATTTGCTCATCGACGAATATCAGGATACCAACCGGCCGCAGTACGAGCTGATGCGCATGCTGGCGGGCGAGCGGCATAACGTTTGCGCTGTCGGTGATGAAGATCAGTCGATTTATTCGTGGCGCGGGGCCGACATCCGGAACATCCTGGAGTTCGAGAAGGACTTCCCCGAGGCGAAGATTATTCGGCTGGAACAGAATTACCGCTCTACGCAGAACATTCTGCAGGCTGCGTCGTCGGTGGTTGCAAACAACATCCGCCGCAAAGGCAAGAATCTTTGGACTTCGCGGCAGGGCGGGACCAAGATCGGGTATTACGAGGCTCCTGACGGGGAAAATGAGGCGCTGTTCGCCGCCGACCATATCGCGAAATATTTGCGCGAGGCCGGTCGCAACGAAACGCCGCGAGGCGAGACTCCGCGGGCTGCTGTGCTTTACCGCACCAATTCGCAATCGAGACTGTTTGAAGAAGCCATGCGCCGCTACGGGCTGAAATACAAAGTGGTCGGAGGCTTCTCGTTCTACGAACGGGCCGAGATCAAAGACATGATCTCGTATCTGAAGGTCATACACAATCCGGATGACTCAATTTCGCTGCTGCGTGTGATTAATACGCCGACTCGCGGCATTGGCAAGGGCACCATCGATACCCTCGAACGTCTTGCGCTGGAAACCGGTTTGTCGTTATGGGGAGCGGTTGGAGAAGCCATTCGCCGCCAACTTTTGCCGCAGCGCGCGCTGGCGGCGCTGAAGAGCTTTCAGCAGTTAATTGTGGATGGGCAGGCGATGCTCGCGGGAACGTTTGTCGAACAACTGGAGCAGAGTGCAGGAACAGAAAGTATGGACGCTGGCGACTCGCCCGCGCAAATGCCGGGACAGACGCAGGCGTTGCAGGTCGCCGCGGAAGATTCGATTGGGGAGGACGCGGCTGCCTTCGACCCGAATGAATTCGAGAACACGGCATTCGACTTCGGGGGAGCGTACGCTGGAACGGACGAAGAACCAGCGCGTGATGAAAGCACTGCGGAGATTCCATGGTCTGGCTTGGAAGGAACTCCCGTGCAAGCAGTAGAGGCTGCGTCCGAGCCGCTCGCAAGCCAGCAGGATGCCGTCGCCACGACTGCCGCCCTGCTCAAGTTCCTGATCGACCGTACGGGTTATATCAAGCTGCTCGAAGCGGAGGATACACCGGAAGCTTTCTCGCGCATCGAGAATCTGCGCGAGTTGGTGAACGCGGCTATGGACTCGCGCGACCGCGGCGAATCGCTCGACCAGTTCCTGGACCACGCGGCGCTGATCAGCGATGCCGACGATTACGATGAACGATCGCAGATCACGCTGATGAGCCTGCACGCGGCCAAGGGTCTGGAGTTTCCGCTGGTTTTTCTCAGCGGCCTCGAAGAGGGATTGTTCCCGCACTCGCGCACCATGCTGCAGCCCGATGACGTGGAGGAAGAACGGCGGCTCTGCTATGTCGGCATGACGCGTGCGATGGACCAGCTGATCCTAACCCGCGCCGTTTATCGACGCAGATACGGCACAGACCTGCCTGAAGCGAGCGTGCCGTCGCGTTTTCTGGAGGAAGTCCCTATCCAATTGATCGAAGAGTTGGGGAGCCGCCGCAACGCCGGCATTGCTCATCTGGGGACGGGCACTCTTGCCCGTCCAGCGGGGCGCAGCCCGGCAGCTTACGATTCCGATGCGCACTATTCCTACGAAGACGAAGACCAAAGCGCAAGCTGGAAAGGCCGCGGTAGAGTCCCGGCGAGCCGGCAAAAGTCCGCCGCACCGGCCAAGGCCTATAACTCGATCGAGAATATTGCGGAGTTCTTTGCCTCGCGCGGGAAGAAGTTCACCGTCCCAAAAACGGCGGTGGAAGAGCCTACGGGGAAGCGCGGATTCCGGCCCGGGCAGAAGGTTCGTCATCCTAAATACGGGGAAGGAACGGTCTACCAGCGAGAAGGAGAAGGCGAAGAAGCCAAGATTACGGTACAATTCCCTCGCTTTGGATTAAAGAAGCTAGTGGAGAAGTACGCGCAGCTGGAACGGGCGTGAGGGTGGATCCGGTAATTTTGTAATCGGGTGATTTGGTAATTTTACGGCGAGCTTGCCTTAGATTACAAAATTACCCAATTACCAAATTACAAATCAGAACGAAGAAAGCAATGATGGCAAATACAGCAGAGCTAAGCAAAGACGAACGCAAGAAGGCGAAACGCGCGTCGCGCAAGAAGACCAAGGCGGAAAAGCCGAAGAAGCCGCGCGATTACGCGCGCGGATCGAAAAAGCGCAAGGTGAAGAAGTTGGCTCGCGGCCAGTCGAAGCGGTAAGCGGCACGCTCGGAATTACGGGCATGGGCCGGTCGCCCATGCCCGACTCCCGTTGTGAGGAGACAACTACCACTTGTCACCATCATCGCCGGAACCCACCGCCGGGCGTACGTCTGACAACCAGCTTTTGTGCTGCAAGTCGATCGACAAGCTGATCGCCGAATCTGAGGCTCCGGGGCAGCGGCTGCAGAAAACGCTGGGGCCCTGGTCCCTGACGGCGCTGGGCATCGGCGCCATCATCGGCTCGGGCATCTTTATCCTTACCGGCACCGCGGCCGCGGGTGAATATTTCCAGGTCCCATCCATTTTGCATGCGCAGGCGCTCGACGTAATCATCAATTTACTGCGCACCGGCAGCACGGCGGGAGCGCTCATGCACGGACGCCCGCCCGCCGGGCCATCGATTGCGATTTCGTTCCTCCTGGTCGCGGTCGCCTGCAGTTTTGCCGGACTGTGCTATGCCGAGCTGGCCTCGATGATTCCCATCGCCGGCAGCGCCTATACCTACTCCTATGCCACGCTGGGCGAAATTTTCGCCTGGATCATCGGCTGGGACCTGATTCTCGAATACGTAGTCTCGAACGTGGCCGTCGCGGTTGGATTTGCCGGTTATACGAAAGCGCAACTGGCGGTATTCGGCATCAACCTGCCGGAAAAACTTGCGAGTCCGGTCTGGGCGGGCGGGCAGTGGACAGGCGCGTATTTCAATCTCCCCGGCTTCCTCATCGTTTTCATTCTTACGCTGCTGCTGGTGCGCGGAGTGAAGGAGTCGGCTGAGACCAATAACATCATGGTGGCGGTCAAGATCGGCGCCATCCTGACGTTCCTCGTAGTCGGCGGAATGCTGGTGAAGCCCGCGAACTGGCATCCCTTCGCGCCGTCTGGCTTCGCAGGAATCGTTACCGGGGGCGCCATCGTTTTCTTTACTTACATCGGATTCGATTCGGTGTCCACTGCCGCGGAGGAATCGCGCAATCCGCAAAAAGATTTGCCCTTCGGCATCATCATGTCTCTGGTGGTGTGCACGCTGCTCTATGTGGGCGTCGCCGTCGTCCTGCTTGGGATGATGAAGTACACAACCTTCGTTTCCGGTGCAGCCGCCGAAGCGCCCGTGGCCTACGCGATGAAGTATCTGGGTGTGCATCCGCTGTTCCGCTCGGTCATCGTGATCGGAGCGCTGACCGGCATGATCTCTTCTTTGCTCGTGTTTCAGTACGGGCAGGCACGCATCTGGTACGCGATGTCGCGCGACGGCTTGCTGCCGAAGCTGTTCTCTGCGGTACATCCGAGATTTAAGACGCCGTACATTTCCACCTGGATCGCCTGTTTCGCCGTAGGAATTCCGGCAGGCCTCGTGGACATTGGAGATGCCGCCGACCTCGCCAATATCGGGACGCTGTTTGCCTTTGTTCTGGTCTCGCTGGGAGTGATCATCCTGCGCCGCAGGCAGCCCGACCGCAAGCGCGCCTTTCGAGTCCCGTTTGTGCCGTGGTTCCCGCTGATTTCGATCCTCCTATGCGTCGGCCTGATGATGGGGCTCACCGTGATTACCTGGCTGCGCTTCGTGATATGGCTCGGACTCGGCCTGCTGATTTATTGCTTCTACAGCCGGCATCGAAGCGAGTTTGCGAAGAAGTAGCTGAGAGCTGTCGCTGTCAGCTCAGACGCGCTGCGTCATTTGGCTTACGCGTTGGGCCGGATGAGAGGGAGATCCCTTCGGCTTCGCTCAGGGCAGGCTTTTCGCTCCGCTTGAAAAACGGCTTGGCTCAGGATGACAGTCGTAATAGTTAAACTGCACCCTACCGATCGCGGATCACGGTAACACCACAAACTCAACATTGCTTGAGAGCGTGGAACTGGGCGTGACGACCTGAATCTCGCCGGTGGCTGCACCTGCGGGTACGGTGGCGGTGATTTCCGTGTTGGAGACCACGCTGAATGTCGCTGACGTGCCGTTGAAAGTCACGCTGGACGCGCCAGTGAGTTTGTTGCCGAGGATGATCACGGATGCTCCAACCGCGCCGGCATTCTGGACGGTCTTAACGAAGGGGGCCAGGCCGAGCGAGATGCGGAAGATGGTCCCGCCGCCATAGGTTCCACCGTGGCTTGCAGTGCCGTAGAGGTTGCCGTCGGTGGCCTGTAACAAAGCAGTGATCGGGGTCTCGCCGTCCGGACCGCTGAAATGGTGAATCACGGTGAAGAGCCCGCCCGGAGTCAATTTGAAGACCGTCCCATCGCTTCCGCTGTTGCCGCCTCCTGCGGTGGTCCCGTAGAAATTGCCGTCGGTGGCCTGAATTAAAGCGTTCGGAGTGGCGCCATCCGCGCAGCCTCTCGCGCTGCAGAACTCGTGCAGCCTGACTAGGGCGCCGCTGCCTCCGGGTGTGACTTTGAAGGCTGTGCCGCAGCCTTGAGAAAGGGCGCAGTTGGCTCCTGCACCGCCATAAGTGCTGGTTCCAAAAAAGTCTCCTGCTGCATTCTCGGCGAGTGGACTGTTGGCGCCTTCTCCACCATGGCAAGTGCTGTCATCGCAGAAGGAATAGATGACCGTCGGAGTTCCCGCAGAGGTCATTTTGTAGATTGCGCCCCAGCCGGTGGCGCCACCCGGGCCTGGGCCAACCAGGTCGCCGTTGCTAGCCTGCAGTAAGGTGCCAGAAGGACCGGCGTCGGTGGGGCAGATCTGATCAGGGCAAACGACCAGAACATTGCTGAATTTCCCGGATGGCGAGATCTTAAAGATCAGATCATCAAAAGCAGCCGGGCTGGCTGCGTCGGGAAGGCTTGGCCCGTAGAAATCGCCGTTCCAGGACAACGTCACTCCGTACCTGGGAGAGGCGCTACACGCACTTGCGTTACAGGTATTGAAGTTGGTAAGCGTGGTCAGCGAGCCCGCCGGAGTAATCTTGTAAATCGAGCCGTTGCCGGCTTCCAAATTGCCCCCCGTTGTTCCATAGAAATTGCCGTCCATCCCCAGGGCCACAGCGCCCGAGGGGTACGCGCCGTCGGGGCAGTTGGTGTTGTCCTCGAAGCAGAACTCATAAATGTAGGTCAGGGTGCCGGACGGGGTGACCTTAACAAAGGCGCCTGCGCCGTAGGCGCCGTAGTTCCCCGCTGTTCCATAGAAATTTCCGTCCAGACCCTGGGTGAGTGGACTTCCGGGATTCGCGCCCGCGTTCAAGTTGAAGTCCGCGAGCGTGGTAAAGGTTTGTGCGGGCGAGGCAGTGGTTAGCGCGGCGCACAGCAGAACCAGAACGAAAGTTGAGCGGAGCTGGAAGAAGCACGAGTTTTTCATGGGCGGGGATTCTCCTCAAATCTGTTGGCGTTTCGCTGGAACGGGTGCTTCCTGAAACCTACGAAACTCAATCGGCGACCGGGGGAAGGAAGCGGAGTAGCGACTGGGTTCGAGCTGGAGAAACCTATACTACATCGCTCACGACGCCGCAAGACAGAAATCCATTTCTAGGGATGGAGCATTCCAGGGAAATGTCGTTTATCGTTCCGCTGATCGCTCCGTGATCTCTGCACGTCTTCTGAGTCACTCTGTGTCTTTGAAGTGAATTTCAGATGTACCTCGCAAATCTTCCATCAAGAATCTACAATCAGGAAGTGATGCCTTCCGCACTCGATCGGCCGCCGAATAGTTTCCTGCGACTTCTGCCTAAGGCCGAGCTGCATCTGCATCTTGAGGGCGCAATCGAGCCGGCGACGTTGGTCGAACTCCGGCAGCGCCACGGCGAACATCCGACGCGGGGCGAGATTGACGCACTCTATCGCTACGAAGATTTTCCCGGCTTCCTGCTCGCGTTCAAGAACATCACCGACCACCTGCGCACGCCGGAAGATTACGAGCTCATCACCTACCGCCTGATGCAGCGGCTGAAAGAAGAGAACGTTTTGCACGCCGAGGTGTATGTGTCGGTCGGCGTCTGTCTCTGGCGAAATCAGGATTTTCCCGCCATCTTCGAGGGGTTGGATCGTGGCAGAAAGCGCGGTGCGCGAGACTTCGGCGTCTCGCTGCTCTGGATCTTCGACGCCGTCCGCCAGTTCGGCCCTGAGGCTGCGCAAAGAGTTTTCGAGCTTGCAGTTCGCTATCACGATCGCGAGGTGGTTGGCATCGGCATCGGCGGGGACGAACAGAAAGCGCCGCCCGAACTTTTCCGCGATGCCTACGCCTGGGCTTCCGATCACGGCATGCGTCTCACGGCTCACGCCGGCGAAACGGGGCCGCCCGAATCCATCTGGGGAGCGCTCAATCTGCACGCTGAGCGCATTGGTCACGGCCTTACTGCCTTTCACGATCCCGATCTGGTTGAAGAGCTGGCGCAGCGCCAGGTTCCGGTCGAGATCTGTCTGACGAGCAACCTGCGTACCGGACTTTGTCCCAATCTCAACGATCATCCCGCGAAAAGCTATTTCGATCACGGCGTGATGATCACGCTTAACAGCGACGATCCCGCCTTATTCGGCACCACGCTCGCGCGCGAGTACCAGATCGCGCAGCAGTCCTTCGGGTTCACCGACGAACACCTTCGCGAACTCGCCCGCAACTCTTTCGAAGCATCATTCCTGCCCGCCGAAAAGAAGCTGGAGTTCCTGAATTTGTTCGACGCCGCGGCAGCAAGATAGACGCCAAAGGGTCATGGGTCTTGGGTCATGGGTCTTGGGTGTTAGACCTAACCTACGACCTAAGGCCCGCGAACAATAGGTAATCATGTCCCTCCACATCGGCATCATCGCCTGCAGCGCGGAAGGCGCTGCGCTCTGCTATCGCACCATCTGCCTTGAGGGCGGGGAACTGCTGGGCCTGCATGGTCATCCAGAAGTGTCGATGCATGGCCACAACTTTGCCGACTATGTAAAGTGCATCGATGCCAATGACTGGGTCGGAGTGGCCGAACTTATGCTCTCGTCGGCGGAAAAGCTAGCCAGGGCGGGCGCCGATTTCCTGATCGCTCCGGTCAATACGGTTCATCAAGCATTCGACCTGGTTGAGCATCGGTCGCCGCGTCCCTGGCTGCACATCGCGGTCGAAGTCGCAAACGAGGCCAAGCGCCACGGCTACAAGCGTCTGGGAGTACTGGGAACCCGCGCGTTGATGGAGGGCCCGGTCTACCGCGAAAAACTGAAAGTTGCCGGCATCGAGCATCGGGTTCCCGGCGCGGAGCAGCGTGAACGCATCCATCGCATTATCTTCGACGAGCTGGTCAACGGTGTGTTCCTGCCGCGCACCGAGGCTTATCTCGCGGAGGTGATCCGCGCGCTGAAAGACGAAGGCTGCGACGGGGTAGTGCTGGGCTGCACGGAGATTCCACTTTTGATGAGGCCGGAGCAGTCGGCGCTGCCAATGTTGGATTCCACGCGCCTGCTGGCCAGGGCTGCGCTGCGGAAAGCAGTGGGTTAGCAACGGCTGCTATTCCTCATGCTGCAGAGCTTTCGTCATCCGCTTCCATGTCTCCTCGAGCGTCTCGGGCAGGATTCGCGTTTCGCAGACTACCGAGACAAAGTTCGCATCCGCGACCCAGCGTGGAAGGACGTGCATATGGATATGGCCGGCGATGCCGGCTCCGGCGGCTTTGCCGATGTTCATGCCCAGGTTGATACCGTCAGGCTGGTAGAGTTCGCGCAGCACAGTCTCCATACGCTGCGCCAGAGCCATCATTTCACTGGCAGCTTCCGACGGAAGCTTTTGCAGTTCGTCGAGGTGCTCGTAGGGGACGATCATCACATGGCCGGGAGTGTAGGGATACGCATTCAAGATAACGAAGCAGTGCCGGGCGCGATGCACGATCAGGGTTTTTCCGTCGTCGCTGGCTTTCACCGCGTCACAGAAGACGCATCCCGCTGCTTTCTCGGCGGTGGAAACATAGGCGTAACGCCACGGGGTCCAGAGATAGTCCATGGTAAAGGGCAGGGTAGCAGACGGGCGGCATGTGCGAAACTGTCGGCCCGGCGGCAGCCGCTTTCCGAGCCTGCAACACTCCTGTAACATGACTCGATTTTGGTTTGACACTGTTTGTAAGGCATTGCTATAGTCGAGGTGTTCCCTTTGGACGCGGGTTTCTGTAAAACGTCCGGCAGCTGGGATTGTCCAAGCTCACTCGCCAGGGTGAGCCCACCACAACCAAACGACTCACCAGCAGTCCGCTAGCAGGCCCGTATCCTCCCCGCACCGAGTGCGAGGCACAGCAGAGAGGCATAACCTTGTTCGACGAAACCATCACCCACAATTCCGATTCCGCCACCGCCGTCGCAACCGAAACAGAGCCGACGGCCAACGAAACTGCCCAGACGGGGCACAACCCGGCCCACCAAGACTCGACTGACCAGAGCTTGAGTCAGCAAGAGCATCCTCCGGTCGGGAGTGCACCTGCTGCCGCCTCCGCTGAAGAGACATCGCACTCGGCGCCCGGCGCCGACGACAAGCACGCGAGCGAAGACTTCGCTTCGGCGCTGGAGAATTACACGACTGAAACCGAAGAGGCTGTGGGCGAAGATCGGGTTATCAAGGGGACGGTGCTGAAGCTCACTGCGACCCACGTGGTGGTCGATATCGGCACCAAGTCGGAAGGTATGTTGCCGCTGGCGGAGGTCCTCGATCATGAAGGCAAGCCGAAGGTAAAGGCGGGTGACGAGATCGAGGTAATGCGCGAGAAGGGACAAACCGAAGAAGGGTATGTCAACCTCTCGCACCAGAAGGCGGCACGACTTCACGCCTGGGATGAAGTGGAGAAGGCTCATCACGAGAAGCGACCGGTTAAAGCTGTGGTGATTGAGCGCACCAAGGGCGGGTTGACCGTCGATGTCCTGGGCGCACGGGCGTTTTTGCCCGGCTCGCAGGTCGATCTGCGGCCTATCCGAAACCTGGACGGCATGAAGGGGCAGACCCTGGAAGTAACGGTAATCAAGGTCAATAAAAAGCGCGGCAACATCGTGGTCTCGCGCAAGGAATTGCTCGAAGGCGAGCAGAACGAGAAACGTAACAAGACTCTCGAACACCTGGAAGAAGGCTCGATCCTGACCGGGGTGGTGAAGAACCTCACTGAGTACGGCGCCTTTGTCGATCTCGGCGGACTGGACGGC
>Ga0302326_10013116_pt1 | contig 17583 bp, 16 predicted proteins | sample Palsa_T0_3_FD_202264 | JGI IMG/M metagenome (GOLD analysis project Ga0302326, IMG submission 202264) | Peat permafrost microbial communities from Stordalen Mire near Abisko, Sweden - Palsa_T0_3 | ecosystem: Environmental > Terrestrial > Soil > Palsa > Peat permafrost | place: Sweden: Abisko... | reverse complement strand
TGCAGATGCTTCATGCGCTGCTGCGCGGCGCGCAACGCGAGACACAAAACCCGGAAGCGAAAGCGGTCCTTGCCGAAGCCGGCCAGCGGATCGGCGCGATGTCGGCGGCCCAGCAGGTACTCTACGATGCGCAAAGCCCATCGGAATTCGATGCTTCGGATTTCATGGATGCCATCTGCCGGGCGGCGCGCCAGACTTTCGGCCGCAGCGCAAATATCGAAATGGGCTCGCTGCGGGCACCATTGCCGAACGACACGGCAATCCCGCTCGCTTTGATACTGAACGAGTTGATCGCGAATGCCGTCAAACATGGGCGCGCAGATCGGCCCGTCGTTGCGATCGATATATCGCTCCGGCAAACGGACGGCGGCTGGCGGCTGGAAGTCGTCGACGACGGTCCCGGCTTCGACCTCGATCCCGCCAGGCGGCGCGCTTCCGGCCTGGGATTGGTCGGGGGGCTCGCCGCGCAATTGGGCGGCTTTTTGAAGGTAATCAACGATAAAGGCGCCCATTGTATTGTTGACTTTGCTGCCGCTCAGAAGTCGCATTAAGCAATGGCTTCCTCAGATCGACATGCAGGTGCGTCCGGCCCGCCGCCGACACCCGGCGGGCCGCCGGGCTTGTCTTCGGGAGCAGGTCGTTCGGCTGCAAGAACGTCCCCCATCCGCATTCTGCTCGTTGAGGACGAATTTCTAATCGCAATGTCGATCGAAGGCGATTTGCGCGACGGAGGATACGATGTCGTCGGTACCGCACATTCCGCCGACGATGCCGTGGCGATGGCGAGAGCCGAGCGGCCAGATCTCATAGTGATGGATATCCGCCTCGTAGGAAAACGCGACGGCATCGACGCAGCGATCGAGATTTACGGGACGATGGGAATCCGCTCAATCTTCGCAACCGCGCATGGTGATCCGGAGACCATGGCCCGTGCGCTTCCTGCTGCGCCGCTGGGATGGGTGCACAAACCCTACGGTCGTGACAGTCTTCTGTCAGCGATCGAAGAGGGCCGCAGAATTCTCGATCAGCCACCGAGAATCTGAATCGCGGTTATTTCCTTATCCCACCGTGCAGCTTGCTTCGCCCGCGCGCGCGAGACGTCCCTGAAACGCCAGCGCGAGAAACTCGCCGCCGAGGACAAGCCCGTCCTGGTCGATCGAATGACCGATCCCGGGCGAGATGTGCCATTGTACGCAAGCGCCGGCGCGGCCGAGCGCAGTCGCGGAGGCAAACAGTGCGCTGACGGGAATCATCGGATCCTGGTCGCCGTGAACGAGCAGCACGGGCGGCGCATCGGAGCTCAACTTCTCCATCCGGTCAGTCCCGGCCAGCATGCCCGAAAAGCCCACGATGGCCGCGGGCTTTCGTGTCAGGCCCACATGCAGCGACATCATCGTGCCTTGGCTGAAGCCCACCAGGGCGAGCCGCTCGGGCGGCAATTCGAGCCGTGCAAGTTCGGCCTCGAGAAACGTTTCGAGGACTCCCGCCGCGGACTCCACCCCACGCTGCATGTCGGCGGGGTCGAGGCGCGTAATAGGGAACCATTGATGCCCTGATGGCGATCCTGCGCAGGGCTCCGGCGCGTTGGGCGCCGCGAACGCCACCGTAGGCAACAGCCTCTGCCAGTGAGGTGCGAGGCCGATGAGATCGTTGCCGTCCGCCCCATAGCCGTGACACAGCACGACCAGATGTGTGGCGTGTCCGCGCGCGGGCGGCAGTCGGGGACCGGTCAATGCGCGGGGCATGCTGCACCTTTTCGTGGGATTGCGTTAAGTTTGGCCTGCCATGATTGTCACGCGCTTCGCTCCCAGTCCAACCGGGTATCTCCATCTGGGCCACGCCTTTGCGGCGATCGCGGCGCATGATTCGGCGCAAGGTGGCCGGTTTCTGCTGCGCATCGAAGATATCGATCTCGCCCGGGCGAGGCCGGATTACGAGGCGGCGATCTACGAAGACCTCACTTGGCTGGACCTTGGCTGGGAAGAACCGGTGCTGCGCCAGTCAACACGGTTCGCCGCCTATCGTGCAGCACTCGACAGTCTTGATGCCCAAGGATTGATCTATCGGTGCTTTTGCACCCGCACAGAAATCGCGAACGAGATCGCGCGCGCGAGCGAGGCGCCGCATGGGCCGGAAGGCGCGCACTATCCGGGGACATGTCGCGGTTTGAGCGCCAATGTACGCGCGGAGCTGGTCGCCTCCGGCGCGCCGCATGCGTTGCGACTTGATGTCGGTGAAGCTGCACGACGGGTCGGGGCATTGTCGTTTGTGGAGAAGGGTCACGGGCCGGCGGGCGAGCACGGAATGATCGCCGCCGATCCGCTTCAGTTCGGTGACATCGTTCTTGCGCGGAAAGAAACGCCGACCGCCTATCATCTCGCCGCAGTCGTTGACGATGCTTTTCAGGGCGTGACGCTTGTGACGCGCGGCGGCGATCTGTTTGCGGCGACGCATGTGCAGCGATTGCTGCAAGCACTGCTCGATTTACCGACGCCGCACTATGCGCATCACCGTCTGATCCTGGACGCGCAGGGTCGCAAATTCTCCAAACGCGACAAAGCGGCGACGTTGCGCGATTTGAGAACGCAAGGCGAAACGCCCCAATCTATCCGCGCGCGATTCAGAAATTGAATGGGGCACCGGCGGGTGACGACCTCACCAGTCGTTCAGGCCCTGGAATTTTGCAAAGCCGGCCGCGTGGGCCCAGCGGGTCCATTCGTCGCGCAGGCGGGTCGTCTTGATTGGGTTTCGAGTACCTTCGCCAATCCCGAGGATTTGCAGTTCGGTGCATCCGGCGAACGGTCTGCTTTCCGGCGCCGGCAGATGATCGTCCGGATCGTCGAGACGCGCATAGACCGAATCTTCGATGCCGTCCGTGGCGAGTATCACCGTCGTCGGCAAGCCGGTGCATCCGATGCTTTGCGAGACATTGTCGAGAAATGCAAGGATGTTGGTACGATTCTGGGCTATCCATTTGCCCCGCTCGATGAGCATCGGCGTTCCGGCAACCAGCTTCTCAACCTGGGCCGCCACGTCGTCGGGACGGTTGCGCACGGAAATGACCGTGTCGTAGTGGAAATTGTTCGAGGTTGCGTCATAGCTGCCGAAGGTGCGCACATGCACCTCTGACGCAAATCCGAGACCGCGAATGATCGTGGCAACGCGCGCGCCGACGCGGCTCGCGAAGTCAGGCTCGTCGATCAGCGGATTGCTCTTGGAAAGGTCGATGCCGATCACGATGCGCTGGGGCGTGAGTTGCGCCTGATCGGTCAGATAGGACGCCTCCATCACCGGCGACGCATTGCTCGTGGCATCGATGGCCATCGTGCCGCCGCCGATCAGGGCCGCCGCCGTCACGACTGCGAGCATGACCTGCATCAGGCGGCCTGGCCGTTTTGTTTGCGGTCCGCGAGTTCGAGCAGGTGCAACTGCGCGAACATGCGCCTGCGATGCTTGTAGTCGCGCGAGATCATGAAATTGCGCGCGTTGTTCTCGCTGGTCTGCAGATAAAGCGCGGCCACCATCGTCACGATAAAAAAGATCACGCTGGCAAAGGCGAGCCACAACCAGGAATCGGCATTGGCAAGCGTACGCTGCGACACTTTCGGGACCGACAATGATGACGTCTCGTCTGCGTTTTCCATGCCCGAATGCGCGGCATGGTTCGTGGCTTCGTCGGGTTGCGTGTCCGGGGACGCCGCCGAATCGCCAGGCGAATTCAGCGAAGCGAACAATTTGTTGATGGAATTGTCCTGCGCCGGCCCGCCGCCATCCTCGTGATGCTCGAGCGTCGCCGAAGTGCCACCCAGCATATTGTTGTAGGCGATGAGATAGCCGAGGCAGCCGATCATCACCAGGGCAAGCACGAAGCCCACGGTGATCATCGCGTTGCGGCCATAGACACCTGTGATCTTCAACATAAAATGCACGATCAGCACGGCGAACACGACCTGCAGGCTCTTGAAGACCACCGAGCTTTGCAGGCTTGCCGGCACAACCATGAATTCGTTGGAGAGTGCACGGGTCCAAATATCGCCGCGAATGATCGAGTAGTCGACGAACATCGCCAGCAACGCGATCGCAATCGCGATCAGCATGCCGAACACATAGAGGCCGCTGTAATGCGCGACCTGGCGGCTGGTCTCGAGATTGCGTGCGATCACACGTGACTCGTCATTGTCCTGATTGCTCAATGCCGATTTCACCGGCGCCTCCGCGTTCTCGGATGCGTTGAAGGCGCTGCGTTCGGGACGGAAGTACCCCGCCAATCCGGCCGATTTCTTCCTGCCGCGGCGGGGCGCGTCGCGATCGCTCTGGCGAATCCAGTCCGGGCCCCAGCTCGGGCGATCGACAGGCGTCATCAGCCGCTCGACCAGATGCGCCTTCATCCGTTCGCGCACCTGCGGCGTCATCGCCTCGGCTTCCGCGAGCGAATGGGCCTCGGCCTTGAACTCATCGGGCGTGAGGCCGTGCAGAAGCTCGCGCGACAGACCGTTGCGGGGTGCACGTCGGGAAGATCGACTCTTCGTGCTTGGGCCTTTGTCGTCTGCGGCGTCGGACTGATCGGTTTGGTCGCTCATCTCGTCTCGTCCCCCGGCATGGCGATCGATTCTTTTGAGACCGCCGGCTCTCAAAGCTGCCACGCGAAAACGTGGTAAAGAAGTTGTTACCGGGGGAATTGGGTAGGAATAGGGCAGAGCAAGAAAATTCTTGCCGAAGGGATTCGATGTTTCGACAACGTGCGCTTAGCTTATGTTTTGCTTTCGCAGTTGGCGCGTCGGAACTGCGGCGCCGGCCGGGCAAAAAAGTGACTTAATTGGGGCAACAAAACTGTTCTCGGCAATGTCCGTGATGATCGACGATCCGCTGGTCGGTGCTGGCGCGGAAACTATAAACCTCTGACCACACCGATGATCTCCCGCATTACGGCGTTGAGGTCGTAGTTCTTCGGGCTGAACACGGCTGCGATGCCGGCAGCCTTGAGGCGGGCTTCGTCGGCGGGCGGAATGATACCGCCCGCCACGACCTTGATGTGCGAAAGACCCGCCGCCGACAGTTTCTCGACCACATCGTTGGCGAGCGGAACATGCGAACCAGACAAAATCGACAGACCGATAACGTGTGGCTTCTGCACCCGTGCGGCGGCGACGATCTCGTCGGCCGTGAAGCGAATGCCGTCATAGATCACGGCCATCCCTGCATCGCGTGCACGGATGGCGATCTGCTCGGCGCCGTTCGAATGGCCGTCGAGGCCGGGCTTTGCGACGAGGAAGGTGAGCCTGCGGCCGAGTTTAGTCGATGCCGCATCGACTTCGTCCCGCAGCGCGCTGATGCGCGCATCATTGCGGGCTGGCGCCTCGGAGGCGACGCCAGTCGGCGCGCGATATTCGCCGAATATGCGTCGCAGCGCGCCCGACCATTCTCCGGTCGTCACGCCGGCCTTGGCGCAATCAATCGAGGCGGGCATGATGTTCGCGCCTTCCTTTGCAGCGCGTTCAAGCGCCGCAAGCGATGCCGCGGCTTTCTTTGCATCGCGCGCGGCACGCCAGGCTTGAAGCCGCACAATCTGTTCCCGCTCGGCCGACACATCGACCACGACGAAATTGCCGTTGCCCGCTGTCAGCGGCGAAGGCTCCGTTTCGGGATAGGCATTGACGCCGACGCGAATCTCGTCGCCGGTCTCGATCGCTTCGACTCGTGCCGCATTGGAACGCACCAGCCGCTCCTTCATGTATTCGAGAGCCGGTTGAGAGGCCGCCCCTCCTATTTCCTCGATGCGCGCGATCTCTGCTCGAATTTGCGTTGTGAGCGCCAAAGTCTTTTCTTCGACAACCCGCGATCCGTCGAAGATATCGTCATATTCGAGCATATCGGTCTCGAGCGCACCTATCTGCTGAAGCCGCAGCGACCACTGCTGATCCCAGGGCCGCGGCAGGCCGAGCGCTTCGTTCCAGGCGGGTAGCTGGACGGCACGGGCACGCGCATTTTTCGACAATGTGACACCTAGCATGCCGAACAGGACGCGATAGACGTTGTTTTCAGGTTGCTGCTCGGTGAGGCCAAGCGAATTCACCTGCACGCCATAGCGAAACAGGCGAAGCTTCGGGTCCTCGACGCCGTAACGGTCGCGCGTGATCTCGTCCCAAAGGGCCGCCATCGCGCGCAGTTTGCAGATTTCGGTGATGAACTTGACGCCGGAATTGACGAAGAAACTGATGCGACCGACCGCTTTGGGAAATTCGCTTGGTAGGATCGCACCTCGTGCACGCGCCGCGTCCAGCACGGCGATGGCGGCGGCCAGCGCAAATGCCGCTTCTTCGACCGCATCGGCGCCGGCCTCTTGCAGATGATACGAACACAGATTGATCGGATTCCATTTCGGCATTTCTGCTGTCGTGAATGCGATCGTATCGGTGGTGAGCCTGAGCGCAGGTCCCGGCGGGAAAATGTAAGTTCCGCGCGCGAGATATTCCTTGATGATGTCGTTCTGCGTCGTGCCTTGCAGTTCGGCGCGCGCAGCGCCCTGCTCGTCGGCGACGGCCACGTAGAGCGCGAGCAGCCACGCAGCCGGCGCGTTGATCGTCATCGATGTGTTCATGCGCCCGAGCGGGATCGAATCGAAGAGGGCGCGCATGTCGCCCAGATGGCCGATGGGCACACCGACTTTGCCCACCTCGCCCTTCGCGAGCGGATGATCGGCGTCGTAGCCTGTCTGAGTGGGCAGATCGAAGGCGACGGACAGGCCGGTCTGGCCCTTGGCAAGATTGCCCCGGTAGAGCGCGTTGGACGCAGCCGCGCTCGAATGACCGGCATAGGTACGGAAAATCCAGGGTTTGTCGCGCGCGGGGCTCATCGGTGCCATCCTAGATGCACCGCACAAAGCTCGCCAAGCAGTCGAGGAGGCATCATTGCCCGGCAGATGTTGCAATATTGTTCCACCATAGACACAATTTGGCGCATTAACGTTCGTTTGAAATGCTGCGGCGCAAAACTCCATCTTGCACCGCCGCAATTTCAAAGCTCTAAATTCGCACCCTTTCGGTCCGGCAGCGTTACATGACCGGGCAGATCGTCATCGGAGTTCAGGGGATGCCGGCAGAAGCAAAGCGTACGCTCGAGGTCTACAAGGACCTTTACGAAATTGGAGAGATTCCGCCTCTCGGCCATGTACCGAAGAACATGTATGCATGGACGATCCGCAAGGACCGTCACGGTCCTCCCGAAACGTCTATGCAGATCGAGGTCGTTCCGACCTGGACGCTCGATTCGCACGACGTGCTTATTCTCGTGATGGCGGCCGGCGTCAATTACAACGGTGTGTGGGCCGCGCTCGGCACCCCGATTTCGCCCATCGACGGGCACAAGAATCCGTTTCACGTCGCGGGCTCCGATGCGTCCGGAATTGTGTGGGCCGTTGGCTCCAAGGTGACGCGCTGGAAGGTGGGAGACGAAATCGTCGTCCATTGCAATCAGGACGATGGCGACGACGAAGAATGCAATGGCGGCGATCCGATGTTTTCGCCATCGCAACGCATATGGGGTTATGAGACGCCCGACGGCTCCTTTGCGCAATTTGCGCGTGTGCAGGATCGCCAACTGATGGAGCGTCCCCGGCATCTGAGCTGGGAGGAATCCGCGTGCTACACGCTGACGCTCGCCACCACATACCGCATGTTCTTCGGCCATCGCCCGCATATTCTGCGGCCGGGCCATAATGCGTTGATCTGGGGCGCGAGCGGCGGTCTCGGGTCCTTCGCGGTGCAGCTTTGCGCCGTGTCAGGTGCCAATGCGATCGGCGTGATCTCCGACGAATCGAAACGCGAATTCGTGCTTTCGTTAGGCGCCAAGGGCGTCATCAACCGCAAGGACTTCAATTGCTGGGGCGCAATGCCTCAGGTCGGCACGCCCGAATACGACATTTGGACGAAAGAAGCGCGCAAATTCGGCAAGGCGATCTGGGACGTTACCGGCAAGGGCAACGACGTCGATTTCGTGTTCGAGCACCCGGGCGAGCAGACATTCCCGGTATCGTGTCTCGTGGTGAAGCGCGGCGGCATGGTCGTCTTCTGCGCCGGCACCACGGGCTATAACATCACATTCGATGCGCGCTATGTGTGGATGCGCCAGAAACGCATCCAGGGTTCGCATTTCGCGAATCTCTATCAGGCCAGCCAGGCCAACCGATTGATGGTGGAGCGCCGTCTCGATCCCTGCATGTCGGAAGTGTTTCCGTGGAACGATATTCCGCGGGCTCATATGAAGATGTGGAAGAACGAGCATCTGCCCGGCAACATGGCCGTCCTCGTGAACGCACAGCGTGCAGGCCTCAGAACCTTCGAGGACGTGATCGAAGCCGGCGCGCGCTAAGCGAGCATGCGTGCCGCAAGCCAGATGAAGGCTGCGACAGTCGGATAAAACGTCAACGCAAAGCCCAGCGCACGTGCGCCCGGCGCGATCAAATATCCTGTCCAGAACAAAATGCGCGCAACGACGAAGAGAATCGCGAGAGCGGGGATCAGTGCGAGTCTTTCATGCGGCACCACGAGCGCAAGGCTTGTCCAGGCGATAGCCGCCAGGACCGTTTGCTCCAGTGTGTTCTGGTTGTAGCGCAGGTTGATTTCGAGCGCGCGATTTTCGGGCGCGCGCGAACCGTCGATCGCATCCGGAAGGAAAAAGCGGCGATTGGCGACCATCGCGATGCCGGCGAGAAGGCACAATCCCGGCAGAAGCAGCCATCGTGCTGCGAAAGCGAGACGCGTCGCGCTGTCGTCCCCGTCCGGAACGGGAAAGGGGAGATATGCAGTGCCTCGCACCCACAGAAGCGCAAGCACTGCCACCGCGAACGCCATTCCGACGAGCACAAGAGTCTGTTTGCGCAGCATGAAACTTTTCCCGCTTCACCCGCGGCAATGATACACTTTCCGTAGGGTTGCCTCCAATTGCAGTTGGTGCTGAGCCCGGTATTGTCGTGGCTTCTTCCTCTCGGACCGACCGATGCAAATGATCATTCCTCACCTCCTCTCCCATTGCGAAGAAGCCGTTATTTCCGCGGAGGGGCTGCTCGCGGAGGCGAAAGCGCAGGTTTGTTCGCTCCTTGCCGAAAACGGTAAGGCAAACTCTGCGGCCTTTGATCGCGAGCAACGCGCCGCGCACGGCCTGGCCTGGATCGCGACCTATGTCGAAGCGCTGCGTCAGATGGCACGCTGGGCACGTGCGCTCGAGCGCGAAAAGCGTCTCGGTGAAATCGAAACTCTGATCGTTCAAGCCGCCTTCGGCGAATATCTGGCACAGTTGGCGGGCGGTATCGCCATGAGCCAGACGGAAATCGTCCGGCCGTCCGATCTGGGCGTCGACGACGAATCCGTTTCGGAATTTCTCTCTTCGGCCGTGAGGGAACTCATCGCGTTCGGCACGCGTCGCGAAATGCGCGAGAGCTTGGCGGAGATTATGAGCCGCCACGCGGGCGCAATGTATTTCGGCGATCCCGGCCTCGACGAAACCATGACCATGGTCCGCGAGCAGTTCTATCGCTTCGCGCAGGAAAAAGTAGCGCCGCACGCGCATCAATGGCATCTGAAGGACGAACTGATCCCGCTCGAAATTATTTCAGAAATGAGTGCGCTTGGCGTCTTCGGGTTGACGATCCCCGAGGAATATGGCGGTGCGGGTCTTTCCAAGACGGCGATGTGCGTTGTGTCGGAAGAATTGAGCCGCGGCTATATCGGCGTGGGCTCGCTCGGCACGCGCTCGGAGATCGCGGCCGAACTCATTATCACCGGCGGCACAAAAGACCAGCGTGCGCACTGGCTGCCGTTGATCGCGAACGGCGAAAAGTTGCCTACGGCCGTCTTCACCGAGCCGAATACCGGTTCCGATCTCGGTTCGCTTGCGACGCGCGCCATACGCGAGGGCGACGTCTACAAAGTCTTCGGCAACAAGACCTGGATCACGCATGCGGCGCGCGCCGATCTGATGACGTTGCTCGTGCGTACCGATCTGAAGACAAAGGACTATCGCGGGCTTTCGATGTTCCTGGCGGAAAAACCGCGCGGCACCGAGGGCGATCCGTTCCCTGCCAAAGGCATGACCGGTGGCGAAATCCGCGTGCTCGGCTATCGGGGCATGAAGGAATTCGAGATCGGCTTCGACGGCTTCGAGGTTCCTGCAGCGGATCTTTTGGGCCGTGAAGAGGGTCAGGGATTCAAGCAACTCATGCAGACCTTCGAATCGGCGCGGATTCAGACGGCGGCGCGTGCGGTCGGCGTCGCCATGTCGGCGCTGGATTTGGGGCTGCGTTATGCGCTGGAGCGCAAGCAGTTCGGCCGGCCGATCTTCGCGTTCCCCCGCGTGCGCGACAAGCTTGCGCTGATGGCGGTCGAAATCGCGATCACGCGTCAGCTTGCCTATCACGCCGCGCGTGAAAAAGATGAGGGTCGACGCTGCGATCTCGAAGCGGGGATGGCGAAGCTGTTGGCCGCGCGCGTCGCTTGGGCGTCGGCAGACAATGCGCTTCAGATTCACGGCGGCAACGGCTTTGCGCTCGAATTCGAAGTCAGCCGCGTTTTGTGCGACGCGCGCATCCTCAACATTTTTGAAGGCGCTGCCGAAATTCAGGCACAGGTGATTGCCCGCCGGCTGCTCGAACCGGGCGCCAATTGAGCTCGCCTGCGTGACAAGACAGGATCGGAGGATTATCGAGAGATGAGCGCTCCGGAGAACACGATGGATCAGGCCCATCCCCTTGACCGGCTCTTTGCGGTGATTCAATCGCGGCAAGGCGCCGATCCCGCATCGTCCTATACCGCGAAGCTCTTTTCGCAGGGCACGCTCAAAATCGCAAAGAAGCTCGGCGAGGAAGGCGTCGAGACGGCCCTCGCGGCCGTCGCGCAAGACAAGGCGTGTCTCGCCGCCGAATCCGCAGATCTCCTCTACCATCTGCTCGTGCTGTGGGCAGCGTGCGGATTGACACCGGAAGATGCCTACAAGGCGCTGGAGGCGCGCGCGAACAAATCAGGCATCGAGGAAAAAGCGTCGCGCTGAGGCAGGAACTTATTCTGTTTCTTCGGCAAGACTTTTCACCAGGTCGATCACGCGCTTGCGCACCTTCGAATCCTTGATGCGCATGAACGCGAGAGTCAGTTGGAGGCCTTCGCCGCTCGACAAGAATTCCATCACCGGCGGCGTCGTCGCGTCGCCCTTGCGCATGGATTCTGCCGACTGCTCGATCACGCCTTCATAGAAATAGCTGATCGGAACGCCCAAAATCTGTGCGACCTGAAAGAGACGGCCGGCGCCGATGCGATTGACGCCCTTTTCGTATTTCTGCACCTGCTGAAAGGTGAGACCGAGATGTTCACCGAGGCGCTCCTGGCTCATGCCGACCAGCATGCGCCGTAAACGCACGCGATTGCCCACCTGACCGTCGATGGGATTGGCTTGTTTTTTGGGCAAGGGACCTGCTTTTTGTTTTCTTACGAGTTGCATCGAACATATCCATATTTCTGCAGTTGCGAAGCACTTCTCACCTTCTGTCTGTTTTCGTCGTTAACGGCCCCAGATATCCGCCAAATACGCAGGCGATCATTAACAGGACGAAAGCCATATCCCCGACGCGAGAATAGGGTGTCTCACCCAATGCCTTAGGCAAACTCCCGTCGACAACACCCATGCGGCCCAGAGCAAGGCTGGCCGTGACACGCCCCAGCGGATCGATAACGGCGGAGATGCCGGTGTTCGCCGCGCGCGCGATCGGGATTCCCTCCTCGATTGCCCGTACTCGGGCCGCCAGCAGGTGCTGGTAGGGACCGGTCGAGGGACCGAACCAGGAATCGTCCGTCACGTTGACGAACCAGCCGGGACGCGTGCGGCCAACCACCGCAGCAGGAAACAAGATCTCGTAGCAGATCAGCGGTCCTGCCAAAGGCGCGCCAGGGACCGCGTAGGAATGCGGGCCATCGCCCGGTGTGAACCCGCCTGGACTATCGACGACCTTGCTGATGCCGAACGCAGTCAAAAGACCGCTCAACGGGAGATACTCGCCGAACGGAACCAGGTGAAATTTATCGTAAACAGCGAGCAGCTGACCGCCATGGGCAAAGATATAGAGGCTGTTGAAGTAGTGAAAATTTCCGTCCGGCGCGGCGAGTACGCGCTCAGCACCCGTCATCAGAACGCGATTGCCATTTGTCAGAACTGCAATGTCGTCCAGCGCCACGGCTTCGCGCGTCAGCAGAAATGGAGGAGCAGCTTCAGGCCAGATCAAATGCGTAATGGGGTGGGTCGAGCGCGCACTGCTCAGATCAATCAGCCGTTGCCAATTTCGCGCGACATAGCGCCCGAGATATTTTTCGTTTTGGGGAACGTCCGGCTGAACGAGACGCAATCTCACGCCCGGAACATCGTCGGGATTGACGGCCGCGAGACGCACATCGCCGCCGATCCAGAGCAGTGCGAAGAGTGCCATCGTCGCCACCGGCATCAGATAGATACCTGAGTCCTTGTCACAAAATCGTGCGAGCGAGGCGCCCAGAAAAACTGTCAGAAGCGATAGACCGTAAGCGCCTATCAATGCTGCGCTTTGCAACACGCCAAGCGAGGCGCCCCAGGCATAGGCCGGCAAGTTCCAGGGAAACCCCGTGAGAACATGTCCACGCACCCACTCCGCTGCGGCATACGCTGCGGAGAAAATGAAAATGCGTGCGGCACCTGGCCGCCAGAGGGCCGATGCGACCGCGCATCCTCCTGCCAGGTATACGGCAAGCCATCCGGGAAGCAGCACGGCGACAAACGGGATCTGCCAGGCATGCGCAGAGGCATCGACGGTGAAGGCATAGCCGACCCAATAGAGCCCTGCGAGAAAATGTCCGAAGCCGAATGTCCAGCCGATAGAAGCTGCGCCCAGGATCGGACGTTTGAATTTCTGCGCGCCGTCGATCAAAAGGACGAGCACAGCGAAGGCAATTAGCAGGAACGGAAAAATCCCGAAAGGCGCAAACGCGAGGGCCGAGAAAAGCCCCACCGTGAATGCGAGCAGATGCCTGCGCCAACCCGTCAGGCTGCGGACGAATTCTCCGGACCTTACGAGTTGTGCCTGAATACTGCGAATCGTATAGAACATCTACCCGAAGCGGTCTGACATCGAATCGCAGTCATACCAGCACCGGTCGCGTCAGTCGCCGATTTTGACATCCGCCATGCCTTCCGAGTCGAGATGGCCGCGAATCATTTTGAGCCTTACGGTGCCGGATCCTACGGCTTCGACGTGTGGATTGACGGCTACGCCTCCAAATGCGAAATCGCCGGCGCCCATCATTTCGATATGCAGCGGGTCTGCAACGCCGTCCGCGATCTTCACATTTCCCGAGCCGGCGATCTCGACGCCTACGGGCCCGTTAACCCGCTCGGCGGTGACATCGCCTGACCCTGCAATGCTGAGCTTCAGTCCTCCCGAAATCGCACCGAACTGGGCATCTCCCGACCCAGCAATATCCGCGCGCACGGAGCCGGTCGGGCCTACTCTGATTTTGCCGGAACCGCCGATGTCGAGGTCAAGGTCTCCCGTGACCGAGGCGATATCGATGCGACCGTCGCCACCCAGATCAATTTTGGCGGACGAAACCCTTCCGATTTTCGCGGTCGTAACTGCGGCATCCAGGCGTAGTGCACCCTGTGTATCGCCAATGTCCGCATTGCCCACCAAACTTTCGATGTTCACGTCAGTGCCCCTCGGAATGGTGACTTTGACGAACAGATTGTCAGCGCGCCGGTCTTCTTCCTCGTTCGAAAAATTGAACCAGTCGTGCCAATTCCAGACCGACGTGTTGTTGTTCATTTCCGAGCCGTCGATCTTGAGCGTGCTGCCCTTCACCCCAACAGTGAGACCCGCCACGCGCGATTTGGCGCCCGAGACCTCGACCGTCATCTGGCCGCCGTCGCGAACATCCACAATGATGGTTCCGACGATGTCGTCGAATTTTACGTTGCCGGCGGAGTAGCTGCGCACCGGCCAGCGGGTCCAACTATTGTCGGCCGCGCGCCACTCGCCGGCTGACTGTGGAGGGGCTGGCGGTGACGGAGGAGCCGGCGGCGCTGCCGGGGCCGCGGGCTGTGCGACATGGGCCGCGAAGGCCGTGTCAACGCTGCCGAGCGTGGGAGCGATCAACAGAGCCGCGGTCGCGGCGCCGATCATCAGTGATTTCGTGTTCCGGTTCATGGTCAAAAAGCTCCTGGCCCCCTCTTGGACGTCTCAGATAGGTCCCCCGTCACTCGTGCGTATAGAGAGGCCAAATCGCGGACCAGCCATGCGTACCCCGAGGGAGAACAAACTAGCGACGTGTGCGATTTGGTGTCAGGCAACCAGCCGATAGCCGCCGCTTTCGGTCACGAGAATCTGTGCCTGGCCCGGGTTCGACTCGATCTTCTGGCGCAAGCGATAGATGTGGGTTTCCAAAGTGTGGGTCGTCACGGCCGGATTATAACCCCAAACCTCGTGCAGGAGCGTTTCGCGCCCCACGGTTTCGCCGGATCGGTGAAGGAATTTGAGGATATTGGTTTCTTTCTCCGTCAGCCGGATCTTCTTGCCGTGGGAATCGACCAGAACCTTGGCGCTGGGCCGGAATGTATAGGGCCCAATGCGATAAACAGCCTCTTCGCTCTGTTCGTGGCTCCTCAGATGGGCGTGCAAACGGGCCATCAGCACCGCAAATCGGAAGGGTTTGGCAATGTAGTCGTTTGCGCCCGACTCGAGACCCTCGATCATGTCGGCATCGGAGTCCTTGGCCGTTAAAAGAACGATGGGACACGTGATTCCTTCGTTGCGCAATTCGCGGCAGAGCTGGCGGCCATCGCCGTCGGGCAGGCCCACATCCAGTATGATGAACTCGTAAAGACCCTCGCGAGCGCGCGCCCGGCCTTCGGCACAGGTGCCTGCTTCGACGGGAAGGCAGTCGCCCTCCGCAGCCAATTGTTCGGCAAGCGAACTGCGCAGCGTCGTATCGTCATCAACCAAGAGAACCCGCTTGGCACTCGGCATGGCTACTCCTCTGGCATTCTTGTCCCCAACGCCGCGAACTCTACCCGGTTTCGGGATGGCGGTGTATGTGAGCATGTATGCCATCCCCCCCAGGACGCAAACGGGAAAAAGCAAAGAGGGCCCAGACCGGCCCGATGCCTCCGGGCTCGCCCCTTGATCGGGTAGCGCGCGCCGTGGAGGCGTTCCGGCGCGGCGATACGGTGACAATCACGGGCGCCGGCCGCATTCTCGCGTTGGCTGTCGAGACGGCTGTCGATGCGACGCTTTCCGCTCTGAAATCGACGGCAAGATCCTCGCCGATGCTGCTTCTGACTCACGCCCGCGCGCGCACACTCAAGATCAGACTCTATACGCCAGATGTGGTTGCAGTGCTCCCCGACTTGCCTCTCCGTGCCGACGATCTGCGTGCAATTGCCGATCCCACCGCGGATATGGCGGCGCCGCTCAAAGGACCGTTCGACACGCTGCGCGAAAAATTGCCGGAGAGTTTCGGGGCGTCTATCAAGCTTGCCAAGCTTGCGGGGCTCCTGCCGGCGACGATCGTCAGGCGCGCTGCGCACGGCGCCAAGACGAATGTGGCGATCGCGGCTTCGGAAATACTGGGCTATGAGGAGAATGTTCTTCGCACATTGCGCGTCGTCACCCGCGCGCGGGTACCGCTTGAAGGGGCCGAGCGCACCGAGCTCGTGTCGTTCCGGGCAGGCGATGGCGGTCCTGAACATTACGCGATTGTGATTGGCGCGCCGCCGACTGCAGGCCCGGTTCTGACCCGGCTCCACTCGGAATGTTTCACGGGCGACCTGCTTGCCTCGCTCAAATGCGATTGCGGCGCACAGCTCCGGGGTGCGATCGAAACGATCTCCAAAGCGGGCGGCGGCGTGCTTCTCTACCTCGCGCAGGAGGGTCGCGGCATTGGATTGATCAACAAGCTGCGGGCTTACAGGCTTCAGGATCAGGGTTTCGACACCATGGAGGCCAATGAAAGGCTGGGTTTCGAAGCCGACGAGCGGCTATATGGCGTAGCGGCGCGCATGCTTGGCCTGCTCGGTTACAAGTCCGTCCGGTTGCTGACGAACAATCCCGACAAGGTCTCGGCACTTGAGGCGGCAGGCGTCAAAGTCGCGAAACGCGTGCCCCATGCCTTCCCGGACAATGAGCATAACCGCGCCTATCTGAGGACGAAGGCCGAGAAGGCGGGCCACCTGCTGTAGTCTTGCGTCCGGTGACCGGCAGAATCTGCCTCGTGCGCCAGGGCATTCGTCAAGAAACCCGCAATTCTGCGGCTTTCCGGTTGGCAGGGCACTTGCTTCTGAAAACACCATGAGCGCCCCCTACGAAGCCATTTTCCCGTCACTCCGGACGGTCAAACCGGCCTATCCGCCGCCGCCTGCCTACGAACCCTCCGGATCGTCGGGGGCTGCGCCTTCAGGTGACAGTTTCGCTCACGACGTGATGGAGATCCTCAATCCGCTTCAGCACATCCCCATCGTCTCAATCATCTATCGCCGGATGACAGGCGATAAGATCGGCCCGATGGAACGCATTGCGGGTGACACGCTTTATGGCGGCGTGATCGGCCTTGCGTCCTCAGTTGCCAATGTCGCGTTCGAACAGGTGACCGGCAAGGATTTCGGTGACACCGCGCTCGCCATGCTGGGCGTCGGCCAGGACAAGCTCACCGAGGTGGTAGCCAACACAATGCCGGCGCAACCCGCACTGTCGCGCGTGGCCGATGCCGCGCCCGCGCAATTGATACCGATCTCTGCCAGGATGTCTTCGTCTTCGCCCGTTCAAGCATCAGCGCCGGGCATTATCGAGAACGGCACACTGATGGATTCCCTCAATCGCAATGGCACCGGTCTCAATCTGGGATCGCCCGCAGCGCCTCCCGTCACCACGAATACTCCCGTCAGAACGCAGGCCAACGCTTTGTTGGCGTCGCTCAATCGCGACGATATCAGCTCCGATCTGAACTCTCCTGCTTCGACCGTCGCATCGGTCACGCCGCTGGTGCCCATTGCGACAAAATCCGGTGCCCTCAATGACGCAAATGCCAGCGCCCTGATGACTTCGCTCAATCGCGACGGCATCGGGACCGATTTGGGTTTGCGTGCGATGTATGCCTATCGCAAGTCGCTCGCGCCTCCAGCAGAGGGGACAAACGCCGACGCGACGCTGCACTGAACGAAGCCGCTATTCTCGCTCGCCAAATATTGCCGTTCCCACACGCACATGGGTTGCACCGAAGCGAATCCCGATCTCAAAATCCGCACTCATGCCCATGCTGAGATAAGGCAGCCCCTGCGCGCGCGCGAGTTTGGCCAGCAGCGCAAAATACGGCGCCGGCGCTTCTTGCGCAGGCGGAATGCACATAAGTCCCTCAACCGGCAACTTTAGTTTCTCGCGGCACAGCGCAATAAATGCTGGTGCCTCATGCGGCGCCACGCCGGCCTTCTGCGGCTCTTCGCCGGTATTGACCTGAATGAACATGGCAGGTGTGCGCCCTGCACGATCGATTTCCGCGCGCAAGGCTTCCGCGAGCTTCGGCCGGT
>Ga0302326_10013112_pt1 | contig 17588 bp, 17 predicted proteins | sample Palsa_T0_3_FD_202264 | JGI IMG/M metagenome (GOLD analysis project Ga0302326, IMG submission 202264) | Peat permafrost microbial communities from Stordalen Mire near Abisko, Sweden - Palsa_T0_3 | ecosystem: Environmental > Terrestrial > Soil > Palsa > Peat permafrost | place: Sweden: Abisko... | reverse complement strand
CGCACCCCTTCCATCAACTGGACGGCGAACTTGCGCGCGTCGTCCTCGACCGGAAAACTTTCGAACAGCGCGGCGAGGTCGTCGCTGCTGGCACCGCCGCAAATGTCGATGCGGTAGAGCGCCTTAAGCGCGAGCTCGCGCCCCTGATGTCTAAGTCCCATAGCAATTCAACAGTCGCGGGCGGCGATCGAGCGCCGCAGCGGCATGGCCTCTCAAGTGATCAGCTTCAGCTCCGAAAAGAGATGGCCGAGTTTTTCTTTTTTGGTTTTCAGATATCCGATGTTGCCCGCGTGCGGCGCGACTTCGATCGGCACGCGCGAAACGTTTACCCCGTAGCGGCGCAGGCTTTCTATCTTGTGCGGGTTGTTGGTGAGCAACTGCACTTCGCCGACGCCGAGATCGCGCAGAATCTGCGCGCCGATTCCGTAGTCACGCAAATCCTCCTCGAAGCCGAGATGCAGATTGGCTTCGACGGTGTCCATGCCGTTGTCCTGCAGCGCATAGGCGCGAATCTTGTTGCCGAGGCCGATGCCGCGGCCCTCCTGATGAAGATAGATCACAACACCGCGGTCCGACGCCATGATTCGTTCGAGCGCTTCCTGCAACTGTTCGCCGCAGTCGCATCGCGCGGACGCAAACACGTCTCCGGTCAGGCATTCCGAATGAAGCCGCACCAGCGCAGTGCGTCCGCCTCCCACCTGGCCCTTGATAAGCGCCAGATGCTCGCGGCCGTCAACGACGTTACGGAAGACGACGGCTTGCAGCACGCCGCCGTGGATGGGAAAGGGCTGTTCGGAAACGCGCTGGACCAGGACTTCGTTGGTCAGGCGATGGGAGACCAGTTCCTTGACGTAAACCACCGGCAGCGAATGCTTGGCGGCGAACTCGCGCAGATCGCCAAGGCGCGCGGCCTCGCCATCCTCGCGCAGGATGGTACATAGCGCGGCGACGTGGCCAAGCCCGGCCGAGCGCATCAGATCGACGGCGCCTTCGGCGCGCCCGATTCGCACCATCACACCCCCGCTCAGGGCCATCAGCGGCAGGATGTGACCCGGCATGACGATATCGTCGTGGCGTGACTCCTCGAACGCGACGACTGAGATGACGCGGGCGCGGTCGCCGGCCGAGATGCCGGTGGTAGCGCCTTCGCGCGCGTCGATCAGCACGCCGGCTTGCTCGTTGGAGTCGCCGTTGTCGGTGGAAGGCTGGAGCGGGATGCCGAGCTCGCGGAAGCGCTTGTCGGGAATCGCGACGGAGATGACGCCGCGGGCTTCGCGCGCCATGAAGTTGATGTCGTCGGGGGTGATTTTCTCGGCGGCCATCACGAGGTCGCCTTCGGCGTCTTCGCGTTCCTCGGCGATCATCACGACCATTTTGCCGTCGCGCAGGGTGGAAAAGATTTGGTCTAAAGGAGTCGATGGCATGCGAGTCATTTCAACGAGGCGATATTATCACCGGCTTGGTAAGCTAACCAGTGCGCGAGGCTTCGGCTAGTTGCGGTGGTCGATTCTCTTTTGTGTCATTGCGAGTGTGTCGACACGCGGAAAGAGCATCGCGGACGATGCCAGGAACCTAAGCCCTAACCCCTTCCCGCGCGGGAAGGGGAACCGGATTTCAGGATGCGGGCTTCTAGTAGCCAGTCTTCTGCGATCTGGCGCGCGGTTAGATCTTCGAGCTGGAGGCCGTCGCGGACCTGGCGGGATTTGAGGCCTTCAATCGCGGAAAGGCCTGTGCCGAGGATTTTCGGGGCGATGAAGAACGCTACTCGATCGACGATGCCGGCGTTCAGAGCAGCGCCGGCCAGGTTTGCGCCTCCTTCGATTAGCACTCGGCACCATCCGCGATGGCCGAATTCGAGCATCAGGCGATCGAGCTCGAGCTCCTCAGCGTGCGTCGCAACTGAAATTACTTCGACTCCGCGACGTTCATATTTTTCGCGGGCTTGCGCGAGATTGGCGGGAGTGGTCACCAGGATGGTGGGCGCTTTCGAGCGCTGACGGTAGACGCGCGCCGTCGGCGACGTTCGCAGGCGGCCGTCGATGACGACGCGGACGGGATCGCGGCCGTTTGCGATTCTGCAGGTGAGGCGCGGGTTGTCGGCGATCACCGTGCCCGCGCCGACCATCACGGCGTCGCATTCGCGGCGCCATCGATGGACCAGTTCGCGCGACGGCTCGGAGCTTATCCATTGCGAGTCACCGCTGGCGGCGGCAATCCTGCCGTCCATCGACATCGCGAGCTTGAGGATTCCCATCGGACGGCCAAGGGTCAGACGCGTGATGAAGCCCTGGTTGAGCTGCAGGGCTTCGGCTTCGAGGACGCCGGTCGTGACAGCGATCTTCGCGCGCTTGAGAATGGCGATTCCGCGGCCGCGAACGCGCGGGTCGGGATCGACGCATCCGATGACGACGCGCTTGACGCCCGCGGCAACGAGTGCGTCGGCGCATGGCGGGGTCTGACCGAAGTGGGCGCACGGCTCGAACGAGACGTAGGCAGTCGCGCCGCGCGCGTGCGCGCCGGCGTCAGCAATCGCCACGGTTTCGCCGTGCGGACGTCCGCCGATGCCGGTGACGCCGCGGCCGACGACCTTGTCGCCGCGCACGATCACGCATCCGACGGAAGGATTCGGAGTTGTCAGGCCGAGGCGGTCCTGTGCGAGTGCGAGCGCCTGGCGCATGAAGCGCTCGTCCGGAATCGCAGCCCGGTCAGGTCGCGCCGTCGCTTTTTTTGTCACCGGTGGCGCGCGGCGCAGGTGTCTGCTTGCGTTGATTGATGAGGTCTTCGAGCTCGTGCATGAACTCGTCGATATCCTTGAACGAACGATAGACCGAGGCGAAGCGGACGTATGCGACCTGGTCGATCTTGTGCAGCTCGTGCATCACGGCCGAGCCGATCGCGTTGCTGGCGACTTCGCGATCGCCCTGCTCGGCCATGGTGGTCTCGATGTTGTTCGCTATCTGCTCGATCGTTTCCATCGAGACCGGCCGCTTCTCGCAGGCGCGCTTGAGACCGGCGATTATCTTGGCGCGGTCGAAGGGCTCGCGGCGGCCGTCCTTCTTGACGACCATCGGCGAGGCTTCCTCGACCCTTTCGTAGGTGGTGTAACGCCGCTTGCACGAGGCGCACGCGCGACGGCGGCGGATGGTCATGCCGTCGTTGGCGAGCCTCGAGTCAATGACGCGGTTTCCACGATTGCGGCAGAACGGACACCGCATGGCCTAGCTCCGGTTCGGGCAGGCGAGGCGGCACGAGCCCCGCGATTTGTCACGAGCGAGTTTTGAGTCGCGCAGCTTCAGCTCTTGTGAGCCTCGATATAGGTGACGACGTCCTTGACGGTGCGGATCTTCTCAGCGTCCTCGTCGGAGATTTCGATGTTGAACTCCTCTTCCAGCGCCATCACCAGCTCGACGATATCGAGCGAGTCGGCACCGAGGTCCTCGATGAACGAGGCCTCCGGAGTAACTTCGTCGGCGGCCACACCCAGCTGCTCGCTTATTTTTTCGCGGACCTTGGTTTCGATGTCTTGAGCCATCGTGCTCTCGTTCCTCCTGGCAGCGAGCCGTGGTTAGGCCGCCAATCAATATTCCAATATTATCCCACTGCCGCAAAGACCAGAGCCACCGGCGAGAGGGTCGGGATTAAATTATCAGGGGAGCATAAGGACTGAAAGGTGCGGACGCAAGGCGCGGGTCAGGATTTGGCGGCGGTTGCGGGTTGCGAGATGGCTTTCAGCGATGCGAGATCCTCGAAGGGGCGGACGCGAATCGTGCGATACATGCGGCGCATCATGCCCATCAGGACGCGGCCGCAGCCGAATTCGATCGCGTCGGTGACGCCGCTCTGAGCGACGATGCCCATCGATTCTTCCCATCGCACGGGCGCGGTTATCTGTTCGAGCAGCAGCGGCACGACGCGCGCGGGATCGCGATTGACGTCGGCGGTGACGTTTGCGATCACGCCAAACTTGAACTCGCCGAGCTTAAGCGCGCGCAGCACCGGTTCCATGCCGTCGCGCGCCGGTTGCATGAGCGGGCAATGAAAGGGCGCGCTGACCTTCAGCTCGACGGACATCGAAGCGCCCCGCTCCTTCGCGATTTCCAAAGCGCGGCGCACGGGAGCAGCATGGCCGGCGATAACGACCTGGCCGGGAGCGTTGAGGTTGGCAGGCACCGCGAGCTTCCCGTCGCGCGTAACTTCCGCGCAAATCTCCTGTACCTGCTGGAACTCGAGGCCTATCAGCGCCGCCATCGCACCCTGCCCAGGAGGGACGGCTTCCTGCATCAGGCGTCCACGCTCGCGCACGGCCCGCACCGCGTCGGCAAACTCGAGTGCTCCAGCGGCAACCAGCGCGCTGTATTCGCCGAGACTGTGACCCGCGGAGATTTCAGGCTCACCGCCGATTTCCTTGCGATAAACGCGCACCGCGGCAATGGAAGTCGCCACGATCGCCGGCTGAGTGTTGGCAGTCAGGCGGAGTTGTTCCTCGGGGCCTTCGAAGCACAATTTGGAAAGCGGAAAACCCAGGGCGTCATCGGCTTCCTTGAAGGTGTCGCGGGCGACCGGGAAGTTGTCCGCGAATTCCTTGCCCATCCCGATGCGTTGCGAGCCCTGACCCGGAAAAAGAAACGCGAGCTTCATCAGTTTGCGGGCCTCATGAGTCGCCCTTGGGCCGTTCAGGCGGATGCACCTCACCCGCGTCCGGCGCGTCGTGCGGATGCAGCTCACCGGATTTGCGCAGCTCGCCGGATTTGTGCGCCTTGTCAGCGGTGCCGTTGGTCGAGACTGGCGCGACGGCGACATCCGCGATCTCGACGTGCGCTTCATTCCGGGGCGAGTCGCTGTCGAGTGTGCGAGAATGCGTCGATTCGTAGTCGGCGCGTTCGATTTTCGGATCCGGGTGATGATCAGCGCCGTGCTCCGGCGCAGGATCATTCGCCGCGAGCGCATCGCCGGCAGGCACGGGATGCGACTCGTCGCGCTTACCCGCGTCGCCTTCCTTGTCGCGGCGATGCAACCGTTCGCGCATTTTGCCGAACAGCGCGCGGATGCCTTTGCCGGCAGCGGGCTTCACCGGGCCGACCGGCTGAATCTTGGCGAGTATCTCGAGAATCTCCGCGTTCACGTGATGGACCAGCTGCTCGTTGGCGGCGGCGCGGATCGCATTGCGAATCGCCTTGGGATTGGACGATCCGTGCGCGATGATCGAGACGCCGCTGACTCCCAGCAGAGGTGCGCCGCCGTATTCCGAGGGGTCAAGCCGCTCGCGCATCGCAGTGAGATTTTTCCGCACGAGCAGATATGCCAGTCGGCTGCGCCAGTTGCCGCCGAACACCTCGCGCAGGCTGCCGAGCAGGAACGAGGAAAAGCCTTCCATCGTTTTGAGGGCGACGTTGCCGGTGAAGCCGTCGGTGACGACGATGTCCGCCTTGGCGCGGTTGATGTCGCGGCCCTCGACGTAACCGATGTACTGGACATAGGTCGGCATCTGCTCGAGCATGGCAGCGGCGGCGCGGGTGTTGTCGTTGCCTTTCGAACTCTCCTCGCCGTTGGAGAGAATGCCAACGCGCGGGCGTGAGACGTTGCGCACATGGCGCCAATACACACTGCCCATCACGGCAAACTGCACCAGGTTAATCGGCTTCACGTCGACGTTCGCGCCGGCGTCTATAAGGAGGCTGAATCCCTCGCTGGTCGGCACCAACGACGCGATGGCGGGCCGATCAACATTGGTGAGATTGCCGAGGATCATCATCGACGCCGTCATCACGGCGCCCGAATTTCCGGCGCTGACAAAAGCGCTCGCGTCGCCGCGCTTGACGAGATCGAGGCCGACGTGAATCGACGATCGCGGTTTGGAAAGCACGGATTCGAGCGGCTTGTCGTCCATCAGGACGACCTCGGGCGCGTGCTCGATTCTTATCGGCAGATTGGCGGCTTCATGGTCGGCGAGCTCGCGCGAAAGGATCTCACCGTCGCCCACCATCACGACCTCGATGCCGAAGTCGCGCGAGGCCAGGACGGCGCCTTCCACGGTCGCCTTCGGGGCGAGATCGCCGCCCATCGCGTCTAGCGCGATTTTCACGGTCGTATGCCGCCGCGCCCTATTCCTTTATCTCGGCGAGCTGGCGGCCGCGGTAGGAGCCACAATGGCGGCAGATGCGATGGGGCATGACGGGCTCGCCGCACGACGCGCAGGAGCCGGGATTGACGGCGCGGAGAGCATCATGCGCGCGGCGCATATTTTTTTTCGAGTGCGAAGAACGGCGTTTGGGTGCTTGCATGGCGAATTACTTCCTAATGTTAAGGTTGAGCCTATCAGGTGCGCGGCAGTTTTAGCGACCGCAGCGCTTCGAGCCGCGGGTCAACGGTTTCCACGCGGCATTGGCAGGAGCTGCGATTCAGATTCACGCCGCAATGAGGACAGAGACCGCGGCAATCCTCCTGGCACAGGGGACGGGTCGGGAGAGCCAGCAGCACCTGCTCGCGAATCAGCGGGCTCAAGTCCACTTCGTCGCCCTCGTACAGCGAAAATTCCAGATCCTCGGCGCGAAGGTTGTCGTCGTCGTATCCGATCGACTTGGGCGACAACACAAAGCGAAACGGACGATCGCCGGGCGCATCGAATTCTTCGGCACATCGGGCGCACACGGCCCCGGTTCGCGTCTTCAGCTTGCCCTCGAAGAACAGCTCCATCCCGGCGCGATAGAACGACACGTTCACTTCGACCGGCCCTTCGAGATGGTACTCGCGGATCGGCCCCTCGCCGAGAATACGGTTGATCTCCTGCTCAGGTTCGGCAAATGCCAACTGCCTGGCATCCGCCGTTATGTCCTCGATTCGGATTTTCACGCTTACGTGACGCCTTGGATGGGATAACGGAAACGGAATTATTGCATTTCGAGCGTGATGTTCAAATACGTGGCTTGGCGAACCTGAAGTTTCGCTGTAGCGTCTGGAAAACCCGGTCTTGAAGGAAATCATTGATGCCCACCGAACGCTTCACTTTTCCCGCCAACTTTTTATGGGGAACCGCAACTGCCGCACACCAGGTCGAGGGCAACAATGTCAACAGCGACTACTGGCTGCTCGAGCATACTGCAGGGTCGCCGTACGTCGAGCCGTCGGGCGATGCGTGCGATCAGTATCATTACTATGCCGACGACATCGCGATGCTCGCGCGGCTGGGCTTCAACTCCTATCGCTTCTCGATCGAGTGGGCTCGCGTCGAGCCCGAGCCCGGCCATTTCTCGCGCGCGGTGCTCGACCACTATCGCCGCGTGCTCGCATGCTGTCACGAGAACAAGATCACGCCGGTCGTCACTTTTCATCATTTCACCTCTCCGCGATGGGTCGCAGGCGACGGCGGATGGAACGACAAAAAAACTGCCGCGCTGTTTGCACGATATTGCGAGCGCGCGGCCGCGCACCTCGGCGACCTGATTGGCGTCGCCTGCACCATCAACGAGGCCAACCTCGGCGCGTACCTGTACCTGCTCGGCGTGTTGCCGCCGAGGCTTGACCCCGCGCAATTGCCCTGGCTGGCGGATGCGGCGCGGCGCATCGGGGCCGATCCTAATCGCTTCGCGCCGTACCTGATGTGCGATCAGATGAAGGCGCGCGACACGATGCTCGAGGCGCACCGACTCTCTTTTGCGGCGCTGAAATCCTCGCGCGGCAATTTTCCGGTGGGCATTACTCTCGCCCTCGGCGATTTGCAGGCAGTGCCGGGCGGCGAGGAGCGTCGCGATCGCATGAAGGCCGAATGCCAGGACATTTTTTACGAAGCAGCGCGCGACGACGATTTCATTGGCGTCCAGACCTACACCCGCGATCGCATCAGCGCCGACGGCGCGCTGCGCCCCGAGCCCGGCGTCGAAACTACCATGATGCACTACGAGTTCTGGCCCGAGGCGCTCGAAGCCACGATCCGCCAGGCAAGCGCGGTCGCAAAAGTCCCGATCATCGTCACCGAAAGCGGCATCGGCACCGACAAGGATGATCGCCGAATCGAGTACGTGCGGCGCGCGCTGGCGGGTGTGGCGAACTGTCTGCGCGACGGCATCGACGTCCGCGGGTATTTCTACTGGTCGCTGCTGGACAACTTCGAATGGAACTCAGGCTACCGCCCAACCTTCGGACTGGTAGCGGTAGATCGAGAAACCCAAAACCGCTCGATGAAACCAAGCGCAAAATGGCTGGGCGACATAGCCCGCGCCAACGCAACAGCTGTACCAATCGATCATACCTGAATCCTAATCCTAAAATCCGGTCCCCCTTCCCCTGGTGGAAGGGGAACCGGATTTGGAGGGCCAAGCTTTTCCAGAAGGGGGACCGGATCTGAATTTGGAGGGGGCAGCTTTCCCAGCAGACTTGCCCACGCCAATCCTTGGGCAATCATTCGCGAGCGCGCAAAACTCGCATTGCGGCGTTCGTGCGATGCATACCTGCCGTCCATGCAAAATCAGCCGCATCGAAAATGGCGTCCAGTCTTCCGGGGGCAATATCTTCTGCAAGTCGATTTCAATCTTCGCCGGGTCAGTATTCTTTGTGAACCCCAGCCGGTACGTCAGGCGCCGCACATGCGTATCCACGACGAAACCGGGCTTGCCGAAGATATGCCCAAGAATAACGTTCGCAGTCTTGCGCCCTACTCCCGGGATTTTGACGAGCGCTTCCATCTCGGACGGAACCTCCGCGCCGTAATCCTCGACGATCTTCTTCGCCGCCCCCATCAGCGAGCGGGTTTTCTGCCGAAAGAAACCTGTCTTGACGATTAACTGTTCGACATGCCGCGGATCCGCTGCCGCCATCGAACGCGCGTCGGGATACTCCTTGAAGAGCTGCGGCGTAACACGATTGACGCCGGCGTCGGTGGATTGCGCAGAAAGGATTGTCGCCGCCAGGCATTGCCACGGCGTTTCGAAATCAAGGCTGATGCGGGCGGTGGGATAGAGCTTATCGAGCGCGCGCGAAACCCGGCCCGCGCGCTTCTTCAGCTCCGCGATCGATTCGCGCGCCGCCACGGCGCCTCACGCGACGACGCGCCGGCTCTGCTGCTCATGCGTGAAGCTGGCGACTTCGCCGTCCTCGCGCGCGCGGTCCCATCCGAGTTCCGCCGCCATAATCCGCGCGACCGCGGAGGCCGCCGCTTCCGCCTCGACCGGCGATCGCCACGACAAAGAAGTGCGCCGAATCAGAAAGTCACCGACCGAATGCGCCATCTCGTTGACGACGGCATTCACCACCTCGGCGCCGATCGCGGGACATCCACGCGACAGCGGCTCGGCCAGTTCAGGCCGCCGCGCCGCGATCCGGGCAACAATCGGCGCGCGCGTTCCGTAGCGAGCCTTCAGAATTTCCGCCGACGCGGCCGGGATGCTGCGCATTGCGATCGTTGAGCCGCCACCCGAACCGTCGCCATCGGCCAGCGGGCGCGCGCCGGGAAATGGTGTCGTAAGCGTCGGACAAATTCCGGTCGAGCGCCCCAGCTTCTTCATCACCAGATTGATCAGCTTTTGCGCAATCTCGCGATGGGTCGTGAACTTGCCACCCGCGACGGTGATCATTCCCGACGCACTCTCGAGGATCACTTCCTCACGCGGCACCGACGACGGCGACGCACCCTCCTCGGCCCTGACCAGCGCACGCAGTCCGGCAAAGCTCGTCGCCACGTCGGCATTCTTGAGCTTGATTCCCGGCAGACTCTCGGCCAGCACCGCGAGCAAATATTCGACGTCGCCAATCTCCGTTCTGACGCCGGCGGGGTCGCCTGCATAGTCAGTGTCGGTGGTGCCAACCAGGACATAACGATCATGCGGCATCACGAACACGATTCGGCCGCGCTCATCGGCGAGCACAATCGATTCGCGCACCGGCAGAACCGTCCGCGCAAACACCAGGTGCACGCCCTTGGTTAGCCGGACACAGGGCTTCGACGCCGGGTCATCCATCCGCCGAATGTCGTCAACCCACGGCCCGGCCGCATTCAAAAATTTCTTCGCGCGAACTTCGCACGTGATGCCGCCTATCTGATCGCGCACGCGCGCGGACTCGATCTTCCCGTCCGCCAGCCCGAAGCTTTCGACCGCCGTGTAATTCGCGACCGCCGCGCCGTGCAAATCCGCATCGAGTACGTTCTCGAACGTCACGCGCGCGTCATCCGCCCATGCGTCGAAGTACATCGCGCCGCCAGTCAGCCCTTCGCGGCTGAGCGCAGGCTCGGTCTCGCGCACCTCGGAAGCGTTCAGACTCGAATGCCATTCCTTGAACGGCATCCGCGCAAACAGGTCGTAGAGCGTCAGCCCCATCGACATCGTGAAGCGGTTGAAGCCACGCCGCCGATAGACGGGAAACAGAAACTGAATCGGATGCACCAGGTGCGGCGCCGTGCGATGGCGCAAGCGCTCGCGCTCGCGCAGCGCTTCGTACACGAGTTTGAATTGCCCCTGCGGAAGATAGCGGAAGCCGCCATGAATCAGTTTCGACGATCGCGACGAGGTGGCGCCCGCAAAATCGCCGCGCTCGATCAACGCGACGCGCAGCCCACGCATCGTGGCGTCACGCGCCGCGGCAGCACCGTTGATACCCGCGCCGATTATCGCGAGATCGAATTCCTCATCGCGAAATCGCGCGAGGCTGTTCTGACGGTTCAAGGTTGAGGCCAACGCATTCGCCCGTCAGTCTTCCGGGTCTTCCTGGAACGAATAACGCTCTTCGCGCCATGGGTCGGCATGATTATGATAGCCGCGCACTTCCCAGAATCCGCGCCGGTCGAGGTCGGCGAACTCGATCGCGCGCACCCACTTGGCGCTCTTCCATGCATACAGTTTCGGCACGATCAGGCGCAGCGGAAATCCATGATCGGGCTCGAGGTCGGCCCCGTCATGCCGATACGCCAGCATCACGTCGTCAGCCACAAATTGCGCGAGCGGCAGGTTGGTAGTGTAATCCCCATCACAATGGATAATCACATGACGAACTTCCGGACTGAGCTTCACCAGCTTCATAAGGTCCGCAACTTTCACGCCTTCCCACGCGTTGTCAAGCCGCGACCAGGTCGTCACACAATGAAAATCGGCAAGCTGGCGCGATTGCGGCAGCGCGCGAAATTCCGCGTACGAAAATCGAAGCGGCTTCTCAACCAGGCCGACAACTTTGAAATCCCACGTCTTCGTTTCAAAACGCGGCGTGGCGCCGTAAGTCAGAACCGGAAATTTGTCCGTCAGGATCTGCCCCGGCGGAACCCGTGCGGCAACGTCCTCCGCGATAAGCGCCTTTGCCATAATGCGTGACTAATAGCTGACCCAGGGATCTGACGAAAGAGATACCGGAGTGCAGACTCACCCGGCCCAGGGAGGTGCGGAATCCATGGCGGGTTCCACATTAATTCTCATCCACGCGACATCGCCCGGATGATCGCAGCTGTCACCTCGCCGGTCGACGCTTTTCCGCCAACGTCACTCGTCAGCACTTTGCCCGCTCGGAGCACGGACGCGGTTGCGCCGCGAATCTTGTCGGCGCCGGCGCGATATCCGAGGTAGTCCAGCATCATCGCGCTCGACAAGATCATCGCAATCGGATTGGCGACGCCCTTGCCCGCGATATCCGGCGCCGTACCGTGGACCGCTTCGAAGATCGCACCCTTGTCGCCGTAGTTCGCGCCTGGCACGAGGCCCAATCCGCCGACCAGCCCCGCGCACAAATCCGAAACGATATCGCCGTAAAGATTTTCCAGCAGCAACACGTCGAACGATTCAGGATGCGTCACCAGCCGCATGCAGGCCGCGTCGACGATTTGCTCCTGGTACGCAATCGCCGGGTATCCCTTCGCCACCGTGCGCGCACACTTCAGGAACAAGCCGTCCGACAGCTTCATTATATTCGCTTTGTGAATCGCCGTGATCGATTTGCGCTTGCGCTGCATCGCGTGTTCGAAGGCGAACTTCGCGATTCGCCGCGACGCGCGCGCCGTGATCACCTTGATACTCTCGACCACGCCCGGCGCGATTTCATGCTCGATTCCCGAGTACAGGTCCTCGGTATTCTCACGCACTACGATCAGATCCACGTTATCGAACGGCGTATGCACACCGGCGAAATTCATCGTCGGGCGCACGTTGGCGTAGAGGTCGAAGGTGCGCCGCAGATGCACGTTGATCGAGCGCCAGCCTTCCGCCACCCGCGTCTCGAGCGGTCCCTTGAGCGCGACTCCAGTGCGCTTGAGCGAGTCGATAAGCGAATCGGGCACGGGAGTACCGAAGCGGCGGAAGGCGTACATTCCGGCCGCCTGCCGATCCCATTCGATCGGGACCGCCGTCGCGCCGACCACCGCCAGCGTCGCCGCCATCACCTCCGGCCCCACGCCGTCGCCGGGGATCAGCGTGACCACGCGTTTGTGATTGGATTTCCTGCCGCCAGACCCGTTCGCCGCGGCCAGCTCTGTTTTCTTCTTCAACTAGTAATTCACCAGCCCGACAAAAACATCGCTGACGTTCGTCCCGCTCGGACCCGTGACCAATAGCCCGCCCGACGCTTTGAAAAAATTGTACGAATCGTTACGCACGAGCGCATTCGCCGCACTGACTCCCGCCCGCTCGCCGTCCGCGACTGTGCCCGGCGACGCGAACGCTCCGGCCGCGTCGGTCGGCCCGTCGATTCCGTCGGTGCCTGCGACCAGCGCCGCAATTCGCCGGCCACGCCCGATTTGCGACAGCTCTATTCCCATCGCAAGCGCGCATTGCTGCGAGCGTCCGCCCTTGCCGCCTCCACGCACCGTCACGACCGGTTCGCCGCCCGCGACTACACATGCGCGCGGATAGGTTATCTCGCACATATATTCGGCGATCGCGCGGCCGGCGTCATTGGCGTCGCCATGCAACGCTTTCCATCTCTGATGATGATACCCGAGCGCCTCCGCGGCGCGCTCGGCCCCTTCCAGAGCCAGGTTGCCGTCGCCGATGATTACGTTGGTCACACGCTCGAGTATCGGATCGCCGACTTTCACCATCGCGTCTATCTCGCCCGCCACCGCCCGCTCAAGATACGCGCGCACCGCTTCGGGCGCCCGTCCCCACACACTGCGCCGCTTCAGCACGATGACCGCGTCACCGAAGCTGCTCCAATCGCCGGCAGTCAGCCCCGATCCAATCGTGGCCAAATCGTTCCCCGACACATCAGACAAGATCAGCCCGAGCACGCGCGCACCGCCGCAATGGTGCAGCAGACGGCCGCCTTTGACGGCCGACAGATGCTTGCGCACGATATTGAGCTCGCGAATCGACGCCCCGGCTTTGAGCAGCGCCTGGTTGACTGCAATCTTGTCGGCGAGCGTGAGTCCCTCGGCTGGCCGCGTGAACATCGCGGACGCGCCGCCACTGAGCGCGACGATCACCAGGTCGTCCGCCGTCGTCCCATGCAGCATCTCGCACGCCAGGTGCGCGGCCTGCTCCGACGACTCGTCGGGCACCGGATGGCTCGACGAGATGACCCGCACTTTGGATCCGGGCGACAGCATCGCGGAGCAAGCCGCGCGCTGGTCTCTGGTGATAACTGCGATCGCATCCGCGAGCCGGTCGCCGACCCGGCGCTCGACCTCATGCGCCATTCCGGCCGCCGCCTTGCCGACCGCAAGCATAAAGATTCGCGGCGCGTTCGCGATCAAATCGGGAACCTGCTCGGACCCGGGACATCGCCCGTCCATCGCGAGCCCGACCAGCCGCGCCGGATCGACCGCCGCCACCGCCGCGCGATAAATCTTTTCCAGGTCGGCGCGCGCCGATCGTTCGGATTCGGAATCTGTAACAGGTGAAGTCAACTTGCCAACGCTAGCGCTTCAGCGCGCGAATCTTTCCCGATTCTTCCGCTACCAGCACAGTATCCGCCATCGAGAGAAACAGGCCGGTCCCCACCACGCCCGGAATCGCCAGCAGCTCGCGATCGAGCCGCGCAGGATTCGCAATCTTCTTCACCGCGCAGTCGAGGATCAAGTTGCCGTTGTCGGTAACGAACTGCACGCCGTCATGCTCGCGCACGTGCGGCTTCATTCCGAGCGCCTTGATTTTTGCGCTGACGAGCGACAAGCCAAACGGCACCACTTCGATCGGCAGACTCCCCCGGTCGCCAAGCCTCTTCACCATCTTCTCGTAGCCGACCAGCACGACGAACCGCCGCGAAGAGCTCGCCACGATCTTTTCTCGCACCAGCGCGCCGCCGGCCCCTTTGATCAGATTGAGCCGCGGATCGACTTCATCAGCGCCGTCGATATCGACATCGAGTTTCTTGACGTCAGCCAGCGCAACGATCGGAATCCCAACCGAGCGTCCAAGATCCTCCGCCGGCTTCGATGTAGGCACCCCTTTTACCTGGATGCCACTGGCTCCCAGGGCCCGAATAAATGCGCTCGCGGCATGCCCCGTCCCAAGGCCGATTACATGCCCAGGCCTGACGAAACGAACCGCATACTTCCCCAAAGCCTCAAGCAACGCGTCATCAGCAGCCATCACTTCTCCGATCTATTCGCGTTTCGTTCTCCTGAACTAAACTACCGTTTCACGTGAAACACTTTCGCTAAGAAAGATGAACGAGTCAGCCCTGTTTCCTTAAAAAAAAGCGAAACTGTGACGCTTCACGGCTTGCTGTTGCGCAGGAGCTGCATGAACTCGTGGCGGGTTTCATGGTTGGTGCGGAAGACCCCCAGCATCGCCGACGTCGTGACAAATGAGTTCTGCTTTTCGACTCCCCGCATCCGCATGCATAGATGCTCGGCCTCCAGCACCACCGCCACTCCCAGCGGATCGATCTCCGACATCAGCGTCTGCGCTATCTGCGTCGTCAGGCGCTCCTGCACCTGCAGCCGGCGTGCATAGATCTCCACCATCCGGGCAAGCTTCGAAATCCCGACGATTTTCCGGTTCGGCAGGTAGGCGACATGCGCCTTGCCCATGAACGGCAGCAGGTGATGCTCGCACAAGGAATAGAAATCCAAATCCTTGCACAGAATCATTTCCTGGTAGCCTTCTTCGGTGAACAGTGCGCCGTTAATCGCTTCCTTGGGATCCTTGGCGTAGCCGCTGGTCAGGAACTCGTAGGCCTTGGCGACGCGCGCGGGCGTGCGCTCGAGTCCTTCGCGGTCGGGGTCTTCACCGATATGCCGCAGGATTACGCGGACCGCATCTTCGAGCTCGGCGTGGCCGTTCGCTTCAGCACCGACTTTTTCCACTGCGCGATGCGCCCCGTTCTTGTCTGACCGAACAACTTTCATTTACCGCTCTCCTTGCGCCATCGGCTGAACTGAAGCGCCAGCTCGATTGCGAGCGACGGGCCGCCCCCGCTCATGATGATGAACCCGGCTGCATCACGAGCCAACGACTTCATCAGCGCCAGGTTCTCGCGCAGCGAAACCGCGCGTACCTCTTCTTCGCTCATCCCGCCGAATCTGTCCAGATGGCTGCGCGCGCCGCTGAGATCCTTCACCCGGTCGATCAAATAGTTGGCCATCGCCTCGCGCTTGACCGGCAGGATCCCAAGCATCGTGGCGATTCCCAAGCTGGAGGCCTTCGCGGTGAAGCGGCGTGCGGTCTCGGCGTCGAATATCGGCTGTGTGATCACGAAGCGCGCACCCGCCGCGGCCTTGCGTTCGAGCAGCTCGAACTCGCGCTCGATATATTTGCGATTCGGATTCGCGACCGCGCCGGCAATCAGCGACGGCAACGCCTTGAGAATTGACTTGCCCTCGCCGGTGTCGCCGCGATTCAAGGCTGCGACCATCGCGAGCAGCGCGTAGGCGTCGATATCGTGCGCGGCGATCGCGACGCCGTCAGCGCCGGGCGGAATCTTGTCGCCGTTGAGCGCGACGACCGCATCGATTCCTATTGCAGCCGCGCCAAGCAGATCCGACTTCAGCGCGAAGCGGTTGCGATCGCGGCATGAGACGTTAAGCACGACCGGAATCTTCAAGCGCTCCTTGATAGCCGCGCCGAAGACCAGGCTCGACATCTTCACCTTGCCCAGTGCGTTGTCGGTCAGATTGATCGCGTCGACGTGGCCCGCCAACTCGCCGAGGCGACGCAGCAGCAGCGCGGTATTGATTCCGCGCGGGGGCGACACTTCCAGCCATAGGGCTGGCGCGGAGGGCCACAGCGCGGGCGCGGCAGCGTTCAGGTTATCAAGAATTGAAGGCAACGGATTTCTCCGCGGATGCGGGCGTCAGGCAGCGTAGTCCGGCTTCACGCCTGGCGGCGCTCGGTCGCTTTGACCTTCTGATATTTGCGGTAGTCGTATCCGGTCGCCATCGCCATCAGCAGCGGTTCCATCCCGCCCTCGCGCTCGCGCCGCAACACGCGCAGGCGATCGAAAAACTCGCGGAAGTCCTTGTCCACCCGATGCTTGCTGTCGACCGGCGACAGAAAAAAGTCATGCAGGCGCGTCACCGTGAAGCGCAGCGATGAAAACCGCAGCTCGTTGGGAAAGGCGTCCCATTCCGCCAGCGATAACGTGCGCACCGACTCGTAGCCCGACAGCAGGTAGCGGAAGCGGTCGAGCGAGTAGGAGCCGTCGACGAAGCAGAGCGCGTTGACTGCGGTCGCAATATCGAAAATGAACTTGCCGCGGCATGCGGCGTCGAAATCGAGCATCGCGGTCAGCTTTTCGCCGCGAAACAGCAGGTTGTCCGAGAAGATGTCGCCGTGAATCACGCCCTTGGGCAGCTTGCCCTCGAGATAACGCGTCAGGTACTCGACCTCGTCGTCCAGCGTGCGGCAAATTTTGCGGAAGTAGTTCGGCAGCCGGTTGCGGACGCTCAGATACAGGTCGGCGATTCGCTCGAAGCTGAAGCGGTTGTCGATTCCCTTTTTGTAGGCTTTGCCGATCACGTGCAGGTCGCCGAGTGCGTGGCCGATCGTTTCGAGATGGCTCGGCTTGAGCCGCGCCGGCACCAGCACCTTGCCTTCCTGGTACTTGAACAGCGATACGCATCGGTTGTTGTAGTTGCGGTAGAAGCGTCCCATCCGATCCTGCATCGGATGCGGGCACGGGAAAGCGTGTTTGCGCAGGAATGACAGCAGGTCGATCTCGCGCTTCAGCTCGTTCTCGCCTTTGACCTCGTCTATCCGCAGCAGGAACTTTCCCTTGGCCGCGTCGAGCAGGTAGTTGGTATTGACCGAGCCTTCAGGGATACCGTTCGCACTGGCCACCCGGCCGAGACCGTAGTCGTCGGTGAGCTCCTTGAGAAACGGTTTACTTAACTCGGTATAAACGGCCATAGGGACGAGACGCGATCAAATTGAGGGATTGTCAGCCCGCCAAGTCTAGGGGGTGATTGGCACCTCGTCAACTAGGGTGCCGGAAACCCTGCTAAACAGGGGGTTTGGTGAGCCGCGACTCCGTCGAAGTTGCGCCAAACCCGGGGCGCCGCTAAATGAGTCTGATGCCTACATTAAAGAAACCCGCCGCCAAAACCCCGAAGAAGCCTGCAACCGCCGCGCCCTCGAAGAGCGCCAGCGTCACGCTGGAAGGGAAGAAGGCGCCTGCTTTCGAACTGTTCGACGCGGAAAGTAAAGCCGTCGCGCTGAAGGATCTGATCGGCTCGAGCA
>Ga0302326_10013110_pt1 | contig 17590 bp, 12 predicted proteins | sample Palsa_T0_3_FD_202264 | JGI IMG/M metagenome (GOLD analysis project Ga0302326, IMG submission 202264) | Peat permafrost microbial communities from Stordalen Mire near Abisko, Sweden - Palsa_T0_3 | ecosystem: Environmental > Terrestrial > Soil > Palsa > Peat permafrost | place: Sweden: Abisko... | reverse complement strand
TAAAATCACCCGCGGTCTGCGCCCCGGGATACGCCACTTGAACCACGCTTTGGTTGACTACTCCGCTATTGTTCGTAATCTGGAGCAAGGGCACCTGGGCAGCTACAAGGGCCGGCAGCAGGAGCGACAACAGCAGTACCGATGGAAACAGAAACTGAAAACGCGGTAACAGATTTACCTTCACAGAATTGGCCTCGATGTGGAATTATTCTTGCCGACAGGCTTAAACAGGAGCAAGCACCTGTTTCTTTGGCGCCCTTTGTTTCAATAGCATGTCGGTTGCGCGTCCAAAATTAACCGACGTCTTCCTGGCAGTCAAGTAGCCACCGGGGTCCATCTAAGCAAACCCAAGCCCACTTGAATCGAATGATAAATACTTTATTATCAGAAGGTTACATTTTCCGGTCACAACGGCATGCGCATATGATTGCACACAAGGAGCAATATTATAAATCCGCTTTTGGGGAACTGCCGGCGGTTTCGATTTTGCTCGCGCAATTGATGGAGATCTTCGAAAATTCAGTGTGACATCTGCATGGGAGCATGAGGCAATAGGCCCAGACTCGCCAGAGTTTTAGCTCTTAGCGGATCGTAGTTTCATGCCATGACAGTCTGACGCCAGCGCAAATTGCCGTCCAAGCGGCCGCTACTGAGAAGCTGTTGGATAACCGAGATGCGCTTGTAGCGAGGTCCCTCGAAATCCTCCAGCAGCAGTCCAACTCCTTGAACCGCTTTGTACAACTCTTCCGCACCCTTTCGGGCATTCCATTGTGGTTTGAAGTCCGGCAGTACTCGATTGATTTTGCTGAAGTCCACGCGATAGCACCGCGTGTCCGGGCTGCCGCCCTCGGCGTACTCAATGCGACATCCAGGAACGACCTCGCTTACAATTTGCGCAAGGTCACGGATCTGGTAATTTTCCTGCGTGCATCCCACGTTGAAGGCCTGGCAGTGAGCGGCGTCCCGGCGTGCATTGAGAACCGCAATAAAGGCGCGAGAAATGTCTTCGATGTGCACAATCGGCCGCCAGGGCGTGCCGTCGCTCTTGATATAGATGCGTCCGGTGGTGAAGGCCCAAGCCACCAAATTGTTAAGCACCAGATCAAACCGCAGGCGCGGAGATACCCCATAAGCGGTCGCGTTGCGCAGAAAGGTGGGACTGAAGTCGGAGTCGGCCAACTGGGCTACATCCTGTTCCACCAAAACTTTGGAACGGCCGTAGGGAGTGACTGGTCGGAATTCCGCTTCCTCGTTCAGGAGTGATTCCGCCCCCGCCGCGCCGTACGTGCTGCAGGACGATGAAAACAAGAAACGCTTGACTCCGGCCTCTTTCGCCAATTTCGCCAACCGCACAGAGGCGAGATGGTTGATGTCATAGGTCAGCGCCGGATTCAGGTCCCCCAGCGGGTCGTTGGAGAGTCCTGCCAGATGGATGACGGCATCAAACCCTTCCAAGTCTGATGCCTGCACATCGCGAAGGTCGATTTTCTTGCTGGGAACGGTGACTAGCGGCTCGCCGAATGCCGAGTGCGCAAACCAGTCGCTATCCAGTCCCACGACGGTGTGTCCCTCTCCCACTAACATCGGCGCCATCACGGCACCTATGTAACCCTTATCCCCGGTCAATAGAATACGCATTTAGATACGCTCCAAAATCAACTCAGAATTTATTCAGGCCACGCTCGTCCGGCTTTGAACATGGAACGCCCGCTTCACAAAGCGTTTGCAAATGTAGAGGACGTCCCTTCGCAACCTTTTGTTGTTGTCTTTGAGCCATCGCAGCATTTCTCCGTAGCAGGCAAGGCGCTCGCTGAACTTAAGCGGCGCGCGACGGATGCAGCGCAGATACTCGAAGAACTCGTCGAAATGAGGAAGAGCTAACTCGCCGGCCCTCTGCGGTTCAAGCAGCGCCATCCTCTCAAATCTGGTGGGGTGGAGATTGATGGATCGGACCGGGTGTTCACGATGAAGAAAGAGATAATCCGGGACTCGATGATACTTGCCGTACAGACTAAGCTCGGACAGCATGACGCGGTCGCCATCCGGAAAATCTCCGTGGATTACCGTCTTCTTCAGCACATCCAACCGCGTAAGCCCAAACAGGGTCTCACAGTTGTGGTCCATGCGAATCATCTGCCGGAAGCGCAGATGCGGCCTGGAAGAGCCGGCGTCCAGGGGTTGCTCCTTCTTGTACAAAGGATTTCCTTGGGTATCGATCTCGATGGCCTTGGGGTAACACAACACAACGTCGGCCTCGGCGTCGAGAACGGCGACGCACTGTTCCAGGAACTCGGGAGCCAGCTTGTCGTCGTGGGCAAGAAACATGAAGTAGTCCCCAGAGGAAAGCCCGACCGTGCGTTTGAAATTCCGGGACACGCCGAGATTCACTTCGCTCCTGTGATACTGAATGCGCGGATCCTTGGCCGCATATTCACGGCAGATTCTCTCCGTGCCGTCCGTAGAGCCATTGTCGGATATCACCACGTCGAACTTCTGGTAGGTCTGCGCAAGTATGGAGTCCATTGTTTCAGCGAGATAGTTGTCGCCGTTAAACACTGGCATTCCAACCGTTACCCGAGACTTGCCACTGCTCATTTTTTCCTCATCTCCGGTGCTTCCATTACCGAGTAGTGAAACTCGGTTGGTGATTTCGAACGGGAGGACTACCCGGATAAAGATAAAGAATGGTCAAATTCATTTGGTCTACAAACGATCCTCAGTGCAGGATTTTGGGACCGAGCTCGTCACGACGGACAACCGTGCCGCCGTTACCTTCTCGCTTCCACAATTGCCAAGGGGCATTATTCTTGCTATATAAGTCGTCCAGTTCCTGCTTTTCCTTGAAGGTATCCATGCTTTTCCAGAAGCCATCGTAGGGATATCCGACCAGCCGTTTTTCCTCGATGAGCCTGCGAAATGGCTCCTGCACGAGTTCCTCGCCATCCCTTATGTAGTCAAAGATGGACCGCTTAAAAACAAAGTATCCGCCGTTGATCAGGATGTTGGACTGGCCAATGCTCTTAATTTCCTGAATAAGCCCTCCCTCTCCCACCGAGACAGAGTGGCAGGTCAGGTTTGGCCGCACGCAGAGGAAAGCCGCCGTTTTGTCCTGTTCGTGAAAGCGTTCGATAAGATTGGGAAGGTGAAAATCGGTCACATTGTCACTGTAGTTCGCCAGGAAGACCTCTTCGCCGTCGAGGTATCTCTCCACAGCCTTCAATCTTTGGCCGATGTTTGCGTTCGCTCCGGTGTTGACAAATGTAATCGTCCAATCGTGAATGTCGGAGTTAAAGACTCGCACGTCCTTGCCCCCATTGGACAAGACGAAATCGTTTGACATGAATTCGCTGTAGTTGACAAAGTAATTCTTAATGACATCCGCGCGATAGCCCAGGCAGAGAATGAAATCCTTGTGGCCGAAGTGCGCATAGTACTTCATTACGTGCCACAAAACTGGACGGTCGCCGACATGGACCATGGGCTTAGGGACGCTCTCGCTGGCTTCCCTGATTCTCATGCCCAGGCCCCCGCAGAACAGTACTACTTTCATTTCGCACCCTCCCGCCCGACCGGGCTACTGTCGTGATTCAACGCGTCCGCACATTGTCTTGGATAAATCGTCGTCATGAACAAATTTTCGCCTCAGGAATCGGAACAATGAACCTGCCGCCCCACTGGCGTATATCGGCCATCTGCTTCATGATCTCGTCTTTCAGATTCCAGGGGAGAATCAGCAGGTAATCTGGCCGGGTTTCGTAGATCCTATCCGGCGAACAGATGGGAATATGCATCCCAGGTGTGAATTGCCCCTGTTTATAGGGGTTGCGGTCAACTGTATAGTCGATGAAATCCCTGCCGACCCCGCAGTAGTTCAACAGAGTATTACCTTTTCCTGGAGCCCCATATCCAACGATGGATTTGTCTTCCCGCTTGATGCCGATCAGGCATCGCAAGAGCTCCCGCTTGGCATTCTTCACTTTCTCCGCGAAAGAACAATAGCTCTCGAGTCGCGCCAGTCCCGCGGCTTCTTCTCTGGTCCTCAGCTCCAGGACTCGGGAACTGATGGGCTTGGAGGTATCCTCATTGTGCCGGCCAAAGATGCGCAACGACCCTCCGTGAGTTGGCAGTTCCCCGACGTCAAAGACTGTCAGCCCGAACGCCCCAAGGATCCTTTCCGCAGTGAGAAAGGAAAAGTAGGAGAAATGTTCATGGTAGATCGTGTCAAACTGGTTCTCCTCCATCAACTTCAACAAGTGGGGAAACTCCAGAGTCATAACCCCTTGCGGCTTCAGCAGGATCTTAATGCCCGCGACAAAGTCGCAGAGATCGGGAACCTGCGCGAGGACGTTGTTGCCGACTACCAGGTCGGCCTGCTTTCCTTCACTGGCCAGTTCCGCTGCCAGTTTTGTGCCAAAGAACTTTACGAGGGTGGGGACCTTCTTTTCTGCTGCAACTTTCGCGACGTTGGCAGCAGGCTCGATGCCCAGCACGGGGACATTCTTGTTCACAAAGTACTGCAACAGGTAACCGTCGTTACTGGCAAGTTCCACAACCAGGCTCTGCTCATTCAGTCGAAAACGATCGAGCATCTGCTCGGTGTAGCGCCTGCAGTGCTCCAGCCAGCTCTGTGAGTAGGAGGAGAAGTAAGCATACTCGGTAAAGATTTTATCGGGGCTTACGTACTCTTCCAGTTGAACCAGAAAGCAGTTTTCGCACACAAAGACGTGCAGAGGATAAAACGGCTCCATCTGGTTCAATTGTTCAGGTTGGAGATTGCTTTCGCACAGGGGCGACATTCCAAGGTCCACGAAAGTGCGGTGCACTCTGGACTTGCAAAACCGACACGCTGCCTGACCGTTAGCCGATATGTCTTTCATTGCGACTCGCAGATCTCTCCTTACTTACTCTTTGCTGCGCTCATGCGATCAAGAACTTTTTGGGCGGCATTTTCTCCGCTGATAAAAGCTTCATCCGTCCAAATGTACAGCCAATCCCCGTAGCGGCCGCAGTAGGCAACGCCAATGTCGTCGAGATATCCGTGCACCTTGGCCAAGGCGTCTGCGCGTTCCAGGTCAAAAATGACTTGCGCGTACCGGCTCACGTGAACGTTGGTATGCAGGATCTTGTCGTTTTCTCGCAACACGCCGCAGCGTTTGAGATCAGCCATGACCGGCGCGACATAATCGGCGGGAGAGCCTTTCAGCGGACGGTATTTATCTGAAAAGTAAACTTCCGCCTGGATGCTGCCGCAACCCGGGGGGCAAGTGTGTGGCGAGAACATATGAGGGAAGCTCAGACGCGTGAAACATATGTCGCGGTCGTAATAGTAAGTCCATTGCCCTTCGGAGAGGTCCGTACGATTAACGCCGAGGTTGATCATCACGCAACTCGTGCAGGCCAACTTCTTCGCCGCTGCCACTACATCCGATGGCGCTCCCACGATCATCGGCACTAATAGAGGCAACGGGATCGACGAGACTACGGCGTCATAGCCGGCCACAGTCCCGTTCTTGAAATGGAGCTCGTGCTTATTGGGATCCAGCCGCACCAGATCATGGCCTAGCTGGAGTTGCGTCTGCTTTGGAAGCAGGTTCAGGTAAGCGCCAAAACCGTCGTAAGAGGGGTAGCGGACGTAGGTGACATAGTGGACATCCGGAGTTTCGGGAGATAGCGCCCCCAACAAGACCTCTTCGAGCTTTGCGCGGTACAACCTCGGTCCCAGCCAGGCTGTGCTCATGTTGTCGGCGGTCGTTGTGTGGTACTTCAGCCCATACTCCATGGGAAAGGTTTCCGCGAATGTCTTGCCATAGCTGGCAATCAACCAATCCGCGTAATTGTCGATCGGCGTGTCACCCAGATTCTGTTGATTATTCTGGGCCTCGATAAAATCGCGCAAACAATTGACCACCAGTTCCGTCGGCAGGCCATGTAAGTTGCACACCGCTGGATGCTTGACCCAGTGTCCCTTCCAGTAGTTGTTGGGGCGGGAGTGAATCACCTCATATTTCTGGTCAACACTCTCAGCAAAAAGCTGCTGGAGACGCTCGTGTTTGGTGAATGAAACGTGCGGCCCTTCGTCAAATATGAAACCACTGGCATGTTTGAACGATGCCGTATGCCCACCCTGGTAATCGTTCTTGTCGTAGGTAACGGTAGCCACGCCTTCCTGGTGCAGCCGATACGCGGCACCGAAGCCTGCCATCCCCGAACCCAAAATCGCTACTCTCTCCATACTTTGCTTTTCTCCTAAATCTCTTAGCTTCGGCTTCGCCGATCAAACTTGGACAGCTTTGCGCATTTCAGGGGAGTGCTCCATTGCGGTCCGGTACCAATCCACCGTACGCTCCAGGCCCTCGCGCAAAGACACTTGTGGTTTCCAGGCAATTCTTGCAGAAGTCTCGGCGGTTTTGGCTAACCGGGTTGGTTCCATCGGACGGTCGGGCAACGCACCAAACCTCAGACTTGCCTTGGGGTCAACCACCGCGGCTACCTGCTGCACGATTTCACGAATCGAAACCAGCTCTCCCGAACCCAGGTCAAGCGTTTCGCCATCGATGCCGGGAGCTTGTCCGAGCGCGACAAATCCTTCAACCACGTCCGAAACGTAAACCCAATCCACCAGCCTGTCGCCGCTGGTTATCTTGGGCGTCTCCCCGCGAAGTAGCGAGAGAGTCACGTAAGGAATGAGCTTGGTCAGGTCTTGCTGAGCCGGTCCGTAGACCATGAAAACGCGAGCGATGACCACTGGAAGCCGGTAGAGCGCGTGGAACATGCGAGCATAGCCGCTGCTCGCCCACTTGGCGGCAGCATAGGGGGCGGAGGGAAATAGTTCGCCATTCTTGGGATCCGGTTCTGCGAGCGAACCTGTCAACACCACGCGCCGGCATCCTGTTTCCGCGGCCATGGTCAGCAGGTTAACGGTACTTTCCAAATTACTGTGGAAGGTCGGCAGAACGTGTTCCAGATTCGGTGCGCCTTTTACATGGCTCGCCAAATGAAAGATGACATCTGGCTGGATCTCGCGGAAGAGATGGCGCACTGCGCTCATCTCCGACACATCCGCTTGCCACCATCGCACCTGACCTTTTTCTTCCCCTGGAGCCTGTGTGCGATACACCGCATGAACTTCCGCCTGGTCCTGGAGCAAGCGATGACACAGGTGCGATCCGATGAAACCGCTGGCGCCGGTAACCAAGATTCTCTGTCCCATATGCTATTAGGTTTCACTCCTGTGACGGCTGCAGAAAGCTCCGCGGCCAGACACAAGTTCAACGGAAACTACTGCACGGTAAGCGTGAACGGTTGTGCTGATACAGTGGAACCTGATGCGACGCGGCAAACATCGGTAACCAGCGCCCACTACCTGGTTGAAACGGCGTTGGGGGGATGCTGACCAGCGAAACGGTGCCCGTTCTTACTTGCCTGCGAGCTCTTTATTCGTGCCCGGACAGGTAGTAGCGAAGTGAAATCTGCTCCACCTAAACTCCGTTCAGCGAGGGGTGTCCCCATCGGATAAACGCCATTAGATTTTTGCGCATGACGAGCAGTAAAATTCCACACTGTGGACAGCTCCGCCCTCTCAGTTACAGGCGATAATCGCTCTAACTCACTGCAATGCAAAGACTTAGCTTTGTCTCGCTTCCCTGCCGGTCTTCATCGGCACACAACGTTTACTGCAGGTGCAATTCCACTCCGCAGGTCATGCTGGATATGCCATTTTGTCGATTATTATGCAAAAACCACCGCATATGATACCCCAAACACACCTATCACCTTCAAGTTTCCAGACGACGGATGGGGCGTGCCCTGTGTAGACTCTAGCTTCCTGCGACTAGAGCGATTCTACTGACCGCGGGTTTCTTTCTCCTATGGCACCGTCGTGCCATTTGGTCCAGCAGATGGGGGTTCCGGTTTCTGAAGAAGATAGTCAAAAATCTCACGTGCTGCTGAACCCCAAAACCACGGTCCCGCGGCTCAGCCATCTTCGATTTTGGCGTTGCATTACCGATTCCCCTGCGCCTCTACGCGCGAGCAGGAAATCGAACATCTGAGCTGCTGCTGGTCAAGCTGCACCCGCATGCAGTTTGGGTGGAAGTCGGAGGAGTTACAGCGACATATCGAGCAATTGGAGTTGCGACTGGAGGAACTGGAATCAACCGCAGCGAGAAAAAGTCCGCGCCGCCGGAACCGGCTTCGGTCCCAGCTTGTTCCACTGCCAGTGCAGCGAAGCCCGCGCGCCGTGATCTCCCCGATCATCTCCCACGGCAAACACGCCCCCTGGCGGAGGCGAAGACCAACTAACCTCCCTGTTCAGATCTAAGAGGGCGTAGTACAAGGTAAATCGTATGCCCCACTCCAAAAATGAAAAAGGGATAGACTGGTAACATATACCGACATTCTGGATAGCACACTAGATGTAACGCAACAAAGTATAGTATCAATAAGGATAATGTCACACTTAAGTAAAGATGATCTCTCTTCAAAAGCCACAACTGACGTGTTCCGAGAGGTACGACTAACAGGGAACAGAACCCAAGAACAAGATGCTTATAGGATAGACCTGTCTCAGTTCCATACCACAAGCGACCAAACTTGCGGGCCGCAAATGGAAATAGTGACCAGGGCTCTTGTGCCAGACGGATCCGATAGTTACGTAACCCAAGAGCAAAACGCCAGCGATCGCGTGATGTAGCTTTACCGTCCGTTGGTTCTGCAAGCCCCTCCTCAGCAGCTGCACGGAATAGCTCGGGATAAGCCCTTCTCTTACCCTCGATGGTGAAATATTCGCTTCGAGATCCTTGAAGAAAGACAGAACCGAGGCCCGTCTGAACGATGATTGGTTCGCCTAGAACGTGCAGATTGCGCAGAGTCCAGGGCAGAATTACCAGGCACATGCCAATAAGCAGCAGTGTACATTTTAATTTACATCTGCTGATGCCTCGCAAGTAACAGAGCGCGAACAAAAAGGGTGGTAAGAGCAGGGTGGTGCCGCGCACTAGGGTTGCCACTCCGAGGGCGAGGCCCGCAGCGAATGATAGTCCAACCTTTCCCTGTTGGGATAAGCTCCAAATCCACACGACCATGCTTAGCACAAGCAACGCGGTAAAAAAAGTTTCCGACGTGATCCAGGTGGAAATGACAACGGCAGGGGGAAACAGAAGCCATAGAACACCCGCCCACCATCCGGCCTCGATCGAGGTTACACGATGGCCGAGCGCCAACAGCAGGAGGGCGATGCCAAGGTCAAGCAGCATTTGCAAGCAGACGACAAGAGAAAGGTACCGGTGGGGAGCGACCAACTTAGCGAGGGCGAGAAAAACCGAGTAACCAGGAGCTTGGCTAGAGGGCATAAGTGTATGAGAGTCGTTGTATGTCCCCGTGGCAAGTATTCTGTCGGCAGTCGGCAAATAGACATTCGCAGCGTTGTCACCGACATATGGCTGTAGAAGTCGGGCCTCGAGCAGCAGGAAGAGAAGGGCGAGTTTACAAACCGTCACTAGTGTCAGTGATAACGCCGCAAGAGTGTGGCGTGGTAGTGTGCTTACCATCGCTCTTGTCCAAATTCAATCTTGTCGAAATTAACTCGTGAGCTGGTGAAACAGACCTCTGCTAAGGTTTGCGTTGAGAAGACGTAAAACATAGCGACTAACTCCGGATACCAATATCCACATTTTCAGCCAGACTTGCAGTTGTTTTCCTGCCACGAGTTCGAGCGAGCCGGTTCCACCCTGCCGAACCCTTTCCTGGAGATCCAACCTGGACATCACAGGCCGACGTCAACCCACAACCCTCCAATCAGGTTGCGAAAAATGCTGCGTTTTTTCTCCTACCCGGGCCTCGATTCCGACTGATTTAGACGGCACTGACGTATCATAAAGGTGTCGAAGTTCAAATCCCACTTGGTTCCCAGCTTAAACCATCTCGTCCGCCCTGGGCAAACTGCGAACTGACGCGGTCGAGCAATGCGCCCACCTGGGCAAGAGTTTATTCCCTCCGTCGCCTAACGATGGCTAGAGACCTGGCGCGCCGCACAACCACCTTGAGCCGGATTATCAAATTCGCGAGTTTCGTTTCATCGCGTTTCATCGGCGTGAAACACGCCACGCTGCACTCAATCCCGTCCTGTTGAACACCAGCGTTCACAAACTTTCCGCACCGCCTGTCCACAATCCTCGTTCGTAAACCGTCCTTGAGATGACGCCCGGCGAACCAGCGCGGAAGGACATGGCCTGGGTTCACAAGAGGGATAGTGCTGACGTTATCTATCTCTTTTAAGCCCGTTCTCAGAAACTCGATTTCGACGCCTTAACCGACGATCCCAAAGCTCTGCGGAGGTCCGAAATGAAATCCTCTCCCGAGAACAGACTAGCGAGAAACTTTTCCTCTCGCTTCGCTTTTCTAACTACCTTATTGACTTTCGCCCTAGCATTTCTCCTTACGGCATGCAGTGGGGTCAACGCCGGTACGCCATCGTCACAAACGGGTGCTGCCACACCCTCAACGGCAAAAGCCACCCTGTCTTCCGCGCCTACGACGATCAATTTCGGAACTGTCCAATTGAATTCAAAGGCGGCCACCAGCGTCGTTAACCTAACCAATGTGGGAACCTTCGCCGAAACTATTGAGTCAGCAGCTATTGCTCCCACTTCGATCTTCTCCATCGAGGGTTGGAGTGGACCAGTGACTCTTAAGCCTGGCCAGACAGTCCAACTTCGAACGGTCTTTGCTCCCAAGAGCACTGGCAGCTATTCAGGGGCACTCACTTTGGTAACGCTGGGTGTTGCACCAGCAGAGTCCGCCGAGCCTGCGGTGATCGACGGCCCGAATTTGCCGTCGCCACGCATGAGCCAAGTCAACATCACGGTAGTCGGCGCAGCAAGCGCTGAAAATGATGCGCCACCAATAGCAACCGTAGGAGTCTCAGTGTCACCAATCTCCGTAGCGTTGCAATCTGGCCAATCGAAGCAGTACACCTCTGCCGTGACAGGAACGTCCAATACCGCCGTGACGTGGGTTGCTGCACTAGGGTCTATATCCACTTCCGGCTTTTATACAGCCCCGCTAGTCACGAGTCGGACCTTGGATACAGTCTCCGCGATCAGTGTTGCCGACTCTATGAAATACGCCAACTCCGCGATAACAATTAATCCGACAGGTGGCAGCGGCGGTGGCACTGGTAGTGGTCCCTACAGCATCCTTAACCAGGAAGACATCACCAACGTGCCCAGCCCCAACAGTCTTTTTGGCAAACAACTCCCGGTCGATGTCATGTCGCACCTGGCGGTGAATGGCGAGATAGAAGCCCAAGAATCAATGCTGGCTTGTATCGGTTCCGGCTGCTCACCATTTTCTCAGATAGTCATTGCTGCACCAAACAGCACCCAAGACAACAACGGAGTACCTTTCTACTACGGTCAGGCGAGCGATCCATTTTACATGTGCGGCAACCAGTCCGGTTACAACAGCTGTGGCAACACGCCTACCGTATCCGGCTACAGTCCAACCAATGTACCGTTCCATGCGCCATCGGGGGCGCAACCAAGTTCGGGAGATTCGGACCAGTTCACGCAGATTTGGGATCAAGAATCGAATAACATGATTTACCTCTATTGGGGCACTTCCGGGAATCGTCCTGCACATACCTTCCCTGCCTGCCCCAACAGCAGCCATACCGGTACACTCGGTGATCCTTGTTCCTTCCCCGCTGCCGATTACGGCACCATGAACGACCGTGACGAAACTCGAGCTTACGGAATCCTCAGTGGCGACAGTCTCAATGTGGCTGCAGGGCTAGGCCATGTTCGCGTGCAGGAGTTTATTCAAGGACAGATCAATCACCCGATTTACCTGAACACGGCATGCCAGCAGCCCAGTGACGGCGACGGCGGATCATCCACCGTACCAGCCATCGTTTTCCCTAATACAATTTACGGTGCTCAGTCCTGCGGCGGACAGACGGGAGCCCACCTTGACCATGCGCCTCCGGGCGGAGCACTCATCTTTTTGGATTACACCGACGCTCAACTGGCGTTGCTTCAGCCTTACGTTCCGGCATGGCAGTACGTTCTGCTGCAGGGAATGTCGCATTTCGGTGGATATGTAGGCGACACTGGGAATCCGCTGCATCCATCGCGGATTGAGGATGCTACGGCCTACAACGCTGCGGGAATATCGGACCCCCTGCTCAGTTGGCTCAATGGTCAGCCAAATGATGTCGGGACCACCTGCGGCAGCCAAGGCTGCAATCTGAACTGGCAAAATATGAAATGGCGTGGCAGTTGTCCGACGGCGAACGGCGGAGCCGACAATCTGTGCTCCCTCTCGTCTCACATTCACATTGCCGATCAATGTGTAGCGAAAGGCCTGGCGGGAATGACAGCCGCCGAAGGAGCCTGCTTCTGACGGGATAACACCGGCTAATTTCGCCGATGTCAACTGGCGTGCGGAGTCGCTCATCCAAAGAATCGCGGTTGTGGTGCAGCTTGAAATGCGCCGCTACCGCGATTCGCTATCTCATTGATTCAAAAGATATTGCATGCTGTTCTTGACCACCGGGCAAATGCCGGATATTCTAATAGGAATAGCTGCTCCCCCCTACTAATCAGCTACAACTGACCGCCGATCGGCATTCATCATGTGTGGCATTTGCGGCATATTTCGGCCCGACAGGGGAACGGTGGACACTGGCCGCGTAATGGCCATGCGAGACGCCATGACCTACCGGGGTCCGGACTCCGCTGGTCTTACGTCGAACCCGGGATGCGTGCTCGGTCATCGACGGCTTTCGATCATCGACCTTTCTGAAAACGGTGCCCAACCGATGTCGAATGAGGACGGCTCCGTCGAGGTCGTTTTTAACGGCGCAATCTATAACTTCCTGGAGCTTCGCGAAGGACTCGAAGGGAAGGGACACGTATTCCGCTCACGCACTGACACTGAGGTCCTCGTCCATGGGTGTGAAGAATGGGGCATCGACGGACTATTAAAGCGCATAAGCGGGATGTACGCCTTCTGCTTGGTTGACCACGTTCACCATCAAATCCACTTGGCCCGCGATACGGTCGGCAAGAAGCCCCTTTTCTTTAGCATTCGGGATGGAGAACTCGCTTTTGCCTCTTCCTCGCGGGCCCTCTTGAAGGGACTTCGCTATGTGCCCGAGGTGGATCCAATCGCGATCGATCAATTGCTGTGTCACCTTTATATATCCGGACCGCGATCCGTTTTCAAGGAAGTGGAGAAATTGCTTCCCGGGCATGCCCTTACGCTAGACGCAAATGGAAAGCGGAGGGATTTTACTCATGGGCAAGTCGACTTTCTACAACCCAAGCAAGTTTTCTCCGAGGAAGAATGGCTGGAGCGCATCGCAGAGATACTGAAGGCCGCGATACGGCGGAGACTGATCGCTGACGTTCCGATAGGCGTCCTTCTTTCTGGAGGCGTGGACTCCAGCCTGGTCACGGCCCTCGCGGCAGAAATATGCCCGCGAGTTCGCACCTTTTCTGTGGCTACCGAGGATCCGGAACTCGACGAGCGCCGCTTTTCCAGGGCAGTGGCAGAAGCTTGGGGAACGGACCACCACGAACTGGAAGTTGGGGGCGACCTCCGAAAGAGCCTGTGCTGGCTAGTCGGTGCCATGGGCGAGCCATTGGCGGATGCATCGGCGGCAAATGTTTTCGCTATTGCCGAAAAAGCACGCGAAATGGTAACAGTAGTGCTAACAGGCGATGGTGGCGATGAAGCCTTCGGCGGCTACCATCATTTCCTCGGATATTACCTGGCAGAAAGGGCGCGCAATTTCCTGGTGCGGCCTGCATTACCGCTTCTGGCGGCGGCAGGCCGGTCTTTTTCGAAAAGCAACGGGCTTAGGCATCAGGCTGGAACCTTCTTGCAAATGACAGCTTCCCCCGTAGACAAGACCTTGTTCGCCTTTCATTCCGCAATGTCGCCCAGCATTCGGTCGCAGCTTTATACCTCCGACTTTGAGCATGAGCTTGGGGGCAGGCTTCACAATGCACACTACGTGGACGCGCTTCCCAGGAATGGGAGCGGGAGTTGGGATGTCGATCGTGTAATGCAAGCTTATATGGTCACAACTCTTCCCGATGATTACCTCGCGAAAGTAGACAGCGGAACCATGGCAATGAGTTTGGAAGCGCGCAGCCCGTTCTTGGATGTCGACCTTCTGCGATTGGCCGGCAGCATTCCGGCGCCGATGAGATTTCGCCGCGCTAAAGCAAAGTCGCTCTTGCGCTCTCTGGCTTTGCGCTACATTCCTCGCCAATGTGTACAGCGGCGGAAGAAGGGATTCGCAGCTCCCATCCATTTGTGGCTACGGGGGGACTGGCAGGATATCGTCGAGGAATTCGTCCTGGGACCGCGGGTGAAGACCCGCGGCTGGTTTCGGCCCGAGACGTTGCAGCGGGTCGTCGCCGAGCATGCGCGCGGAATAGATCATTCGGAGTTAATCTGGGGCTTGCTGGTATTGGAACTGTGGATGCGATTGAGCGTTGACAAGAGTCTCTCTACGAGCGACGCGTTGTAATCGTGTTTTCCGATTACGTTGGAAAGTGCCTGGCTTATGTTTTCGCATCTCGATAAATGATCTTTTGGGGGTCAGCCGGTGGAACTGAGCGTGCTTAGTCGTCTCAAGGAACGGGGGGAAGCAGGAATGCCGAGAAGTAAGTCTCCTGTTTTTGTTGTAGGTTGTCCCCGTTCTGGCACGACATTTCTGTTTGACGCGTTGTGTTCGTCAGGTGTTTTTCCCGTGTTCGACCAGGAAAGTCACGTATTTGGCGGACTGGTAACCAGAGTCGGGGATCTGTCCCGTCGCAAGAACAGGGAGGAACTGTTCGTGCGATGGACGCAGAGTAGCTATTTCAAGCCGGTAGGTATCGACCTTGAAGAAGTTAAGCTACGGATTATCGAGGAATGTAATAATGGCGGCGACTTTCTTAGAATAGTGATGGAGAGCATGGCGCGCCAGCAACATAAGAATCGCTGGGCTGAACATACTCCCGATCACGCCCTGTACTTGAAGGAGATCAAGCGCACACTGCCGGATGCACTGATTCTTCACCTGATTCGCGACGGACGGGATGTGGCTCTGTCGCTTGATCGGCAGGGATTTCTGAATTCCTATCTATGGAGCGAGAAGCACAGTCTAGTAGCGTGCGGTGTGTATTGGGAATGGCTGGTTGAAGCGGGAGTGAGAGCGGGTAGAGCGCTCGGGGCGGATTATATGGAAGTACGCTTTGAAGACTTGATAATGAAACCGCATGAAACTTTCGCCAAAATAGGCCAGTTCATCGCCGAGGATCTGGATTACGATCGCATCCGGCAACAAGGAGTGGGGGCGGTCAGCAAACCGAATACTTCATTCAAGGCTGAATCGAGCAAGAGCGGCTTCGACCCGGTCAGCCGATGGAAAAGAGACTATCCGAAGGGTGAATTGCTCAAGCTTGAAGGAGCTATTGGTCCCTTTCTCAAGAAGATGGGATATCAATTAGCAACGCCAGAGAAGGAGTTGGGTAATACCTTTGCTCCGCGGAGACTGCGTACTCTGTACCGGAATTATTTGGCCTCGCGACTTTTCGTGAAGACCTACTTCCCGATGGCAAGGTACTTCGTAAGAGACCGTTAGGAGGTGGTTTAACAATCTTCACGAATCGTTCGCCTCCATTAAAACAAGTTCACACAAACCTACTGATTAAGACTCAGACTCGCCCACAAGCTGGCCCGGGAAGGTAAAATATCGCACGGCTGCAAATCCTAGGCTCTTGACTAGTCTTATCGTGATAAGGGTTCGATCGTGTTTCATACGAAGTGGAGTCTATGAGAAAAACGAAGGTTGAATTGACTTTGTTGGTATCCTTCCTGCTCGTGGTGATGTTGGCAGCATGCGATCAACAAAAAGACTCCGAGCCGAGCGCCCCAACCCCCCACATCAGCGGCGTGAATGAGTATTGGGTTGCCGCCGTTGGCGACGATTTCAACTCCGAAGATACCCCTGGGCGGCCGGGGAAAATGCCAGCCTGCACGGGGCCGTTCTCAATCGCTAATCAGGAACCAATCACATGCGTACCCGGCCCGAATAGTCTTTTTGCCAAGCGGCTGCCCTCCGACGTGATGAATCATCGTATGGCCGATGATGTTGACGTAGCTGTACATGCCCTCAGTGCAAATGCCGGTTCGAGTACCAATGTCATGATATGGGCACACTCCGGGAGCGCGAATGACATCAACGGCATTCCATCTTATTACGGTCAGGCTTCGGATCCTGCTTATGTGATAACAGGGGGCGGCAGCTCTGCTGGCGAGTACAATGCTATTAACAAACCCTTTCATGCTCCGAATCAGGCATTTACAAACGGTGCTTCCAGTGAGTCTTTCTTGTCGGTTTGGGATCAAGTGCAGAATAAGTATGTCTATTTGTATTATGGTGGAGGCCGACATACTGAACTACCTAAGTGTACCTCTACCGACCTGAGACACCCTTGCCCACTTAGCTCCGATCCGTCGGCTAGCGTCTTCAATGACCGCAATGAACGGAAAGGGTGGGGGACAGGCGGAGGGCCCGACAGTATGAATATAGTTGCGCCAGTGGGCCGCATTCGTGTGAACGAAATGATACAGGGGCACATTTACCATCCCATCTATATGAACGTTTTATGCGAGCAGAATAACGGAACTCGCAGAATGGCCAGCTTTGTGTTCCCGGCGACTGCGGCTGCCGGTTCCTGCCAGTTCATTTGCACTGAATTGAGAAACCCTTGCACGAACACTGACAAAGCTCCGCCAGCCGGCGCTCTGTTTTTCTTGGATTACACGGATGCCCAACTAGCATTGCTGAAGAACTACATGCCGCTCTGGCAGTATCCCATGGTGGAAGCCTTAACTCATTATGGAGGCTATGCTGGCGATACGGGAAACCCTCTGCATCCTTCCAGAATGGAAAGTGAGGACGCTTACAAACTGGCAGGAATTGAGGATCCGATATTCCGTTGGCTACAAGGCCAGGACGGGATTAGTCCAGCGTGTGGGGTAACCAGCGGCCAGTGTAACTTGCCGTGGTCGAATTTTGCGGTAGCTGGGCGAGCTTGTCCGGCAGATGGACTGTGTGACATCACGCGACACATTCACATTGCCGATTCGTGCGTAGCGAAAGGATTAGCGGGAATGAAGGCTTCTGAAGGAGCTTGCTTCTGACGGACAAAACCGGCTGCGTTCATTCCTCTAGATGGTTTGAAGCATCTCTCCTGGTTGGCAGCCCGAGAGGCTGTATCTGGAGAAACCAGTGCTGCAAGAATCTGGCCATGGCGCCGCGCGAGATACTCGTTTTCTCAGTTGATTCCCTTAATAATCAATGGCTTACCAGTTTGGCGTTTGGTACATTGAGTGCAGACCACCACGTTGCACAGGTCTGCTCTTTCTCAGGGCCAGGTGCTCAGGGCCAGATGCTCGAGGCCACCTGGAGGACATCAGGATGCGGTCGGGTGAGTGCTGTCTGGTGGGGCAGAAGAGGATTGGAGATTGAATGCCTGAGGTGAAGGACAAGTTCTCCGTAGTCGTGCCCGTACTTAATGCAAAGAAC
>Ga0302326_10013108_pt1 | contig 17590 bp, 17 predicted proteins | sample Palsa_T0_3_FD_202264 | JGI IMG/M metagenome (GOLD analysis project Ga0302326, IMG submission 202264) | Peat permafrost microbial communities from Stordalen Mire near Abisko, Sweden - Palsa_T0_3 | ecosystem: Environmental > Terrestrial > Soil > Palsa > Peat permafrost | place: Sweden: Abisko... | reverse complement strand
AGTGTATTTTCATTGTTTGCGTGGACTAAAACGATTCGTCCCGATAACCTGCTGCGGCATTTAGCTTCTCAGTTTGTCGAGGCACGGTTGCCGGCTCCGCTGGCGTTACTCCGGCGGATCTTCCAAGAGTCGCCGTCACGGACGACGACCCACGAATAGTACCCGCCATCGTCATCATCAGCACCCTCCCAATTTTTAAAAACGCAACTCCACCTTCCGGTCGAACGCACGTCATTGCCGACCGCAGTTACCCGATCAACCGAGGTAAAATGGCTGCCGACATGCCAAGTGTTGAAATCCCAACTTTCATACGCTTTTTCGATTGCCTTCCGACCGCGAAATGAGCCGTGATTATACGTCCCCCTAACCCCGTCTTGGGTGTAGAGCGCCGCGACGGCGGCTGCGTCGTGCTTGTTGATTGCCTCGTCATACTTCGAAGCCAAGACACGAATTTGCTGAGCTATTTGTGGATCGACCGTGACTTTCTGTTGGGCGGAGATCGGCCAAGCAAAGCTGATTGCCAATCCCACAAGGGCAAGTAATAAGCGGATTTTCATTGTTTCCTCCCGGTGTCTTAGGTTTTTCGCTTACCCTCGCTTCAGTTGTCACTCCCCCAAATGGGGGAACCGCGACGGTATGGTTATTGCTATCGGCGAAGTTCTTTGCCACTCTGAAGGTCACCAGTGCAAGCGTGCCTGCGATGGGAGTGGCATGGAAAGAATCAGCAGCGTGGATCAGCGCAAGATCTCGGCTTTCGTGCGCGAGTTGTATTGTCTGGGCTCTGTCAATGCGATCTTAGACCGAGTGGTTCAGAGCCTTAGTATGTTGATTGCAGCGAACAGCGTCTTCATACCTACATTTGATCCGAGAACGAAGATAATGTCCGTGTTGGCCGACAACATAGGACCTGAGCTTCACGAATTGTGGCCGACATTAGTTGCTCTCCGGCACAACAATCCTGCACTTACCTATCATTTGTCTCACGCAACTGCACCAGCTTTTACCATGGGAGATCTGCTTCCGCGGTCTCAATGGAAGAAAACAGCAGTTTTCAACGAATTCTATTCAAAGCTGGATATGCAAGAAAGGCTTAGTGTGAGTTTGCCTTTCGCTCGACCTGATTCTGTGGGCGTGGTCGCGCATCGAATCCGCCGCAGTTTCACCGAACGGGATCGTACGGTGTTAAACCTCGTTCAATTTCACATTTCGGAGGCATGCAGAACCGCAAAAATGTATCTCGTTCCTCCTTCCGCCTCAATAGTCGACGCGATTGAATCGCTTGTCGGTGGAAGTTTCGTGGCACTGAACTCTAGTGGTGCAGTCCGATATTGTTCTGATCTCTCCCAGAGGTGTTTTGAGAGCTTTTTCCCACAAGAAAAGCCGTTCCACTTGGGCCTTCCCGCAACTGTAGAACGTTGGGTGCGCCGAGAAATCGCAGCTTTTGGAACGAGCGAATTGGCCGTTCGCCCGCCGCAATCTTTGGACGTGAGGCTTGGCGAGAGAAGCCTTCACATCCGACTCGCAACTACTTTTGACAGAACCGTGCAAATTCTTTTTCTTCGAGCCGAAGATCCAACGTTGGAATTAGCGAAATTGAGTGCCCTCGAATTAGGAGCTCGCACAACTGAAGTTCTCTACTGGTTGGCAAAGGGTAAGAAAAACGAAGAAATCGGCATTATTCTGGGGATGGCACCCGAAACTGTTAAAACTCACCTGAAAGCCATTTTCTATTGTCTGAAAGTAGAGAATAGAGCAACAGCAGCCTCGGTGATTTCAGAGCTTCTGGCGCGCGCTTAGAGAACTTGGAGCGCTTTCGCAGGAACGAGCAAAGCTCCAGGACCGATTGGCTTCTTGCGAGTAAATCGGAGCTTCCTCTTTCGGCTCCGCGGCGTTAGCGTTGCATGCACGGTGCAAACCGCAAGCTCGCAGAAAGCCGCCACCTTTTGCGAGTTTTTCAGAGACTGAGAGGCTCGGCAAGGCTTCGGGAGCAGCTTCGGGAATATTTTGACGGTCGCTTGAACCTCCTGATTTTTGACGATCCACGATTTTGCTTTTTCGCTGCGATGGGGTTTTTCTCCGGTGGAGCAATTTTCAAATCATCCATGATTCCTTCCAATTCGTCTCTTTCAGCCTCAGGAACGCCAGCTTCCTTTAAAGCTTTCGATGCGGCGTTCGCGATAAAAGCCGAGGTTTGCGATCCGCGGGCGAAGACGTTCGCGTTCACCGCGCAAAAGACGATGTATGGCGGTAAGCATATCGCCGAAGGCGACACGGTTTTCGTGTTCGCGAGCGAGAACGAGGGCGGGCAAGGCCTCATCGCGCGCGGCGTCGTCACTTCCGCCGAAGCGATCGCGAAGGAGCGCGGGATCGCCCGGCAAACACCGCGTGTGAGCCTCACCATCAGACGCACCGCGCTCGCGAAGGGGCCGATGGGGCGGAGCGAGCTCAAACATTTCACCGACTGGAACGACGGCCAACCTGAGACCGAGCTCAATTTCAAATTCTATCGTCAGGCAACGAACAAGATCGTCGGCATCTCGGATGAAGCGGCGGCGTTCCTTAACGAATTTTTCTAGCGCGACCAATGCGCCGGAAGCGGCTGGCCGCCGCCTCGATCGCCGCTTGGGCCGCCGTCCCGCTCGTCACATCGAGGGCTACGGGAAGGACTCGCTCGCCCGATAGAGTGCAGTCTGAAGGCGATTTGCCACATGTCCGCCGATCTCCTTTCGAATATGCATCGCCCGCTTTCCCATAGCGGCATAGAAACGCTTTGCGCGTTCAAGCTTATAAAGCCGCACCAAGTCCGTTCCGGTCCAGGATTGATTCCAGGAAATATCTACGTGATGGAAGACGAAGTTGACCTCAAATTGGAAATCATTCCGCTCCAACGACGCGCATTTTCGCACTCACCACGGAACCATCCGGTCCAAGTAATCCAGATACTGAAGACCCGCTTTTCCGGCCTGCGCGCCCATGGTATTCGCGAGGTTCGGTATGCTCTTCAATCGATCAATCGCCGCGCCAATCGCCAGACCACTATTTTTGCTGGAACGAAGAACCAGGACGTTTGAGGCTGCGAAAAGGAACGATCCGAGTATTATGCCAGATTAGGCGAGCCCCCAATATCAAGTCTAATTATGAGAGAGGAACAATCTACAATGTCCGAACCCAAGAACTCGTCACGCAGCGCAACGATCCCTGTCCGTGATCCTTCCTTGCCGCTTTCCAGTAACAAACACCTCCTTAGGTGGATTCAGAAAATGTTTACTCTCACTCAGCCCGACGCCGTCCATTGGGTGGACGGTTCCGAGGAGGAAAACGACGCGCTCTGCCAACAGATGGTCGAAGGAGGCACTTTCATCAAGCTGAACGAGGAACTTTGGCCGGGATGCTACTACGCCAAGTCCGATCCGGGCGACGTGGCCCGCGTGGAAGACCGCACGTTCATCTGCTCCCTTTCCAAGGACGGTGCAGGCCCGACAAACAACTGGGCAAACCCATTCGAAATGCGCCGGAAGCTGAAAGAACTTTTCAACGGCTGCATGCGCGGACGCACCATGTATGTGCTCCCGTTCAGCATGGGCCATATTGGCTCGCCGATGTCGCAAATTGGCGTTCAGTTGACGGATTCACCCTATGCCGTCGTTAACATGCGAATCATGGCGCGCATCGGCCTGCCCGTTTACAAGGAGATCGACGCGCACGGAAAGCGCGTCGTGCCCTGTGTGCATTCAGTCGGTGCTCCGCTCGAGGCTGGTCAAAAGGATGTCCCGTGGCCATGCAACGCCGACAAATACATCGTCCACTTCCCCGAAACACGCGAAATCTGGAGCTATGGCTCCGGTTACGGCGGCAACGCCCTGCTTGGCAAAAAATGTTTCGCCCTTCGCATTGCCTCCAACATTGCCCGGGACGAGGGGTGGATGGCCGAGCACATGCTCATCCTCGGGGTTGAGAACCCACAGGGTGAGAAAACCTACGTCGCCGCGGCTTTCCCGAGCGCCTGTGGCAAGACGAATTTCGCAATGCTCATTCCGCCTGCTCATTTTCAGGAGGAAGGCTGGAGAATCTGGACCGTCGGCGACGACATCGCCTGGATTCGACCCGACGCGGAAGGTCGGCTCCGCGCTATCAATCCGGAGTTTGGCTTCTTCGGTGTCGCACCCGGCACTTCCGTCAAGACGAACCCGAACGCCATGGCCTCGCTCGCGAAAAACACGATTTTTACCAACGTCGCACTCACCCCCGAAGGAGGGGTCTGGTGGGAAGGAATGACCGACAAGCCTCCCGCGGAGTGTCTCGACTGGCAGGGAAAAAAGTGGACGCCCGAGATCGCCAAGGCGACCGGAGCCAAGGCCGCTCATCCCAATGCGCGGTTCACTGCTCCCGCATCGCAATGCCCGACCATCGATCCGGCCTGGGAGGACCCTGAGGGCGTACTGATCAACGCGATTATCTTCGGCGGCCGACGCGCCACCACCATGCCGTTGGTTTACCAGGCGTTCAACTGGAGCGCAGGTGTTTACATTGGCGCCACGATGGGCTCGGAGATGACCGCGGCTGCCGCCGGACCCTTCGGAAAAGTTCGACGCGATCCCATGGCCATGTTGCCATTCTGCGGTTATCATATGGGCGACTATTTTCGCCACTGGATCAATATGCAGCGTTCACTGAGCGAGACGCCTCGCATTTTCCATGTGAACTGGTTCCGCAAGGGGGAGGACGGCAAATTTCTCTGGCCCGGGTTCGGCGAAAACATGCGCGTCTTAAAGTGGATCGTGGACCGCGCTCGCGGCCGTGCACTCGGCAAGGAGGCCGCCGTCGGCTGGCAGCCTCGCTACGAAGACATCAACTGGGATGGACTGGATTTTCCAAAGCAGAAGTTCGAGGAACTCCAGCGCCTGGACCGCACCGCCTGGCGCAGGGAAGTTATTGGGCATGAGGAGCTTTTCCTCGACTTGCACGATCATCTTCCAAAAGAACTCATCTACGAACGCGAACTCCTCATTTGCCGGTTGTAGTAATAGCTAGGTCCTGCTGCGACCCGCTTGACTATGAACTTCAAGCAGAGCTGGCGAAGCACTATGAGGGTTCCATGGCCACAGGCGAAAATCTATTCTCCACAAACCGGAGCACCGGCGCCTATTTGGGTACGCGCTAGCAGAAATCAAAAACATCCGTATTTAATCGTTTTTAGGATTGAAGAAGGCATTTTTGAATTAGGGTCCGCTTACACCTCGTGCTTCAGCGGTTTCGTCCCCAGCGCCCTTGCGCAGACCATGCTCAGGATGACCAGCGGCAGCCCGACGCCGAACGACCAGCGGATGCCGAAATGCTCGGCGACATTACCGAGCAGTGGCGGTCCTAGCAGGAACCCGACGAACGAGATCTGTGCCAGCGACGCAACGTTGGTCGGCGCCGGGCGGTCGGTGAGCTGCGCCGCCGCCGACATCGCCAACGGGAAGATCACCGATGTGCCTACCCCCATCAGCGCAAAGCCGACAAGCGCCAGCCAGTCGCTGGGGGCGAAAAACACCAGCAGCACGCCCACGCCGAGCACCCTGAGCAGCACCCGCGACACAGCGGTCGGAGAATAGCGCTCGACGAACGGATCGGCAAAGAACCGCGTCACCGCCTGCGCCCCAGCGCCGAGCGCTACCGCGAAGCCCGAGAGGAACGGCGGCACCGCGAACACGTCGCGCATGTAGATCGCAGACCAGTCGATCCCCGCCCCCTCCATGATCATCGCGCTCAGCGTCACCGCGACGAGCGCCATGATCGCCATTGTCGGCATCGCGACATGCGTCGGCTTCTCGTCCGAGGTGCCAGTGCGGTGTGGTGCCGGATCGAAGCGCCCGAGGATCAATGCCACCCCCACGATCACCAGCGGCACCATAAGGAGCAGGTGGATCTGCGGCGAGAGCCCCGATTGGGCTACCAGCGCCGAAATGATGCCCGCCGAGAAAAACCCGAAACTCCAAAACGCATGCGCGCGGTTCATGATGCGATGGCCCATCATGTGCTCGGTGCGGTCGGCTTCGAGGTTCAAAATGATCTCGATTCCGCCGATCACGATCCCCACCGGAAACAGCAGCAGGAAAAACGCCAGCGGCCCGCCGGCAAAACTCGCGGTCGCATAGAGCAACGCCAAGAGCGGGATCAGCGTCAGGATGGAGCGGCGATAGCCGATTCGCTCGAGGATCGGCCCGAAGAAGCCTAGCGACACCAGCGTCCCCGCGGCGGCGCCGATGAGGCCGAAACCGAGCAGCCCCTCTTTGATCCGCATCATCCGCTGCAGGTCGGGCAGCCGTGGCGGCAGGCTGCCCATGCAGAACGAATAAACGAAAAAGCCGGCATAGACCCGCTGTTGCGGCGGCAGATCAAGCCCGAACTTCATGGAAAAAAAGTCGCTTGGAAGTTGGGCGTTTCGCGACTTGCGGTACTCCTCGTAGAAGCTAAAGTGCGCCAGTGCGGCGTCGCGGCAGGTGTGCGGGCATCCCCGTGAGGATGCCATTGAGACATCGCTCGACACTCTGGAGAGCAATGTAGTGTAGGCTTCGTCTCGGGGGTTGAATTCTCTGGCTGCGCGCTTACCAAGGTATCCGTTTAACTGCGATCGACAAGAGCGGTAATCCACGATCGAAGCACAGTCCAATACTCGGCCCGATAAGATCAACCACCGACTCTCTAATATAAAGTAGCGGCCGACCCAAGAAGTCCAGTTGCCGGTCCCCCCACTCTCCGCTTCCCCACCCTCTGAGGCCCGGCCAATTCAGGACTTCAATATTTCGCGCCGGCGCGATGTTGAGCTTGAACGGCGCCACTAATCACCTTTCGTCAGTGTTGTCGTGCTGACACGAATGATCATTGCTGGCTGAATCCCCCCGCGCAATTAAACTCCGCAGTCGTCTTGCAGCGATGAAAACCAATGACGCCACGCACAATACCACGAGCATCGCCCGCAGGTACGTGGCGGCCGGCAAAGAGATCCCGATGCCAGTCGCGAGGGCCAGATACGCCGCCACACATGCGGGACACTTGGGAAGCAGTGCCAGCGTAGCGGTCGGAACGATCCAGCCAGCGATCTCCCCGCCACCGCGCAACCGCGACGCCGGCCGACGAGCGTTGTCATCGGCTCGCGCCTTGATCTGGCAGCAGTGGCGAGCGTTCACGCGTCCGCCTCCGCCGATCCACAGCCGCAGGTCGCGGACGACGCCGACGCCGTCTCGGGCCAATAGGGTTTATCCGCGTCGGCAAATTCGTTGGTGCCATAACGATCATGGTACCGCACCCATTCCATCGGGAAACCCAGGCGGTCTTCGTCGCGGCCCTTGGGCACAAGGTCAAGGATCCTGTAGGTGCCCATGAGTAACTCGACGCCGCGCCCGTAGGTGGAGTAGGTATGAAAGACGCCGCCGGCGGCGTCCTTATAGAAGACGCTGAGACCCGGCGCCTCCGCGCTGGGGAACTCCTGGATCGTGTAGTTGTAGTTGACAGTGCCCTGCGCGATCTCCTCCTTGGTGAACGATACGTGGAAGTCAGCGTTGAAATCGTCGCCGTAGGACGACACCCACTTGAAGCGCCAGCCCATACGTTTCTTGAACGACTCTATTTTACCCAGCGGCGCGCGTGAGACTGCCACCATCGTGACGTCGCGGGCTGCCAGGTGAGGGAGCGCGCCGTCGAAATGGTCGGACACGAACGAGCAGCTTGGGCAGCCCTCCTGCCAATCCGGTCCGAACATGAAGTGGTAGACCACCAACTGGCTGCGCCCGGCGAAGAGATCCGCAAGCGCTACCTTGCCGCCAGGGGTGTCGAAAACGTAATTCTTGTCGACCTTTACCCAGGGCAGTTGGCCCCGTTCGACGCTCAACTGGTCCAGGAACCGAACGGATTCCTTTTCCTTTTTCAGCAGCTTCTTGCGGGCCGCAATCCACTCCTCTTGTGATACGATGTTGTGTTCCGGCTGCAGATTTTGCGGCTCAGACGTAGTTGCATTTGCGCTCATAAATTTATCTTTCGTTATGGGCTGGTCTGGCACCTGCCGGATCAACCGTTGTCAGTTTTCTTCAATTTCAGTGATACGACGAACGAGCAGCCGTATTTCGGATATACGTGGCTAAAAAAATCCGGCTTTTGAAATACGTCCCGTCATTCTTTCTCCACAAACCTCGCCAAACTCTCGACAATTCTGTCCCATCCCCGCGCGTGACTGTCCCGACTCTCCACCGTAGCGAACCGGCTGTGCGTCAGTACCATCTCCGTGCGCTCGCCCCGGTTTAGAAACTCCACCGTGATCAGCGACGGCTTTCCCTCCACCTCGCCAAACTCCGCTCCGCTGCCGTCCTTCTCCCAATCCCACGTGTAGACCAGCCGCTCCGGCGCTTTCACCTCCTTGAACACCCCCACCGCCGTAAAAAACTCGCCGTCTGGCGTCTTCATCTGAATGCGGTATTTTCCGCCGACCCGCAAATCCATGCTCGCCAGCGGAACCACCATCCCCGGTTCCGGCTGCATCCATTGTTGAATATGTTCCGCCGACGTCCACACCTTGAACGCCCGCTCCTGCGGCGCATTCAGCATCCGCTTCAAGATTAACGTCGCATCATCCGGCTTCTGCACTTCATTATTCATCATCATCTTGTTTGGTTTCCTTCGTTTGTAGTTTGTCCAAATATTTTTCGAACTGATCCAGATTCCCCTCCCAAAATTTCCGATACCGGTCGATCCACGCCTGCGCCTCCTGCATTGGCTTCGCCTCCAGCGCCAGCCAATGCGCCCGCCCTTTGCGCCGCCGCTTCACCAACCCTGCCTTCTCCAAAACGATCAAATGCTTTGAGACCGCCGCCAGCGACATCGCATGCGGCCGCGCCAGATCCGTCACGCGCTCTCCGCCCGTTGCTAACTGCGCCAAAATCCGTCGCCGTGTCGGATCGGCCAACGCCCCAAAAGTCCGGTCCAACGACCTCGAACTATATTCAACCATACGGTTGAATATTAAATGAAATGAAACCAGACGCAAATAAATTCTTTAATCTTTGGAAATTTTAAACCCGCGAGCGATCTCTTGATGGCATTCGTCACGGGATGTCCGCGCACCTTCCGCACAGGATCCGCCCCATGAGCCGCGCTCAGCGGATGGGTGCCGGCGCGCGACCTCAACGAGGAAAGATTGGTTCGGATCACGTTGAAAAGGGGGCGGTGATGCTGTTATCAATTGGTACAATCAGAAAGGCGATGGCAGGATGAAACGCTATAATCCGTTAAAAGCACCGGCTTCCGAAGAGTGGCTTAATATGGACGAGACAGAGCGCCTCCGTTTGGTCGAGGACTATCATCATCGTGTGCGAGCTGAACTGCCTAATGTGGCGGCGCATGCGATCTTTCACGTTATCGTTGAAAATCAGGTAGCGCTCGGCGACGAAATGCCGGTACGCAGAACGATTGATCGCCTGATGAAGGAAGGCATCGACCGGCACGAGGCCATTCATGCAGTTGGCTCGGTAATGTCTCAGCATATGTGGAAACTTGCTCGCAGAGCCCCGACCGCCCTTTTGCACGGCGACCTGAACGCTCGTTATTATGCCGCGCTTGAAAAACTGACGGTCGAAAGCTGGCGGCAAGCTTACAAATGAGTGATGCAGTGCAGAGATTGGGAAAATCCTTTCGCCGCGTTTTCTGGCAAGGGCAATGCCGACGGCTTGCCTCGGTGAAAGGGAAAAGATGTCATGGATGCATATCCGGCGAATCCTGACGCCCCGCCAGTGTTCCAAATCCGCCGCATATCAAAAATGATATGACCGAAGCGATCCGCCAAAATCTCAACCCGTTTCACAGATCGGTTAAATTCCAACAAAGGTGCGAAAAGCGACATGGGGTTTCTCCAAATCCCTCTGCGCTAAGACCTTATGCGCAGGTAGGACCGCCGATTATCGGCACGATTCAAGCAGCCATTTTTGGGGGATGATTCCCGCAGGCTGTCGTAGGAGATATGTTGCCACGACATCCCGAGCCGTTGGCGACTACTTGCAGGAGCGCCTCTATCGTTGTGAGAGCGCTGCTGGCTAACGGCTCCAGGCAGAAGTTTATCGGCCGTGGCTACCACAAGATTGGAGCCGATCTCTGCACCACAGGCTCGAAAAGCACGAACTGTCGGCGCAATTTCTATGTCGCTTTTCGTACCTTTGTTGGAACTTAACCCAAAAGAAAGGGTTTCAGCAGGGGCCGAAGATCGTCGGCTGGAAGTTTAAAGTGGTCGATACTCAGGACGCTAATGGATAAAACCCCAGTAGTCTCGATAGTCATTTGTACCCGGAACAGAGCCAAAAGCCTGGGCGGCACAATCAAGTCCCTGACCCAGATAAAAAGTGGTTATGAATGGGAAGCAATTTTGGTCGATAATGCGTCAACCGATAATACCATGCAGGTTTTTAAGGAGACTGGGGACTGCGGCGGCCGGTTCCGCTATTTGCGAGTAGATCAAGTTGGGCTTGGTGCCGCCCGCGATGCGGCTTGGCGGCAAGCGCGCGGGTGCATAGTTTCGTTCACTGATGACGACTGCTATCCAGCACATGATTATGTGGACAAAGTTGTCGAGGCGTTTGGCGCTCACCCCGAGACTGGGTGTGTGGGTGGCCGGATCTTGCTTTACGACCCGCAAGATGCCCGGGTGACAATCGACGAGAGGATTGTGCCGTTTGAGATTAGGCCATTTCATTTTGTGACGCCTGGGGAGTTGCATGGGGCAAATCTCTCTTTTCGCCGTGAGGTTCTGGAACGGGTGGGCGGGTTTGATCCGGAACTAGGGGCAGGAACGAAGTTTCCTTGCGAAGACGTTGACGTTGTCGCATCCACACTCTGGGCGGGGTTTGCGGCTCGCTTCGAGCCCGGGCCGGTGGTGTCCCATCACCATGGCCGTAAATGGCCTGAAATCGACAAACTCGAGGCCAGTTATGATCGAGGCCGAGGAGCCTATTACGCCAAGTATATCCTTAGACGCGACTCGAGAAGAGCCTATATCAGTGGTTGGTGGAGGCATGCCAACGCCTCGTATTATGGCTCGACGCTGCGAAGATTATTTCGCGAGTTTAAGGGTGCTGCGTCTTATTTTATCCATCGAAAACGATATGACGTTTTGCTAATGGCATTGCCGATTTGGCTGGCCACTTATGGTGCAATCATCCTGATCGTGGGGATGCGGCATGTTGCGTCGCGCCTGTTCCCTAGTTTCAAACGCTAGGAAATATCCTCCAAAGCTCGAATCTCCTGAGCTACCTCTTCCGAGCGATTACTTCGTCCTGAGTCTCCCGGCAAAGCCCGAGCACTACGCAATGCGATAAAATGAAATCATATCGCTCGCAATATTGCCGCCGAATATCGCATTTTGCGATCGATCTCACGGACGTGTCAGTAACCGCCCGCACCACTTCCCTCGGCGCTTCTGATGTTTTGGTGCGACGATTATCGCTGTCGCGGACTTTGCAGTGTGGAAGTCACGGCAAGGCGCGCGCATGTGAGAAAATACCTGACGGCTCCCGATACGACATAGGCCGCCTTGTGCTTATGGGAAAAACCGACAACGGGTAAATACGTGTTTGAACCTGACAGGATTTCTTTGATGGCGGCATTCACATCCCACAAGACCGGGCGGCAGAGACTCGGATCCTTGAAGAAATATTTTGCGTACAAAGCGCCCGCGCCAATAGAGTACCTGCGCATCAATTTAAAACCAACAGACTTTTGCTTTCGTCCGTGAAAGTGAAAAACAGTCATGTCCGGGACGTACTCAAGGGTTATGTCCGCAAGATAGGCTCTAATGACATAATCAGCATCTGCGCCTGACGGGATAACGGCTCCCGGTCCGAAGCGTTCATCGTAAGGGCCGAGACGTTCAACTAATGCTCGGCGCATCGTCATATTACAGCCGTTCAACTGGGCGATGATGGGGTGGTGCCTTATGGGGTTTATGGCCGGGTTCATACGCCGATTGAAGCGTAACGGGGTCGGGGTGGTCTTGATCGTGAACGGCAAATCCGTGGGGTCGCCGAGTTCGATGCGTCCGCCACGCAAAACAAGCTCGTCGCCGTCGTTCGCGTCATGCTGTAGCAGTTGGCTGACGTACTCTTTGCTCATGTGGCAATCGTCATCGATGAAGGCGAGGAGCTCGCCCTTGGCCGTCCGCAGCGCCAGATTGCTCGCGACTGACACACCGACTCTCGGTTCGAATAGCAAACGCACAGGAAAGGTGGTCGCGGCCGCCCGCTGTTTGACGATGGCCGAGGTTGCATCGCCTGAGCCGTTGTCCACGACGATAATCTCGGCATCGAGCGGTGCCGCGTACGCCAAAGAGGCGGCTATTGAATCCAGACATCCGGCAATGGCATGCGCCCGGTTTCGGGTCGAAACTAACACGGAAAGCTTCAAGGGGCTGTCTCCTTTCCTACAGCATTTAAACATCTCGCCATATTTTTCTGAGTCATATCAATTGGTTACACGCTAATACCGTCGGACGGGCGAAATGCAATCGCGAATATCGGACCTTGTAGAAATAGCGATGAGGGAGTCCACAACGTCGCGCGAGATAGGCAAATCCCGGCGATGCCAAACAGCAGACTGGCAATCAGAGCAAGATACATCCTGGTTGGTCGGAGCAGCCGCGATGGCATTCCCTCAGCACCAACGATCGGCTGCGTGAGCGCGCACTCCACAATGCGATTGACCATACCCGTCGCGGACCTTAGAAAAGACTCCTCAATGCTCCTCCAATGAAGCTTAGCAGGTGTATCCCGAGTTGGTTTGTTGTCGTCGCGTTTCTTCTCGGCGGCTGTAAGCAAGAAGTCGGTCCACAAGTGTCGAATCCACCGCCGGTGGTCGTCGCAGAAGTCGCGCAGCGCAATGTACCGATCATCGAGGAGTGGATTGGCACGCTTGACGGGTCGGCAAATGTGGATATCCGCGCCCACGTGCAAGGTTATATTCGGGAGATTGCCTTCAAGGAAGGTTCAGTTGTGAAAGAAGGCGACCTGCTCTTGCGGATTGATCCGCGGCAATATGAAGCCGCGCTGGCGCAAGCAAAAGCTCAGCTCGGCCAGGCAACTGCACAACAACAGAAGGCTCAGCAGGACGAGGAACGTCAGACAGAACTCTTCAACAAGAAAATCGCCAGCCAGCAGGACTACGCGAACGCAATACAAGCTAATCTTGCCGCGAAGGCTGTCGTCGAGGCTAGCCGTGCCGCACTTGATCAGGCAGAGTTGAATCTCCAGTTTGCGACCATCGCTTCACCGCTCACAGGAATTGTCGGGCGCACCGATCTCAGTGTTGGTGATTATGTTGCGGCAGGGAACGCAGGTGATCCGGTGACCACCGTTTCCACGGTCGACCCGATCAAGCTGCGCTATGGGATCAGCGAGAAAGACTACCTCGCAACCGCCGAAGAAATTTCCGGGCTACTGGCGAAGCCACTCGAGCAGCGCGATGAGATCTTCGAACTCATTCGGGCCGACGGCAAAGTGCATCCGTACAAAGGGCGTCTATTGGCGGCGGAGCGCGCCGTGGATCCAAAAACCGGCACTATTCAAATTACTGCGATCTTCGCTAATCCCGGGAACATTCTGCGTCCGGGCCAATACGCGCGGGCGCGCCTGAAAGTCGAGGAGCGGACAGGCGCCCTGCTTGTTCCGCAGCGTGCGGTGGTGGAACTCCAAGGGAAGAATTTCATCTGGGTTGTGGACGAGACAAATAAGACGTCACAGCGCAGCATCACGGTGGGGCCGAGGATTGGTAGCGACTGGCTGATTGAGAACGGGTTGAAGGCTGGCGAACGAGTCGTAGTCGAGGGGATCCAAAACGTCCGCGACGGCGGTCTGGTTCAACCTACCGCAGCAACGACGTCGCCAGCGGATGCCGTTCCCAAGATAGTCACCGAATAAGTTGCCATGGCCCAATTTTTCATTCGCCGCCCTATCGTCGCGATGGTGATCTCCATTGTGATAGCCATTGTCGGTTTGATCACATTAATGCGCTTGCCGATCGCGGAATATCCGGAGGTCAGCCCCACGCTGATCACGGTTTCCTCCAGTTACCGGGGTGCAGCCGCAGAAGCAGTCATGGATTCTGTTGCCGCACCCATCGAATCGAAAGTCAATGGGGTCGACAAGATGCTCTACATGCAGTCGTCAAACGCCAATGACGGCACGATGCTCTTAAAAGTCACCTTCGATGTCGGCACGGACGTGGATATCATGCAGGTCAACACGCAAAATCGGGTCTCGCAAGCCACAGCGCAGCTACCCGACGTTGTCAAGCGTGAAGGGGTTATAGTCAACCGTTCCAGCCCGAGTCTGCTGATGGTGATCGGTGTCTCCTCACCCAAAAACACGTACGACGCCATTTTCCTCGGCAACTATGCAAACATTAACCTTGTCGATGCGATCAAACGCATTTCCGGCGTGGGTGACGTAACGAATTTCACCGCACAGGACTATGCGATGCGTGTCTGGGTTCAGCCGGACAAAATGGCCTCACTTGGCATCACGCCTGAAGACGTGGCCACGGTCATCCGCCAGCAAAACGCCCAAGCGCCGGCGGGCACGATCGGCGCCGAACCGGCTCCAGCAGGCCAGGAGGCGCAGTATAACCTCCGCGCGGTTGGCCTGCTAACTGATCCGAAAGAGTTTGAACAGATTATCGTGCGCTCCAACCCGGATGGCTCCCAGGTGAAAATCAAGGATCTGGCGCGCGTGGAGTTGGGGGCTCAATCCTATGGCATACGCGCCCGGCTCAACCAGTCGCCCGGCGCCGCATTAGGCGTTTATCTCGCCCCTGGCGCAAATGCTCTTCAGACAGGCGATCGGGTGAAGCAGCTTCTCAAAGAGAGCAAGGAGCGGTTTCCCCCGGATATCAACTACGAAATCACCCTCGATTCGACGGCACCGATTGCGGCTTCGCTGCACAAGATTCAGGTCACCTTGATCGAGGCGATCCTGCTGGTCCTTGTCGTGGTCTTCGTCTTTCTGCAGAGTTTGCGTGCCACCATTATTCCGATGCTTGCTGTTCCGGTTTCGCTCCTTGGCACATTCATCGCCTTTCCTATGCTCGGATTCAGTGTCAATACGTTGACCCTGTTTGGCCTTATTCTGGCTATTGGCATTGTCGTGGATGACGCAATAGTCGTCGTCGAAGCGGTACAGCATCACATCGAGCACGGACTTAGCCCGTTTGATGCTACGGTGCTCGCGATGAAGGAGGTGTCTGGCCCTGTCGTTGCGATAGCGCTCATCCTCTGCGCTGTATTCGTCCCGGTGGCCTTTATGAGTGGTGTTACGGGCCGACTCTATCAGCAGTTTGCGATCACGATCGCGGTATCAGTGGTTTTTTCCGCAATTAACGCGCTGACCTTAAGCCCGGCACTGTGCGCGATACTCTTGAGAAAACCAAAACCTGCCCGGGGGCCGATGGGTTGGTTTTTCGGCTGGTTCAATCGCACCTTCGATCGCGTTACCAACGGGTATGGCCGCATCGTCAATTTTTTTGTGCGCAAAGCTGCGCGTTCCATGCTGATCCTTGTGCTCATCGTCGGGGGTATCTGGCTACTTTCAAAAGGAGTGCCCGGCGGCTTCATTCCTGACGAGGACGCGGGTTATCTCTTCGTGCATGTCCAACTACCGGAAGGAGCATCTCTTCAGCGATCGGATGCCGTGCTCAAAAAGGTGGAGGCGATTACTAAGGGTGTAAAGGGTGTGCGATCGATCTTAGCAATTTCGGGCTCCAATCTTTTGAGCGGCCTAGCCGCGCCGAATGCCGGATTGATGTTCATAGGACTTGACGACTGGAAGAAGCGGGCAGCGCCCGAGCTCCATGCCGCTCAATTGGCACGTACCTTGAACGCAAGATTCGCCGCGCTTCCCGAAGCCGGAATTTTCGCCTTCGGTCCGCCGCCATTGCCCGGCTACGGTAATGCCTCCGGTTTTACGTTGATGTTACAGGATCGTACCGGTGGTTCGGTGGAGCAACTCGCCGCACGCGCAAAACAATTTATCGCCGACGCATCGAAACGACCGGAGATCGGGCGTCTCACAACGACATTGGATGCCGCTACGCCTCAGGTAAAAGTTGCGCTCGACCGCGCGAAGGCGCAGGCCACGGGCGTAAGTGTGGATAGTGTCTTCGAAACATTGCAAGCCTACTTGAGCGGATTATACGTGAACGATTTTGTCCGCTTCGGTCGCGTGTTCAAAGTTTTTGTACAAGCCGAGCCGGAGTACACACATCAACCAAGCCAAATCGGAAAATTCTATGTTCGGAACCAGGAAAGAAAAATGGTTCCCCTCGATACGCTCGTCGACATCGAGCAGATGTCAGGGCCAAATTTTGTCTCCCGGTACAATCTTTACCCAGCCGCCGAAATCACGGGCGCACCGGCAGCCGGCTACAGCTCTGCACAAGCGCTGAGTGCGCTCGATGCATTAGCAAAACACCTGCCACGCGAATACGGCTACGAATGGTCGGGCTTGACCTATCAAGAGAAAAAATCCGAGGGCGAAGCAGGTGTGGTTTTTGGCATGGCGATCGTTTTCGTTTTTCTGCTGCTGGCTGCACAGTACGAAAGCTGGACGCTGCCCTTTGCTGTCTTGCTCTGTACGCCGCTCGTTATATTGGGGACATTCATCGGCCTGATTGCCCGCGGCTTTGATAACAACGTCTATGTGCAAATCGGACTGGTAATGTTGATAGGTTTAGCGGCAAAAAACGCAATATTGATTGTCGAGTTCGCCAAACTCAAGCGCGAGCAGGGCATGCCGATTGAAGATGCGGCTCTCGAATCCTCGAAGCTGCGCCTGCGCCCCATTCTGATGACTTCGTTGGCCTTTATAGTCGGTTGCGTGCCATTAATGCTGTCGAGCGGTTCGGGTGCAGCCGCGCGCAGCGTGATGGGGACCGCGGTTGTGTTTGGGATGACGATCGCAACAATCACTGGCATTTTCCTTGTCCCAATCTGCTACGTCTTTGTCCAACGCATGAGCGAACTGGGGAAAAAGCCGACACCGCTCGTTCCCACGCCCGCGCCGGAACCTACCACGCACGGCGCGGCACATTGACCCGCTTTTTCGCCTTCATCACCATGCCAAGGGGCAGCAGAGGGCCGACCGGCATAAGGTCGCAGGTCAGCAAATTGTTTCGACATTCGGACAGTCGCCACAGAGAATTCAACGCACGGTGCGTCCCATCGGTTTCGACCAGTCCCGGGTTGACGGAATTGACGTGAATTTTACTCGGTGATAAGGCTAAGCTAATCCGCCTTCGGCGGACCGAGCTTCTCGAGTTCGTAGCCACGCGGATAGGTACGGTTGCGCCTGTCGCAGAAGAAATTTGGTGTCCTCCGGCTGGAGAGAATGCGGACGACCCAACCACGGATTTTGAGCGCGCCATGGACCAGCTTTCGCACGAAAGAAAACGGGCGCGGAAAACCGAACGACGCCAGCATCGAATCGTCGAGCAGGGAGTAGACGCCCCACCGCACGAGCGGCGTGAAAATCCGCGGCATCCAAGAGGCGAACCTATCGCACGTGGTCGTTCCGATTTGCTGGTT
>Ga0302326_10013107_pt1 | contig 17592 bp, 10 predicted proteins | sample Palsa_T0_3_FD_202264 | JGI IMG/M metagenome (GOLD analysis project Ga0302326, IMG submission 202264) | Peat permafrost microbial communities from Stordalen Mire near Abisko, Sweden - Palsa_T0_3 | ecosystem: Environmental > Terrestrial > Soil > Palsa > Peat permafrost | place: Sweden: Abisko... | reverse complement strand
GGCGGTCATCAGCAATAGCTGGCGACGAGCCTGACGGCGAGACCCTTTCCCGGGCGGGCTCTGCCCACCTGGACGATAGCTTCGATCGTGCGTTTCCCCTGGCCGGGGTGGAAGAAGCTGGACACGAGCGCTAGCCGCGCAGGCGGAGGCCGCGCGGGGTGGGGCGGAATCCGGCCGATTCCAGGGCCTGGGCCAGCGGCGAGTCGTGCACGGCCGCGCCGTCGGCGCGCTCCACCGTGAGCCGGCCGAGCGCGCCGCCGCGGACGGCTTCGGCGAGGGCGGCCGCGGCCGGGCTTAGCACCACGGGGTCGCTGGTCCAGGACAGCAGGGTCCGGCCGCCGCGCTCGACGTACAGGACCAGGCGGCCATCGGCGAGGACGACCAGCGCGCCTGCCTTGCGCCCCGGGCGGTGGCCGCCGGGGGTCTCGTCGGGCCGGTCCGGCCAGGGGAGCGCCGCCCCATACGGATTGGCCGGGTCCGCCGCGGCCAGCACGAGAACGCTGTGCGGCGCGTCGTTGTCGCCCGACGCTCCTGGGACGGCTGCTCCCGGGGCGGCTGCTCCTGTGACTGTGACCCACGGGTCCGGCGGCTCCCGGACCGCCGGGACGTCGGCGTCCGCCGCCATGGCGCGCATCCGGTCGACCGCGCCGGGCAGGGCGAACTGCGCGGCGCCCAGGCCTTCCACGAAGTAGCCGCGGCGGCACTGGCCGGCGTCCTCCATCGCCCGCAGCACCGGGTACAGCGCCGCGAACCCTCCGGGCACCCGCTCAGTGGCCACCGCGCCCCTGGTCAGGATGCCGTGCCGGTCGAGCAGGGTGCGGGCCAGGGCGTGCAGCCGCCGGGTCGGATCGGCGTCGCCCGGCAGCACCAGGGACCACCGGCCGCTGACCGTCGGCGGTCCCGTCCTGGTCGGCATGGCCGGCCGGCCGTAGCCATGGCGGCGCGCGCCGTGCCGCCCGGGGCGGCCGGCCATCCGCAGGCCGCCGGCCGGGGCCGGTGCCGCAGGCCGCCCGGAGCCGAGCACGGTGCGCAGCGGGGCCAGCGTGTCGTTGCTGATCCGGCCCGCCCAGACCAGGTCCCAGAGGGCCGCGGCCACCGCGCCGTCCCCGCCGCCGGGGCGCTCCGGCTCCGGCAGCAGGCTCACGGCCCGGTCGCTCAGCATCCGGAAGAACATCCCGCCGCCGCCGTCCAGCGCGCTCAGGATTGCCTCGTGCAGCGGCGTCATGGAGATGTCACCCGGCGCGGGGAGCAGCAGCGGGGCCGAGGACGCGGGAGCCAGCACCACCCAGCCGTCACCACCGGGCAGCCCGCCGGCACCCGCCCAGATCACATCGCCGGCCGCGGTCAGCTCGTCGAGGGCGGCCGGCTGGTAGCCGGCCACCCGGGTCGGCAGCACCAGCGTCTCCAGCACGGACGCGGGCACGGCGGCGCCGGCCAGCTGGTCCACGGCGTCGTACACCGCGTCCGGGCCCGCCGGCCGGCTGGCCCGGCGCCCGGTGGCGGCATCCGGGCGGCGGCCGGCCGCAGCGGACGGGCTCACGTTCTGCCACGAAGGCAGGAACCTGGCCAGGGCCTCAGCCGGGGCGGGCTCCGCCTCCTTGCGCAGCTTGGCCAGGCAGCGGCGGCGCAGCATCCGCAGCACGCCGACGTCGCACCACTCGGTACCGCGGCCGCCGGGCAGGAATTCCCCCTCGGCGACCCGGCCTTCCGCGGTCAGCCGGCGCAGCGTGGTCGCCGCGACGGCCACGCCCAGCCCGTACCGCTGCGCGGCGGCCGCCGCGGTGAACGGGCCGTGGCTGCGGGCGAACCGGGCCACCAGGTCGCCGAGCGGGTCGGCCACCGGCTCGGTGAACGCCGCCGGGACGCCCGGCGGCAAGGGCACGCCGAGGGCGTCACGCAGCCGCCCGGCATCCTCGATCGCCGCCCACCGGGCCTCGCCCGCCACCCTGACCTCGAGGACCCGGCGCTGCGCGGCCAGCGTGTTCAGCCAGCCGGGCGCCGCCTGCGGGTCCGCACAGCGCTCCGCCACCTCGGACGCCGAGAGCGGCCCGATCGTGCGGAGCAGGTCGGCGGCATCCTCGGCGTCCCGGCACGCCCGGCCGCCGGCCAGCCGCTGGAGTTCCCGCTCGGTGTCCTGCACCACCAACGGGTCCAGCAGCTCCCGCAGGTCGGCCTGGCCGAGCAGCTCAGCGAGGAGCGAAGAGTCCAGCGCCAGCGCCTGCGCGCGCCGCTCGGCCAGCGGCGCGTCCCCTTCATACATGAACGCGCCGACATAACGGAAAAGCAGTGATCGGGCGAACGGTGACGGAGCCGGCGTCTCGACCTCGACCATGCGGATCGTCCGGCTGGCCAGCTCGCGCATGAGGGTGACCAGCCCGGGCACGTCGAACACGTCCTGGAGGCACTCGCGGACCGTCTCCAGCACGATTGGGAACGTGCCGTACTTGCCCGCCACCGACAGCAGCTGGGCGGACCGCTGCCGCTGCTGCCACAGCGGGGTGCGGCGGCCGGGCTGCCGCCTCGGCAGCAGCAGCGCCCGGGCGGCGCACTCGCGGAACCGGGAGGCGAACATGGCGGAGGCGCCCAGCTCGGCCGTGACGATCTGCTCGACCTCGTCCGGCGCCAGCTCGGCGATGCCCGCGGGCGGCGGGTCGTCGGCGTCGGGGACGCGCACCACGATGCCGTCGTCGGTGTGCATGGCCTGGACGTCCATGCCCGGGTAGCGGTCACGCAGCCGGGCCGCGATGGCCAGCGCCCACGGCGCGTGCACCTGCGCGCCGAACGGGCTGTGCAGCACCAGCCGCCAGTCGCCCAGCTCGTCGCGGAAACGCTCCATCACCAGGGTGCGGTCGTCGGGGACGTAACCGGTCGCCTCGCGCTGCCCGGTCAGGTACCGGACCAGGTTCGCGGCGGCCAGCTCGTCCAGGCCGTCGTCGCGCAGCCGGGCGGTGGCCTCGGCCGGGCTGCTCGCGGCCAGCTCGCGGCAGTACGCGCCCAGCGCCCGGCCGAGCTCGGCCGGGCGGCCCGGGGCGTCCCCGTGCCAGAACGGGAGCTTGCCAGGCTGCCCGGGGGCGGGGGAGACCAGTACCTGGTCGGCGGTGATGTCCTCGATCCGCCATGAGCTGGCGCCGAGCACGAACACATCACCGACCCGCGACTCGTAGACCATCTCCTCATCGAGCTCGCCGACCCGGTGGGAGTTGCGGCCGTGGCCCTCGCGCTGGGAGGCGGCCAGGAACACGCCGAACAGGCCCCGGTCGGGGATGGTGCCGCCGCTGGTCACGGCCAGCCGCTGGCCGCCCGGGCGGCCGTGCAGCATGCCGGTGGTGCGGTCCCACACCAGCCGCGGGCGCAGCTCGGCGAACTCCTCGCTGGGATAGCGCCCGGCCAGCATGTCGAGGACGGCCTCCAGCACCGGCCGGGTCAGTCCGCTGAACGGCGCGGCGCGGCGGACCACCTGCTCCAGCTCGCCGACCTCCCAGTCGTCCATCGCCGTCATCGCGACGATCTGCTGGGCCAGCACGTCGAGCGGGTTGCGGGGGATGTGCAGTTCCTCGATCTGCCCGCTGTGCATCCGCCGGGCCACCACCGCCGCCTGGACCAGGTCACCCTGGTACTTCGGGAAGATCACGCCACGGGACACGTCGCCCACGCTGTGCCCGGCCCGGCCGGTGCGCTGCAGCCCGCTGGCCACCGACGGCGGCGACTCGACCTGGACGACGAGGTCCACCGCGCCCATGTCGATGCCCAGTTCCAGGCTGGACGTGGCCACCACCGCGGGCAGCCTGCCCTCCTTGAGCGCCTCCTCGATCTGGGCGCGCTCCTGCCGCGAGACCGAGCCGTGGTGGGCCCGGGCCACCTCCGCCGGCGCCCCGGCGGAGGCTCCCGCCTGGGCCATGATCTGGGCCGGCACCGCCGCCGATCCGCCCGCGTCGGGGTTTGCTACCCGGGGATCGAGCCATGGGTCCGGGGTATCCCCGGAGCTGGCACTGTGCTCCCCGGCCCGGGCCTCGGCGCGTTCTTCGGCCAGTTCGTTGAGCCGTCCACAGAGCCGCTCAGCCAGGCGGCGGGAGTTGGCGAAGACGATCGTTGAGCGGTGCTGTTCGATGAGGTCGAGCACGCGCTCTTCGACGTGCGGCCAGATCGAGCGCTGCGTCGGTCCATCCTCGCCAGCGCCGCCGTCCGGGCCCGGACGCTGGGCCGGACGGGGATCGATGTCGGCCATGTCCTCGACCGGCACGACGATCCGCACTTCGATCCGCTTAGTACTGGGCGGGGCCGCGATGGTCACCGGCCGGGCGCCGCCGAGGAACGAGGCGACCTCTTCCGGGGGCCGGACGGTGGCGGACAGGCCGATGCGCTGAACCGGGCCGGCCTCAGCCCCGCGTAGGGCGTCGAGCCGTTCGAGCGACAGCGCGAGGTGGGCGCCGCGCTTGTTGCCCGCGAGGGCGTGGACCTCGTCCAGGATGACGGTGTCCACCCCGCGCAGGGCCTCCCTGGCCTGGGAGGTGAGCAGCAGGAACAGGGACTCCGGCGTGGTGATGAGAATGTCCGGGGGCTTGGCCGCCAGCCGGCGGCGCTCGTCCGCCGCGGTATCGCCGGTGCGCACCGCGACGCTGATGTCGGGCTCGTCGATGCCCATCCGCTGCGCCATCTGGCGGATCCCGGTCAGCGGGGCCCGCAGGTTGCGCTCGATGTCCACCGCCAGCGCCTTCAGCGGCGAGATGTAGAGGACCCGGCAGCGGAGTTTCGGATCGGCGGGGGGCGGCGCCGCGGCGAGCCGGTCGATCGCCCACAGGAACGCGGCCAGCGTCTTGCCCGACCCGGTCGGCGCGATCACCAGCGTGTTGTCGCCCTTGGTGATGGCGGCCCAGGCCTGCGCCTGGGCCTCGGTGGGGGCGGCGAAGGCGCCGGAGAACCAGTCCCGGGTCGCCGGGCTGAACCCGCTCAGCGCGTCCACGTCGCTCAGCGCGTCCGGCTCAGCGCCGGTCGGCGCATTGGCCGCCGCGGCGTGGGGCGGCGCATCCTGAGATGCGGGCGGGCGTGCAGGCATGTATCCATACTGCCTCGTGCCACCGACATACTGGGCCGGGCCGCGGGTCGGGTAACCTGCCTGACCGTGCGGCTCACGGAGTTCTGGCAGCGGATGCGCGCGCAGTTCGGCGAGACGTACGCCGAAAGCGTGGCGAAGGATCATGTCTTCGCCAAACTGGGCAGCCGGACGGTGAATCAGGCCCTGGCCGACGGCGTCGCCGCCAAGACGATCTGGCGTGTCGTCAGCGACGAGTTCGACGTGCCCCAGCACCTGCGCTGAGCGTTTGCCGCTGACGTTTATCCGGTGGCCGTGCGGACCGATCCGATGAGCTTGCCGTCCGTGCCGAAGACCGTGCAGACCACGGTCCGCTCACCGGCGGCCCAGGCACCCGAACTCGGATAGATATACGACTCGTCCAGCAGCGCCGACAGTTGCGGGTTCACGTAGCCGCTGAGCCGGCTCGCGCAGCCCTGGCCGGCCTTGTGCCGCAGGGCGGCGGCGCCGGGGTAGCTGTGGCTGGCCAGCCGGAAGGTGGCGAACACCTCCCCGTCATGGGGCTGACCGCAGGCGAGCACGTGCACCCCGCTGACCCCGTTGGCGGCGGAGTTGATGCAGTCGCCGGTGCGCAGGCTGAATGCCTTGGGCAAGGCGACTGGCTGGGTGGTGTGCCGCGGGATAATGATCATGGCGGTGATCGCTAGGGCGGCGGCGACCGCCCACGTTCCGCCCAGGGCGAGGCCAGCGATGGCCAGGGCCCGGCCGCGCGCGCCGGTCCTGGCGATCCGGGAGAGGGCGACCGGCCCGAAGATCACGGCCAGCGGGATCAGGCCCAGGAGGCCTGTGATCAAGCTGGCCACCGCGAAGCCGTCGATCGGTGCCCGGGGCTGGGGCTCGCTGACTGCGCCAGGCTGCTGGCCGTCGTCCTGCACCCGCTGGCGATCGTCTTGCACCCGCTGGCGATCGTCTTGCACCAGCGCCGCAGGGGATCCGTCCCCATCTTCGGCTGATGGGTTCATATGCACTCCCGGGCCAGAGGTCACGCCTGCCGGTGGATGCCAGCAGGCAGCGCTGATCGAGTGTGCCCAGGACCCGCTGCGACATTGCTGTGCCGCCCAGTGCACCCAGTTTTACCCTTCCCCCGTAAGTCCCCTCACATTCACCACTTTTAGTAACAAACATCGTGTTCAGATCATTTTTTCGCAAAGCCCGGGCCGTGCCGGGTTGTATCCGCCGTCAGAGGTCGCTCGACCGGGTCCCGCCGGCCTTCGGGCCGGTGGCCGCGAGGGGCTCCGTGCGAGGCCACCCGGGCCTACGGCGGCGGGCTGGCACCGTGACGCTGGCCTGGCTGGCTGTAGCGATGCCGGGCGGCTCCGTGAGTATCTGCCGTGACGCTGGAAATTTCCTTGCGGGTTTCGGCGTGTCCCGCTCATGATCGAACAGTTGTTCGTCTAGGGTAGTCACCTGGGTACTCGCCCGTGACCGCAGTGCGGCGGCTCGCGGCGGCGCTCTTCGCGTCCGTGGCTTCCTGGCCGCGGTGCCGCAACCCAGGGCACGGAGTTTTGTCGGTGGTCGCGCGTAGCGTCTGGACCGGCAAAAAGCCCTTGATCCCGACAGGAGTCCACATGGCAAGCAGCGAGAGGGCGCCGGCCAGCAAGGTCGGTGGTGACAGGGACAAGTCCCTGGAGACCGCGCTCGCCCAGATCGAGCGGCAGTTCGGCAAAGGCTCGATCATGCGGCTCGGCGATGAGGGCCGGGCGCCGATCGAGGTGATCCCCACCGGGGCGATTGCGCTAGACGTCGCGCTCGGCATCGGCGGTCTGCCCCGCGGCCGCGTGGTCGAAATATACGGACCGGAGGGCAGCGGGAAAACGACCGTGGCGTTGCACGCGGTGGCCAGCGCCCAGAAGATGGGCGGCATCGCGGCGTTCATCGACGCCGAGCACGCGCTCGACCCCGACTACGCCAAGAAGCTCGGCGTCGACACGGACGCGCTGCTCGTCTCCCAGCCGGACACCGGTGAGCAGGCCCTGGAGATCGCGGACATGCTGATCCGCTCGGCCGCCATCGACATCGTGGTCATCGACTCGGTCGCCGCGCTGGTCCCCCGCGCCGAGATCGAGGGGGAGATGGGGGACAGCCACGTCGGCCTGCAGGCCCGTCTCATGTCCCAGGCCCTGCGCAAGATCACCGGTGCGCTCAGCCAGACCAAGACCACCGCGATCTTCATCAACCAGTTGCGCGACAAGATCGGTGTGATGTTCGGATGCGCTTCCTGGTATACAAACGTCACCCTTGCGGACGGCACCAGGGAAAAGATCGGGAAGATCGTTAATCAGAGGATGCCAGTTGAGGTTCTCTCCTACGATCCAGATCTTGGCAAGGTCGTACCGAAGAAGGTCGTCAACTGGTTTAACAACGGTAGAGCCGATGAGTTTCTTCACTTCACCGTTGAGCGCAGTGGCGGCGGAACTGGACACGGGCGCGCCATCATGGATCTCACGCCCAATCACCTCGTCCGCACACCGGGTGGATGGCGAGAGGCCGGGGAACTCGCGATAGGTGATCGCGTAATGCTAGCTCAGCCACACATGCTCAGCCCGATGCAGCGCCAGATAATCCTCGGAGCCGTCATGGGCGACGGTAATCTCTCCAAGCCAGTACGGAAGGGTGATGAGAGCGCTCGGTTCCGGATGGGCCATGGAGCTAAGCAGGCTGCCTACCTCGACTGGAAGGAGTCACTGCTAGCGAACATCCCGCATAGCCGCACGAGCAATGCGAAGGGTGCTGTCTTTGCAGACTTTACTCCGCTGCCCGAACTGGCGGAGCTACGTGAGGTGGTCTACTTCGGTGACGGAAAGAAGCACCTCACCTGGGACTACCTCAAGGCACTGACACCACTCGCGCTAGCGGTCTGGTACATGGACGATGGCTGTTTTACCCTCCGTTCGAAGGGTGTGCAGGAGCGGACAAGGGGTGGCACAGGCCGGGTCGAACTATGCGTCGAGGCGATGAGCCCGGGGTCGCGGGATCGACTTGTCCAATACCTGCGGGACACCCACGGCCTCGACGTGAAGCTCACCGAGCGCGGAGCCCGGCGGATCAGCGTCCTGCAGTTCACCACGGCAGCATCGGCGAAGTTCCAGAAACTCGTCGCCTCCTACGTCCACCCATCGATGGAGTACAAGCTTCTTCCGCGCTTCCGTGGGAAGTTCGCTGTAGCCGCTGAATTCGTTAATCCGACTATCCGGCCAATTCCAGCACGCGTCCTCGATATCAAGCGCAAGACAAACCTCACTATCATGAGTCGATTTGATATTGAGGTAGAAGGCTCTCATAATTACTTCGCAGACGGGATTCTCGTTCACAACAGTCCCGAAACGACCTCGGGCGGGCGAGCGCTTAAATTCTATGCATCGGTACGACTCGATGTGCGTAGAATAGAAACGCTTAAAGATGGCACCGATGCGGTCGGAAGTCGTACCCGAATTAAAGTCGTAAAGAACAAATGCGCACCGCCATTCAAAGCCGCAGAATTCGATATTTTGTTCGGCCTTGGAATTAGCAAAGAAGGCGGGCTAATTGACCTCGGCGTCGAGCAGTCGATCGTGCGCAAGTCCGGTGCCTGGTACACCTACGAAGGCGACCAGCTCGGGCAGGGCAAGGAGAACGCCCGCAACTTCCTGCGCGACAACCCCGACCTGGCCAACGAGATCGAGAAGAAGATCAAGGAGAAGCTCGGCGTGGGCCCGCGGCTCGACGCGGACACCAGCGCGGTACCGGCCTCCGAGGCTGACGGAGCCAGCACGACCGGGCTGAGCGTCGGCGGAGCCGGCGGCCTGGGCAAGGCCAGCGCGGGCAAGGCCGGGGCCAGCGTGAGCAAGGCCGGTGCGGGAAGCACCGGTGGCGCCTGATCGCCGGAGGCGTGGCCGGGGCCGCACTCCCGGGGGCGTCAGGGATCCTCAGGCTGCCGAGAACCCTGGCGTCACCGGGACGGCGGGCGTGGCCGGTGCGACCGGGGTGGCCGGGGTCAGCGACGATCCCCATGAGCAGGCGCGGCAGGTTTGCCTGCGCCTGCTGACTCTGGCTCCCCGGAGCAGCGCCCAGCTCGCCGACGCCATGCGGCGCAAGGGAGTGCCCGCCGAAGCGGCCGAGGCGGTGCTCAGCCGGCTGGCCGAGGTCGGCTTGATCGACGACGCGGCGTTCGCGCGGGCGTGGGTCGAATCCCGGCACCACGCCCGGGGCCTCAGCCGCCGGGCGCTCACGCTTGAGCTGGAGCGGCGCGGCGTGGCAGGTGAGGACGTGCAAGCCGCGGTCGGCGCGCTCGATCCGGACGCGGAGGTCGCCACCGCCCGGCGGCTGGTGGCCAAGGCCATGCCGGGCACCCGGGGCCGGGAGCCGCAGGCCCGTGTCCGGCGTCTCGTGGGCCTGCTGGCCCGCCGGGGTTATCCGGCGCCGCTGGCCTACCGGGTGGTCCGCGAGGCCCTGGAGCAGGAGGGCGTCGATGCCGAGGATGTGGAGATCGACCTGGACAGCATCGACGAAACTAGTGGCGCCGGGCATGACGCCTATGAGTAACTTTAGAGTCGCGTTAAGTTAGATTTTCGAAGATCGTGAGTCGCGGCTTGCCCAAACGGTTATAAACGCATAACCTCACGGCAGCGGGGTGTTACTCCGCGCCAAGCGGAATGAAAACGATCGAATACGGCCAGTTGCCGATTTCGGCGGTGATTGGCTTCGGATGGTGAGTGGTGCCCGGCGGGACAGACCTGCCGGGCTGAATATGGCTCGGTGACGAGTTTGGCTGGCTGAAAGCCGGCTGGAAAGGCGGTTCGGGCCGGGACTCCGGAGATCCGGCGGCAGGTACGCCGGACCGTCCCGGCACGCTGCGGGCTGGCCGCATGGTGGCCAGGCCCGGTGGCTGGCGTGACCCCTCGCTCAGGGAATGTCCCTGGCACCGTACCCAGGTGCCGGGGCCAGCGAGCCGGATTGGGGTGCGCCATGAGCAGCACGATCTCTCTCGCGGTCGTAGTGGTCGCTCTTCTTGCCACCCTCATCGTGCTGGCCGTCGTGCTGCGCCGGTCCTCGGAGCGTGAGCGCGTCCGCGTGGTGGAAAAGGGCCAGGCCGCCTTGGCGGACAGCGCGGAAGCGCAGCGGCGATCCGAAGAGGCGATAAAAGAAGCCGATCAGGTCCGCGCGCGGGCGCAGTCCGACGCGGCCGCGATCATGCGTGAGGCAAGTTCGGCGGCTGAGAAGGCGACCCAGGCCAGCCGGGAGGCCGAGGACGAACTGCGGGCCGTCAAGGAGGAAGCCAGGGACCTCCGCGCTGACCTGGAGCGCAGGGAGGCCCGGCTGGCCGAGCGGGAAAGCCGCCTGGACGGGGAGTTCCACAAGCTTGAGGAGCGCTCCGGCGCGCTGAACCAGGTCCAGCAGGACCTGGACGGCCAGCGCCGTGAGCTGGCCCGGCTCGCCGAGGAGCGGCGCGAGGTACTCGAGCAGGCCGCCCGGCTCACGGCCGATCAGGCCAAAGCCGAGCTGGTCGCCGGGATCCAGAATCAGGCCAAGCGTGAGGCCGCGCTGCTCGTCAGGGACACCGAGAACGAGGCGCGCCGGGACGGCGAGCAGCGGGCCCGCCGGATCGTCACGCTCGCCATCCAGCGCGTGGCCACCGAGCAGACCAGCGAGTCGGTGGTGTCCGTGCTGCACCTGCCCGGCGACGAGATGAAAGGCAGGATCATCGGCCGCGAGGGCCGCAACATCCGCGCCTTCGAATCCGTCACCGGCGTCAACCTCATCATCGACGACACCCCCGAGGCCGTCCTGCTCTCCTGCTTCGACCCGGTCCGCCGCGAGGTCGGCAGGCTCGCCCTGGAACGGCTCGTGCTGGACGGGCGGATCCACCCGCAGCGCATCGAAGAGGCGTACGAGCAGAGCAAGGCCGAGGTCGAGCAGCTGTGCGTGCGGGCCGGTGAGGACGCCCTGGTTGAGCTGTCCATCACGGACCTGCACCCGGAGCTGGTGACCCTGCTGGGGCGGCTGCGCTACCGCACCTCCTACGGCCAGAACGTGCTGCGGCACCTGGTCGAATCCGCCTTCATCGCCGGCATGATGGCCAGCGAGCTCGGCCTGGACCCGGTCCTGCTCAAGCGCTGCACCGTGCTGCACGACATCGGCAAGGCCCTCACCCACGAGGTCGAGGGAAGCCACGCGCTGATCGGCGCGGAGATCGCGCGGCGCTACGGCGAGTCGGCCGACGTGGTGCACGCCATCGAGGCCCACCACAATGAGGTGGAGGTCCGGACGGTCGAAGCCGTGCTGACCCAGGCGGCCGACGCCATCAGCGGCGGCCGCCCGGGAGCGCGGCGTGAGTCGCTGGAGGCTTATGTCAAGCGGCTGGAGCGGCTGGAGCAGATCGCCTCGGCCCAGGAGGGCGTGGAGAAAGTGTTCGCCATGCAGGCCGGCCGCGAGATCAGGGTCATGGTCAAGCCCGAGCGGGTGGACGACATCCAGGCCCAGGTGATCGCGCGCGACGTGGCCAAGCAGGTCGAGGAGGAGTTGACCTACCCGGGGCAGATCCGGGTGACGGTGGTACGGGAATCGCGGGCCACCGAGTTCGCCCGCTAGGGCCGGCCCCGCCTCGGGCTAGCTGGCGGCCTCGGTTACTGCCGCGGGCTCCTCGGTGGTCTCGGGCTCTGCGGTGGACTCGGGCTCTGCGGTGGACTCGGGCTGGGTGGTGAGGGGGAGGGGCGGGATGCCGGGGGTGGGGAAGCCCAGGACCTCGCCGTAGAAGGACAGTTCTGCCTCCAGGCAGGCGATGATCGTCTCGGCCTTGCGGAATCCGTGGCCTTCCCCCTTGAAGGTCAGCAGCGCGTGCCGGATGCCGTGTGCGGACAGGTCAGCCGCCATGCGCTCGGCCTGCGCGGGCGGCACGATCGGGTCGTCGAGGCCCTGCAGCAGGAGCACCGGGCAGGTGGCGTCGGTCACGTGCCCGGCCGGTGACCGCTCGATGTAGACGGTGTCGTAACCGGGCAGCGGCCCGATCAGGCCGTGCAGGTACCGGGACTCGAAGTCGTGGGTCTCGGCCGCGAAGTCGCTCAGGTCAGCGACGCCGTAGTAGGACGTGGCCGCGCTGAAGACGACGCCGAACGACGTGCCGGTGGTCACGGCGGCCAGGGCCGTCCAGCCGCCCGCCGACCCGCCGCGGATGGCCAGGCGCTTCCCATCGGCCTGGCCCTCCTGGGCGAGAATGGACGCGGCGGCGATGACGTCCTCCACGTCGACCACGCCCCACTGGCGGCGCAGCCGGTCCCGGTAGAGGCGGCCGTACCCGGTCGATCCGCCGTAGTTCACGTCCACGACCCCGATGCCGCGGCTGGTGAAGTAGGCCTTCTCCAGGTCGAAGAGGCCGACCGCGTGGGCGGTGGGCCCGCCGTGTACCCAGATCACGTACGGCGGCAACTCGCCGTCAGGGGCGACCGCCTCCGGGTGCGACGGCGGGTACACGAGTGCGTGCACGCCGCGGCCGAACTGGCCTTCGAGCAGGACCGCGCGAGGGATCGGCAGGTAGGCCGGGTCGGGAATCTCCTCCGTCTCCCGGCGCAGCACCGTCGTCTCCCCGGTCGCCGCGTTGATGCGGATGACCGACAGGGGAGTGGTGGGGCCGCCCGCCACGCCCACGATCGTGTCGCCGTCGGCGGACAGGCCCGACGTGAACTCCTGGAAGCCGATGTCCGGATCGGTCATCTCGGCGGTCTCGGGGTCGAGCAGCCCGAGGTGCATGCTGCCGACGCCGTGCAAGACCGCGAGCCGCCCGTCGCCCAGCACGGCGAAAGGCCGCCCGCCCAGCTGCCACAGGGGCTCGGCGAACTCCTCCTCGGCCGGAAACAGCGCCTGGGCCGGCTCCCCGACCAGGCCGACCTGGTAGATGTTCCACCAGCCCGGCCAGTCGGAGACCACGTAGAGGCTGGAGTCGCTGCGCCACCGCGGCGCCACCACCGACTCCCGCATCCCGCCTTTGACCAGCCTGCCCTTGGCCGGCAGGCCATCAGTGAGCGGGGCGACCCGCAGTTCGGTCCCGTCCCAGGGCATCCGCGGGTGATTCCAGCAGATCCAGGCCAGCCGGGTGCCGTCCGGCGACGGAGTCGGGAATGCGAAGAAGTCGGATCCCGTGACCAGCTCGCGGATGGCCTCCGGGCTGGCCGCCGCCGACCCGTCCAGCGGGACCGCGACGATGGCGCGGGTGACCTTGCCGTCGTCGTGCCGCTCCTGGACACACCAGATCTCAGTGCCGTCCGGAGACAGCGTGAAGTCGGCGTAGCGCAACGCGGCGTGCCCGTAGTCCCCAGGCGGCTCCGGGGTGAGCGGGCGCGGATCAGGCTGGCCCTGGTCCTGATTCAGCGGAGCGAGGTAAAGCCGCTGGTCGGCGTAGTTAGCAAAGACAATCTTCCCGCCACCGGCCGATTCACCGCCCTCGTCCCGCCAGTGCGGGAGCGGCAAGTAGGCCAGCCCGCCGTACTCGTGCACCCGGGTACGGGCGTTCCACGGGGCGGCCAGCACACTGCGCTGCTTCCCGTCCGGGGCGCAGTGGATCACGGTGACCCGTCCGCCCTCATCGGGCCGGCCTTCCTGCCACCACACATCGTCACCGATGACTATCGGATATGAGATCAGCACCTGCCCCTTCGCCACATCAACCGCGCTGATCGGGGAAGGCCAACTGCCATAGGGGGTTGCGGGAGGTGCCGCGCTCTCTGTCATAGGAATATCGTCTACCACGGCCGGGGTCGACCACGGAAGATTCCGGACATGGCCCATGCTGCGCGTACTCTCGGATATCGATATGACCGCCTCCCGGACGTACCAGATCCGCACCCACGGGTGCCAGATGAACATGCACGACTCCGAACGGCTGGCCGGGCTGCTCGAGGAAGCCGGTTACCGGCCGGTGCCCGCAGAAGCCACGCCGGACGTCGTGGTGTTCAACACCTGCGCGGTCCGGGAGAACGCGGACAACCGCCTGTACGGCAACCTGGGCCAGCTGCTCCCGGTCAAGAACGCGCACCCGGGCATGCAGATCGCGGTCGGCGGCTGCCTGGCGCAGAAGGACCAGGCGGGCATCGCGGACCGGGCCCCGTGGGTCGACGTCGTGTTCGGCACCCACAACATCGGCTCGCTGCCGGCGCTGCTGGACCGGGCCCGGGTGCAGGCCGAGGCGCAGGTGGAGATCGTCGAGTCGCTGGAGCGGTTCCCCTCGGTGCTGCCCGCCCGCCGCGAATCCGCCTACTCGGCCTGGGTCGCCATTTCCGTGGGCTGCAACAACACCTGCACGTTCTGCATCGTGCCGGCCCTGCGGGGCCGGGAAACCGACCGCCGTCCGGGCGACGTCCTGGCCGAGATCCGGGCGCTGGCCGCGGACGGGGTCCTGGAGGTCACCCTGCTCGGGCAGAACGTGAACTCCTACGGCGTGGGATTCGGTGACCGCAGCGCGTTCGGCATGCTGCTGCGATCCTGCGGCGGCATCGAGGGCCTGGAGCGGGTGCGATTCACCTCACCCCACCCGCGCGACTTCACCGATGACGTCATCGAGGCGATGGCCGAGACGCCGAACGTGATGCCTCAGCTGCACATGCCCCTGCAGTCCGGATCCGACGCGGTGCTGCGGGCCATGCGCCGCGCCTACCGGCGCGAGAAGTATCTCGGCATCCTCGACCGGGTCCGCTCCGCCATGCCCGGCGCGGCCATCACGACCGACATCATCGTGGGGTTCCCCGGCGAGTCCGACCGGGACTTCGAGGACACGCTCGACCTGGTCCGGCAGGCCCGTTTTGCGGGCGCGTTCACCTTCCAGTACTCACCGCGGCCCGGCACGCCGGCCGCGGACATGGACGGCCAGGTGCCGGCGGCGGAGGTAGGTGAGCGCTACGAACGGCTCGCCGCGCTGGTCGGGGAGATCTGCCTGGCCGAGAACGAGGCCTTCGTCGGCCGCGAGGTCGAGGTGCTGGTGGCCGAGGGGGAGGGGCGCAAGGACGGGGCGACCCAGCGCATGTCCGGCCGGGCCCGGGACAACCGCCTGGTCCATTTCACCCCGGCGGGCACCGCGCCCCGGCCCGGGGACATGGTGACCACCGTGGTCACCCGTGCGGCCCCGCACTACCTGATCGCGGACGGTGTGCCGCTGGCCCGGCGCCGTACCCGGGGCGGAGACGCGTGGCAGGCCCGCCGGGAAGGGCAGGCCCGCCGCGAAGGGCCAGCGGGCGGCGGTGCCGCCGCTGGCGCCCCGGGCGGCGAGCCTGCCGCCGTGCTGCTGGGCATGCCCGCGCTGGGCCGCCCATCCTGAGCGCTGCCGCGCTGGTCAGCCCCGCAGGACCGGCTTACCCAGCGGGAGCGACGCGCCTCCGGTCGCCAGCGAGAACGCATCGAACCACAGGTAGATCCCGAGCGCCGCGAACACCAGCACCACGTAGCCCGCGGTCGTGACCAGGCCGGTGGAGGCGTTGGCCGTGCCGAGCAGCAGCAGCACCAGCGCGAGATCCACGAGCACGAACAGCGCGGTGAAGGCCGACGGGAGCCGCAGCGTGGCCAGGGTGAGCATCACGACGACGATCAGCCAGGTGGACAGGAACAGTTCCTGGGTGCCGACCGCCGCGGCCGCGGTAATGGCGAACCAGTTGTGGACAAGCCCGAGCACGAGCACGGCGTAGCTCAGCCAGAAGCCGCCGAAGATACCGAAGATGCTGGCCACCGCGGTCTGGCCGAGGGCCGCGGCCCAGATGGCCGCCAGGAACAGGCCGAGCGCCGTGGTAGTCAGGATGATGGGCAGTGCGGCGCCAACGACGCCGGACGGGACCACGCCGACCAGTTCCAGGCCGAGCGCGACGGAACCGGCGATAAAGACCGGCAGTCCCAGGATGGCCGGGTTCCCGGCCAGCGGGCCGGTGGCAGCCTCCGCCACTACTACGACCTCCTCCACTTCCACTCTGGGCTCGGGCGATTCGTTGGCAGATGCGTCGAGTGCGGTCATCGCAACCCCTCTCGCGGGCACTGTGGTCCCGCGACGTCGCGGGGCCGTGGTTCATCCCTACCGCCCCAGGGGCATGCCGGTGTTCTCAGTTTGAGCCGGTAGGCCCCGGTTTGCCGGCGCTGCGTGATCAGCCGGTCAGGTTTTCGGCGCCGGTCACGTTGCCCTCCAGCCGGCCCAGCAAGCCGTCCAGGCGGGCCACGTCCTCGTCGCTGAGGCCGCGGCGCAGCCGCTGATCGAAGGCGACGGCCGCGCTGCGCAGCCGCCGGAACGTGGCCTCGCCCTCGGCGGTCAGCTCGACCAGATGGACGCGGCGGTTCGCCGGATCACGCCTGCGGGTGACCAGGCCGCGCGCATCCATCGCGTTCAGGTGGTGGGTGAGGGTCGCCTCCCGGATCCCGACCGCCTCGGCGAGGTCGCGCTGGTTGCCAGGCGGCTGGCTTTTCAGCGAGAGGAGCACCAGCCAGACGGGGAGTGATCCGCCCGCTTCGGCCAGCGCGCCGTCAAAGGCGCGGCTCACTGACCTGGCCGTGCGGGTCAGCTGGAGGCCGATCGGCGGGCGTGGCGGCCGTGGCATGGACCGAGGCTATCAATGGCCGACCAAACGTTTTGATATCTAAGCTTTGGATGGCTGACCGGGATCGGTGCGCCGCCGCGGGAGCGTTGAGAGACTGAAGCCATGCGCCATCCCGTGATCGCGGTCGTCGGTCCCACGGCGGCGGGCAAATCTGACCTGGCCCTGGGGCTCGCCCGGGCCCTCGGCGGCGAGATCGTGAACGCGGACTCCATGCAGCTGTACGCGGGCATGGACATCGGGACCGCCAAGCTCACCGCGGCGCAGCGCCAGGGAGTGCCCCATCATCTGCTGGACATCTGGGATGTCCGGCGCACCGCGAACGTCGCCGACTACCAGCGCCTGGCGCGCGAGGTGATCGCCGGTATCCAGGGCCGGGGCCTGGTTCCGGTGCTGGTGGGCGGGTCGGGACTGTACATCCGGGCCGCGCTGGACGATCTTGACTTCCCGGGTACCGATCCGCAGGTCAGGGAGCGGCTGGAGGCCGAGCTGGCGGAGGGGGGACCCGGGCCCCTGCACGCGCGGCTGGCCGCGGCCGACCCGGACGCCGCGGCCGCCATCCTGCCCTCCAACGGGCGCCGGATCGTGCGCGCGCTGGAGGTGATCGAGGTGTCCGGCCGGCCGTTCACCGCGGTGCTGCCCAGTTACCAGTCGGTGTACCGGGCGGTGCAGATCGGGGTGCGGGTGCCCCGGGCCGTGCTGGACGCCCGCATCGCCGGGCGGGTGTCGCTGATGTGGCAGGCCGGCCTCGTGGACGAGGTCGCCCGGCTCGATCAGGCTGGCCTGCGCGAGGGGAAGACCGCGAGCCGGGCGCTCGGCTACGCGCAGGTCCTCAGGTTCCTCGCGGGAGAGTGCTCGCTGGACGAGGCCCGGGCCCAGACCGTCCAGGCCACCAAGCGGTTCGCCCGGCGGCAGGACTCGTGGTTCCGCCGGGATCCCCGGGTGATCTGGCTGGATACGGAGGAGGGG
>Ga0302326_10013106_pt1 | contig 17592 bp, 14 predicted proteins | sample Palsa_T0_3_FD_202264 | JGI IMG/M metagenome (GOLD analysis project Ga0302326, IMG submission 202264) | Peat permafrost microbial communities from Stordalen Mire near Abisko, Sweden - Palsa_T0_3 | ecosystem: Environmental > Terrestrial > Soil > Palsa > Peat permafrost | place: Sweden: Abisko... | reverse complement strand
GCGGCTCGCGGGGGGGCGAGTTGAGGCTGTCGCGGTCGGTGAGGTGGAATCGATGCGTCGTCACGGCAACTTAGCGGGCGTTGGAGCGCGGGTGGCGGTGGTCATCGCCGGCTTCGCCCTCGCTGCACCGCTGGCGGTCGGCGCCGGCGACGCCGACCAGGTGGCGGTGTGCGGTCCCAGCAACGGGAACCAGGTCTCCGAATATATCGGCGCCGACGGCGCCGATCCGCTGGCGGACTATGTCATCGGACCGCAGGATCACATCAGCATCCACGTCTTCGACGTCAAGGATCTGTCGACCGACGATGAGGTGGTCGACACCAACGGGCAGATCGAGATGCCGCTGATCGGTCGGATCACCGCGGCCGGCAAGACCACCCAGCAACTTCAGGACGAAATCGCCCAGCGGCTCGGCGACCGCTACCTGCAATCGCCTCGGGTCGCGGTGCTGGTGGTGGACTCGGCGAGCCAGAAGGTGACGGTGGAGGGCGAGGTGAAGAGCCCGGGCGTGTTCCAGATGAAGGGCCGCACCACCTTGATGCAGGCGATCGCCATGGCCGGCGGCCCGGCGGACGATGCGGACTTGCACAAGGTGGCGGTGATCCGCGACGACCACGGCCTGCGCAAGGCGGCGGTGTGCGACTACGAGAACATCCGGCTGGGCCATCAGGTCGACCCGTCGCTGCACGGCGACGACATCGTCGTGGTGGACGGCTCGCGGGCCAAGATGTTCTGGGCGGCGGCGGTAAAGACCTTGCCGCTGTTCACCATCTTCGCCTACCTCCGCTGAGAGCAGCTGCCGGACGTCGCTTTAGATCGGTCGCTGAATCTTGCTGAAATTCGACACGTTTGTGGCGAGCGTTAACGCCAGAGTCGCTTCCCGCTTTCGTTGACAACGCTCTAGTGCTGTAAGGATTGGGTCAGAGGAGACCTCGCATGGTCGGCGATCGCGACACTGTCGGCGGATCGAACTTGTGGGCGCCGGCCGATGTCGCCAGGCGCGCGGTGGCGCGCCCCCAGGAAGGGGGAATAACCCCTTGGGAAGACGCCCAGTTCTCCGATCCCACCGAGGGCAGCCAGGGCCTGCGGCTGCTCGAGTACTGGCGGATCGTCTACAAGCACAAGTGGATCATCGCGGCCTGCGTCGCCATCGCGCTGGGCATCGGCTTGGCTTTGACCCTGCTGACGCCCAAGCTCTACACCGCCAGCACCACCATCGAGATCGACCGTGAAACCGCCAATGTGGTCGGCATCCAGGATGTCCAGCCGGTCGCCCAGCTATCGCGCGACGAGGAGTTCTTCCAGACCCAGTACGGGCTCCTGAAGAGCTACTCGCTGGCCGAGCGCGTCGGCCAATCGCTGGGCCTGGCCAACGATCCGGGCTTCCTGCGCATGATGGGCTTCCACGGCGCTCCGCGACCCACCCCCGGCGGGGGCACGCCGGCTTGGGTGGCCGGCTTCCTGCGCGGTGGCCTCGACGTCCTGCCGGTGCGCGATTCACGGCTCGTCCGCATCAGCTTCAATAGTCCCGACCCCGACCTCTCGGCGCGCGTCGCCAACGCCTTCGCCGACAACTTCATCCAGTCCAATCTCGAGCGCCGCTTCGAAGCGTCGGCCTACGCCCGCAACTTCCTCGAGCAACGCCTGGCTGAACTGAAGACCAAGCTGGAAGACTCCGAGCGCCAGCTGGTCGCCTACGCCACCCAGCAGCAGATCATCCAGGTCGCCGAGCCCAGCCAGGGCAAGGACGCGCCGCCGCCCCAGTCGCTGGCGGCCACCAACCTGGCTGAGCTCGACACCGACCTGACCGCGGCGCAAGCGAATCTGGTGCAGGCCGAGCAGCGCTGGAAGGCGACCCAGAACGCGCCGGGCCTCGCCGCGCCTGAGATTCTCGCCGATCCGACGGTGCAGGCCCTGCGGCAGGACCGCGCCAAACTGCAGGCCCAGTACGAGGACCAGCTGAAGGTCTACAAGCCGGACTATCCGGACATGCTGCAGCTGAAAGCGCAGATCGACGACATCGACACGCAGTTGGCGACCCAGGCCGACACCATCCGCCGCTCCCTGCGCACCCAGTACGAAGCCGCCGCCCAGCAGGTCGGCGCGCTGCAGACCCAGGTCAACGGCCTGAAGAACAACGTCCTGGATGAGCGCAACCGCGAGATCCAGTACAACATCCTGCAGCGTGAAGTGGACACTACCCGGACGCTCTACGACGGGCTGCTGCAGCGCTACAAAGAGATCGGCGTGGCCGGCGGCGTCACCTCCAACAACATTTCGATCGTCGATCGCGCCCAGCCGCCGGGCGCTCCCTCGCAACCCCAGCCGATGCACAACATGGTGATGGCCGGCGGCGCGGGCCTGACGCTGGGCATCGTGCTGGCGTTCCTGCTCGAGACGCTGGACCAGGCGGTGCGCAAGCCCGCCGATGTGGAGACCAAGCTCGGGTTGCCGGTGCTCGGCAGCGTGCCGCTGCTCGAGAAAGGCGTCCAGCCGATGGAGGCGCTGTCGGATCTGCGCTCGCCGTTCTCGGAGGCCTACCACTCGATCCGGACCAACCTGGCGTTCTCCACCAAGGACGGCGCTCCCCGGGTGGTTTCGGTGACCAGCGCGCGGCCGGAGGAGGGCAAGTCCACCACCTCCTTCGCCCTCGCCCAAGGCTTCGCCCGGGTGGGCATGCGGGTGCTGCTCGTCGACCTCGATCTGCGCAACCCCAGCCAGCACAAGGTGGTGGGCGCCGACAACCGCGTGGGGGCCTCCAACCTGCTGACCGGCGCGGTCCGGCTGCAGGGCGCGGTCCAGCCCACCGACTGGCCGAACCTGTTCCTGATCCCCAGCGGCCCCTTGCCGCCCAGTCCAGCCGAGCTGCTGATCGGCCCCAGGTTGATCGCGATGATCAAGGAAGCCACCGAGCACTTCGACATCGTCATCCTCGACGGCCCGCCGGTGATGGGACTCGCCGACGCGCCGCTGATCGCTTCGGTGGCGTTCGGCGCGATCCTCACCATCGAGGCCGGACGGACCAGCCGGGCCCAGGCCAGGGCCGCGATCAAGCGGCTGCGGCTGGGCAACGCCCGCATCTTCGGCGCGGTGCTGACCAAGTTCGACAGCCGCAAGACCGCTTACGGCTACGGCTACGCCTACGCCTACGACTACGAGTACAATTACGCCTACGGCCGCAAGGAAACCGACCCGCAGGTCAGCGGCGGCCGGGCGTCCGTGCTGACCCAGGACCGCTCACGGAAGACGCCGCCGGCGGCTTGAGGCCATGAGCGTCGCCGAGCCGGTCAAGCAGGACAACGCCGAGCCGCGCCGGCGGCGACTGCCCACCTTCGTCGGCTTCGTGCTGACCATCGCAGCGGTCTGGCTAGGCGGGCAGTTCCTCACCCAGGGCGTGTCGGACTACCTGCTCGACAACGACCCCGGGCTCGCGGTGCTGTGGCGCGGTGATTCGCCCGACGCCCTGACGCGGTTCGCCGCCGCGCAACTGCCGGTCCGCCGCTACCAGCTGGCCGAGCGCCTGGCCGCCAAGGCGCTGCAGATGGCGCCGCTCAACGCCTCCGCGATCAGCGACTACGGCTTGGCGCTGGACGGCGCGGGCGATTCGGGGCGCGCCGACCAGGTGATGACCATCGCCGGACAGCGTAGCTGGCGGGACGTCCCGACCCAGATCTGGCTGCTCCGCCGCCGCCTCCTGCAAGGCCGGTACGCCGAAGGCTTCCAGCACGTCGACGCCCTGCTACGGCAGGAGGACAAATACCCGCCGCTGCCGTTCGCCATCCTGGCCGCGGCGGCGCTGGATCCGAAGGCCGTCGGGCCGCTGGTCGAGCGGCTGGCCCAATCGCCGCCCTGGCGCGTGCCGTTCTTCATCTTCATCGCCAGCGCGGCGCGGCCGGACCTGGTGGGGGTGGACAACGCCCTGCTCACCGGCCTGGCGTCGACCTCCGCGCCGCCCACCGACCAGGAGCTGGGCTTCTACCTGGCCCGGCTGATCCACGACCAGAACTACCAGCAGGCGCTCGCGGACTGGCGCCGCTTGTCGCCCCCGGGGTCGGTCGGCAACGCGCTGGTCAACAACGGCGACTTCGAGAAGCCGCCCCGGGCGACGCCGTTCGACTGGATCCTGGGCAGCGGCGTGGGCTGGACCGCGCAGATCGCCGATGCGCCCGGCGACGGCCACGGCAAGGCGCTGAACGTCGACTACGACGGCGTCTCGCCGACGCAGCCGCTGCTACAGTATCTGGTGCTCCCGCCCGGCCAGTACCGCCTCAGCGGCGCATTCTACGACCAGAGCGGGCAGGGCGCGGACGCGCTGAGCTGGAGGCTCACCTGCCCCGGCGCCGGGACGCCGCTGGCCGCCGCGCCAGCGCCGCCCGGGCCCCAAGGCGCGTGGCGCACATTTAGCGTGGATCTAATCGTGCCTCCCGTGAGTTGTCCTGCGCAGGCGCTCGCTCTGACGGCGGATCCGGGCGACGTGCACAAGGATATCGAGGTCTGGTATGATAACCTTGCAATCACTCCGGTCGCCTCGCCCGGCGGCACGCCTGCCCAATCCGGCGGCGCCTCGCCCGGCGGCGGATGAGGGGATAAAGTCGGGCCTCCGGCGCCTTGCTTCTCGGGCACGCTTCCTTTAGATATCCAGGGTATTCCAAGTGCGTTCGCTCTCCAGCCAAAGGTTCATATGATGCGGAAGTATCTCGTAGCGGCTTCGATCGGCGCCATGCTGATCGCGGGTCAGGCAGCCGCCTCCGACAGCGCTGTCGTGAACCTCGGCGACCGCATCGGCGGTTCGAGCGACGCGACCAACCAGATCCAGGGCCTGGGCAGCAGCGAACTGCTGCTCCTGCTGCTCGGCGGCGGCGCGTTCATCGCCCTCGTCGTCTGGGGCTTCACCCAGAACAACGGCCACTCGGCTAGCCCGTAACGGCGCTCCGACGGCGGTGCGAAATCGGCCTGGGCGCGCGGAGAGCGCTGCCCGGGCTTTTCCGTGTCTGCAGTCCCGATCTCTAGTTTAGAGCCGCGCCCGTTCCTGTCGCGGGCGTGGGCAGTAGAGGCTGGCCGGCCGCACGCTTGCGGTCGATTTCGTCGCGGGTCGCGGTGAGCGCCGCCACCCGCTCGGCCAGTCCGGGATGGGTCCAGTCGAAGTCGACCGCAGAGGCCGGAAACTGGCGCCAGAAATCCGGCGCGGCCTCGATGTCATAGCCGGCCCGGGCCGCCAGATAGAGTCCCACGTAGTCCGCCTCCTTCTCCACCAGCACCAGGCTTGCCGGCGATGAGCCGAGGTTGCCCAAGAGGCTGCGGGCGAAGCCCTTGGCGTCCAGGCGCGCCCGGTGGTGCAGCAGGTCGTGGGCGAACTCGTGGCCGAGCACCAGGGCGAGGCGGTCGCCCGAGCCGGCGTAGCTGACCATCGCGGTCGAAATGAAGACGTGCCGTCCGTCGGCGGAGGCGTCGAGGCCGGGGCCGGGAATCACCTGCGCGTCGTAGGCGCAGCCGACCCTCGGTCTGACCGTCACCGTCAGGGCCTGGCCGTCCCTCAGCACCGTGATGCGCGCCGGCCCGGCCGCGAGCGCCCGGGTGATTCGCCCGAGGGCGTCGGCCACCGGCGCGTAGCTGGCCGGACGCGCGTCGGCCGGCGCCGGCGGCGGCGCGGGCGTCGCCAGCGCCGAATCGCCGACGGCGACGACCACGTCGTCCGGCTTCAGCCCTGCGGCCTCGGCCGGGCCGCCGGCGGCGACCGCCTCCACGGCCGGCCGATCGTCGAGGTGGAACATGGCCTCGGCGGCGCCCCGCAGCCGCGGGCTGTACTGCAACGCGCTCTGCAGCACGAGGCCGCTCAGCGGCGCCACGTCCTGGCACAGCTCGGCGTTGGCTGTCGCCAGCCGGAAAGCCACGTCGGCGACGCGCTGATCGTCGGTGCGAAGACCCTCCAGCGATCGGTCCCAGGCCGGCGGCGGGGGGGGCGGCGCCAGCCTCGGGGTCGGCGACTCAGCCGCCGCGCTGGGCAGCGCCACCTGCGGCTGGACTTCGGCGCAGGCGGCGAGGGCCAGGCAACCCCAGCCGGCCGCCATCAGGCGTCGCGGCATTCAGCCGGCGCGGGCCGCCGACGCCCGCGGTCCGAACCAGGACACGAATCGCCGCCGGCGACGCTGCGGCGACGGTTCGGGGCTCGCCTCTTCCTCCACCGGATCGGGTGTGATGCGGCCCAGCGCCTTGCCGCAGACTTTCAGCAGCTCGACCGGCCCGCCGGGGGTGTCGGACTCGAAGATCGCCACCGAGAGGACCCCGGTGGCGAAGGCCGCCGTATCGAGGTTGGTCCGGTGCTCCAGGAGCTCCGGCTCGGACGCCTCGGGCTTGCCTTCCCAGACGGGCGTGTGGCCGTGCACCACGTGCGCCTCGAACTCGCCGGCCCGCGCCTGCAGGAAACGCTCGCGAATCCACAGGCAGGTCTGCTCGTTCTGCCGGTGGACCGGCGTTCCGGGCATCAGGCCGGCGTGCACATAGATGCGATGGCGGTCGCCGGTGGTCCGCGGCAGACTCGCCATCCACCGCAGGTGCTCCTTCGGGATGCCCTCGTGGAGGTCGCTTTCCGGGGTAAGGCCGTACGATTTCAGGGTGTTGCGGCCGCCGTATTCCAGCCAGCGCCCCAGCCGGCCCCCGCCGGGCTGGGTGACGGCCTGCAGCATCAGCTCCTCGTGGTTGCCCTTCAGGCAGACCACCGGCCACTCCCGCTGCAGCTCGATCAGGAAGTCGATGACGCCGCGACTGTCGGGTCCCCGGTCCACGTAGTCGCCCAGGAAGACCACGCGGAACGGGGCGCGCTCCACATGGCCGGAGATGGCGTCGACCGCCGCGCGCAGCAGGTCGAGCCGGCCATGGACATCGCCGATGGCGTAGGTGCGCGTCAGCGGCGCGCCGGTTTCAGCCTTATCGGAGGTCGAACTCTGAAGCATGGTGTCCGCAAGAACGCTAAACTGTGACCGAATTTCGCCGACGACAGGAGACTCGGCCGTCGACGCGGGGCGAGGCCCGCAGGATGGGCGCCCGAACCGGCCGCACGTCATGTAGGGCCTCGGCAAGGCGAGGAGAAGGCGCAAGTCGAATGGCCGGGCGGCTCGGTTCCGGGGGTCGCTAAATTTGTCACTTTAGACGACCGCTTTGTGGCCAATCCGTCGAGCCCTGCCACCGATGCGGCGCGCCCGTCGACGCGCGCGGCGTTGGGCTTGGGCGGGATGACGCGCTATGCAGGACCCGCGTGCATCGTGCAGGGGTTGAGCGTGGAACGGGGACGGTCGGTGAGGCGGTCGAGACGGAACGAAGCTCCGACGCCGGTCCGCCAGATCGCTGACGGCCTGCGCCGGGCCTGGGCGCCCGAAGCGCAGGCGCAGACCGCCGTGTTCGCCAGCGCCCTGCTGCTGGAGGTGTTCGCGACCCTGTTCGGAGGCGCAAGCCAGACCAATGCGCTTAGCCTCATGGCGGTGGAGCTCGCCGCGCTGCCGCTGCTGTTCCTGTCGATCTATCTCACCCTGGCCGGCGCAGGGCCGCGGGGCCTGGCGATCCCGATCGTGCTGCTGGCCGCGGTGATCGCCGTGCCGGTGCTGCAGCTGATCCCGTTGCCGGCCGATCTGTGGACCAAGCTTCCCGGCCGCGGTCCGGTGTTGCAGGTCCTGGACGTCGCCGGGCTTGGCCGGCCGGCGCTGCCCTACAGCCTGACTCCGCAGGGCACCTGGCGCTCGGCGCTGGGCCTGGCCCCGCCGGCGGCGATGTTCCTCGGCGCCACGCTGCTCTCGGACGGCCAGCGGCGGGTGATGGCGGGACTGTGGCTGCTGCTCGCCACGGTCAGCCTCTCGATCGGGGCGCTGCAGCTGCTGAGCGGGCCCGACAGTCCGCTCTACTTCTATCCGGTCACCAACGCCGGCTCGCCGGTGGGCCTGTTCTCGAACCGCAACCACCAGGCCGCGTTCTTGCTCTGCCTGTTGCCGGTGGCCGCGGTGTTCGCCGCGGAGTTCAGGGGCATCGCCGAGGACTGGCGGGCGTTCACGCCGCTGTTGGCGCTGCTCTACTTCTTCGTCGGCATCGTGGGCGTGGCGGTGACCCACTCGCGCGCCGGGGTCTTCCTCTCAGGCGCGGCGCTGGTGGGCGCGCTGGCGGTGGTGGTGAGCGGCGGCGCGCTCAGAGGCCGGCTGCGCGCGGCGGCGGGCCTGGCGGTCGGCGGCGCGGTGGCCGTGGGCGCCGTCCTGCTCTTCGGGCTCGCGCCCATCGTGGACCGCTTCTACGGCGGCGGCGAGCTCAGGTTCGAAGGCTGGCCGATCGTGCTGAAGATCGCCCAGAGCTTCCTGCCGCTCGGATCGGGCCTCGGCTCGTTCGACACCGTCTATCGCAGCGTCGAGCCGCTGACGCAGGTCAGCACGGTCTATTTCAACCACGCGCACAACGACTACCTCGAGCTCTGGCTGGAGACCGGCTTCGCCGGCGCGGCCCTCTTCGCGCTGTTCCTGCTCTGGTTCGCCGTGCGGGCCTTCGTAGTTTGGACTGGCCGCGGCGAAGGCCGCAATCTGGCCGCGGCGCTGACCGTGCTGGTGGTGCTGCTGCTGATCCACTCGCTGGTGGATTATCCCCTGCGCACGCAGGCCCTGGCGGTGCTGTTCGCCTTCGCCTGCGGCGGGATCGCCGTTTTCAAGCCTGAGACAAGCCGGCGAAGCGTGCGGGCCGGGGCGCCCGACCAGCTGGCCTAGGTCCCGGCGGCGGACTGCTGGCGGGCGGTGCAGAACAGGCTGTCGGCCAGCCAGGCGAGCGGCGGCAGAAAGCCGCTGGTCTTGCGCAGTGTCTCCGAGACCAGCAGCGCGGCTTTGCCGATCGGGCTCATGCTGGCGAAGTCAGACCACTGCAGGCCGAGCCCCAGGTAGCAGTCGGCCGTGAGCCGGGTGTCGCCGATCGCAGCCTTGAAGGCGCGCCGCAACTCGGGGGGCGTCCAGTAGCGCACCTCGAAGTGGCGCGGCGCCCGGAACCCGCGGCGGGCCATGTGGAAGAGGCTGCGCACCCCCAGCCCGTTGGCCATCTGCACCCGAACTTCGCCGTCGGCCCGGACCACCCGGTGCAGCTCCACGAGCGCGGCGACCACGTCCTCCCGGGCAAAGTGCTGGAGCACGCTGTAGGACCAGGCGTAGTCGAAGAACCGCTCAGGGAAGGGCAGGAAGCGCGCGTCGCCCACCACGAAGCGGGCGTCCGCGCCCAGCTGCGCCGCGACCCGGCGCGCCGCCAGCACGGCGCCCAACTGCGGATCGATCCCCACCGCCTGATGGCCGGCGCGGGCGGCGGCGATGCACCAGCGGCCCCAGTTGCAGCCGACGTCCAGCAGCCGTCCCGGGGCCGGCGTCGGAAACCGGAAGGCTGGAATGGGGTAGGGCCCGGCGGCGCCGACCAGGTGCCGGTAGGCGAAGCCGGACGTGGCGCCGATCAGGGCGGCCACCACCGGCTCGTAAGGGCTGCCTTCCGCGTGCAGGCGCTTGGCCGCCGCCCGCTCCTGGTCGCTGGCGCCCAGGGCCGAAAGATACAGCGGCGGCTCGTCGCTGGGCTCGCCGTCGGCGATCGCGGTCGCGAGCTTCAGCGAGCGCCAGGCGACGCCGATGGTCTGCGCCGCGTCGGCTACCAGCATCACCGGCATGCCCTCGACGACGGGGTACTTCCTGCCCGCCTCGCTGACCAGGAACGCGCCCCCCAGCCGCAGCTTCGACTTGTCGACCGGGCAGACCAGGTTCTGGAGGTACCAGGGATCGATCGACGCGGTCCCCGGCGCGCTCATGGGCTGCCAGACGCCAGGGCGGCCGCGGGCTCGGCGTGAGCCGTCGCAGCCGGTTCGGGGGCGCGGCTGATGAAGTGGTCGCCGAGCACCAGGGCGTCCATCCGGGTGCGCAGGAAGCAGTCCAGCGCCTCCTCCGGCCGGCAGACCACCGGCTCGTTCTCGTTGAACGAGGTGTTGAGCACCATCGGCACGCCCGACAGGCGCTCGAAGGCCTCGATCAAGGCGTAGTAGCGCGGGCTGGTGGTGCGATGCACCGTCTGCAGTCGCCCGGAACCGTCGACGTGGGTGACGGCGGGGATGGCGGCGCGCTTTTCCTCGCGGATCTGGAACACCTGCATCATGAAGGGGACGTCGTCGTCCTCCTCGAACCAGTCGGCGACGGCGCGGTCCAGCACCGACGGCGCGAACGGGCGGAAGCTCTCGCGGCGTTTGATCTTGGCGTTGAGGATCTGCTTCATGTCGGCCCGGCGCGGGTCGCAGACGATGGAGCGCGCCCCCAGCGCCCTCGGGCCCCATTCCATCCGCCCCTGAAACCAGCCCACCACCTGGCCGTCGGCGACGGCCGCGGCCGTCTCGCGGCAGAGCGCCGCCTCGTCGTCCAGCCGCCGCACCGTGCAGCCACCGGCAGCGAGCTCGCCCCGGCGCGCGCCGAGCAGCGCGCTCAACTCGTCGTCGCCGTAGCCGGGCCCCCAGTAGGCGTGGTCCATGACGAACGAGCGGGCCCCCGTCAGCCGGCTCCAGACCGTATAGGCCGCCCCGATGGCGCCGCCTGCGTCGCCCGCAGCCGACTGGACGTAGACCCGCCGGAACGGGGTCTGGCGGCGCACCTTGCCGTTGGCCACCGAATTGGCCGCGCAGCCGCCGGCCAGCGCCAGGTCGGTGAGCCCGGTCTGGGTCTGCAGATGCCCGATCAGGTGGAAGAAGGCTTCCTCGTACATGGCCTGCACCGAGCGCGCGATGTCGCGGTGAAGGTCCTCCAGCGGCTGGTCCGGCGCGCGGCGCGGGCCCAGCAGGTCCTCCAGCGCCGGCGAGAACAGATCGTCGAACACCGGCGCGCCGTCGGTCCACTGGTGCGGCATCTCCTCGCGGTGGTGGCGGAAATAGTCGAGGTCGAGCGCGAACACGCCGCTCGGCAGCAGCCGCACGATCTTGCGCATGGCGTCGAGGCAGCGGGGCTGGCCGTAAGGCGCGAGCCCCATCACCTTGTACTCATCGCCATAGTGCGGGAAGCCCAGGTACTGGGTCAGCGCCTGGTAGAAGAGGCCGAGCGAGTGGGGGAAATAGACCCGGCCCTCCACCGCCAGCTGGGCCCCGCGGCCGACGCCCCAGGCGGTGCTGGCGAAGTCGCCGAAGCCGTCCACGGAGACCACGACGGCCTCCTCGAACGGCGAAACGTGGAAAGCCGACGACAGGTGCGCCAGGTGGTGCTCCACCGGGTGGAACGCGGCCCGGTAGGTCTGGCCGGGGAAGGCCTTGGCCAGCAGCTCAGGCACGCCGGCGCGGGCCCGCCGGTTCTTCAGGCGTCCCAGCACCAGGCCCAGGTCAGGACGCCGCTCCAGCACATAGGCGGCCTTGCGCAGCTGGTTGGCGCGGCTGTCCTGGTTGACGGCGAGGTGATCCACCTCGGCCAGCGTGACGCCGGCCTCGGCCAGGCAATAGCCGATCGCCTGCGAGGGAAAGCCGGCCCAATGCTTGATGCGCCGGAACCGCTCCTCCTCGGCGGCCGCCACCAACACGCCGTCGCGCACGATGCAGGCCGAGGAGTCGCCGTGGAACGCGTTGACGCCGAGGATGTACATTCAAAGCCTCTCTAGGGGTCGGCGGGCGTCTTTGCGTCCAGCGCGCTCGCGGCGCGGCGGTCGAGCAACTCGAGCGCGATCACGACCTCGGCCAGCAGGCGCTGCAGGGCGTAAAACCATCCGGCCCGACCGTCGAAAAGGCAACCCTTGGCGATCAGCGCATAGGGCAGGACCAGGAGCGGCGCCAGCCAGCCGGTCAGCCGGATGCGGTCGTTGGTCCCCAGGGCGTGCGGGGGCGCCGACAGCAGGTGCTCGGCCTCGGCCTTGGCGTAGCGGCGCTGGGACTCGAGCCAGCGGGCCAGCGGCTTGCGGTCGTCGTGGTAGATGACGTGCCGCAACGGCTCGACCCGCCCCGCCAGCGAGAGCCGGTGGCCGTGGCCCTCGTTGAGGTATCTTCCGGCGGCGGCCCGATAAAGCACCACGCGCGGCGGATAGAGCGCGCCCCGCAGCGGCCGGCCCCAGATGCGGTAGACGAACGTGGTTCGGTAGCCCTGGATGTCGGGCGTCGGGGCCAGGGCGCGGATTTCCGCGGCCAGCGCCTCGCTCAGTTCGTAGTCGGCGTCCAGCGATAGCACCCAGTCGGTGCGAATCTGGGCGAGGCCGAAGTTGCACTGGTCGGCGAAGCTGTCGAACGTCCGATGGACGATCTCCACCTGCGGATGGCGCCGCGCCGCCTCGAGGGTGCCATCGGTGCTGCCGCTGTCCACGATGACGATCCGCTCGGCCCAGGCGAGCCGGTCCAGCGTGCGGCCGATGTTCTCGATCTCGTTGTAGGTGATGACGAGCGGCGTGACCTGCATCGGCGCCGCTCAGTCGGTCCGCACGCAGCATGGCCGCTCGCCGCCCGCCGCCAGCCACGCGTAGAGGCTGGCCATGTCCTCGGCGATCCGCCGCCAGCCATAGCGCCGCATCACCAGTTCGCGGCCGCGTCGCCCCATCTGCGCCAGCGTCTCCCGCGGCAGGCTCATGCCCTCCCGCAGCGCCGCCGCCAGCGCGTCCGGGCCCTGCTCGACCCACCAGCCGCAGCCCTCGCTGCGCAGCTCGGCCCACGGCGCGCCCGTGGTGCACACCGCCGGCACGCCCGCCGCTAGCGCCTCGGCCACGGGGAGGCCGAAGTTCTCGCTGCGGGTGGGGACGGCGAAGATGTCCGTCGATGCGTAGAGCGCGGCCTTGTCTGGCCCCCAGACCGGTCCCTCGACGCTCGCCCGGGTGAGCTTCAGGCTCGCCGCGAGCGCGGCCAGCTCACGGTCGTGGCCAGCCTCGGCCGGACCCACGATCCTCAGGCGCCAGTCCGGATGGCCCGCTTCGACCCGCGCCCAGGCCTGGAGCAGGCTCTCCAGCCCCTTCTTCGGATGGATGCGGCCGAGCGACAGCACGGTGCGAAGCCCGCCGTCGGCCGCCGGGCGCGGCGAGAGGGGCGGAACGTCGACGCCGTTGGGGATGATCGCCACCGGCGCCCCGAGACCGCAGGCCCGGATATCAGCGTACTCGCTTTCGCTGGTCGCATGCAGGCAGGCCGCCCGCGCCAGCGCCGACCGCTGGCCGAGCGCCCAGACCACCCGCTTCCGCAGCCGCGAGTAGGCCAGCGCCTCGGCGCTGAGCATGCCCCGCGGCGAGCACACGAACGGCTTGCCGGCCCGGCGGGCCGCCGCCTCGGCGCTCAGGTTGGGCGCGAGCCAGATGCCGTGGTCGTGTACGAGGTCGGCGGCGGGCGCCGCCGCTTTCAGCGCCCGGTCCAGGCCCGTCGACAGCCGCAACCCGCTGACCCCGGGCGCCGAGGCCCAGCTCTGAGCAAAGCCGCTCAACTCATAGTCGCGCGGATCCGACCCGCCGGGGCCGCCACCGTCGGGGCTCTCGACGTAGAACAGCCGGATCTGCGCGCCGATGGCCGCCAGCTCGGCGCACAGCCGCGGCACGGAGTAGGATGGGCCCCCGTGGGCGGGGTCCAGGCCCGCGATCACGTGCAACGCCTGCAAGAGGGGCCGCGCTCCGGCTAGACGATCGCGTGCTGGGGGACGGGCGCCGGAACGCCGAAGACCTTGAACGAGGTGATCACGTAGGCGCCGACCACCGAGGCCAGGGTGACGACGGCGATCTCCATCAGGTTGCCCCCTGGCTGCAGCATGCTGAGGCCCGGCATGGCGCATTTCAAGACCAGGCGCAGGTCGCCTTTTCGCAGGCCGTCCATGATGCCGCGATCCAGCCGCATCAGCCCGAACCCCAGCGCCGCGAAGCCGATGATCAAGCCCGGATAGCCGAAGTTCATGTAAAACTCGAGCACCTGCCCCGCGCCGACGCTGGTGCCTTCGGCGAAGCTCATCCCGGTGAAGTTCGACACGATCTCGCCGCCGCCGCCGACGTCCGGCTTGTCGGGCCAGACGACCCGCGGGATCACCACCCAGATCGGGATGCTGCCGCCGTACATGAACGGTGACTGGCCGAGGTCGTGCCGCTCCACGCCCATCCCCACCATCAGGTTCTGGTTGAGCCGATCGTCGATCGCCTTGACCTGCTCGTTGGACTCCAGGTCGAGGGGCTGGAAGTGGGTGAAGATCTCCGAGATCCGCTCCAGCCGCTCGCCAACGCCGGCGCTCTCGTTCCACACCACGTCGCGGATGCCGACGCGCTCGCCCATGTAGGCGACGAAGAATGACAGCCCAAGAAAGACGACGGCTGGGGCAAGGATGTAGAAAACCAGTCGGAATCGAGAAATCGCGAAGAAGAAGGCCACCACGGAGATCACCCAGCTGACGCCGTAGCCGATGAAGCCGGCGGTGCCGAGCGTCGCCAACGGCAGCAGCGGCAGCAGCAACAACGACTGGGCGGTCTTCTCCAGTTGGTCACGCTGAGCGGCCGAGTAGAAGCGCAACCACATGCCGATGACCACCAGCGTGCCGAAGGGCGAGACCAGGGAGGTCAGCGAGGGAACGCGGGCAGCGATCGGGATCAGCACGAAGTAGGAGAGCACGCCGAACATCAGGCAGCGGACGCTGAAGCGGTCGATGACCTCGATCGGCGCCCCGTTCATCACCTGCAGCCGTCGCTGGGTCAGCCGCGAGGCTGTCGCGCCCGTCACGAACGCCGCAAGGCCGATGAGGGTCACGGTGAAGCCGGTCTGCGTCTCGGCGGCGCCGGGAAGGAAGTCGGCGCTCAGGAACGGCAGCACGCCGGGCACGTGGATCAGCGACAAGCTGAGGAAGTACCCCAGCACCAGAACGCCGCCGTACCGCCAGTCGCGCATGCAGAAGACGATCAGCGCGGCCAGCAGGCCGATCCAGACCAGAAGCAGAGTGAACATCAGTTGACCTGCGGTGGCGGTGCGTCCGCCCGACCCCTTGTTCCACGGGCGGGCTGGCGGCCGCAAGACCGGGGCGCCGACGCGACGTTCAAGGCGCGCGCAGCGCCGACTTGGCGCGTTCCAGGTCGGCGATCAGCTCGGCGCTGTAGCGCTCGCCGTACGCCCTCCAGGAGAGGGCCCGGCGGTCGGTATCGGTGAGCGGCGTGAACGGCTCACCGCGCTCCAGGCGCTCGCTCAGCGCGGCGATCGTCTCGGCCAGCGCAGCGGCGTCATCCGGCGGCGTCACCAGGATGCGCTCGGCGAGCGCCGGCGTGTGGGCGAGATCGGCGCCGCCGGTCCGGTCGGTGCAGATCACCGGCAGTCCGGACGCGAGGGCCTGGGCCTGCACGATGCTCAAGCCGTCTTCCCGCGACGCCAGCACCAGCGCGTCGGCCCGCGCGTAGAAGTCCGCGAGCCGCAGCTGGTCGACCGGACCGACGTGTCGAAACCGCGGGTCGCCAGGAAACGGCAGGTCGGTGACGCCGCCGACGTGGGTGAGGATCACGTCGGAGCTGGCCGTGACCGTGGCGGTCAGCAGATCGCACCCTTTGCGCGACGACCAGGTTCCAACGAACAGCAACCGCAGCGGGCGCCCTTGGGCGCGTTGCGGGAGCAGCGGGAAGTCGTCCAGCTGCACGCCGTAGGGGTTGCGGAACAGTTTCGCGTGCTCCGTCGTCGGCGCGAAACTGTCTTCGGTAAAGTGCGAAGGCACCACGATCCGATCGGCCAGCTCGTATCCGGCCAGCTCGCGAGCGCGAGACTCGGGGCTGGGCCGCTCGGCGCCTGGAATCGCGGCCAGGATGCGATCCTGGATGTCGATATGGGCGCTGCCGCGCTCCAGCCAAAGCCGGGCCCCGAAACGGTGCTTCGCCTGCCTCGCCGCCTCGAGGAAGATGCCGGACATGAAGATGAACACATCACAGGCCTGCAGCCTGGCCGCCACGGCCCTGTCGAGCGCCAGATGCAGCAGGTGCTCACGGGCGTCCGGCCGGAATCGCGGCGCCAGCCGTTGCCAGGCCAGGAGCGGCGAAACCGCCGCTGCGACCGGCGATTGGCAGGCGTCGGGCAATCCGAACCGCCGGGCTCGCGAGCGCGGGACATAGGAGTAGAAGCGCACCCCATGCCCCAGCTGGTGGAGCTCGCGCGCCAGGTTGAGCACGTGGAACCGACCGGCGCTGGCGATGCCGATGCGAAGTCGTCCAGGGTCCGTCAAGCCAGGCGCGTCGCCTAAGACGTCTCCGATGATAGGCTGGGTAGAAGGTCGCTGATGGCCTGCAGCCGATGCAGGTAGGAGTGCTGGCCGCTCCAGATGCGGGCGTGAAGGGCGGCGGCCAGCCGGCGCCGTTCCGCCGGGTCCGCTATCAGGGCCCTGGCCCGTTCGGCCGCGTCCTCAGGGGTCTTGAAGTACGCCACGCTCTCGCCGTCCGGCCCGAACAGCTCGCGATGCTCGCCAGTGTCCTCCGCCAGCATACACCCGCCGATCGCCCCGATCTCCAGGCTGCGCATCACATGGCCGTCACGGTTCGCCCGCCGCACCAGGCAGAGGTTCACCTTGGCGGCGGAGGTCAGCGCGCGCAGCTCGTCGGGGCTCTTCACGCCCGCCGCGTGTCGCCGCAGGCCGGCGAAGCGCTCCCAATAGCCACCCGCCAGCGAGATCGGCATGCCGCGCCCGATGAACGCTCGCACGAAGGCGGCGCGATCGCGGTCGGCGCCGCCGACGAACAGCACCTCGGGGGCGTCTTCCAGCGCCAGCGGCGCTTCCGGCGGGCGGGCGTGCCGGCTGTCGAAGCCGAACGGCAGGTATCTGACATCGCCGCACCCTAGACGGCGGAAATCCTCGATGTTGGCCCGCCGGGGGGTGAAGATGACGTCGTAGCGGGGAAGGGAGCGAAGGTGCCAGCCGGCACGCAACAACGGATTCCATGGATCGTCGGTGGAATAGTTGGCGAGCTTCACGCCGGACTGGCGCAGCCGCTGCAGGGCGCCGACGGTGAGGGCGCCAGCGCCGGTGGTGATCAGCAGGTCCGGCGGATGGCGGTCGCAGGCGGCGGCGACGGTGGCGGAAAACTGATCGAGCGAGACCGGCCGGCGTCCGGTCCGCCAGGCGACGGCGCGCCGAAAGCGCGAGCCGACCTCCGCCCCGTCGGCGTCGAAGAACACCACCTTGTGGCCGGCGGCCGTCGCGGCGTGGCGCAGGCTGTCGCCGATGTGGGTGCCGCCCATACGCCCGACGATGGCGATGTGGCGCGGCGCGGAGGCGGCCTCGGGTGCGAGCGCCCGCATCAGCGGCCCTCGGCCGCCGGGACGCCCAGGCCGACGCTGCTCAGGGCCTGGCGCAGGCCAGCCAGGCACTCGGCGTAGCTCCAGCAGGCGATGATCTCGGCGCTCGCGGCGCCCATCCTCTGGCGCAGGGCGGGGTCTTTCAGCATCGGCGCCAGCGCCGCGGCCAGCGCCTTGACATTCCCTGCCGGCGTGATCGCGCCGTTGACGCCTTCCCGCACCAGGTCCGCGACGCACCCCACGGCGTCGGACGCGACAATCGGCAGTCCGGCGCACATGGCCTCGTTCACGGCCAGGCCCCAGGGTTCGTTCTCGGACGGCAGCACGAACACGTCGGCGGCGGCATAGACCGCCGGCAGGCCGGACTGGTTGACGAA
>Ga0302326_10013103_pt1 | contig 17598 bp, 14 predicted proteins | sample Palsa_T0_3_FD_202264 | JGI IMG/M metagenome (GOLD analysis project Ga0302326, IMG submission 202264) | Peat permafrost microbial communities from Stordalen Mire near Abisko, Sweden - Palsa_T0_3 | ecosystem: Environmental > Terrestrial > Soil > Palsa > Peat permafrost | place: Sweden: Abisko... | reverse complement strand
GGAATCACCGCTCTCTCCAGCCAACAACAGAGGGCCGAATTTATAGAGCAGCATCCCGAACTGATGCAGCCCGCGGTGGTATCCAACCTCGCCGCCTCAGTACCCCAGTTAGCGAAATCTGATAGAGGCAAAGCGCTGGCAGTAGCCGAAGCTGCCGTGATGATCGCTGATCGCCTCGGCGATGTGCAAAGCATAGCGCAGAGTCTGCGGGCCAAGGCTAACGCCCATTATGCCTTTGGCCAGAACAAGACCGCCCTGGAACATCATGCCAAAGCGCTGCGGCTCTTCCGGTCCTTAGGCCACGACGAACAGGTGGCGCGCACTCTGAGTTCTTCCATTCAACCGCTTATTCTGCAAAGCCGCTATCGGCAGGCCTTTGCGGCGGCACGGGAGGCACGCAAGATATTCACGAAGCAAGGGAATCAGTGGCGCGTCGCCCGTTTGGATCTGAACCTCGGCAACATTCTCGACCGCCAGGACCGCCTGCCCCAGGCTCTGCGATGTTACGAGCATGCTTATCAATATCTCTCGACGCACGCAGAAGAGGACCCTGAAGGCTTAGCGGTGGCGCTGCACAATATGGCCGTGCTCTACGTGCGGCGCAATGACTTTCGGGCGGCCGAAACCACCTATAAAAAAGCTCGAGGCTTTGCGTTGGCGCATGACATGCCGGTGCTGGTGGGCCAGGCAGACTACAACATTGCCTGGCTTCACTATCTCCGCGGAGACTATAGCCTCGCGATTTCCATGTTGTGCGCTGCCCGCGAAACCTGCCGTTCCACGGGCGACGAATATCACGTCGCACTCTGTCATCTCGACTTGTCCGAGATCTATCTGGAGCTCAAACTGATTGCTGAAGCCGCCGAAGCCGCTGAGCAAGCGAGCGCAAGCTTCGGTGATCTCGGCATGCGGTACGAAAAGGCCAAGTCCATTACAAACCTTGCTGTCGCTACTAGCCAGCAAGGAAACGCGGCCGGTGCCCTGGAGCTTTTCCTGCACGCTCGTCGAATTTTCATGCAGGAAAAGAACAAAGTTCTTCCCGCCATCATTGATCTCTATCGAGCGGCCGTCTTGTTCGACGAAAGACGCGATGCCGAGGCGCGACAACTGGGCGTCGCGGCGCTCCATGCGTTGCAGCGTTTCAAACTGACTAACAAGGCCGTCGTCTGCCGTCTCCTGCTGGCCAGGCTGGAACTCCGCCGGCAAAACGTCCGTCAGAATAGCGGCCTCCGAAAGCACTCTCGCCAGAAACACTTTCACGCAGCTCAACAGCAATGTGCCAGTGCGCTGAAGACGTTAGCCAGTTCCGAGCTACCCGTCCTAAGCTGCCAGGCCTATGCCTTGCAGGGGCAAATCCAGGCTGCGGCCGGGCACGACCGCCGGGCCTATGAGGCGTACGAGCGAGCGCGAACCTATCTCGACAGCTTGCGCAACCGTATTCACGCGGAAGAACTGAAGATCTCTTTCATGAAAGATCGCGTCGAGATCTACGAAGGCCTGGTCGCTCTCTGCATGAAAAGCGCCAGCCGCGCGAATGCGAGTGCGGAAATTTTCCGCTATATCGAGCAAGCCAAGTCGCGAACTCTTTTCGATTTTTTATCTGCGTCCCAACCGCCATCCTCGCTCGGGCCGCAAGATCAGACGGAGCATGCTCGGAAAATCCGCGAGCTTCGGGAGGAGCTGAACTGGTTCTTTCACATGACGGAGATGGCGCAACTGAAGCAGGCGCCCAGGCAGGAGTTGAGCGCGTTTCGAGCGGAAGCCCGACGGCGCGAACGGGAACTTCTGAAACTGTCGCGCGAGCATGTTTCCTCTGCAGACGATCGGCAACCGGCGGGGCAGTTGGCCTCGACCTTTACGGTCGATCAGGTCAGGCAGTCCCTGTCCGCGGATGCGGTCATACTCGAGTACTTCCAGGTGCAGGGGCAGATGGTGGTTCTGCTCTTGACCGCCGATCGGTTGCAGATGATTCCGCTCGGCGATCTGTCGCGGATTTCGACCGTTGTGGATCTCTTACAGCTGCAGTTGTCAAAACTTCGCCTCGGTTCCGAGTATGTAAAAAGTTTCGCCAGCATTTTGCTAAATGCAACTCAATCCCATTTGCGGGAGCTTTACAAGCTGCTGATTGAGCCGATCCTTAAACTGATCCTTAATCCGATCCGGGGCGCGGGCACGGGACGCCACCTGATAGTTGCACCTCACGGCATCCTTCACCAGCTTCCGTTTCAGGCGCTCTATGATGGGAACCGCTATCTGATCGATGAATTCACAGTATCGTACGCGCCCAGCGCCAGCATTTATGCGCTGTGCCAGTCCCGATTCGAGTCGCACGGTTCGGAATCCCGATTGCGCGAATCTCCCGACTCCAAATCCCTGATTTTGGGAATCCCCGACCCGAGCGTTCCTTACGTTCAAGAAGAGGTCGAAGCCATTGCTATGTGCCTTCCCAACTCCGATGTGTTCCTGGGGCAAAGTGCAACCGCCGATCGCCTGCGCCAGCAGGGGCCACGCAGCCGATTCATTCACATCGCTACCCATGGCCACTTCAGGCGCGACAATCCGATGTTCTCGGGCATAAAACTGGGCGACTCTTATCTTAGTCTCTACGATCTCTACCAACTGAAACTGCCAGCCGAACTGGTGGCGCTGAGCGGATGCTCGACCGGCCTGCATGTCGTCGCTGCAGGCGACGAACTTCTGGGCTTGGCCCGGGGCTTGCTTCACGCCGGAGCTGAGACTTCCATGCTCACCCTGTGGGACGTTCAGGATCAAAGTAGCGCTCAATTAATGAAATTCTTTTACACCAATCTGGCCCGGGGCGGCGGCAAGGCGCTCGCCTTACAACAGGCTATGCAGCAACTTAAGTCGGAGCTACCCCATCCTTATTACTGGGCTCCCTTCATCCTCGTCGGGAAAGGCTAGTCGCTTACAGCGACGGATCTATCTCCTTGACGACGACGTTTGGCGAAGCAGCGCTGGGGGGAATAACCCCGCTTCGTCGGGCGATCAAGGCTCGGCTTGCCCCCTTGGAGCGAACCAATGGTGTTGCGCTTTCCGGAACCCCATACCGCCTATCCCGCCTCGTCGCCCTATGTGGTTGCGTCTGGCGGAACCTGCGTTCGATGTGCGCCGGCGGCGCTGACGTGGCGATTTGCGCGGCCAACATCTTCGTCGATAGCACCGCCACGTTCGTGGGTGGAACCAGTCTCTCCGTGCCTCTATCCATGGGATCGTGGGCGCGAATTGAAAGCTCGCATGGCAATCAGCTCGGTTTCGCCTCGCCGCTCATTTATCAACCGGCCAACGGCGCTCTGACGCTGCCCAGTCCCTGGTTCAACAACGTAATCCGCCGCCGACAACGGCCTCTACACCGCTCTTCCGGGGTTACCGGACTCGGTTCCTGGGACATTCTGGTAGTCAACCACAATATCCCACTACCTATCCCCAGTAGCATAGCCAGTCGCACAGCTGGTAACGGTCCGACGGCGGAGAGGAGGGGCGAAACGCCCGACTCTCCGCCAACAAGTTTGCCAATGATTAAGGACAGAAAATATCTTTGTGAGGCCTATATTTTCGGCCTCATCTGTGACACTTCCTCTTCGAACAGTAACTCCTGGGTGATTGATCTACTAGGGCGGGTGTTCAGGCGACCCCTGAACGCCGCCCATTTTCGTGGGATAGTGCAAGAAGTTGCAGGCGGAGCGTCGATGGCGGGTACAAAATTACAGAAATTAGATGTATGATGTTGCGGGCCCGGACACTCACAGAGAATAGATTTTTTATTGCGTACGTATATTTCTTGAATTCGGACATACACTTTATCAGTATGAAATCTGGGAATGAGAACTTTGACCTAATGCTGGCCAGGGTCCCGGAGGAGCTGTGAAACACTTTTCACTCATCGAATGGGCTGATTTTGCGCGTGGCGTTTTGACTTCGCATCAGCACGGTCCTATGCAGAGACACTTGGACGAGAATTGCGAGCGCTGCCGGAAAACGGTAGGTATGTGGACTTCAGTCGCAGCGTTCGCCCGGCAGGAATCCGCCTATGAACCGCCGGCCAGCGCGCTCCGCATCGCCGAATCCTATCTCGCTCCGTTCAAGTTGGCTGCGCGCCGGACGAGCATTCTCGACCTGGCGAAGCGGACCTTTGACAGCTTTGAAAATCAGGCGTTGGCAGGAGTGCGGGGCTCGGGTCCGGCGCCGCAGCAACTGATGTACCAATGTGGCAATGTTTTCATAGATTTACGATTGGAGTCGAAGCCCGATAGCCGTTCCATGGCTCTGGCGGGGCAAGTTGTAGACTCCGAGCAACCCGGCGGCGTCCTGGGCGGGATCCCAGTTTCACTGCTTTCGAAAGAGGATGCCTGGCTCGAGACAACCACCAATCATCTTGGCGAATTTCATTTTTCATTCCCCCCGGCGCGGCATCTAAGGTTGCTGGTTACGACGGAGGGCAAATCTGTTCTGGTCGTCCTCCCCGATGCCGACGCCGCACAAGCCTGATAGTCCAGTGCAGAAATGTGCAAGAAATCTCGTGTGCAAAGAAATCTATAGATTGAGTGTTCGGCCTTGCCGGAGTTATGCCATAATTTTGCGCAACGGTGAGGCGTTGAACCGCAGTGGTCGAGTTTTTCCGCGCAGCTCCGCTAGCCTAAGGTGGTGATCATGAGACGTAGATGGTCTGTCATCGTTGGTTTGGCAATCGTGATAAGCGTAGCCCTCAGCGTCAGCGCCAGTGCCATGGTGCAAGGGCTCATCGTACGCGACAGTCATGGGGAGCCAGACCTTAACGACCTGTGCTCCAACCTGGGATGCAACGTGGTACGCAACCTTGGCGATCCGGAGAAACAGGTGTTCCTCGTGATCCCCATTGGTGTCAGCCTCGAAACTTTGCTGACGAATTTGCTAGCCCAATCCACCGTAGTGGACGCAGAGATCGATCAGCTTATTACTCTCGAGAGTCCGGGCTTGAGCATCATTCCGGAAGGCCTCTTCGACACGACACCAGTGACCTACTACGGCACTCCCGTGTGGGATGGCTACGTCAATCAACCCGCTAACGTGATCGTTAACACTTTAGAAACGCAGAGTGACTTCGACGTTTCCGGATCCGATGTGGTGGCTATGATCGATACCGGGCTTGATCCGAAACATCCGGCGCTAGCGCCGGTCGTACTCACCGGTTACGACTTTACCCGCAACCGCTCGGGTGCAAACGAAAGAGCCGACCTCGATCACTCGACGGCTGCCGTTTTGGATAGCGGCGGGGATGGGATTCCTCTCTACGTGACTCCGTGGCTGGCGGCAGTTCTAACTCCCGCCGGCGCCGCCGCGCTTGACAATCCTAAGTACGCGGACTTTGGCCACGGAACTATGACCGCCGGCATCGTCCATATGGTTGCGCCTACGGCAAAAATCCTTCCTCTCAAGGCATTCGGAGCAGATGGTACAGGTTATCTATCCAATATCGTGCGCGCCGTCTACTACGCTGCCGGACACCACAGCAAAGTCATTAGCATGAGCTTCAGCGTCTACGATTATTCGACTGAGTTAGCCAATGCGATCAAGTATGTCAATGGCAAAGGGTTGATCTGTGTCGCTTCGTCGGGTAATGACGGAGAAGAGATTTACATTTATCCGGCTTCGCTCCCGGACGTTATGGGCGTGGCGTCAACCTCTGACACCGATACTCGGTCCACTTTTTCGAACTATGGATCGCAGGTCGTATGGGTCGCCGCTCCCGGCGAGAACATCATCAGCACCTATCCCTACGGCACCTACTCTGCAAGTTCTGGCACATCGTTCAGTGCGCCCTTCGTCTCCGGTACGGCGGCACTTCTATTGAATATCAACAGCAAATTGAATCAGGCCGAAGCAGCGGCAGCCATCGCGCATGCCGTGAATGTGGGCCAGGATCTTAACAACGGCCGCCTCGACACCTATCAAGCGGTCGGCTCAATCACAGCAAGAAAGGCCACTACGAATCGCAAGTAATGAAAGGAATGTGCTCGTTCATTGCTTGCAATGCCAGAATGCTATTCCACGCTGGATTTGTACACTTCACTGCTGTCCCGTCGTCTCGGCCCACGACTGCACGGCTGTGTATGTGTCGAGAAGTCCATTTCCCATGCCGGCGCTGGAGATCGGCTGCGCATTAGAGATGGCAACCGCGGCGGTCTGTTGATTGACGCCTGCCGAAATGTTCACCAGGAGTGCCGCGGTGCCCGACACAAATGGCGCGCTGAAGGAAGTGCCCCATCCGGCCGCATAAGTGCCGTAGGGATAGGTTGAGACAATACCTTCCCCAGGAGCAGACACCCAGACGTCCGAACCGTAGTTGGAGAAGCTCGAACGTGTGTCGTAATCGCTCGTCGAGGCGACTCCCATGACGTTCGTCAGACCTGCGGGATAAACCACCACGTCCTCAGCGTCGTTGCCATCCGACGCGACACAGATCAAGCCTTGACTATTGGCATAATTGATCGCCGTCGCCATTTCGTTAGAGGAGGGGCTGAAGCTGAAGCTCATGCTGAGCACGTTGCCACCGTTTTGAACGGCGTAATAGGTGGCCCGAATGATGTTCGAGACATATCCGGTACCGTCTGCAGCGAAGGCCTTGAGCGGCATAATGTTTGCTTGGGGTGCAACCAGGTGAACGATGCCGGCGGTCATGGTGCCGTGCCCAAACGCGGAATACGATCCTCCATCAAGAACGGCGGCGGAAGACTCGTTGACGACAGCAATGGTCGATGAATTCACAACGGTGGGCTCGGCCCCATCCAGCACGGCAGCCGACGATTCATTCACGTCACCCATTTCACTCCCGCTGGGAGTGTTGTTGATGAAATTGTAGCCTGGCACCAAGACTGGGACCAGCACAGGGTGCTGGGTGTCAACCCCTGTGTCAATCATGGCTACTGTACCTGCACCGGCGACCTGGAATGTGCTCTGCGTCTGCGCCACCTGGACTATCTCAGCAGCAGGCTGATTCACATAACCATTCCAGACGGGAGTGCCGTAGTAGACGAGCGGCGTGCTATCGATCAGCGATTCTGGAACCGGTCCAGCTGTAGCTCCAACCAAGAGAAGTTGCTGATCAACCTCTGCGTCGACAACTCCAACCTCGTTCAACAAGAGCGTCAGGAAGGAGTTTAGATTGACCGAGTCATCGACCGTGATCAGGAAGACTTGGCCGGTTGGATCACCGAGGTTGATCCCCACATTGCAGTTCAAGACGGAGCAGGTAAGCTGAAGCCCGCTCGCCCCCCGTTCATCGCGTACGATTAACCGCTGTTGTGCTGATGCTGCCTGAACGGCGGCTGTGAGCAGAAGCAGGAACAATATCCAGCAGTAGCGTTTCATTTAGGCCCCCGAAAATCTGTTGACCACGCCGGCTCAACTTTCTCCACGCACTCGTGTGTTAAAGATTGCAACGCCATTAGGTGCGATCTCAAGATTACAAATTCCGATCCTGAGAAGGTATCTAAGTCATGCCTAAGTTAGACCTTGAGCACTCCTCCCATCGGGGACTGACAAAATGATCGTCCTGTTTCCCTCGATCCCAAAAACGAGTTGGAGATGGTCGAGCGCCGTGAGGCCGAAGTCAAACTCCCCAACATCGTTGGTTCTTGCGCGGGAGACCGTGTCTCCTTCACAAAGCAGGCTTACCGGGATTCCACTGACCCCATGATCCGGTTTCGCGGAGTCAAGGAGTTGCCCCATCAAAACCACTGCATCCGACCCAGGCTTCGGTTGCATGCGCATGTCGATACAAACACTACCGGACTTGTAGAGCAGCTGTCTGACCGCGGCGGAACTGCCACGCATTCCTGCAGCAATAGGCTGCAGAGTGCTGTCGAACACCAGGCTCGCCAGCTCCAGCTTGCCGGCAGGGAATGGAACCACCTTGCGCAGAACAAAGCTGTGGTTTGCTGCTCGGACTGCCGAAGCCGGGGGTTTGAGATCAGTCTGAAGTTTTGCAATATTCATGACACGCCTCCATATAGCCAGAGTTGTCGAACATCTTGAACATCCCTCATCCAGATGTTTCTGCATCGCGCGCTTCTGAACGCCGTTTTCGACTTGGCGGGCAAAGTCGATCCAATCTTCTATCGAACAGTGTTCCATCGGTTTTCTGCCGTAAGTGGGAGTTAGGTGCATCTAGAGAATAAGGGTAATTCGGGGAGTCAAAAATACAGGACACGGGAGAGAAACAGAAACGGAAGTCACCTGGAAGTAACCTTTCCGGTCAGCACGAAGGGCGCCCAGTAATAAGGATGGGGGTAGACTTCGCGAAGGTCCAACGCGGCTTGTTGCATTGCAACGGCCTTATCCGCGTGGTCGGCCAAGTGACCGTAGAAGGCGGTCATGAACTGCGCAGTACTATAGTCCTGCACGTCCCAGAGAGTCACAAGCGCCGACTGCGCTCCGGCATAGATGAGCCCCCGGACGAGTCCAAGCAACTCGTCCCCGTCGGCAACCACGCTAAGGCCAGTTGCGCAGCCACTGAGCGTAATGAGTTCGGCCGGCAGCTTGAGTTGATAGAGATCATAGAGACTCAATATGCCGTCCCCCAAACGGATTCCAGAAAACATTGGATCATCCTGCCGGAAGTAGCCGTGGGTGGCGATGTGAATGAACCGGTTCTGTTGCCCTTTCTGTTGCAGCACGCCGGCCGTGGCACTCTCGCCAAGAAACAGTTCGGACGCTGGTATGGTGGCCGCGACTCTCTTGGCTTCGTCAAGAACGAAAGGTGCCGCGGCATCAGGAACTCCCAGCACAAGCGCAGATCCGGGAGGCTTGGAGCACCGGTCGTGACAAAGCGTAAGAATGGTGGCGCTCGGTGCATACGAGACGCTAAACGAATCAATCAGGTATTGCTTGCCGTCAAAGAGGGCATGAAATGGCAGAGAATGAAGACCCTCGTGAGGCACGACGATTAGGTGGTTTCCTCTGAGCCACTTCTTGACGGGACCAAGCAGTTCTTCATAGAGCTCTTTCAGGTGCCGCTCTGTGGTCCCGAGTAAAGAGTTGCCAAAGGCGGTGGTGTATTCGGGCGCCAGTCGAAACTTACCAAGTTGAAACTGGAGGCGGGTAAGCAGGTCATTTACTCGCGAGACGTGGGCTACGGGGACAATTTCCATTAAGTCGTGCCCGAGCAGGACGGCTACGAAGCGGTCACGAATTCGGAAATACTCCAGAAGCATGGAATCTGGAGCCAGATGGGAGCGGATTTGCTCTACCGTTGCCGGCTGCGGTGCAACTAAACCATCGGATTCTGATTCAACAGATGGCAATTCTCGTAACAGCCGGAGGAGGGAGCTTTCGCGCCTTCGTATCTCAGACTGGATCCGAGCCAGGCGCCCTGGAGAAGGCTTGGCCTCACGAGCCAGCTCGGCTTCGTAGCTGTGGGAGTACCAATTGATCTCGGCTCGAAGGTCTCCTGCTCTGCGGACTAGATCGGGATCCGCGTTCGCACTTAAATGAAATTCAGATCCTGACCTCAACATCAGATCGCGCAAGCTTCGTGACTTTGATTGTTCTACGTATTCAAACGCCTCCTCCAATCCTCGATGGCCGGGCGCGCGTTCCAGACAGAGCTCGACCAGCCGCTCATAGATTTCCAGACCGCTCTTCATGAAGGAAATTCTGAGCTCTTCTCGATTAAGACCGCTGCGCAGTGCTTCCAGAATCTGGCGCGCTTCTTGGTAGGAGTCGTAAGCATCGCGCGGGTGGCCGGTCGCTGCATGAATCCCGCCCATCAAGTGGTGCGCTTGACATCTTAGGGAGGGAACTTCCAACGCGCGCAGCCGCTTCAAGGCGGCACTACAGTGCAAGCGTGCGGAATTTGGTCTACCCGTCCGCAGACACAACTGGGCCAGGAGCAAACGACTCAGAATCACGTCGTGCGGGACTCTTGATGCCTGAAATACTTTCAGAGCCGCGAAGCCGAGGCGTTGCGCCTCAAGATACCGACCTTGCTCAACGAACATGGCCGCCTGACTGAGATCGATCCGCGACGGCCATATACGGTTTCCTTCGTTTACAAACGTTTCCCGAGCCCTTGCGAACAGATCGAGGGCAGGCCTTGCTTTGCCTTGTTGCCACATTGCCAGAGCCAGATTCGCAAAAGACTTCCCGGTTTCATAACCCATCCCCAGCCGCTCAAAGTCTACGGCAGCTTCCCGGGCCATCTTTTCGGCTTGCTGTGGCTGATTCAGTTCGAGATAGATCTCTGACAAATCGAGATGGCATAGCGCAACATGGTATTGGTCATTCGCTCTGCGACAAGTCTCGCGCGTCGAGCGTAACATCTCGATCGCACGGCTGTGCTCGCCCCGTAAATAATGAAGGGATGCGACGTTATAATCTGATTGACCTACCAGGGTCAGCATGCCATGTTGCACCGCAAAGCGTCGCGCTTGCTGGTGAGTGGCAACAGCTCGGGGAAAATCGTTCAGAACCCCCAGGCACATGGCAACATTATGCAGAGCGGTAGCTAGTGCCTCCGGGTCTTGTTCGGGGTTGGTGATGAAATAACGGTGGGCCCGCTCGTAGAATTCGAGGGCTTCGGTAAACCGACCTTGACGCTGAAAAATGTTCCCGACATTCAAGTCCAGCCGCGCCAGACGCCATTCATTGCCCTCGGCTAAGAATATCTGACGCGCTCGCTCAGCTGCCGAGAAAGCGCGGCCGTACTGTCCGGTCAGGATCAGGGGCTGTATGGAGGCGCTCAAGGTGCGCGCAAGTTCTGTGGTGCTGCGCAATCGGACGAAGATTTTGCGCGCTTTTTCGTGATATTTGACGGCGGCCTTGTTCTGGCCGGAGACGTGGAGAGCGTTACCCATTGCCCGAAGGCTTTGCGCTACCGCAGCTTTGTTTCTCAGCTTGTGTGAGATGGTTACGGCGAATTGAGCCAGCACAGTGGCTCGGTCAGTATCGACCCTTGCCTGCTCGCGAACCGAATCCGTAAGCCGAGACACAACATCTGTTTTCAGAAGCTCAGGATGTTTAGCCAAGAATCTGGTTTGTGCGGCCTTAGTCCTGAGTTGAGGCAGGTGCTTCAGCAGCTGATTGCGCGAAGTCTCGGCGTCGGGAACAGATATTCTCACGATAGATGGAAGCCTAACCGCTCTAGCCGCTGCCGTAACTTATTCAGGCAGCGTCTGCGAGTGAACCCAATCGAACCGGCTGCCAGATTCAATTCTTTCGCCACTTGCTGATAGGGGCGCACCGGCATCTCAAAAAACAACATATGCACCAACTGCTGGCAGCGGGGGGACAAATCCGACAAGGCCTCGTGCAGCGCTTGCTCCTGCTCAACCTGGGCGACCAAGCCTTCTGGCTCATCCAGAGATGCGTAGGAGTTGAGATCGCCAATTTCCTGCACCCTGTGACGTTCCTGGGCCCGTTTTCGATGGAAGCATTTGTTTCGCACGACTTGAATTAGCCAGCCTGCTAACGCGTTCGGCTCGCGAAGGCGGGGCAATTCGGTTAATAGATCCATGCACGCCGCTTGAAAAATGTCGGCGGAGTCTTCTTCGGAAAAACCGTACTGTATAGGAATCGAAAATATCAGATTCTTATATTTCGCGATAAGGGCCGCCCAAGCCGCCTCGTTCCCTTCAAGACACTCTTGAACCAAGTGAGAATCGGAAAATTGGTTCGTGGTCCTGGTCCGAGCTTTCTTTGGCGCTGTGGTCATGGCTTGCCGGATGCTTTCTTTTCACGAAAGAACAATTCTTGAGAGTTCCAAAGAGTATGCGGATCGAGGGTCGCGGGTTTGAAATTAGCCACCTGATCCTTCGCTCCCACCAGGATATCCGGGCTTGCCAGACAGATAATGGGAAGGTCGTCGGCCAAGATTTCTTGCACGCGGTCGTAGAGTAACTTCCGGCTCTTGGATTGCGTCGTGAAGAGTAGATTTTCCATCAGTTGGTCAATCTCCGATTCCCAACTCGTTGCCGGATGCGGCTCGCCAATGTCCCACACGTGATCATTTCCGGACGACAGCCAGATATTCATCTCCGCATCAGGATCGACGTCTCCTGCTCCTAAGCCGAGAATTGCGGCTTCGTAGTCGTGAGTTTGGAAGATGCGGTCCAAAACAGAGTGGAATTCCAGCGGCACAACTTGGACTTGGATTCCCAGGTCTTTCAGGTCCGCCTGAATCATGGTTGCCATCTGCGTACGTTGTATGTTCGAGGTACTGCTCACGATCGAAAATTCCACGGGCAAGCCGCTCCTGTCCGCCAAACTGCCATCGTCCTTCCAGAAGAATCCTGCCGACGCGAGCAGTTTCCTCGCGCCCCCAACAGACCGGGGGGAATGTGGAATTGCCGTGTTCATCCAGAAGGTGCTGGCTGGGGTGACCGGCGCCCATAAAGGAACCGCTCGTCCTCGATACACGATTCGGATAATTGCTTCCCGGTCGATGGCCAGCGAAACTGCCTGGCGGAATTTAATTTCTCGAAACCATACCTGCTTTCGAGCAAGTCCGGAAGATTGCGCAGGGACAACGGTATTCAAGTTGAAAAAGAGAAAATTGAATTCCAGGCTGGGGCCAACATCGGACAAATGAAACGAACGGGGACCTTGCTGTCTCTCCAACACTGAGTAGTCCTCAGCGCTTAATCGATTGATGATGTCGGTTTCGCCAGCCTGAAAACGGAGCACTTCCGCGTCCGAATTTGCAACGAACAAGAAGGTAATTTGGTCTAGATAAGGAAGCCGCTTCCCATCCCGATCCACTCTCCAGTAATAAGGATTGCGTTCAAGAGTAATCCGCTGTCCGGCAACGTATTCCTTAAGCCGAAAGGGACCGAGGCCAGCGATTTCCGGGGGAACGGTTCCCAAACCCCAAGTTTGCGATAGTCTTCCGCTTTTGTAGGCTTCTTCCAGCAAATGTCGGGGCAGAACGGCCAAGCTGTCGAACAATCGCTCGGCAGCCGCATAGGGCCGAGCCAGACTGAAGACCACCGTATAAGCGTCAACCCGTTCGACACGGATCGGTTTGCCCTGGATCACTAACAAGTCGCGCTGTGGAGAATGGACAGTCTCATCCAGATACACCTTGAAACTGAAGATTACGTCATCGGCGTCCACCGGATGACCGTCAGAGAAACGCAGGCCGCGGCGTAATTGCAGAGTGTACCGGAGTCCATCAGGTGATACCTGCCACATCTTCGCCAGCGCAGGTTCGATCTCCTGGGAACGCCGGTTGATGTGGACCAGATCGCCGACCATTTGCGCGATGACTTCCCGAGATGAGATATCTGTGGAAGTGACAGGGTTGAGCGTCTTTGGCTCGGAGCGCAGAGATACGACCAAACGGCCACCCGAGCTTCCGACCGTGCTGTCGCTGACAGCGACTTCTTCTCTTGGATACTGCGTTTGCGTCTTGTCTACCGCTCCAAGCGCTTGGAGGCAAATGACGGTGATAAGGGCGGCCTTCAAACTACGAATTCTCATAATGTACTATGCAGCTTACGCCCGCAGCGGCAGTAGATTCGCGGTCGTGCTCAAGAAATACAGACAGTCAAGATCCCGGACGCGAAGCAGCTTGCCACCAGGCTGGCGGTAGTTTGACGAGCCTTTCATCTGGAATAAATTAGACATACCCATGTACGCAAGAGTACAAGCGTAATACAGGATTTCCCCGATTGTGCCCGGTCAGAGGGTTGATTAGAACTTGCCCATCAGTGTTCGATTTTCAAAATCAGAACACGCCTTCCCGGACGCGCTTTCTTCCTACAAAACCTAGGTGCTTGTGAACAATCAACTCAAGACCATGGTTTGCCAATTGCATGTGTCACGACATGCAAAAACCAATGCCATTTCGTGAAGACGCTTTCCCACGTTCCGAGAATTCTGTTGATCCATCACAGCGCGTTACATATACCGTTTGCGGCGTAGGTGTACCGTTGAAAACCAAGAGCTTACGAGCCCAATTCAATCCGGGTTTAGTAGGGTTCGGAATCGTTAGTCCGTTTATGCATGTTCCGAACATGAACGAGCAGCCCATTCTCAATCGTCAGGCCGCGGAACCCTCCAGCGGCAAGAATCTGGAGGTTCGGAGGTGAACACTTCTAATCTCAGCCTGGTCCCACTCCGGCAGGCCAGCCTTTGCCTGGACTGCGAAACGATAATGACCGCGCGTACAAACTGTCATGCCTGCGGGTCCCGCGCCCTGCTGAATGTTGCCCGAGCTCTAGATCGCGAGCATCCGTCTCAGGTGGAGTGTTCCGTGAATACCGCTATTGTCCCAAGATTTGCGCCACGCGTCCTCGCACGGACCACCTTGGACGGAGAGGGACCAAACCTTGGCCGCAACCGAGGCCGGGAAGGTGCCTTCCTCCTTGATCTCAACATGTCGGAGAACAGTGCATGAAGCTGAGAGACGCAATGCCGTCACTGAAACTTCTTGTTGTCGAAGACGATTTGCCGAGTCTGGAACTGATGGACGAAGTTTTCACTTCCCTCGAAGCTTGCGTTCGTCCCATCAACGATGGTGAGACAGCGGCTGAACTGATCAATAGGGAGAAATATGACGGGATTTTCTTAGACCTCGAAATGCCCAACATGCACGGCTTCGACCTCGCCCGCCGCACCCGAGAATCTTCGTGGAACAAGTCCACTCCGATTGTGATCGTGACCGGACGCGACGACAGAACCACAATGCAACAGGCATTTGCGGTCGGAGCAACTTTCTTTCTTCAAAAACCGGTTGACCGCCAGAAGCTGGATAGGTTGTTCCGGACGGTGCGCGGATCGCTGTTCGAAAGTCGGCGGCGGACCGCCCGCGTTACTTTGCAGACCGAGGTGCTTTGCAACACCGACTCCGGAGTCGTCCGATGCACGAGCCGGAATCTCAGCCAAGGCGGGATGCTAGTCGAGGCCGCCGGATTGAAGCCGAGAGATATTGTTCGTGTGTCATTCCGTTTGCCTACCTCCGAGGTGCCAATCGAAGCTTCAGGTGTAGTGGTTTGGCAAACTGAAAACCGGCAAGGCATCCGGTTCACGAGGCTGAGCCCCCAAAACGCGGAGGCAATTAACCAATTTGTTACCTGAGTTGAAAGGTCGGTAAATATTAAGTCCGACCAGGTTCCCCGAGACCGCGATATTACTAGAGTTATTTGTCACGCAGTTAATATCCACGTTAGATTTCTCTAATATCCCTTGAAGCAGCAATGTGTTTGCGTCTTGCGATGGAAAGGATGCGACCAAGCGCGGATCTGAATCGACCATGGCCAAGAAGAACATCGTTATCGGCGAGGATGACCAGGCGATTCGTGGCGCTCTGAGCGAATTTCTCGAGTCGCTCGACTACGAAGTCGCTCCGGCTACGAATTGTGCAGGGATCAGAGAGGCATTTCGGAACTCGTCTCCCGATGCGGCCATCCTGGACTACTCATTACCAGACGGAACCGCATTGGATCTCTTGCCGCAACTAAAACAATCCCACCCCTCGGTGCCGCTGATTTTGCTTACCGGGAACGGCAGCATTCCGTTGGCCGTCCAGGCAATCAAGGAAGGCGCCGAACAATTCCTAACCAAGCCCGTGGAAATGTCTGCTATCGCAGTCGTATTGGAGCGGGCGCTGAAGAACCAATGCAACTTCCAGAAACAACTCGCCGGAAAAGCGCGAGAGAAGCGGGATAGTGTCGACCCTTTTCTGGGAGCGAGCGCAGCGATTCGTGAGGTGGCGGGACAGGTGGAAAGGGTGTGTGCGAGCCACTGCCCGATTCTGATCTCGGGAGAAACGGGCTCCGGCAAGGGCGTGCTAGCGAAATGGATACACGATCAAAGCCCGAGAGCAGAGGAAGCTTTTGTCGATCTGAACTGCGCCGGCTTTGGGCGAGAGCTTCTGGAGACGGAACTCTTCGGGCATGAAGCAGGCGCATTTACTGGAGCGGTTCAACGGAAGATAGGCCTTCTGGAAGTTGCCCAGCGCGGAACCGTATTCCTCGACGAAATCGCAGACATGGACCTGCAGATCCAGCCGAAGTTGCTCAAGATTCTGGAGGAGAAGCGGTTCCGAAGGTTGGGTGACGTTCAAGAGCGCCAATTGGATGTACGGTTGATTGCCGCGAGTCACGAAGATCTGGCGCAATTGGTTCGGCAGAAGAAGTTTCGTAGCGATCTCTATTTTCGCGTTAGCACAATCGCCATTCGCGTGCCGCCGCTGCGGGATAGACTTGAGGATATACCGATTCTTGCGCGGCACTTTTTCGAGCGTCTGGCTGTCGATCTGGGAAGGCTGCATCTTACCCTCTCCGATCAGACCGTTGAAGCCCTGGCCGCGTACTCCTGGCCGGGCAACATCCGCGAATTAAAGAATGTGATCGAGAGAGCAGTCTTACTCGCCTCGAGCGAAACCATACGGCCCAAGGATTTGCATTTGGCGTTTAAGAGCGAAGGCGCGGTTGAGGAAGAATCCCAGCTCACGTTCCGCGCAATGCAGCGCCTGCACATTCAAAAAGCATTAGACGCCGAGCGCGGCAATGTTGCCCGCTCCGCAGTGCGCCTGGGAATGACCCGAAGCGCCCTATACAACAAGATGAAGACTTTCGGGATCACAACCTTCCGCTCTCACAATTAATTATCCTGGAGCAGGCCTCAGGTGTAGAAGGACTCCCCTGCGGCCAATCCGAGGAGCGCCCGGTGCGAGTCGAGACTATGCACCTTCCGCTTTTTTGTTTCCGGCCGGCCGCGCGTATCAAAAGCCAGATCGTCAAGATAACTGCTCGCCAGTAATTTCTTTAGTGGAATGGCCGGACACAAGAGGTTCGCCTGAGCAAACTCAACTCCTATTTCTTCTAACTGCAAGAGGTCATCGCTCGCAGCCACGCCTTCCGCTACGACCGAGCTTTCCAGAGTTTTCGCCAGTGCTACCAACGACCCGACCACTGCGCACCGTTTTGAGTCTCTGGTCAAATCGTGCGCGAAGTACGCATCCAATTTGAAATACTCAGGGTGGCAATCCAGCATCATCCGATAGTTGGATTGACCCAATCCCACGTCGTCCAGAGCGATACGCACACCCCAACTCCGTAGCTTCGCGAGGTTGCTCGTGAGTTCGGAAATGTTACAGGTGGGAGCGTACTCCACAAGTTCCAGCGTGAACCATTCCGGTGCCAGCGACTGTTTCTGCACGTGCCGCCGAAAAAAATCGATAAAGTCGGAATTGTGGCCAAGGGTCGCAGCATGCACGTTGACGTTGATACGCAATCCGGCAGGCAAGCCTTTGGCCGCATCGCAGATCGCAGTGAGACAGCTTTGGTCGACGGCGGCCTCCGCTTTCTTGCGCCGAACATAATCGAAGAGGATGTCCGCCCTCTCAAAGTGTGTTCCCCGAGGTCCGCGAATCAGGGCTTCGACGCTATGAACCCGCCTGGCTCCGGCTTGGATCTGGAAGATAGGTTGAAAGAGAACGGACAGCTCATATGGATCGAGAAGTCTTTCGAGAATGGGCTTACTCATGCTCTGCCTCCTCCTAGCTGTGCAACTGTCTTTCCTAACTCTTTCAGCTGAATCGGTTTTCGAAGAAATGCGTCAACTCCTGATGCCGACGCTTCGGCCTTGAGTTCCGGCCAG
>Ga0302326_10013102_pt1 | contig 17598 bp, 13 predicted proteins | sample Palsa_T0_3_FD_202264 | JGI IMG/M metagenome (GOLD analysis project Ga0302326, IMG submission 202264) | Peat permafrost microbial communities from Stordalen Mire near Abisko, Sweden - Palsa_T0_3 | ecosystem: Environmental > Terrestrial > Soil > Palsa > Peat permafrost | place: Sweden: Abisko... | reverse complement strand
TGCTGCTTCTCGATCGCGGCGAGCGACCCCGCGTGCACCGCCTCGTGCCTCCTGCGCTCGAGATCCGCGATCTTCCCCGCGGTCGTATGCGGGTCAGGCAAGTCGCCAGGGATCGTGTCAGCTGCGGTCATGGGGGAAAGGTTAACCTGGCGGACGGTTGGGGTCATCATCTGGCGGTTACTCTCATCCCGTGAACATGGCCACTAATGACCGAATCAGAGACTCAGCCGAGCTGCCCGAGCGCATGCGCCGCGATGTCCGGCTGCTGGGTGACCTCCTCGGCGAGGTGATCAGCGAGTCCGGCGGCGCGGGCCTGCTGGCGGACGTCGAGCGGCTGCGGCACGCGGTGATCGACGCCCGGCGGGTGCCCGACCGCTCGTCGGCGACGGCGGCGGAGGCCGCCGACGCGATCGCCGCGCTCGTCGGGTCCTGGTCACGAGACCGGGCGGAGCAGGTCGCGGGCGCCTTCACGGTCTACTTTCACCTCGTCAACCTGGCCGAAGAGCAGCAGCGGGTGCGCACCCTGCGGCACCGCGACTCGGGCGACACGCCGCCGCGCGAGTCGCTGGCCGACGCGGCCGAGCGGATCACGGCCGAGAGCGGCCGCGGCCACCTGGACGCGCTGCTGGGCGAGCTGGTCGTGCACCCGGTGTTCACCGCGCATCCGACCGAGGCGCGCCGCCGGGCGGTCGTCGCCTCGCTGCGCCGCATCGGCGGGCTCCTCGCCTCGGTCGACGACGACCTCGCGCGCGAGGTGGAGACCGGCACCGGGACGTCGTCCCGCGGCGCCGAGCTGCGTCGGCGGCTGCGCGAGGAGATCGACCTGCTGTGGCGGACCGCGCAGCTCAGGGTGGCCGGGATGACCCCGCTGGACGAGGTCCGGACGGTGATGACGGCGTTCGACGAGACGCTGTTCCGGCTCGTGCCCAGCGTCTACCGGGCGCTCGACCAGGTGCTGCTCGGCCCGGCCAGCGGGGCGGCGGCCTCGCCGGTGCCGCCGTTCCTGCGGTTCGGGTCCTGGGTGGGCGGTGACCGGGACGGGAACCCGACCGTGACCGCCGCGGTCACCCGCGAGGCGGCGGTGATCCAGGCCGAGCACGCGCTGCGGGCGCTCGAGGCCGCCTGCGGCCGGATCGGCCGGGCGCTGACCGTGGACGAGCGCGCCGCGCCCCCGTCGGACGCGCTCCGGCGGGCGCTCGCGGCCGCCTCGGCGGCGCACCCGGAGCTGCTGGCCGAGATCACCGCCCGGTCCCCGGGCGAGCCCTACCGGGCCTACCTGCTCTACGCGGCCGAGCGGCTGACCGCCACCAGGACCAGGAACGCCGATCTCGACTACGGCTCGCCGGCCGAGTTCGTAGCCGACCTGCGGCTGGTGCAAGCGTCGCTAGCGGACGCGGGGGCGGCCCGGCAGGCCTACGGCGAGCTGCAGCACCTGATCTGGCAGGCGGAGACGTTCGGGTTCCACCTCGCCTCGCTCGAGGTGCGACAGCATTCGGCGGTGCACGCCCGCGCGCTGGCGGAGCTGCGGGCGGGCGGGGAGCTTTCCCCGATGACGCTCGAGGTGCTTGAGACGATCCGGGTGATCGGGTGGATCCAACGCCGGTTCGGGTTCGCCGCCTGCCACCGGTACGTGATCTCGTTCACCACCGCCGCCTCCGACGTGGCGGCGGTGTACGAGCTGGCCGGGTTCGCGTTCCCGGACGGCGGCGGGCCGGTCCTCGACGTGGTGCCGCTGTTCGAGTCGGGCGACGACCTGGCGGCGGCGCCGTCGGTGCTGACCGGCATGCTCGAGCTCGCCCCGGTGCGCGAGCGGCTGGCCGACAACGGCCGGCGGCTGGAGGTCATGCTCGGCTACTCGGACTCGGCCAAGGAGCTCGGCCCGGCCTCGGCCACCCTGCGGCTGTTCGAGGCGCAGGCGGAGCTGGCGGCCTGGGCGGCCGCCCACGATGTCGCGCTGACTCTCTTCCACGGCCGGGGCGGCGCCATCGGCCGCGGCGGCGGCCCGGCCGGCCGGGCGGTGCTCGCGCAGGCGCCCGGGTCGGTGGCCGGGCGGCTGAAGGTGACCGAGCAGGGCGAGGTGATCTTCGCCCGCTACGGCCGGCACTCGATCGGCCTGCGGCACATGGAGCAGCTGACCTCGGCCGTGCTGCTCGCCTCGTCGCCGTCCCTGGGCGAGCGGAACGCCGCCGCCGCGGCCGAGTTCCGCGCGCTCGCCGGGTCGATCGACGTGGCCGCGAAGTCGGCCTTCCGCGGGCTGGCGGAGGCCGACGGCTTCGCCGGGTGGTTCGCGAAGGTCAGCCCGCTGGAGGAGATCGGCGGGCTGCGGATCGGCTCGCGGCCGTCGCGGCGCGGTCACGGCGGCGGGCCGCTCGGCCTGGAGGACCTGCGCGCCATCCCGTGGGTGTTCGCCTGGTCGCAGACCCGGCTGAACCTCCCCGGCTGGTACGGGCTCGGCAGCGGCCTCGCGGCGGCGGCGTGGGCCGGCCTCGAGGCGGGCGACTCCGACGGCGACCTTCCTGATGAGGGGATGGCCGAGCTGCGCCGCGCGTACAAGGAGTGGCCGCTGCTCGCCACCCTGATCGACAACGCCGAGATGTCGCTGGCCAAGACCGACCGCGCAATCGCGTCCAGGTACCTGGACCTCGGCGGCAGGCCCGACCTGACCGCGCGGGTGCTGGCCGAGTACGACCTGACCCGCCGGCTGGTGCTCGCGATCACCGAGCACGACCTGCCGGTGGCCGACCGCCAGGTACTGGCCCGCGCGATCGTGCTGCGCGACCCCTACGTCGACGCGCTCTCGTATCTGCAGCTGCGGGCGCTGACGGCGCTGCGGGCGGACGACGTCGACCCCGGCGAGCGGGCCGCGCTCGAGCGGCTGCTGCTGCTGACGATCAGCGGGGTGGCGGCCGGCCTGCAGAACACCGGCTGACGGGTCATAGAGCGGCCGGAGTCGGCTGGGACCGTTCGGGATAGTGCTTGGACCAGCAGGGGTAGCGGGCGGTCAGCTCGTCGCCCGCGGCCAGCCGGGCGATGGCCTTCCTGCTCTGCTCGTCGTCGGGGGTGTAGACGACCAGGCGGGCGCCGGGGACGGCGTTGACCGCGAAGCTGGTCGTGGTGGTCGTGATCGGGCCGACGCCCGGATGCCGGAACTTCTTGGTGTAGGTAGTCGGCCTGGACACGTCGTGGGCGGCCCAGGCGGCGGCGAACGTCGGGCTGAGCGCCTCCAGGCGGCGGATGAAGTGCGTCCAGGCCGGGTCGCCGACGTGCCGGCCGTAGGCCGCCCGCAGCTGCGCGACCAGCACGCCGCAGTGCGAGTCGGGATCCTCGACCGGGCTGCAGCAGCCCGGCGCCGCCAGGTTCACGAGCAGCGTGTTGCGCTCGCCGGGCGGGGCCGAGGTGACGCCGGGGAAGATCGACTCGTAGACCTTGTTCCAGGCCAGCAGGTCGAACCGCTCGGTCAGGATCACGGCCGGGAGCGGGATCGCGTCGATCACCTGCTGGACCTCCGACGGCACCGGGCAGTCGACGCAGTCGGCGGGCCCGGTGGCGCCGGGCAGGTCCGCGAGGCGGAACAGGTGGGCGCGTTCGGTGGCGTCCAGCCGGAGCGTGGTCGCGATCGCGTCGAGCACCTGGACGCTCGCGTTGATCTTGCGGCCCTGCTCGAGCCAGGTGTACCAGGTGACGCCGACCCCGGCCAGCTGGGCGAGCTCCTCCCGCCGCAGTCCGGCCGTGCGGCGGCGGGCGCCGGGGGGCAGGCCGACGTCCTCGGGCTGGATGCGCTCCCGCCGGCTGCGGAGGAACGCCGCCAGCTCGGTGCGGCGCGCGCTGGCCACGCTCGCGGTGCCGTTGGGGGCGGTGCCGTTGGGGGCGGTGCCGTTCAAAGTCGCCATGCTCACGTCCTCATTCTGCTCCCTGGTTCTTAACCCTGCCAGGTGGTGTTAGTACCAGGATAACCAGGCTCCTGGTACCAGCATAAGACTGACGGCAAGCTGGGTCCATGACACAAACCAGTGCGCGTCTTGAGCCGGCCGTCACCAGCGGCCGCCGGGCCGGCCGCGCCACGTCGCCTGCCGTGGTGCTCGCGGTCGTGCTCACCGGCCAGCTGATGGCCATCATCGACGTCAACATCGTCAACGTCGCGGTCCCCGCGATCCACTCGAGCCTGCACACCACGGGTTCGGGGCTGCAGCTGATCGTGGCCGGCTACACCATCGCCTACGCGGTGCTGCTGATCACCGGCGCCCGGCTGGGCGACATTCTCGGTCACCGGCGGATGTTCCTGGCCGGCATCGCCCTGTTCACGCTCGCCTCGCTCGGCTGCGGGCTCGCCCCGTCGGCCGGGACGCTGGTCGCGCTCCGGTTCCTGCAGGGGGCGGGCGCCGCGGCGATGATCCCCCAGGTGCTGAGCCTGATCCAGCGCACCTACACCGCGCCCGGGCCGCGGGCGCGGGCGATGACCCTGTACGCGACGATCATCTCCGGTGGCGCCGTCCTCGGGCAGGTGCTCGGCGGGCTGCTGGTCAGCGCGAACCTCTTCGGCAGCTCGTGGCGGCCGGTCTTCCTGGTCAACGTGCCGGTCGGGCTGGCCGTGCTCGCCTGCGCCAAGCTGCTGCCCAAGCAGGGTCAGCGCGACCGGCAGCGCTCGCTCGACCTGCCCGGCCTGGCGGTGCTCACCCCGGCCGTGCTCGCGCTGGTGCTGCCGCTGGTCCTGGGGCAGCCGCTCGGCTGGCCGGCCTGGGGCTGGGCCCTGCTGGGCGCTTCGGTGCTGCTGTTCGGCCTGCTCGGCCTGGTCGAGCACCGGGTGGCCGGCCGGGGCGGGCAGCCGATCCTGCCGCGCTCGCTGCTCGGGCTGCCGGGGATGAAGGCCGGGCTCGGCGGTCTCTTCGCCACGATGGCGATCTTCGGCGGCTGGCTGTTCTCGCTGGCGCTTGAGCTGCAGGACGCGCTGGGGGAGTCGCCCCTGCGGGCGGGGCTGACGTTCGTCCCCTGCGGGGTGGCGTTCGCGCTGGTGAGCCTCAACTGGCGGCGGCTGCCCGCCCGCTACCACGAGAGGCTGGCCGTGGCCGGCTTCGTGCTGACGGCGGTAGGCCTGCTCTGGTCGGGGCTGCTTGTCCGCTCCGGGGGCGCCCCCGGTCCCTGGCTGTACGTCGCGCTGGCGGTGGCCGGCGGCGGCATGGCCGGGGCGTTCGGTGTGCTGATGACGCGGGTGCTCTCGCGGGTGCCGGTGGCGCTCGCGGCCGACGCCAGCGGCGTGGTCGTGACCGTGAACCAGCTCGGGATCGTGGTCGGGATCGCCACGTTCGGCACCCTGTACCTGAACCTGGCCGGTCGGCTGCCCGCCGCGGCGGCCAGGGCCGTCGGCGGCGCGCACGGGCCGAGCGTGTTCGCGTTGTCCTCGGCGCACGCGTACCTCACGGTGTCGATCGCGCTGGCGGGGCTGGCGGCAGTCGGCGTCGTGCTCGCTCTGGTCCACATCCGGGCCTCGCGGGTTCAGGTCGCGGTGGTCCAGGCGGCGTCGGCCCGGGCCGCGCAGGCCCAGACCGCAGAGGGCTAAGGAGGGTAGGCCAGGGGGGCGCTGCGCCATGGTTCCGCGGCAGTAGGCTGCGGAACCATGGCGACGACGCATCGGCTTGAACTTGACGACCAGACGCTGCGCGAGTGGGACGCGGTGGTGGTGGCGGCGGGACCGGACGGGATCGTGCTCGACCGGTCCGCCTTCTACCCGGGCGGCGGCGGGCAGCCGCCGGACCACGGCACGCTGCTCTGGGGCGGCGTGCAGACCCGGATCGTGGACGCGCGCAAGGACGACGGCGAGCTGCTGCTGGTACCGCTGGAAGGCGACCCGCTGCCCGCCGTCGGCAGCTCCGTCCGCGGGGCGGTCGAAGACGACCGGCGGACGGCGCTGATGCGCACCCACTCCGGGTTGCACGTGCTCTGCGGGGTGGTCTTCCGCGACTTCGGCGCGCTGGTCACCGGCGGCAACATGGATGTGCTGACCGCCCGGATGGACTTCAACCTGGAGGCGGTGCCGCCGGGGTTCAAGGAGACGGTCGAGGAGGCCTGCAACGCGGAGCTGCGCAGCGACAGGAAGATCGTGGTGAGGTCGCTGCCGCGGGCCGAGGCGTTCGAGATCCCCGACATCATCCGCACCGCGACCAACCTGGTGCCGGACGACGTCGAGGAAGTCCGGATCGTCGACATCGTCGGCCTCGACCAGCAGGCCGACGGCGGGACGCACGTGGCGTCCACCGCCGCCGTCGGGCGGATGTCGGTGGTGAAGGTAGAGAACAAGGGCAAGGGCTTCCGCCGCCTCCGCATCGCCATCGGCGACTGATGGGCGCCGGGTCGGCCCGCCCGCCGTGGCGAGCGGACAAACTCCGCGTGGCCCTGGCGGGCGACGCGGCCGGCCCGGCCCGCCCGACCGGATTGTGGACGTCGGTTCGGGTCGTGGCGAGCACCGGCTCCACCAACGCGGACCTGCTCGCCCGCGGCGGCCCGGAGGGGCAGGTGCTGGTGGCCGAGGAGCAGACCGCGGGCCGGGGACGCGCGGGCCGGACCTGGGTCAGCCAGCCCGGCGCGTCGCTCACGTTCTCGGTGCTGCTGCGGCCGGCCTCGGTGCCGCCGTCGGCCCGCGGCTGGCTGCCGCTGCTGACCGGGGTGGCGGTCGCGGCCGGGGTGCGGTCGGCGGCCGGGGTCGCGGCGAGGCTCAAATGGCCGAATGACGTCCTGGTGGGCGACCGGAAGCTGGCCGGCATCCTGGCCGAGCAGTCCCCGGACGGGGACGCGGTGGTGATCGGCGTCGGGCTGAACGTCGCCACGTCGGAAAAGGCGCTGCCGGTGTCGCCGACCGGCCTGCCCGCGACGTCGCTGCTGGTCGAGGGGGCCGACGTCGGCCGCGAGGCGCTGCTGGCCGAGATCCTGCGCTCGCTCGAACGCTGGTACCTGGGCTTCAGCGCGGATCCCGATCCGGTCAGTTCCGGGCTGCTGGCGCAGTACCGGGCGGACTGCGCGACCCTCGGCCGCCAGGTCCGGGTCGAGCTCCCGGCCGGCCGGGTGCTGGCGGGCCGGGCCGAGGACGTCGACGCGGGCGGGCGCCTCCTGGTCCGCCCGCCCGACGCGGCGTCAGCGACCGCGGTCTCGGCCGGCGACGTTGTCCACCTGCGTTAACGATCCGGCCTAGGTGAATGCGGCGACGATATCGGCCGGTCGCCAGGTCAGGGCGAGGCCGTCAGCGGCAGCGTTGCTGAAGCCCGATGCCGACGCCGCGATCAGCGCCGTGCCGCCCGGATCGAACCCGGGAACCTGGGCGGCCGCGCGCCTGAGCTCGGCCAGATCGTGATCGCCAAAAGGACGGTCAAGCCACTTAACGGACCCCACGTAAAACAGCGTCCTGGCCACCGGCGCGCGGTCGGCGCCGATCAAGTCGACCTCCGGGTCGAACGCCCGGTTCCACCAGCCTCCGACGACTGCGGCCTCAGGCCAGGGTAGGTCGGGGGCAGCGCGGGACAGCGCCTCGCGGATGATCGGCTCGACGGCGCGCCCGCGCCAGGTCGCCCAGCGACGGCGGATCAGCGCCGCGGCCGCCTCGGCCCGCCCGCGCCTGCTCAGGGTGTGCGCAGTGCGGCCGACTCCCAGGTAGAACCGCAGGTTGCTGTCGGCGACCCGGTAGAGCGCTGGCTTGCCCGGCGTGGTTGCCAGCGGTTCGTCGATCGCGAGGACGTGCTTCTCCTCGACCAGTCGGTGCAGCACGGGGGAGAGAGTCCCCGACGGGACAGCGCCGACCCGGCTGCCGGCCTCGGCGGCGATGTTGGCGTGCGTGCGGTTACCGTCGCCGACCGCCTCGAGCACGCGGCGCGCGGTGTCCGGGGCGGGGAACTCGGCCAGCAGAGCCGACTCGGGCACTCCGAACAAGGGTGACGCCGGGTCCGCGCACTCGCCCTCGGCGAACTCAAGCGCCGGAACCTCGCGCGGCCAGGCGCGAAGGATGCCGGGCAGTCCGCCCGAGAGCAGGAAGGCATCGATCGCGGCGGCCGCCGCGAGGCCGAGGGCGTCGCCGACCTCGGCCGGGTTGAGCGGTCCGAGCAGCAGGTTGTCGGCTCGGCCGAAGAACGGGCGGTCGTAGGCGGTCAGCCGCTCCATCATGTGCAGGTCGCTGCCGAGCAGCAGGAGCAGGACGGGGCGTCGGGACAGCAGTCGATCCCACGCGGTCTGCAACGCGCCGTCGAAGATGTCGTCCTGCTCGGCCAGCCAGGGCAACTCATCGAGGACGATAACGACCGGCGACTCGGGCAGCACGGATGCGAGCACGCGAAAGGCGTCCGGCCAGCTGCTCACCTGATCGGTCGGGATTAGCGCGCGGTCGCGGGGCAGGCTGGACTCGGCCAGTTCGGCGAAGAACGCGGTGATCGCCTCGACCGGGGATGCGCCCTTGGTGGCCGTGTAGAACAGGTACGGCACATCGGCGGTGTTGCAGAACTCCTGGGCAAGTCGCGACTTGCCGACCTGCCTTCGCCCTCGGATGACAAGCGCGGTGCCGTCGCCGTTCGCGGCCACGCGGGCCAGACGCCGGTTCAGCAGGGCGAGTTCCGTCTTCCTGCCGACGAATCCTGAAGACATGTAGCCTCCATCTATGTAGATCGTATCTACATAGATTCAATCTACCCGCTCTGACGAGGACTCGGAAGTCTTACGATGTCAGGTATGAGCGGTGACCGATCGCTGGCGGTGGGCGAGAAGTCCGTCGAGGCTCTGCACCCGCACTGGAAGACGCTGGCAGGACCGGTCGCGACCGCGTTCGTGATCGTGGCCGCGCTGCTGGTGGGCGAGGTGCTGATCCCGGGCGGCCGGTATGCGGCGATCGAACGGCTGGCGGCGGCCGGGCTGGCGATCGTGCTGCTCATGTGGTGGCTGACGTATCCGCTGCTCAAGTGGCGCACCACGCGGTATGAGCTGACGACCAGGCGGATGCGGCTGCGGACCGGCGTCGTCGCCCGCAACGGCAGCGACATCCCGCTCTCGCGGATCACCGACGTCTCGTTCCGCAAGTCACCGCTGGACCGGCTGCTGGGCTGCGGGACGCTGGTGGTGGAGTCGGCGGGCGAGCACGCCGAGATCGTCCTGCGCCAGGTCCCGCACGTCGAACGGGTCTCGGCCACGCTGTTCCAGCTGGTCGAGGACGAGCGGCTGCGCGCCGCGACGAGCGCTCCCGATGACCGGCGCCCGGATCCGCGCTGACCGACGCGGTACGCTCCGCAAGTGTGACTGAGACTGCGGATTCCTCGCTGCCCGACGTCGGAGCGCTCAGGCAGCGGGTCGAGCGCGGCGGGGCGGCCAAGTACCACCAGTCGGCCGCCGCGAGCGGGAAGTTGTTCGCCAGGGACCGGATCGCGCTGGTGGCCGACGCGGGATCGTTCACCGAGGACGGGCGCTTCGCCAACGTGCTGGCGGACGGGCTGCCGGCCGACGGCGTGGTCACCGGGACCGCCGCCCTCGACGGCAGGCCGGTGGCGATCATGGCCAATGACTCGACGGTGAAGGCCGGATCGTGGGGCGCGCGGACCGTAGAGAAGATCATCAGGATCATCGAGAAGGCCCTGGACCTCGGCATCCCGATGATCTACCTGGTGGACTCGGCCGGCGCCCGGATCACCGACCAGGTCCAGATGTTCCCCGGCCGCCGGGGCGCGGGGCGCATCTTCCACACCCAGGTGCGCGCGTCCGGCGTGATCCCGCAGGTCTGCGCGCTGTTCGGCCCCTCGGCGGCGGGCGGCGCCTACATACCGGCGTTCTGCGACTTCGTGGCGATGGTCGAGGGCAACGCGTCGATGTACCTCGGCAGCCCGCGGATGGTCGAGATGGTGGTGGGCGAGAAGACCACCCTGGAGGAGCTCGGCGGCGCCCGGATGCACTGCTCGGTCTCCGGCAGCGGGCACTATCTGGCCAAGACCGAGGAAGAGGCGCTCGCGGCCGTTCGGCGCTACCTCTCCTACCTCCCCTCGAACTGGGAATCGGCCCCGCCGCGGGGTCCGTTGGCGGCGATCGACGCCGGGCGGGGCGCCGACCTCGGCCAGCTGGTGCCGGAGAGCGAGCGGCAGGCGTTCGATATGCGGAAGTTCATCCGCGCGCTGGTCGATCCGGATTCGTTCTTCGAGGTCCACGCGCTCTGGGCCCGCGAGGTCACGGTCGGGTTCGCCCGGCTGGGCGGCGAGGTGATCGGGGTCGTCGCCAACAACCCGCTCCACAAGGGCGGGGTGCTCTTCGTCGACTCGGCCGACAAGGCCGCCCGGTTCGTCGAAATCTGCGACGCGTTCGGCCTGCCGCTGCTCTTCCTGGCCGACGTGCCCGGGTTTATGGTCGGCACCGCGGTCGAGCGGCAGGGAATCATCAGGCACGGCGCCCGGATGATCAGCGCGATGTCGCAGGCGACCGTGCCCAGGATCTGCGTGGTGGTCCGCAAGGCCTACGGGGCCGGCCTCTACGCGATGGCGGGCCCGGGGTTCGAGCCGGACGCCACGCTGGCCCTGCCGACCGCGAAAATCGCGGTGATGGGGGCCGAGGCCGCCGTCAACGCCGTCTACGCGGCCAAGCTGGCGCGGCTGCCCGAGGACGAGCGGGCGGCCGAGACCGCCCGGCTGCGGGCCGAGTACGACGCCGACATCGACATCGTCCGGCTCGCGTCCGAGCTCGTCATCGACGACATCGTGCAGCCGGAGGAACTCGCGGGCGAGCTCGTCCGGCGTTTCGCCGCTGCGCGCGGCAAGCACCGCCCCGCGATCCGCCGCCGGCATGCGATCAGCCCGGTCTAACGTCGAGTCTGACGGGATTCGGCACTCCAACGCGCGTCACTGGTGCAACTTTTTTACCGTGGCTTTACTATTTACCTATGACCCGAGTTCTGCTGGCCGAGGACGACACCTCCATCTCCGAGCCGCTCTCCCGCGCGCTGCGCCGGGAGGGCTATCAGGTGGAGGTGACCGAGGACGGCCCGACGACGCTCGGGCGGGCGCTGTCGGACGGCATTGACCTCATCCTGCTCGACATCGGCCTGCCCGAGCTGGACGGCCTCGAGGTGTGCCGCCGGGTCCGGGCCGAGGGAAACGCGGTGCCGGTGCTCATCCTCACCGCGCGGGCGGACGAGGTGGACACCGTGGTCGGCCTCGACGCGGGCGCCGACGACTACGTGACCAAGCCGTTCCGGCTGGCGGAGCTGCTGGCCCGGGTCCGCGCGCTGCTGCGCCGGGGGACGACGGCCGAGGTGCCAGGGACGGTCGGCGAGGTCCGGGTGGACGCGGAGGCCAGGCGAGCCTGGCACGGCGACGTCGAGCTCGACCTCACCACCAAGGAGTTCGACCTGCTCTGGATCCTGCTGCGGGACGCCGGGAAGGTGGTCACCCGCGAGCAGATCATGCGCGAGGTCTGGGACGCGAAGTGGTGGACCTCGACTAAGACGCTCGACATGCACATCTCCTGGCTGCGCAGGAAACTCGGCGACGACGCCCACCACCCGCGCTTCATCACGACCGTCCGCGGGGTCGGGTTCCGGTTTGAGCGCGGCGACTGATGAATAGCTACTGATGCGCGGGCGGCTCTGGCTGTTCACGTCGGCCGTGGCCGTGATCGCCGCGCTCGTGGCAGCCGTTCCGTTGCTGGTCGTCGCCGCTGACCGGGACCATTTCATGCTCGCGCTCGGCCTGCCGCTGCTGGCCGCCGCGATCGCCGCGGCGGTGGCGCTGTCCGGGGCGGTGGCGCGGCGGGCGGCCCGGCCGGTGGAGGAACTGGCCGAGGCGGCCGGGCGGCTCGGCGCCGGCGACCCTCGCCCGGTCGGGCGCCGGTACGGCGTCACCGAGCTTGACCAGGTCGCGGACGGCCTCGACAGCGCCTCCCGCCGGGTTACCACGCTGCTGACGGCGGACCGAGAGCTCGCCATTGACGCCTCGCACCAGCTCCGCACGCCGCTGACCGCGCTGTCGATGCGGCTTGAGGAGATGATCGCCTCGGCCGATGACGCGGACGCGGTGCGGGAGGAGGGCACGGCCGCGCTGGCCCAGGCCGAGCGGCTGGCCGACGTGGTCAGCCAGCTGCTCTCGCCCGCGCGCCGGGTGGGGGCCGGCTCCGCGGGCAAGATCAGCGTCGACCGGATCGTGCTGCAGCAGATCACGGAGTGGGAGCCCGCGTTCCGGCGGGTTGGCAGGAAGATCGTGCTGATCGGGGACTCCCGGCTGCAGGCCTACGTCACCCCGGGCGGACTTGCCCAGGTCATCGCGACCCTGCTCGACAACGCGCTGATGCACGGCCAGGGGACGGTGACCATCCGCCGCTCGCAGTCGGCGAGCTCGGTCGTGATCGAGGTCGAGGACGAGGGCGCCGGGGTGCCGGCCGAGCTGGTGTCCAGGATCTTCGAGCGGTCGGTCAGCGGGCGGCCGGAGGGAACCGGCCTCGGGCTCGCGCTGGCCCGCACGATGGCCACCGCCGACGGCGGCCGGATCGTCCTCGCCCGGCGGAAGCCGCCGGTGTTCGCGGTGTTCCTGCCCCGCAACCCGCCCGGCGGGCAGGCGAAGGCGAGTAGCAGCGGCCCGGCCTGAGGCCGGGTGCCCGGCCGGGACTTACTGCCTGCGGTGCCGGCCCTGCTGCGAGCGTTGAGCGGACGAGCCGGAAGCCGACGGGCCGAGGTCCTGCCCGGTAGCGGCCTCAGTGGCGGGGACGGGCGAAGTCAACGGTCCGTTCGAGATGACTGAATTTTCCGCCCGCGGCGCCGGGCGCTCGGCGGCCTCGCCCCAGCTGTGGCCCTCGGTGACCGCCTCGACCGGGTGCGACTCAGCCGACGGCTCCCACGGGGTGGCGGCGTTCCCTGAGACGGCGGCCGCCGCGGCGTACGCGGGGTCGAGGTCCCACGGCGGGTAGTCCGGGACCTGCTCCGCCTCGGCCGCTGCCGTCGGCGCGAGGGCCGACTCCGCGGCCGGGGCGGTGAACACCCACTGGCGGTAGGCGAAGTAACGGAAGATGGTGGCGAGGCCGGTGCCGAGCACCGACGCGGCGTTGTATTCAAGCTGGCTGTGCAGGCCAAGCCCGTACGTCACGATCGCGATCACCGCCTCCGCGATGAGCAGCCCGATCACGTTGAGCACGACGAAGATCGCGACTTCGCGGCCCAGTGCCTGGTTCTCGCGGTGCTTGAACGTCCAGAAGCGGGAGCCGAGGTAGGTCAGGGCGGTGGCGATGATCGTCGAGATCGCCTTCGCCTCGAGGCCCTCCACATGGAACTTGCCATGCAGCACCGCGGCGCCGCCAAGGTCGATCACGGCCCCGAGGCCGCCGACCACGCAGAACTTGAGCAGCTCGGGTACGAGGTGACGGTAACGGGAGTACAGTCCGGCGGCTGGGAGGGCCATGCGCGATTTGCCCCTTTCAGAGAGCTACCCGTCCACGGTAGTTGACCCTGTGCGCTGCGACGTTGAAGGTTGTCTGAATCGTTGCTCTGTAGTTTTGGCGCGACGAGCGCCTGGCTGCGTGCCCGGCCGGAGGGGCGCCGGGCACGCAGGCGGCGCTATCCCCGCTAGACCAGAGGCGCGGCCGCGGCCGGAGCGGTCGCCGAGGCGCGGGCCGACCGCTCCGCGATCAGCCGCCAGGTGAGGTAGATCACAGCGGTGAGCACCGACCCGACCTCGAAGGTGAGGTCGCCCGCGTTGCCCCAGTGCTTGGGGACCACGCCGATGTACTCGGTCTGGTTGGCGAACAGCCAGATCGAGACGCCCGCCCCGGCCAGCATCGCCACCGGGCCCGCCCAGTTGGCGTACTTCTTGTTGAACAGCAGCCGCTCGGTCTCCTCGGTGGACTTCCGGCGGCGCAGGAACATGTCGCAGAACACGACCGCCAGCCACGGGCCGATCCAGTAGGCGATGATCAGCAGGAAGTTGTTGTACTTGGTGCCGGCGTCGCTCAGCCCGGACCAGGCGAGAAAGAACCCGATGGTGCCGAACCCAAGCGCGACGATCGCGCGCCGGATGTGCAGCGGCAGCTTGATGCCGATCGCAGTGAACGAGATCGCGCCCGAGTAGATGTTGAGCGCGTTGGCGGCGATCGCGCCGATCGCGATGGCGAGCAAGGTCAGGTCGGCCAGCCAGGTCGGGAACACGCTGACGAAGGCGGCGGTCGGGTTGGCGCCCGCGCCCGCGGCCACGCCCGCGATCGTGCCGGAGGCGGCGCCGACCGTCTCAAGCAGCACGCAGGACAGGAACAGGCCGAGCCCGGCCCACAGGGCGATGGCCCGCTTGCTGGTCTCGGGCTTGAAGTAGCGCGTGTAGTCGGATGCGTACGGGTTCCAGCCGACCGCGTAGCCGAACGTCGCGCCGAGCTCGATCAGGAAGGCGCCCGGGATCGTCGAGTGCTTGGCGCCCGGGTGGCCCTTGGACAGCATCCAGACCGACGCGATCAGGAAGATGATCACCAGCACCGGGAAGGCGTACCGCTCGAACACGTGGATCAGGTTGTGGCCGAGGAACGCCACCACGATCTGGACCACCACGATGATCAGCAGGCAGGCCACCTCGGGGAGATGGGTGAGCGAGTTCAGCGCGAGCGTGCCGCTCACGCTGTTCACTGCGAACCAGCCGATCCCGGCGGTGATGGCGTTGATCCCGGCGGGCAGGGAGTTCCCCCAGTACCCGAAGCCGAGACGGCTCAGCACCATCTGCGGTACGCCGAAGCGCGGCCCCTGGGTGGACAGCAGGCCCTGGGTGACGGCGCCGAGGCCGGTGCCGATCACGATGGCGAGGACGGTGGACCAGAAGCTCATGCCCAGGCCCCACACGCCGAGGAGGCCGACGAAGATCGTCGCGAACTCCATGTTCGGCGAGCTCCAGACCCAGAAGAGCTGCAGCGGCCGGCCGTGCCGCTCGCTGAGCGGGATGAACTCCGCTCCACCGGGCTCTACGGCGATGACCTTGTCGCCGTAGCTGCCCTCTCTTACCTCAACGTCTGTTAGCGTCGTCATCTGTACTCCCTGCTTGCAGGCGTGGCCAGAGCTGCTGCTGGCCGAAACGGGCTTGTCTCGCCTGGGGGGCGATTGCCGGGACTGGCTGAATGGCAGATGTCGCGACGCTGCGGCCTCGTGTTGCCATGTTGGTTGTACCCAAGATTGGGCGGTTCCGCGTAGGCTACACCGCGTGCATTCACGGTTGTCACCTGCGGGTTCAGGGCAGGCCCACGAGCCGATCGGCCCGGCCGGGCCGATTGAGCGGAAGTCCGTTACCGGTATGCCCGCCGTCGGCATGGTCGGCGGCGGGCAGTTGGCTCGGATGACGGCCGCGGCGGCGGTCGGTATCGGCGCGACGTTCCGGGTACTGGCCGAGTCGCCGACCGAGAGCGCGGCGCTGGTTAGTCACAACGTGGTGATCGGGTCCCACTGTTCCTTGCCTGATATATCCTCATTTGCAACCAAATGTGACGTTATCACATTCGATCACGAGCACGTGCCAGCGTCGGTGCTGGTCGCCCTGGAGGCCGAGGGGGTGCTGGTCAGGCCCGGCTCGGCCGCCCTCAGGTACACCCAGGACAAGCTGGCGATGCGGGATCGGCTGAGCGCGCTCGGCGTGCCCTGCCCCCGCTACGCGCCAGTTTCGTCGGTGGCCGACGTCGTCGCGTTCGCCGACGGTTCCTGGCCGGTCGTGCTCAAGGCGGTCAGCGGCGGCTACGACGGCAAGGGCGTCTGGGTCTGCCGGACGGCGGCCGAGGTCGAGGACGTCGTCGCGCACGGGGTCGCGCTGCTGGCCGAGGAGTTCGTGCCGTTCCGCCGGGAGCTCGCCGCCCTCGTCGCCCGGTCGCCGTCCGGACAGGGCGCCGCGTACCCGGTGGTGCAGACCGTGCAGGTGGACGGCATCTGCCGGGAGGTGATCGCGCCGGCCCCCGGCCTCAGCCAGGACGCGGCGGTCGAGGCCGAGGCGATGGCGCTGCGGATCGCGGTGGAGCTCGGCGTGACCGGTCTGCTGGCGGTGGAGCTGTTCGAGACCCGGACCGGCGCGCTGCTGGTCAACGAGCTCGCGATGCGGCCGCACAACAGCGGGCACTGGACGATCGAGGGGGCGCGGACCTCGCAGTTCGAGCAGCACCTGCGCGCGGTGCTCGACCTGCCGCTCGGCTCCTGCGGGCCGGCCTCGCCGTCCGGCCAGTTCACTGTGATGGCGAACCTGCTCGGCGGCACCGACCCGGACGTGTTCGACCGGTACATCCACGTGATGGCGGCCGACCCGGCGGTCAAGGTGCACTTCTACGGCAAGGAAGTAAGGCCCGGACGGAAAATCGGGCATGTCACGATTGTCGGCGGCCCCGGTGAAGGCGTCGAGGAGCTCCGCGATCGCGCCCGCCGCGCCGCGAGCTATCTGCGCTGGGGCACCGAGGACGGCGACTGACGCTGTTCTCGGCTGATTTGCCCCCGTGGGAGGCCGCTAAAAACAGTGATCAGGCTTGTCTGGTGATCTTCGACAACTAACCTCAAGATGATTACTCAAGCGTAGGTCGGTAAGTGGAGGGCCCGTGACCGTCGGTGAATCGCTGAGTCAGGCGCGCTATCAGGCGGGCCTGACGATCGACGAGCTCAGCGAGCGCACCAAGATCCGGGCCACCGTCATCCGCAGCATCGAGGCCGATGACTACGAGGCGTGCGGCGGGGACCTCTACGTGCGCGGTTACGTCCGCGCCATCGCGGGCGCGGTCGGCGTCGACGCCCAGGGCCTGATCCGCGACTACGACCAGCAACGGGTGCGCGCGAGCGGCGACGCCGACGCCACCATGTTCGACCTGCCGGCCGTGGCCGCGTCCGACGCGGGCAACGCCGATGGCGCCGGCGGCGGGAGCGACGCGGGCCGTCAGGACCCGGACGAGACCCGTTTTGACCTGCCCGCGGTGCGCGACGACTACGCCGCCACAAGGTTCGATATCCCGGCCGTGCGGGCCGATCAGACCGAGGACCTGATGGCGGCCGGCTACGAGGTGCAGCCGGCGGCGGGCGGCGCCGGGACCGGGCTGGGAACGCCCGCCGGGAGCGCCCGCCCGCAGGCCGCGGCGGCGCCGGAACCAGGCCCGGGCTCGGCCGCCGGGCACGGCCGGCGTCGGCTGCTAGCCGGCGTCGCGGTCGTGGCGGTGCTGGTGATCGCGGGCGTGCTCGGCGTCCGGCTGGCGTCCGGGTCAACGACCGCCAAGAACACCGCCGACTCGACGGCGGCGCAGGCCAGCGCGTCGGCCAAGGCGGGCAAGTCGGCGTCGCCGGCCACCTCGGCCGCGGCCGACACCAAGCCCGCCGCCTCGCCCACGGCCAAGCCCTCGCCGTCGGCCAAGCCCACCCCGACCCAGAAGCCCCACGTCAGCCCGCCGGTTACGCTCCTGCCGGTGGCGGCGGCCGAGGCGTTCGGCCCCGGGGGCCTGGGGGACGGCGACAATCCGTCCGGCGCCGGCTACGTGCTCGCCAGCAACCCGCCGCTACCGTGGTCGACCAACTGGTACGCCTCCCCGAAGTTCGGGATGCTCAAGTCCGGGACCGGCCTGCTGCTCGCCCTTGACCACCAGTCCACGATCACCAGCGTGCGCATCGACCTCACCCAGTACCAG